>JADDYB010000818.1_pt1 | contig 9922 bp, 12 predicted proteins | sample 8641941 | NCBI WGS metagenome assembly JADDYB01 (sample SAMN16275377, study PRJNA637457) | freshwater sediment metagenome | isolation source: Lake Kineret sediment | place: Israel: Lake Kineret | collected 2013 | reverse complement strand
GATCATTTATTACAAAATAAGACAATAGACATCTAGTAACTACCAGATTAATGTATAATCCCAAGAAAAAGGATTTCAACCAACCCACTCACAGAAAGCCTCCACCACCATAAGATTTGACAACCCCTTGAGGGTTGAGGGGGAGTTGTGTAGAGTCCCAATAATTTTTCGTGGTAACGTCGCCTGATGAGATCAAGATGAAGCTGTCAAAGGGGAAAATCAAGTGGGCTTCAGATCAGGTAGTAAAATTCATTTGTCTGGACTGGATTTCAATAAAGGTTGTCATAAAAACAAGGGTAGATTCAGTCATTAAAGCAAACCTTTATAAGTAATGAATATATATTCATAACATGGTGAGACCACGGCACTGCAGACGGATTTGCTGCGAGCCAGAATACACCTACTTCAAACCTCGAGGCGTGGGAATCCGATTTCTAGAGGAAGTTGCACTGAGCGCGGATGAGCTGGAAGCTCTTCGGTTGGTGGACTTGGAATGGAAAGAACAAACAGAAGCAGCAGAGCTCATGGATGTTTCCCAGCCGACACTCCATCGCATACTGAAAGAGGCTCGAAAGAAGACTGCAGATGCCTTGGTTTCAGGGAAAGCACTCCGCATAGGAGGAGGTGATTATGTTGTGATACAGAGGAAATTCGTCTGTTATGAGTGCAGCTGCACGTGGGAGCTTCCCCACGGGACAGGGAGACCGCAGACCTGTCCTGAATGTGGATCAACAAACATCCACAGGGCTCCTGAAGACCGAGGATACGCGAGAAGAGGTGTGAGATCAAGAGGGAGAGGTCAAGGGGGACCTCCAGCTGTCGAGGAGAGATCGTCATGAAAAAAGCAAATCCAGATACTAAAACTGTTCAGAAAAATCTAAAGGATGTGGCTCACACTTTGGTCATCATGAGTGGAAAAGGAGGCGTGGGAAAAAGCACAGTAGCAGCTAACATGGCTGCAGCTTTTTCTGTAGAAGGAAAAAAAGTGGGACTGCTGGACTGTGACATCCATGGTCCTTCTATTCCCAAGTTGCTGGGAATCGAAAAAGCAATCCCCGAGGCTTCAAAGGAGGGTATCCTCCCCATACAGGTGCCTCCACGCATGAAGATCATGTCTATTGCCTTTTTGCTGCCCAGCACTGACTCCCCGGTCATATGGCGGGGACCTGTGAAGATGAAGGTGTTGAAGGACTTCCTGGAACAGGTGCAGTGGGGAGACCTAGACTACTTCATCATTGATCTCCCACCAGGGACAGGAGATGAACCGCTGAGTGTTGGACAATTAATACCCACGATTGACGGGGTCATCATTGTGACAACCCCCCAGGAGGTAGCACTGTTGTCTGTGAGAAAGTCTATCAGGTTTGCTAGGGCACTGAATATGCCGATTATAGGAATTATTGAGAACATGAGTGGGTTTGTGTGTCCTCACTGCTCACAGAAAGTGGATATATTTGGTTCAGGAGGCGGCGAAAAGGCGGCAGAAGAGCTGAAAATCCCTTTTCTGGGGAAAATACCTTTAGATGCAGATATTGTCAAAAGTGGAGACGAAGGAAAGCCTTTCGTGCTTTTCCAGGAGGGGAGCACGACGCAGGCTTTCACTGACATTGTAAAACACATTGAGGAATCAGTGAAAGCTGAGCCGAAAACAAAAGAGGAGATGATGTAATGAAAGTCGCTATTCCTGCCGCAGATCAAACCCTTGAGGCAGAGGTAGACTCCCGATTTGGGCGGTGCAGGTATTTTGTCATAATTGACACAGAGACTATGAATTTTCATGCAATTCCGAATGCTGGAGGAAGAGCTGGAGAAGGGGCAGGCGTCCAGGTAGCTCAAATCCTTGCAAATGAAGGCGTGAAGGCTGTGATTGGGGATAATTTTGGTCCAACTGCTTTCATAACTCTGGAATATGCAGGTATCAGGGTGTACAGCGGAAAAGGAATTATCTCACAGGTAATGAAGCAGTTCAAAAGTGGAGAGCTGAAGGAAATACAGCAATCCAACGTACCCAAAAAAACAGGACAATTCAAGAGGTGATGACATGAAGATAGGTATACCAACCTTGGGAAATGGTGGGTTATCCGAAGAGGTTAGTCCCCACTTTGGGAGAGCTCCCACGTTCACCCTTTACGACACAGAGACGGGAGCTGTAGAAGTGGTGAGAAATACCTCTGAGCACATGGGAGGTCACGGGAAGCCTCCTGAGATGCTGCGGCAGCACAACGTAAGTGTCATGGTGTGTCCCGGGTTAGGACCCAGAGCCATAGGTATGTTTGAGTCTTATGGTGTGAGGGTTTTTGTGGGAGCTTCCGGTACTGTCCAGGACAGCATTGATTTGTGGAAAGAAGGAGTCTTGCAGGAAGCCACAGATGAGAATGCCTGCAAGATGCACAACCGTTAAGGAGGTGATACAATGCCACGAGGAGATCGGATGGGACCCGCGGGACTGGGGCCCAGAACAGGGAGAGCTGTGGGGTACTGTGCAGGGTACAATGTACCGGGGTACCTGAATCCTGCACCCGGATTTGGTGGACGCAGGTTTCTAGGACGTGGAAGAGGATTCTGCCAGTACTGGAGATTCTACTTCCCCATACCACCACCTTATTACGTTCCCTACCATGCAGATGTTCCTTACCATATAGACCCAAAAGAGGAAGCCAAAACTCTGCAAGATGTCGCATCGCAGTTGAGGAAGGATCTCGAAGCTGTTGAAAAGCGCATCAATGAGCTCTCGAATCCAGAACTAGAATAAATCCCTACTACAACGGGGTGATTTTGGCTGAAGGTTGCAGTAGCATCAGGGAAAGGTGGAACAGGGAAAACTACCGTATCTGTCAATCTGGCGCTTTCGCTGGACAATGTACAGCTCCTGGATTGCGACGTGGAGGAACCTGACTGCAATATCTTCCTTAGATTACCGCTTAAGAAAAAAGAGAATGTCTTCTTACTTGTGCCTGAAATTAACGAGGAAAAATGTACACGTTGTGGGAAATGCGCCGAGTTCTGTCGGTACAATGCACTGGCAGTATTTCCTCAGGGTGCTTTTGTCTTTGTGGACCTGTGCCACAGCTGCGGGGGGTGTTTCAAAGTGTGCTCTGAATCTGCACTCACAGAAAAGAAGAAGGTTATTGGGGTACTCGAATACGGTACATCAGACATAGAATTCGTGCGAGGTGTCCTGAACATTGGAGAAGCCATGGCTACGCCTGTGATTTCAGCACTAAAGAAAAAGATTGATAGTTCAAAGACAGTAATCTTGGATTCCCCTCATGGTGCGGCCTGCCCCGCCATAGAAACGATATCTGGCTGCGATTTCTGTGTCCTGGTGACAGAGCCGACACCTTTTGGGCTGCACGATTTGAAGCTAGCAGTAACCTTGACAAAGGTAGTGAACGTACCTTGTGGAGTGATCATAAACAGGGCAGGAATTGGAGACCACGGAGTAGAGTCGTACTGTCAGAAAGAGGGCATCCCCCTGCTGCTGCAAATACCTCACAGCAATGAGATAGCAGAGCTGTGTTCTAGAGGAATACCATTTGTCGAGAAAATGCCAGAGTGGAGGAAGGAATTTCAAGCACTGTTTCACACTCTTGAGGAGATGGTATGAAAGAGATCGCTATCATATCTGGGAAGGGAGGAACGGGGAAGACGACAGTAACTGCAGCCTTTGCTGGGCTGTGCGATCCTGTCTTGGCAGACTGCGATGTGGATGCTTCCAATTTGCCCCTGATCTTGACTCCAAAAAAAGTGAGGGAAGAAGAATTCAAGGGATCATACGTGGCAGTGAAGAACGAATCGTGCACCTTCTGTGGTGAATGCAGAAAAGTATGTAGATTTGGAGCCATAAATGAGAACTTTGACATAATACCGGTGAAATGTGAGGGGTGCGGTACCTGCACTCTCGTTTGTGTTGCTGATGCCCTCAGTTTAATGGAGAGAGTCACGGGGAAGGTATTTGTTTCTGAAACCCGTATGGGACCCATGGTGCACGCAGAACTATTCATGGGTGAGGAGGCATCAGGCAAATTGGTGACCCTGGTAAGAGATGTAGCTGCAGAATTGGCTGAAATCAAAAAGAAAAAGATAGTGCTCATCGATGGTTCCCCTGGGATTGGGTGCCCTGTCATTGCGTCCATTGTGGGGACGTCGCTGGTGGTCATGGTGACAGAGCCCACGCTCTCAGGCAGGTATGACCTGGAAAGAATGCACAGTGTAGTCCACCATTTTACTATTCCCTGCTGTGTATGCATCAACAAGTGCGACATCAATAGTGAAAACACAAAAAAGATTGAGTCCTGGTGTGGAGGAATGGGGATTCCTGTGGTGGGAGAACTTCCCTTTGATACACAGGTAATTGAAGCTGTGGTTGCTGGTAAAACGGTGATCGAATTCAATAGTCCTACAGGAGAGAAAATCAAGACCATGTGGAGGAAAATACAAGAGTTCGAAGTGCTGGACAAATCAGAATGACAGTGATTTCCTCTTGGTAGCTTCTTGGGATTGGAACCACATGAGACATGTGTTCACTTTCTTTCAAAAAGCTCTATAAGCAACTTCAGCATATACAATCCATATTCGCTGCGCAAAAGGTAAAAAGCAGTGAACGTATGAAGCGTTGGTGATGTGGTGAATGAGCTTCTAAAGCTTGAAGAGAGAGCGCGTCATTGCACTGCATGTCCCCTGCACACGGGCAGGAGACACGTCGTCTTTGGTGAAGGTGACCCCCAATCCGACCTCATGCTCATTGGGGAAGCGCCTGGAAAAACTGAAGACGAACAAGGGAGGCCCTTCGTGGGCAGAGCAGGCCATATCTTGAATGAAGCTTTCTGCGAACTGGGTATGAAGAGAGAAAAAATCTACATCACTAACATTACAAAGTGCAGACCTCCTGGGAACAGAAAACCTCGAAAAAAAGAGATCGAACCGTGTGTATCCCTCTACCTGAAAAAACAAATCGAGTATGTTTCTCCTCGCCTGGTGGTAACTCTCGGTGCTGTCCCCTCGCAAACACTGGTATCGAAGGCCCCTATCTCAGAAGTACACGGAAAAATATGTGAAAAAGGAGGTCTCTTGTACATGCCGACCTTCCATCCTGCAGCAATTTTATATGATAGGACGTTGTACTCACTGTTTCTGGAAGACATGGCACAACTGTGACTGTCTACATTTTGTTGCTTTGAGCAAGTTCTTTTATTCTGGCGACACCGTCAATCTCTTTGATAATTCTGGCCACCGCTTCGGGAACGCACTCCTCCCAGGGTTCGTCACAGCGTATTCTCCTCCGAATCTCTGTTCCAGACCATGCTTGCCTATTGAGGAATTTTATACCCTTCACGGTGTAACCTGCTTCCCTGAACAGCCGCGAAGTTAGTGACTCATTGGAGAAGACAACATGAAACGCAGGAACTAAAGATTTCACGTAAGCGACCCAGATTGCATGTTGATGGAGGTCGTCTACAGGGATAAGGTATACCTTTTCAGAGATTCCTTCTTCATCGAGGGCTTCCGTAATCATCTGAATGCGTTCTCCTGCTGTAAAAGGGTTTTCCATTGTGTGAGAATACTGAGCAGACCCAACAATAGTTGTCAACGCCTGACATTCTGTGAGTGTCTCCTTCATCGAGCCGAGATGTCCTCGATGGAATGGCTGAAATCGTCCAACATAGAGTGCACGCATAGAAAGAAGTCTGCCCCCAGCTATATAACAGTAGTAGCTTCCTTCACCAGGTTTGCACTCGTAAAGTCTGTACTACTGCGAGAAATCTGGATTGTGTAGCTTTCAACAAGGGAATAGTGTAGGAGAAATCAATGTACACCAGAGACAAGGGGGTCAATTTAGTCTCCTCAAAGAGCTCCAGCTGTGCTGCATCCTTTAAACTCTCCCCTTCTAAAGGCGCTCCCGTCACTCCCTGCCAGAAGCCCTCGCGGCGGGGAATACGTTTCAGTAACAAGCACTCCCAGTTTCTCTTCTGTGCGGAGGATCTCTTCCGTACAGGGTACACTAAAACCTGGATCGGAACTCTCATAGTAACTCCTTCTCAGAGAAGCATTTCTTGTACCTCCAAACCAAAATGAAAGCGAGAATCATGGCACACAGTACATTCATTATCTTTGCAGGGTTGGTCCTTATCCCAACTGCCACCACGGGAAGTAATCCCGTAACTACCCCCGCACCTGCTGCAAAACAGTGGGGTGGTCTCCACACAATACGCGAGAAGGTCCTCGCATAACTGAGGTACAGAAAAAGGACTGACCCCACAATGACAACCCAGGAAACGTGCAAATTCCCTAACGTGTAAAAAATGAAAAACATGAAAAAAACAAAGAGTGCTCCCAGCACCCAGATCCTTCTTGGAGAATACACCTTCGTGCCAGGGGAGATCTTAATCCCTTTTAATCCCAGAATAGTAAATAACCTGAATTTACCCCTATTTCTATGACAACAAATCCAATTATTTGGAAGTAAATACATTTCTTCTTATTCCTTAGTACTCCATATAATTACACAACAGAAAGGTTTATATAGTACCCTTCTCCTTATGAATTAGAGTTTTTTCTCATTGATTTTTCATAGAAATTGTTGTTATAGGTATTTATGACAACAAATCTTACCCTTTTTGACTGGTTGCGGATATCTCAAATATGTTTAAATTACTGCCTTTTAGTCTTAGAAAATATAATCTTTCGCTATTAATATCCATTATTATAAGGAAATTCAATAATGAATTTGTCATAAAACATGGGGTAAGTTTAGGTAAATGACAATAAAGGTGCTTTCATCATGCAGGAGAAGCTCTCACATTCTGGAGATTATGTCCGCATTATCCTTGCAAGGGTATAAAAAAAATGAGAATAGATAGTTCCGAAAGTTGAGGAGAAACAGCAATTATTGCCTCAGACACGCTGTGTGCAAGAAAAATTGGAAAGCACTACGAAAAGGGGGAGAAATAGAAACCTGTGGAGTGACTCTCAGACGCACACACAATACTGAAAAAGGAGGATTTTTCAACAACTTTAAAATGCTTAAAAATAATTAGGGCAGTATTAAGAGGGGAAGAAATCAGCTGAGCAGTCTTTCAAGAAGTTCGATGGCTTCCCCATATGCTTCTATTGCCTTGAGTGCATATACATTTGCAGCTATATAGTTCCCTCCTTCGAAGTAGTCCTGTGCCTTGGCTAGAAGCTCTTCCGCCATTTTAATGAGCTCTTGACACTCAGAAGTATCAAATTTCTTTTCTTCAGCCTCAGATAGCAGATCCTGAGCTTGAATTGAGAGAATTTTCGCCTTCGATATGTGATAATTTGCTAGTGGGAGCATCTGTTTGTTTATTTCTTCTAATTGGCTTGAAGGTTGAGATTTTCCTGCAGGAAAATGCAGTACTATAGGAGTACTTGTAAGAAAATTCACTTTTCTGATTTTCTGATGATCGGAGATGGCAACCAATACCCATTTATCTTCACAATTGCTGTCATCAAAGGCTATTTCAAATCTCGCTTCTCCTTCATCATTAGTGGTACTCGACCAAATCAGCTCGCCTTGGGGAGAATGCAGTTCAAGATCAACCCCTGACAGAGGAGAACCCCGAGAATCTATTACCTTAACGAGAAACTCACGATTGATAGTCGAACTAGACCAAAGGCAGAAACGATTATTAGTTGTATCGTTAATGAATGTGACTGATCCCTGCAAATAATATGCAGCATTCATGGGATTAAATACTGTGGCGACTGTGACATTATCGAATGTAACTACTCCAGAACCAGCTGAAAGCCATATACCTTCTACATAAGAATCTCTGATCACTACTTCTTGAGAATAAGGATCCCTTTCCCTTCCTAAAATAAGGAACGCAATATCTGAATCTGTTATTACTAATTGTGTTGCTTTTGAACATATCTTCCAACCGGAAGATATCTCTGAATTTTCAATAACAAATTTTTGATTGAAGATTATGTCTTGAATTTCCAAATAGGGAATAAAGCCCTTTTTGAAGTGATTTAGCTCTATTTTCTGTCCAGATTGAAATGATAGAGTTACTTGGCTAACAATGGAGTTTCGTATGAGTACATTTGATTGGTCATATCCAAAGAACTCATGAATTTCACAATTGTCACAAGTAACTGTTGCGAATCCACTGACACAGAAAGACCACTTATTCACAGAAGTATTAATGAGTCTTAACTCTGCAGGGAAATTCTGAACAGTACTATCTCGCTGAAGACTCCAATCATTAAAAAATCCAGGTTTTATAGACTCCACTTCAATGACTGCTGAAGACAGTGGTAGTAAGAACAAACCAAAGATTGACGAATTTGTAGAAGTTACTGCTGCGAATTCAGTAGAATTTCCATCTGTTCCTTGTTGAATGAATAAGAGATGCATTGATGCATCAATCACCTCTATATTGGCACTATCACCGACTGTAGTTATATTGTGAATAAAAGATCTTTCCACAAGTCCAGTAGCATTTTCACAGAAATCTATGTGTAATCCGTAGTAGTTAGAGTCAATAGATGAATCTTGCATTTCTAGAGATGAATTGCCACTAAACCGGACTCCTAATTCACCGGAAAATCGTTGGTTGAAGAAAACTGTACTGTTTCTTATTACAACCTTTGCATTATCATGAACAAAAATGTTTCCAGTCTGATAGTACGTAACACCCTCAATTAGGAATACTTCATTTCCAGATATGGTTAGATCACCCTCATGAATAATCCGAGTGGGGTCTGCATTGGCCCCATGGCTGCAGTTTCCAATCACAAGAATAAACACAACCACAAATATAGTAAACTTAAACAAGACAGAATGTGTCTTGTCACCAATGCTTTTCATTTTCTCACCTAAAATCTATGAAGTGTCATTAGCTTATAAAGGTTGGGTACATACCTATGTACATCATGGAGGGTTCCTCCATAATCGATTTATCCGCGGCAATCTTCCATCCGTTTTCAAAGGAGCAGTTTGATAGCCGCTCAACTCAGGCCCAGTCTGTTTGACGACCTCTATGGGTCAAGATTTCATCGGGCCACTCACAGAAAACCTCCAGCACTATAAGACTTGACAATCCCTTTGTTCAGTTTTGTGAAAACTTACAAATAGAGAGAAAAAGATCGATAGCCTACTTGATTTTCCTCTTTGACAGCTTCGTCATGATCTCGTCATGCGAAGTTCTACCACGAAAAATTATCGGGACTCTACAGAAGTACTGAAGTACCGCAACATTTATATACCCTAAGATACTATCATAGTAGGAGGTATAATGATAACCAAACGAATACTCATGATCGTCGTGGCAGGGTTAATCGTAGCAGCTGTGGTGAACTGCCAGCCCGCCACCTATATAGTGACTGTAACGAGAATCAGCCAGTCTGATAGCGGACTCTACACCCTCGTTGCTTCTGGAGGGAAGATTTCCACCTATGCGGGTGCCCCCCTCTTGATAGAGTTCACAGCATCAGGGTTTGAGTGCCCCAATCAGGACATGAGTTTCAAGATCTCTTACCTCTACAGGAGGGTGAGACCTGCCAATTTCTTAGAAGACCCTTCATCATACGTCATGGAAGGATACATGACCACGACGACCATTACTTCAGAAACGTGTAATGGGTCCTGGACATCTCCTCAGCTGCGAGATGGTATCCACACGATTGGAATCTTAGCCTTCGATGGCTCTGGTGCTCAAAGCTCCTGGTATCACCTAACTGTTATAAAGAACAATGACAGGGGCGGTGTTCCTTCTCAATTCCCTGGAGGAGACCAGGAATCTGCTGCAGAAGGTGAAGAGCCGCCCGTGAGCACAGAACCAGTGGTCATCATAGATACCCCAAGCCAAACTCTCTCTGCGAACAAAGACCCCGTCCAGTACGTTGACATCAACTTCCACACAGACTATCCTTTTGCTGTGGAGTACTTTTCCGT
>JADDYB010000817.1_pt1 | contig 9928 bp, 9 predicted proteins | sample 8641941 | NCBI WGS metagenome assembly JADDYB01 (sample SAMN16275377, study PRJNA637457) | freshwater sediment metagenome | isolation source: Lake Kineret sediment | place: Israel: Lake Kineret | collected 2013 | reverse complement strand
CGCCCCACACGGCGCCGTTGAGCAGCGCGATGGCGATCTCCTTCATCACCAGCCGGCGCTGGTTGTCGCCGACCACCTGGCCGAGCGCGATCGAGCGCACCAGCAGCGTCAGGGTCTGGTTGCCCGAGTTGCCGGCGATGCCGGCGACGATCGGCATCAGCGCCGCCAGCGCGACCACCTTGGTGATCGTGCCCTCGAAAGCGTCGATCACCCGGCTGGCGAAGAACGCGGTGCACAGGTTCACCCCCAGCCACAGCCAGCGGTTCTGCGCCGACTGCCAGACGCTGGCGAACAGGTCCTCCTCCTCGCGCAGACCGGCCTTGGCCAGCACCTCCTGCTCGCTTTCCTCGCGGATCACGTCGACCACTTCGTCGACGGTCAGCCGGCCAACCAGACGGCCGTTGGCGTCGACCACCGGCGCCGAGACGAGGTCGTAGCGCTCGAAGGCCTGCGCGGCCTCGCTGGCATCGTCCATCGGCGACAGCGTCAGGATGTCGGTCTTCATCACTGACACGACTTCGGTGTCCGGCTCGTTGATCAGCAGCCGGTCCAGCGGCAGCGAGCCTTTGAGCAGTCCCTCGCGATCGACTACGAACACCTGGTCGGTGTGGCCCGGCAACTCGTCGAAGCGCCGCAGGTAACGCAGCACGACCTCGAGCGTGACGTCGTCGCGGATCGACAGCGGCTCGAAGTCCATCCGCGCGCCGACCGATTCCTCCGGGTAGCTGAGCGCGGCATCCAGCTGCGCCCGCTCCTTGGCGGTCAGGTCGCGCGAGATCCGCTCGACCAGGTCCTCGGGCAGCGCCGGCGCGAGGTCGGCCAGCTCGTCGGCTTCCAGAGTGCGCGCCGCCGCCTCCAGTTCGGGCGCGTCCATCGCCGCGATCAGCGACTCGCGCACCGCCTCCGAGACCTCGAGCAGCACGACGCCGTCGATCTCGGCCTTGACGCTGTCCCAGACCAGCAGGCGCTCCTCGGGCGGCAGCGCGTCGAGCACGTAGGCAATGTCGGCCGGGTGCAAGCCGTCGACGATCGACTTCAGTTCCGTCAGGTGCTGCCGGTGGACCAGTGACTCGACCAGCGGCTTCTTCTCTTCATGCGGCAGGTGCTCGCGTTGCACCAGGGATTCGACACGCTGCTGCTTGTCGAGCACCGCCTGCACGCGCACCAGCGCGCGCTGCGCCTCCTCGGGATCGCGCGCGGGACGTGACGTGTGGGTCGACGGCTTGTAGAGCAGTGCCTCGTTCATTGCGGGCCGATTCTAGGCTTCAAGTACAGCCCGCCAGCTTCTAGCGCGGTCCCGATCCGCCGACTCAACGACGAAGGGCGTCAGGGTATCGATGCATCGCCCATGTAGCGCAGGATGGTGCTGGCGCGCCTGGCAAGGTACTCGGAACCCCGGTTGCGGTCGTAGAACTTCGGCCGCGGCAGCATCACCGCCAGCCGCGCCGACTCCTCGGGCCCGAGCCGAGATGCCGAGGTGCGGTAGTAGTGGCGCGCCGCTGCCTCGGCACCGAAGACGCCGTCGGCCCACTCGGCGACGTTCAGGTACACCTCAAGGATTCGTCGCTTGTCCCACAGCGTCTCGATCATGTAGGTGATGACCAGTTCCTGCCCCTTGCGCACGTAGCTACGCTCCGGCGACAGGAACAGGTTCTTGGCAAGCTGCTGCGAGATCGTGCTGCCGCCGCGCGCGGGACGGCCGCGCCTGCGGTTGTCCTCGAGCGCCTTCTGGATGGCGTCCCAGTCGACACCCTCGTGCTCGATGAAGCGGGCATCCTCGGCGGCGATGACGGCGCGCTTCAGGTGCGGCGAAATGGCGCCGTAGTCGACCCAAACGTGCTTCAGCCCGGCGCCGGGGCGAACCTTCTCGATGCGCGCGCGCTCGCGCGACATGAAGGCCGTCTCCGTGGGGTCGACCCAGCGATAAAGGGCAATCCAGCCGAGATACCAGAGCTGCAGCAGCAGCACTGCGGTGACGGCAAGCAGTAGCAGCCGCCACAGCCAGCGGCCGGCCCCGGAGAGGCTCATCGGGCGCCCTTGCCCCTGCGGGCTGTCCGCCCAAGGGGGAGCGAGCGCCTTCGGAGCGGCCGGGCGGCGCTCATCGCGCCGCAGTGCTCTCCGACGAGGCTTCGGCGTTCAACAGCCGGCGCAGTTCCTTGAACACCGGCGCCGTGTCGGTCCGCACGCCGCGCCAGAGATGGAACGATTCCGCGGCCTGTTCGATCAGCATGCCGAGGCCGTCGCTGACCTTGCGTGCGCCGCCGCGGCTGGCCAGTTGCATGAACGGCGTCGGCGCCGGCGCGTACAGCAGGTCGTAGGCGAGCGTGCAGTCGTCGAAAGTCTCGGCGTCGATCGGCGGCGTGGTGTGGCTGAGGCTGGTCGCGGTGCCGTTGATCACCAGGTCGAAATGCTCCGCCGGCACCTCGTCGAAACTGAGCGCGAGCACGCCGAATTCGTCGGCAAGTTCCTGCGCCCGGTCATGGGTCCGGTTGGCCACCGCGATCCACTTCGGCTTCTCCTCGAGCAGCGAACCGATCAGTCCACGGACGCCGCCGCCGGCGCCGAGCACAAGGATGGAAGAATCCTGGATGTGGAACTTCAGGCGCTGCGTCACATCGCGGACGAAGCCGATGCCGTCGGTGTTGTCGCCGTTGATCGCGTCGCCGTCGAACTTCAGTGTGTTCACCGCGCCGGCAAGCCGCGCCCGCGGCGTCAGCCGGTCGGCCAGCTTGGCCGCATCGAGCTTGAACGGGATCGTCACGTTCAGCCCGCGATAGCCCGCTTCGCGCAGGCCGAGCGCGAACTCCTCGAAGCCGTCGAGCGGCGCTTCGAGGCGTTCATAGGTGACCGACTGATGCGTCTGCTGCGCGAACAGCCGGTGGATCTCCGGGCTCCTGCTATGCGCGATCGGGTTGCCGACCACGGCGTACTTGTCGGGTTGCTTCATCGCTCAGGGCACAGCCGGTCGTTCGCCGCTGCGGGTGGCGAACTTGTCATTGGTGAAGATCCATGTCCTCGTGATTTCGAGTATGTCGGTGTCACGTGCAATCTCGGGCGGAAACGGCGGGTACGGTGCAGCCAGCTTGACGATGTGCCGGGCAGCGCGATCGAGCACCGCCGAGCCCGAAGGCTCCTCGATCACCGCCTGCACCAGCCTGCCGTCCGCGCCGATGACCACCGTCATCCGCAATGCGCCGTACACACGTCCGCGCGCTTGCTCAGGATAGTGCTCATTGCCGATTCGTTCCACCCAGACGCGCCAGTCCTCGACATAGCGGGCATAGCGGTATTCCGAAGTACTCGGCATGAAGTGGTGCCGGCGCGGCCGCTTCTGGTAGTCGGAGATGCGCTTGGATATCTCCGCCTGCATGCGCGCCAGCACGTCGAGTGTGCTGTCCGCGCTCCCCGCAAGCGGCTGCTCCGCCGGCGCCAGGCGCTCGGCATTCGATACCGTCAGATCGCCGCCGTCGGCCAGCGCCAGCTTCTGCGGCGGCTGCTTCGTCCGCTGGGCCCGCGCCTGCGCCGTCTCGAGTGTCTCGCCGTCGCGCTGCTGCATCAGGTTGGGCAGCGGTGAACTGCGGCGGCCGGCGTCGTTCGCGCCGCCTCCATCGAGGTTCGCCTGCGCATACGCCTCGGGCTGGCTCGGGCGCACCTGCGAGCGCGAATTGACCAGAATGATCTCCAGCGCCGGATCCGTGGAGCGCAACCGCAGCAGTTCGGGATCGAGGAAGCGGACCGCGAGCGCCAGCGCGTGCACGGCGAGCGAAACGCCGAGCGCGATGAGCAGCATGCGGTTCCTTGGCGGTACGGGGTGCATCTTTTCGCCTTCGGCGGCGGGATCCTTCGCGGAAAAATGGCCGGCCGATTGTATCGACGGTGCCCGCGAACGCCGGAGCAAGGTTAGCCCGCTTGCGGTAGATCAGGCGACGGGACCGAGGCGGGTGCCTCGCCGTTGGCATCGGCGAACTCCTCCGTGGCAGCTTCCTCATCCAGTTCGTCGACCCGTCCGGCGGCCTCCTGCAGCACCCGGTGCAGCCTCAGTTCGACGGTCAGATCGACCTCGTCGATACCAAGCACGTCGAGTTCGACGCGCTGCCCGCGGTCGAGCATCGGCAGGCCGACGACCCTCGTCAGCAGCGGCATGTCGTCGATCCGCAGCAGGTCCGGCTTCAGAACGGTGGCGCCGACACGGGCCACGCCCTCCTGCCGTAACCAGCGCAGGCACCAGTAGCGCTCGAGCCGCTCCTGGAACTCGCCGTACAGCGTGTACGCGGCATCGAACGACGAAACGATGCCGTACAGGTCGGCGTCGTTGGCCGGATAGGGCGGCGCCTCGCCGCGAACCGCCGCGATCAGCTGCTGCTGATTGACCAGATCGACGTAGCGTCGCAGCGGCGATGTGCACCAGGTGTAGTGCGGCACACCCATGCTCTCGTGCGGCGCCGGCACGGTGCTCATGCGCACGCGCCCCGGCAGCCAGCGACCGCCGACGCGCTGCAGGCTCTGCGAGCGATAGATGCCGGCACGCTTCAGCTCGGCGAGCCAGCCGGCCCAGTGACTGTTGGCCAGGATCATCAGCTCGGCAACGATCAGGTCCAGCGGCGCGCCACGCCTACGCGGGCGAATAGTCACGCGCGCATGCTCGTCCTCGCCGTCGAGCACGAACGTGTAATCGATCTTGCCGGTCGGCTCCGGCTTGCCACGGGCGATCTCCCGCTCGGCCAGCAGCGCGCGGGCGAAGTGCCAGAGAAACACCATTTCGCGCCCGTGCGGCACGTCGAGCCTTCCCGCCGCCACGTGCATCTCGGTGACCTGCTCGTCGAGCAGGTCGTGGCGCAGATTGGCCTCGATCAGGATCCGCTCCAGCCGCGTTTCGTGACTGAGCGGGCGCAAGGTATCCCGCTCGACATCGACGTACAGCGACAGCACCGGCAGCACCTTGCCAGCGTCAAGTGAAAACTGCGCAATCCACGGCTCAGGCAGCATGGTGATCTTCATGCCCGGCGCGTAGATCGTCGACATCCGCCCGCGCGCCACCTGGTCGAGCGCATCGCCGCGGGCGATCGCGGTGGCCGGCGCCGCGATGTGAATGCCGATCCGCACGCGATCGTCCGTGAACTGCACCGAGAAGGCGTCGTCGATCTCGGTGGTGGCCGAATCGTCGATCGAGAACGCCGCCACGGGCGCCAGCGGCAGCTCGTCACCAGCCGGGCGCGGCGGTGGCAGGCTGGCCGGGAAACTCGCGCCATGCGGGAAAGTGACCGCCAGGAAACTGTCGCGATGCCAGCGGTATGGCGAGGCGATCGCACCGCGCGCCAGCAGCAGGCGCAGCGGCGACAGATGCAGGTCGCTCGCCGCCTGCTCGAGCGCCTTGTATTCGATGCCGTTCTTGTCCGGCTTCACCAGCAGCGCCACGCCCTGCGCGGCGATCGCCGGCGGAAGCTCGCCGGACTTGAGCATCTCGACATACTGCTGCTTCTGCTCCTCCTGCACGCGACGACGCTCGACCGCGGCCAGCGCCTGCCTGAGGATCTCCGGCGGTGCCGGACGGAAGCGCCCGCGGCCCTTGCGGTGGAAGTGCACCGGCGCGCCATGCAGTCGAAGCAGGATCGCCGCCGCCTCGACCGCCGTCGGTGCGTGGCCGTGATATTCGCGCGCCATTTCGTCGAAGCCAAACTCCTGCTGAGGCGCACATTCCCAGAGGAAGTCGAGGTCGATCGCCTCGGCCTGGCTGTGCGCCTGCTGCAGCAGCGCGGCGGGCGCCGGCGTCTCGAAGCGCAGCAGCACGTGCGATGCACGCACCTTGGTGCGCTTGCCGCTGGCCGTCTCGACCTGAAAGGACGAGTCGGTCGCCGCCAGCACCGTGCCTGCCTTGAAGCTGCCGTCGTCGTCGAAAAGCAGATGCACTGGGTCGCCCCGCTACAGACCGGAAATGAAGGTCTTGATGCCTCGCAGCATCTGCTCGACTGCGATCGCTGCCAGCACCAGGCCGAGCAGACGCTCGAATGCCAGCGTGACGCGCTCGCCCAGTAACCGCATGATCCTCTCGGAAAACCCCAGCACGACCGCGCTCACCCCCATGACCACCGCAATCGCGGCCACCCACTGCCACAGGCGGGCAGGATCGCGAGACACCAGCAACAGCACGGTCGCCAGCGCCGATGGGCCAGCCAGCGCGGGCACTGCAAGCGGCACGATGAACGGCTCGCCGCCCGGGCTCTGACCGAAGACGCCTTCGGGTGTCGGGAACACCATGCGCAACGCGACCAGCATCAGCACTACGCCGCCGCCGATCTGCAGGCTCAGTTCGGACAGACCGAGCAGGCGGAGGAACGGACCGCCGATGAACACGAAGGTCACCAGGACCGCGAAGGCGATCAGGCACTCGCGCAGGATGATCGCCCGCCGCCGCTCGCGCGGCACGTCTTGCAGCGCGCTGATGAAGATCGGGATGTTGCCGAACGGATCGCAGACGATCAGCAGCAGGACGACGGCGGAAACAAAGCTCGCGTCCATCAGCCGATCTCGACCTGGCGGCCGCCGCTGGCAGCAAGCAGCGCTGCGGGAGAAATCGGAAACACGCACTGCGGCGTGCCGCCGGCCGCCCCCACGGTTTCGAAGCGGCGCAGCGAGCGGTCGACGAACGTGGCCAGCGGCTGCGGATGGCCGACCGGCGCGACACCGCCTATCGCAAGTCCGGTGTGCTCGCGCACGAAGTCGGGCGTCGCACGCTCGATCGGCTCGCCGAGGGCCTCTGCCACGCGCTTCTCGTCGACGCGCCGGTCGCCGGCGGCGATGACGAGCACGGCACGCGACGAGTGGCTGGCGCGGAAGACCAGCGGCTTGGCGATTCGTCCGCTCTCGATTCCCAGCGCATCGGCGGCCTGCTGCGAAGTGCGCGCTGCCACCGGCAGTTCGATCACCCGGCTGTCGATGCGCAGCCGCGAGAGCGCGCCTTGCACGCGCTGCGCGGAAGCCGGCAGATCGGAATGCAATGACGGCATCAGACGGTCAGGCCGCCGGCGACTTCGGTCACCGCACCGTTGATGTAGCTCGCCTCGTCGGATGCCGGGTACGCATAGACGTCGGCAACCTTCTCCGGCCGGCCGAGCCGCTTCATCGGCACTCGTTCGGTCATCTGTGCCATCACCTTGTCGGGAATCGCCTTCAGGATCGGCGTGGCGATGAAGCCGGGACAGACCGCGTGGCAGCGGATGCCCTTGGGTCCGAGTTCGCGCGCCCGGGTCTTGGCGAAGCCGATCACGCCGAACCCGCTCGCCGCGTCGCTGCTCTGCCCGCAATGGCCGTAGATGCCGACCACGCTCGACGCGTTGAGGATCACGCCGCTTCGCTCCTCGATCATCGTCTCGATCACCGCCTGCGCGCAGTTACGGGCGCCCTTGAGATTCACCGCGATGACGGTGTCGAATCGCACTTCGGTCATCTTCTGCAGCCGAGCATCGAGCGTGATGCCGGCGTTGTTGACCAGCACGTCGATACGCCCGAAGCTCACCTTCAGCCGCGGCACCATCGCATCGATCTGCTCGCGCCTGGTTACGTCGACGGTGAAGTCCTCGGCCGTCGTGCCGCTGCCGCGCAGCTCCCGCAGCGCTTCGTCGACCGGCTCGCGCTTCAGGCCGGCGATGGCGACGATCGCTCCCTCGGCGGCGAACATGCGCGCCGTCGCGAGACCGATGCCCTGCGCGCCGCCGGTGATGATCGGGACTTTCCCTTTGAGGCGCATCTCGTGCCGTCCCTTTCCTAGGCAATGCCGCAGAACGCGAGCACCTCGTCAAGGTACGCGGCGAAGTCGCTCATTTCGTGGTTCGAGCCGTCGATGATCCGTTGCCGGCACCCCGCGTACTTGTCCGCCATCGTGCGCCAGTCGATCACCTCGTCGCCGGTCGCGGCGAGCAGGAAATAGCGCTCCGGCCGCGTGATGTGGCGGGTGTCGATCGCGCGCAACTCGTCCATGTATTCCGGCTTCACCTCGATGGTCTGCTCGGAGAAGAACACCGGCTGCGTGCCGAGGTAGCCGCGCAGATCCTCGTAGGGGGTGATCGCCGGGTTGAGCAGCGCGGCACGGCAGCCGACCCGTTCGGCGAGCCAGGTCGCGTAATAGCCACCCAGCGACGAGCCGATCAGCGCCAGCCGTTGCGGATCCTCCAGCCGTGCGGCCGCCTCGATCAGCTGCGCCGCCGCCCGCGGCGATGCGGGCAGTTGCGGGCAAAGAAAATCGTCGAGCCGCCCGCGAGCGGCCATCGCCTCCCGCACCGTCTGCGCCTTCTTCGACTGCGGCGACGAGCGGAAGCCGTGCAGGTAGAGGATCACGCCGCGTGCTCCTGCGGCGCTGCGCCGGCGAGCGCGGACAGCAATTTCTCATGCACGCCGCCGAAGCCGCCGTTGCTCATCACCAGCACGTGGTCGCCGGGGCGCGCAGCAGAGGCCGCCGACTGAACGAGCGCCTCGAGGTCGTCGAAGCTTCGCGCCCGCGCCCCCATCGGCGCCAGTGCCTGCGCCGGCTCCCAGCCGAGCGCGTTCTTGCCGCTGCGCGCGCCGTAGCAGAACACCAGGTCCGCCTCCTGAAGGCTGGCCGGCAGGAGCGCGCTCATCGTGCCCAGCTTCATCGTGTTCGAGCGCGGCTCCAGCACGGCAAGGATGCGCGCCTTGCCGACCCGGCGGCGCAGGCCGGATACCGTGGTCTCGATCGCCGTCGGGTGGTGCGCGAAATCGTCATAGACCGTGACCCCGCCGGCGACACCGCGCACCTCCAGCCGTCGCCGGACTCCGCCGAAGCGGTGCAGCGCCTCGATCGCCACTGCCGGGGCAACCCCCGCATGACGGGCGGCGGCGATTGCCGCCAGTGCATTGCTGCGATTGTGCGCGCCGGCAAGCGGCAGATGCAGGCGGCCGAAGACCTCGGCGCCCAGAGCGACGTCGAAAGCATGCTGCGCGCCCTCTTCGATGGCCTGCGCGTGCCAGCCTTCGTCGATGCCGAACTTCTCCAGTTCCGACCAGCATCCGCGCGCGAGCACCCGCGCCAGGGCGGCGTCCGCCCCGTTGACCACCAGGCGGCCGCGGCCCGGCACGCCACGCACCAGGTGATGAAACTGGGTCTCGATCGCCGCCAGGTCGGCAAAGATGTCCGCGTGGTCGTACTCGAGGTTGTTGAGAACGGCGGTACGCGGAAAGTAATGGACGAACTTGCTGCGTTTGTCGAAGAAGGCCGTGTCGTACTCGTCGGCCTCGATGACGAAGAACGTCGAGCCGCCCGGCCGTGCGGATGCGCCGAAGTCGGTCGGCACGCCGCCGATCAGGAAACCTGGCGCCAGTCCCGCGTGCTCGAGGATCGTCGCCAGCATCGCCGAGGCGGTCGTCTTGCCGTGGGTGCCGGCCACAGCCAGCACCCAGCGCCCGCGCAGCAGGTTTTCGCCGACCCACTGCGGGCCCGAGATGAACCGCGCCCCGGCCTCGAGGACCGCCTCCATCAGCGGGTTGCCGCGGCTGATCACGTTGCCAACCACGAACAGATCGGGCGAGACAGCGAGCTGATCTGCGCCGTAACCTTCGATCACCTCGATGCCCGCGGACCGCAGCAGGTCGCTCATCGGCGGATAGACGTTGGCATCACAGCCGGTGACGCGGTGTCCCGCGGCAGTCGCCAGCTGGGCGACACCGCCCATGAAGGTGCCACATATGCCCAGGATGTGAAGATGCAAGACGCGTTCCGAACGGGGGAAATATTGGTAGTTTACGGGGCCGCGTTGTTTAGACTGGCTGCATGATCCGCTCTGCACCCGCGTCGGGAAGCCGCGAAGAACTGACACTCGAACTCGCGGCAACGGCGGCGCGCCTGATCGCCGAGGACGGCTGCGACTACGCCACCGCGAAACGCAAGGCGGTGCAGCTCGTGCTTGGCGAAGCAGCC
>JADDYB010000816.1_pt1 | contig 9935 bp, 8 predicted proteins | sample 8641941 | NCBI WGS metagenome assembly JADDYB01 (sample SAMN16275377, study PRJNA637457) | freshwater sediment metagenome | isolation source: Lake Kineret sediment | place: Israel: Lake Kineret | collected 2013 | reverse complement strand
CTGTATCGATAAGACGCCACGCATGACTCATAGAGAAACTTTAAACGGTCCGTTGTGGTTTAATCAAGAAATGAACTCAATGCTGTGTCCGTATTGTCATGAAAATTTACCGTGTGGTATCCTTAAATTAAATATGTGAACATTCTTATAATAGTCAACATATTGTGGCCGTCATTCCCGCGAAGGCGGGAATCCAATTTGACTGAGAATGGATGCCCGACTGAGAACCTCGGGCATGACGGATAAGGCAAGAAATTGTGAATATTATTATGAGACAATTTATAAAGACTGAATACCTTAACAATTAGGAGACATAAAATGAATCGATTACACTTTCATTTAACCTTTCATCTCATGCTATTTTTTCTCCTCTGTGCTGTTTGCTGTTTCCTGACTCCTGCCTCTGCTGCGTCTGTTGATGTGGAAATCATCAGAATCCAGAAGGCATACGAGAATATCAAAGATATCAGGGGGAGTTTTATTCAGAAGAGCTTTATGAAGGATCTGAAAAAAACAGAGACATTCAAAGGCCAGTTTTTTATAAAGAGGCCAATGAAAATGAAGTGGAGCTATGAAGGAAACAATGCACAGGATGTCCTGATCAACAAAGATGAGATAACCATATATCAGAAAAAGGAAAAACAGGCGTTTCAGGGGAAATTTGACAGGGATACCTATGGCCAGGCGCCGATAGCCCTTCTGAACGGATTTGGAAACATTCAGGAGGAGTTTTCTGTATCAGATAAAAAGGGGAAATTATTGCTCAAACCGAAAAAGCCTATGGGTGGAGTCCTCTCCATTGAAATAGAACTCTCGGAGAGTGAATTCCCGATCAGGTCCTTCACGGTCATTGACTCGTATGCGAACAGAATAGAGATGGATCTCACGGATGTCAAAATCAATACAGGGCTGGAAGATGCATTCTTTGATCCTGCTTTGCCGAAGGGCGTAACTATCTTCAGACAGAATCTGTGAGGTCTCCTATGCTTATCCTTGGCATTGACACATCCTGTGATGATACATCGGCAGCAGTCATTGAGAACGGCACCACGATACTTTCCAATAGTATTTCAAACCAGTCCGACATACATAAAAAGTACGGCGGAATCGTTCCGGAACTTGCATCCCGCCGGCATATCGAGATGATATGGCCTGTTGTTGACGAGGCATTGAAAGCTGCCGGTATTTCATGCAAGGATTTAGCCTGTATTGCCGTTTGTCACGGACCGGGTCTGATAGGTTCATTGCTGGTAGGATGTTCTTTTGCGAAAGCTTTATGCTATGCAAAAAAAATTCCCCTTGTTGCAGTCAACCATCTCGAGGGACATATATTCTCTCCTTTTCTTGAGAAGACAAAGCCGGATTATCCTTTCATCGCATTGATCGTCTCCGGTGGACACACCTGCCTGTGCAGGGTTGATGACTTTGGAAAATACTTCGAGCTTGGAAGAACGAGAGACGATGCCGCGGGAGAGGCATACGATAAAGTTTCCAAGCTTCTTGGACTCGGATACCCCGGTGGCCCTGTCATCGATAACCTTGCTCGTGACGGGAATCCTGAAGCGATTAATTTCCCGAGGGCGTATCTGCCTGAGTCTCTTGATTTCAGCTTCAGCGGATTGAAAACCGCGGTGCTGCATTATGTGAAATCAGAAATTAGCCCTCCTCTCAACGACATCGCAGCCTCCTTTCAGGCTGCTGTTGTTGACGTGCTTGTAAGAAAAACAGAATGGGCAATCAGGAAAGAGCGTATCAAGCGGATTACCCTGTCAGGCGGAGTTGCTGCAAACAGTGCTTTACGTCAAAGAATTCTGAAGATGGCAGAGGAAAGAGAAGTTGAAGTTTATATGCCGTCAGTATCCTTATGCACAGACAATGCAGCCATGATTGCAGCAGCAGGTTACCATCATTATAAGGCAGGAAATGTTGCCGGACTTGACCTTAATCCGGTAGCGTATCTTCCTTTATCATAGTTTAGGCATCTCACAGTTGGGCTCAAATACACTATCTGCCGTCCAGTTTATGAATCATGTTAAGAGGCCCCATTTCCATTGCCATTAAAAAACAAGTTGCCTTCCATGTCTTTATATCTCCTTATTGCATCCTTCAGAGCTTCTATTTCTTCCTTCAGTTCAAATATTTCGAGTTCCCTGCCTGTAGGTTTATCACCGTCATTCTGTAGCTCCCTCACCTCATGAGTAAGCTCATCGACAAGGATACGATATCTCTCCTCTGATTTCCTCAACGCTCTCACTTTCATTGCACGGGCAAGTATAGGCGACAGCAGTTCAAACTCAAGTGGTTTCAATAAGTAATCGAAAGCCCCTGCCTTTATTGCATCAACAGCACTTTGAATTGTACCCTTACCCGTGATGATAATTCCGATAAGGTGAGGGTCTACTTTCAGAGCTGACTTCAACAGTTCAATTCCATTCAATTCTGGCATCATAAGGTCTATGAGGAGAATATCGAAATCACATTTCTTCAATCTGTCAATAGCACCTTTTCCTGATGTGCAACCAAGTGTCTTATAGCCTTTCTCTGAGAGATATGATTGCAAAATTCTTACAATGTCGATCTCATCATCAACAATAAGCACCTTCCCTCTATGAACTGTTTTATCTTCAAGTAGTATTCTGTCCTTGGTGGTGTTGGCATTTGGCAATTGAGGAAAAGCCATGGGATTTCTGTTTATCACGATTAGCCACCGTCCTTTTATATTAAATCGTTATTATCTCCTTTGATTAAATTCTGCTTCTTTACATCCTGTAAATCAATCCTACCTGAGTAGGATTGACTGTATGGATAGCCCACAAGATAATAGCCAGAAGGAGGGAGACAACATGCTAAAAGGTAAAAGTGTTGAGTCAGTTTGCGGGTCGGAAAAGGAGAACTTGGGGAATGGTATGAACGAGAAGAGACGGCACAGGAGATTCAATGTAGAGCATCTGAAAGTTGATTGTGATATGCCATCAGCCAGCCGGGTGAAAGTAATGAATATCAGCTGTGGTGGTGCTCTGGTGATGGCAGATAGGGTAATCACTATTGGCAAGAATTATGCGCTGAAAATAGGATATAAGGAGAAATCAGTTTTTGTTAAAGCAACCGCTGTATGGGCTTTATTGGCGGATAGTGTGAAGGAAGCCAATGGTGACATTATCCCCCTTTATATCGCCGGAATGCATTTCGTGGATGTTATAAAAGGTGAGATGCCAGAAATTATAAGTTTATTGGAGGCTAATGTGCAGGGCAATATGTATGACGCTTTTATGGGAAGCCTTCAGGGGAATTCATACAATTAGCAGCCTGTCAGAACTTTCTGCTTTTCCCTCTCAGGAAAAAAAATCCTGCGATACCCATAAAAAACATCAGGATACTTATCCCCTGGGATACCGAAAGGTTCCCCATGATAAACCCCCTGCCGACATCTCCACGGAAGAATTCAACCGCAAAACGGAGGAGTGCATAGAGGAGAAGATATGACATAAAAAGCTGGCCTTTGAATGATTTACGGTTTCTCAGCATTATGAGGGTGAGAAAGATGAGAAGCTCGCCGGCTGACTCGTAAAGCTGTGTGGGATGCAACAGCACATTTGTCGGTGCCAGACATTCCGGGTCAGTGAAGATGATTCCCCATGGAAGGGCTTCGGCAGCCTTTCCGAAGCAGCAGCCTGCTGCCAGGCACCCGAGCCTGCCGAAAACATGCGCAATTGCTATTGCTGGGGCAAAAATGTCTGCTGTATTCCACATATCCAGTCCAGTTCTCTTTGCGTACCAGACAGCAACCGGAACTGCAAGCAAAACTCCTCCGTAGAAGACAAGACCGCCCTCCCATATCTTAAAAACATCCAGAGGATGATTGATGTAATGCCCTGCATTAATGAGAATGAAAAAAAGCCTTGAGCCGATAATGGCTGCAAGAAGGAGGTAAAAACTGAGGTCCAGGATCTTATTTACCGGTATGTTTTCCTTTTTTGCCTGAATCACTGCGAGCCAGAGACCGACAAGAAAACCGATGGCAATCAGAAAACCATAGGTGTGGATCGTGAAAGGACCGAATCGAATCAGCACCGGATGCATTTACTATAATAGCACAGGCAAAATATCATCCTTCGTTCAGCATATCCTGCTGTGATATAATCCCAAAAGATTATCCATGGATACAATCGATAAGCTGAAAATACTGTCTGAAGATTCGCGGTATGACCTTGCCTGTGCATGCGGGACTGCACGGGATGAGCATCGGAAGAGGGGCCCGGACGGTAAGTGGCTTTATCCTGTCGCTCTCCCGCAGGGCGGCAGTACTGTCCTCCTCAAGACCCTTCTCTCCAATGCGTGTACGAATGACTGCAGGTACTGCCCTCTCCGGTCAGAAACGAATGTACCCCGCTGTACCCTCGGTCCGGAGGAAGTTGCGCGCACGTTTTTGGAATATTATCAAAGGGAAAAAGTCTTCGGCCTGTTCCTGAGTTCAGCGGTCATCAAGAATGCTGACTACACTATGGATAAAATCAATGCAGTGGCACGTCTGCTGCGCTATAAACATCGTTTCAAGGGATACATCCACCTGAAGATCATCCCCGGGGCATCCGATGCAGCAGTCGAAGATGCCATTTCACTGGCGACTGCCGTTTCTCTGAACATCGAGACTCCAGGCAGGAAACACTTTGCCGCTTTATCGAGTACGAAGGATTACGACAGGGATATCATCCAGCCACTGAAACTGATGGGAAAGTTAACGGGAGCGGGCACGAAGTTTTCACGGGTTAAATGCACAACCCAGTTTATTGTCGGAGCCTCGGAGGAGACAGATGCAGAGATCATACAATACCTGTTTGGCCTCTATAAGCGGCTGAACTTCAAACGGGTGTATTTCTCCGCCTATCAGAAAGGTCTCGGCAGTTCCGATATCCCGGGAGAGAGAAAGTTTCTTTCACACCCGCATGAACTATTTATGAGAGAGCACCGTTTATACCAGGCCGATTTTCTGATCAGGAAATACGGTTTCCAGAGGGAGGACATCATGCTCGATAAAAACGGCAATCTGAGAATAGACAAAGACCCCAAGGAGATATGGGCGGACGGCCACCCGGAATTTTTCCCTGTAAGGATCAATACGGCAGACAGGGGAGAGTTGCTGAGAGTTCCGGGCATTGGACCGGAGACGGTCACGAGGATTCTGAAGACACGGCATGAGAGAAAGATCGGCAGCCTTCAAGCTCTCGGCATTAAGGGGAAAAGACTTGAAAAGATCGAGGGATATGCGATTTATGAATGAGGCAGTTTTTCCCGCTGCTGTTTATTACCGTTCCTGTAAATCTCTATTTTTTGAAGAGATATGCTACTAAGATTACCGCGATCCCTATGGTGAGGGAAGAGTCGGCAACATTGAATGCAGGCCAGTGGAAAGTCCCTACAGAGAAGTCAACGAAATCCACAACCTTCCCATAGAATACCCGGTCACTAAGATTCCCGAGAGCACCGCCCAAAATGAGCGAGAGGCCAACGGTGCTATAGGTTTTTTTCGCAAGGAGATTTATTATGAAAATTATTGCGAAGACAGATAGGATGATAAAGAACGTACTTCCGAGGTTTTTAAACATCCCGAACGCAGCACCTGTATTCCTGACATGAACAATGTGAAGGAAAGGAAATATTTCTCTGGAATCATATAGTGAGAGATTTGTCATGATGAGATATTTTGTTGCCTGATCGAGCGCGACAACTGATAGGACAATCAGAAAGATGTATAGAGCCCGTTTCATATAATAAAAGGGTTCGAGGATTCAAGGGTTCGAGGGTTCGAGTGGTGCAAACTATTATTTTTGAACAACAACGTTATAACACCTTTCGCAGATATCAGGTTTATCGGTGAACGTTCCGACGGTTGTACTCCAGTTCCAGCACCTCTGGCATTTCGAACCTTTGGCCCGCTCGATTGTTATTTCGAGTCCTTCTATTTCGGTGCTTCTGTAAGAATCCTTCATGCTCTCATCGCTGAGTTCAACCGCAGAGACAATGAAGAACGTCGGTAAGAAATCCCTGTCTCCAGTAAGAAGATCTTTGTAACTCACGGGAAGATGCAGGATAACCTTTGCCTCGAGAGAGTTCCCAAGAAATCTTTCCGACCTTCTCATCTCAAGAGCCTTGTTCACTTCATTCCGCAAAACAAAGAGGTTATCCCATTTTTCTTCAAGCTGCCGGTCAGAATATGTTGCATCAGCGGCAGGGAATGACGCAAGAAATACTGATTCTTCGATTTTGCTGTTCCCCTGCCCTGCGGACTGGCTGCCGGTTCGTAAATTTTGCCAGACTTCCTCTGCAGTAAATGAGAGTATCGGGGCCATCAGCCTTGTCATCATCGAGAGAATCCTGCTGAGAACCCACTGGGCTGAACGCCTCTCCACTGAATCTGTCCTGAAGGTATACAGCCTGTCTTTTAATACATCAAGATAGAACGAGCTCATATCGACGACGCAGAAATTGTATATGCTGTGAAATACTTCATGGAAGTCAAAATTCTCATATGCTGCGACGACTTTCCCCGTAAAACTCTGGAGCCTGCTCATTGCCCATCTGTCTATCTCCAGCAGCTCAGTGCTGTAATCATTTCCATCAAAATCATGAATATTCCCGAGCAGAAATCTGCAGGTATTCCGTATCTTTCTGTACGCTTCGGTAAGCCTGTCAAGAATCTCTTTTGAAATCCTTACATCATCCCGGTAATCTTCTGCTGAAACCCACAGCCGCAGTATCTCTGCCCCGTTGCTCTTTATGACCTCCTGGGGTGCTACAACATTTCCAAGGGATTTCGACATTTTCTTTCCCTGTCCGTCAACGGTGAATCCGTGGGTCAGGACTGCTCTGTAAGGAGCTTTCCCCCTTGTCCCAACTGATGCAAGCAGCGAGCTCTGGAACCACCCCCGGTGCTGATCACTTCCCTCAAGGTACATGTCAGCGGGCCAGGATAGCCTGCTGTCAACTTCCATGACCGCAGCATGACTGACACCGGAGTCGAACCACACATCAAGTACATCCATCTCTTTTGAAAACGAAGCATGTCCGCATTTTTTGCATGTATATCCTGCCGGTAAAAAATCCTCCGGTCTTTTCATGAACCATACATCTGCGCCCTGGTCTTCGACCAGTCTGACGATCTGTGCAAGAATGGATGGATCTGTAACAAACTCTTCACAATTGTCGCATCTGAGGATCGTGATCGGTACCCCCCATGCCCTCTGTCTTGATATGCACCAGTCGGGCCTGTTGGTTACCATTCCATGGATTCTTTCTTTGCCCCATTTGGGAATCCAGATAACACTCTCGATTTCCGACAATGATTTTTCCCTCAGGCTGCTTTTGTCCATAGAGATGAACCATTGTTCAGTAGCACGGAAGATGACAGGTTTTTTGCATCTCCAGCAATGAGGGTATGAATGCGTGACCCGTTCTTCTTTTAGGAGTGCGTTATGGTTTTTCAGTATTTCAATAATATCTGCATTCGCCTTGAATACGAACTTCCCCTGCAGGCCGGCGATCTGCTCAGCCTCTGAGAACCGGAAATTACCGTGTTTGTCGACAGGCGCGTAGATATCAAGTCCGTATTGGAGGCCTGTTTGGTAATCATCTTCTCCATGCCCCGGTGCGATATGGACGATACCCGTTCCTTCTTCAAGAGATACAAATTCACCTAAAACTGCAATTGATTTTCTCCGGATGAAAGGATGGATCGCATGCATGCCTTCCATTTCCTTTCCTGAGATTTGGAGAAGGATGTTTCCTCCAAGGCCGATCTTTTCCCTGAGCGCTTCTTTTCTCCCCTCAGCAATGAGATAAACTTCGCTCTCCTGATCAAGAGCTATATAGGTAAAATCCGGATGAAAGGCAAGGGCAAGATTAGCAGGGAGGGTCCATGGAGTGGTGGTCCATATGAGCACAAATACTTTTCTCCCTGCGAGCGCAGGGAAGAACTTCAGGATAGTTGCCTCATCGAGTGCAAATTTCACAAAAATCGAAGGTGATTCTTTGTTCCCGTATTCGACTTCTGCTTCAGCAAGGGCTGTGACACAGGAAGGACACCAGTGAACCGGTTTCTTCCCTTTATAGACGCTTCCTGACTCTACGAATTTGCTGAATTCTCTCACGATGATCGCCTCATACGAATTGGACATGGTCAGATAGGGAGTCTGCCAGTCGCCAAAAACGCCGAGTCGTATGAATTCATCGCGCTGGATAGCAACGAACTCCGCTGCATATTCCTTGCAGAGTTTTCTTTTCTCAAGGATAGCAAGGGTGTTCTTCTTGTCACCAAGATTCCTGTCTACCTGAAGTTCAATAGGCAGTCCGTGGCAATCCCATCCAGGGATATAGGGAGAATAAAAGCCACTCATCGATTTATACTTCACGATAAAGTCTTTGAGTATCTTGTTTAAGGCGTGTCCGATGTGAATATGGCCATTTGCATATGGCGGACCGTCGTGAAGGATATAGGGGGTAGCGTTTTTATTCTTTTCCTGAATCCTGTCATATAGTGCACTCTCTTCCCAGAACCTCAGCGTGAAAGGCTCTTTCTGGGTGAGATTCGCCTTCATGGGGAAATCAGTCCGGGGTAGGTTTAGGGTAGTCTTATAGTCCTCTGCCATGGGTGCTAACGGGTTACTTTTCTTCCGCTTTTTCTTTCTTGTGTGCTTCCCGCTCTGCGATTATCTTCTGTGTAAGATGACTGGGCAGCTCTTCATACTGGGAGAATTCCATGGAATAGAGTCCCCTGCCGGATGTCAGACTGGTCAACTGATTGGCATAGGTGAGCATTTCAGACATAGGAACCTGTGCATTGATCTTCTGGTTGCCGCCGGCCTGTGGTTCAACTCCCTGAACCCTTCCCCGCTTGGAATTCAGGTCACCGATAACCGCCCCAAGGGTATCATCAGGAGTTGTTACCTCCACTTTCATGATTGGTTCAAGCAAAACAGGCTTCGCATCCTGAACAGCCTTTCTGAGGGCCATGGACCCGGCGATCTTGAATGCCATTTCAGAAGAGTCTACTGTATGGTAGGAACCGTCGTATAAGGCTACTCTTATGTCAACAAGGGGATAACCGGCGATAACCCCTTCCTTCATGGTTTCTACCACGCCCTTTTCGACTGCGGGCCTGTATTGCTGCGGGATGACACCTCCGACAATCTTATCGGCGAATTCGTATCCTCCACCTCTCGGCAACGGCTCTATTGCCAACCAGCAGTCACCATATTGCCCGCGGCCACCCGACTGTTTCTTATATTTCGCCTGGGCTTTTGCAGGAACCTTGATGGTTTCTCTGTAAGGTACTTTCGGTGTTTTCATGAGAACCTCAACCCCGAATTTCCTTTTCAGCCTTTCAAGGGTAACCTCGAGGTGAACCTGCCCCATTCCTGAAAGGAGCATCTCTTTGGTTTCTTCGTCTCTCTGGAATCTCAGGGTGGGATCCTCCTCAAGAATTCTGTGAAGGCCTGTACTCACCTTTTCCTCATCCCCTTTGCTCTTTGACGCTATTGCATAAGAGATGATCGGATCGGAGAATTTCACCTTTGTAAAAACTATTGGGTGAGATTCATCCGATAAGGTGTCACCAGTAAAGGTTTCTTTCAGCTTTGCCACAACTCCTATTTCTCCGGCGCCTATTGTATGGGCAGGTATCTGTTTTTTCCCCAGAAGATAGAAGACCTGGCCGATTCTTTCCTTTGCCCCAGTTGATGTATTCAGGATATTGGAATCAGCCTTCAGAGATCCCGAAAAGACCCTGAAAATGGAAAGCCTTCCTGCGAAGGGGTCGGCTATTGTTTTAAAAACATACGCAGATAGCGGCTCTGTCTGCAGAGGTTTTCTTTCAACCTCTTTCCCGTCCTTCGGGTGCTTTCCTTTGACAGGCGATATCCTTGCCATTTCTGAAGGTGAGG
>JADDYB010000815.1_pt1 | contig 9946 bp, 10 predicted proteins | sample 8641941 | NCBI WGS metagenome assembly JADDYB01 (sample SAMN16275377, study PRJNA637457) | freshwater sediment metagenome | isolation source: Lake Kineret sediment | place: Israel: Lake Kineret | collected 2013 | reverse complement strand
ACGGTCGAGATAGTCTTTGTAAGTGAAATAAAGAAGCCGGGCTTTGGAGGAGTCATCCATCTTCTGAGGTTGGAATCGGCAGTCATAGACTACGAATTCCTCGAAATCGGTGAGGACGGATAAAGGAAGCTTGGCGTTCCAGGCGTAGGTGCGTAACTGGAGAGCCGGGCTCGGATCGTCAGAAAGATTGACGGAAGGCTTCTTAGTCTCGACAAAGAATTTGCGGCTGCCGCCAAGTCTGAAAGAATAATCCGGAGCCTTTGTGCTTTGGCCTATCTTAATTGTGTCCTCGTGAATTACCTCTTTGTGACCTTCAGGCAAGCCTTGGGCATTCTCCAAATCCCAGCCCAGGGCTTTGAAGAACGGGTCCACGAACTCCTGCCGGACCTGGGCTTCATTGTACTTATGCGATCTGTAGGTATCCTGGTAGCGATCAAATCGCTCTACCAGCTCTGCTATCACCATTGGTGCCTTCAAAGCAATCACTGGTCATCTGTGCGGCTCACACGAAAAAGTTTGCGGAGGAAATACAAGTGCGGAATGGAAGCAATTGCCACAAGCCAGCCACGGCCTCCATTGATTTAGTCGATCCTTTTAGCCGGGCCATCATAGTCTCTCAGCTGCTATCAGCTTCACGCCCAGCCAATTCCAAATTAAACCTTCCCATGAGGCGTTGATTGTATGATGTAGCCCAACTTGCTGGCATCTTTTATGGGCTTAGTCCCCGTGCTCAGATTTCGCGCTGACTCATTGACATCTGCATCGCCAATCATGAAATAAGTTACATTGGCGGCATTTAGAGCGGTATCATTCGAAGCTGAAAAATTCAGGCTCGCATTCCCCAAAATTGTATTATTCTCCAAAGTTGTATTATTCAGAAGAGTGTTATTTGATGTTACATTATCGTTCTCCAAGGCGGCAACTATGAGCAAGGATGCACCCGCCACGATTGTTAGGAGCCCCATTGAATATGTCAATGAATTCTTCATGTGATTCCTCAGCATCCCAGATACTCTGGCTGAATATCAACTTAACCGCTTCTTTACTTCTGCCCTCATCAAGTCACACCAAAGCCAAAGCCTCTTGATAGGTTATTTATGGATTGAGATTGGACTGCTTTGATATCATGCTCTCCAGTAAAGACCTCAACTGGGATGTCTTGCTAAAGGAAATCGAGCCCATGTACCAAGTGGCCGATCCTGCCCATGATTTCTCGCATATAACCAGAGTATTCAAAAATGCACAGAGCATAGGGAAAAGCGAACATGCTGACATGCAGGTGCTTCTTCTAGCGACTCTTCTTCATGACGCTGGATCGCAGTCCAAGCTTCAAAAGGGTTCAACAGATTCGAATACAACAAGCCTGAAGAACGCCGAGGAATTCATGGCAGCCAAGGGTTTTCCAGGTGATGTGAGGAAAAAGGTCCTTTATGCCATTGAAACTCACCGGTTCTCCAAAGGCATAGTGCCCAACACTCTGGAGGCCAAGATCCTGCAAGATGCCGATAGGCTGGATGCCATCGGTGCCATCGGCATTGCGAGAGTGTTCCTGATGGGAGGGGCCTTAAATAGAAAGCTGTACGATCCGCAGGATCCATTTTGCCAAGCCAGGGAGCCGGATGACGGCAAATGGAACCTTGACCATTTTTATAGAAAGCTCTTGAAGCTTGAATCCGGCATGCACACGAATTCTGCAAAGAAAGTTGCCAGAAGAAGAACCGCGGTGCTTAGACAATATCTATTGGACCTTCAGATAGAACTCCAGTCAGAGCTGGAAGAGACCATAGATACAGAAGTCGGAGAAGACTGAGGATTTCATGGACATAAACGATACTGTGGACATAACAGATATTGCGGGCATTAAGGTCATTGTTGACATTAAGGATATTGTGAGCATTAAGGATACCGAGGATACCACAGAGTGAGGTGGAAAATGGAGCTAGTTATACATCCCAAATCAGAGATTGATTCCAGGATAAAGAAACTCCAGAGTTCAATGGGGGATTTAACTGGAGTGATCTTATTTGATTCTGTCAACATGTTCTATTTCTCAGGAACAGCTCAGGACGGTCTGGTGTACATCCCCAGGGACGGCGAGCCGGTGGTCATGATCAGAAAAAGCTGGGAGAGAGCCAAAGAGGAGTCACCGCTGGATATTAGCCCATTAAAGAGCCTCAAAAATCTTAAAGCTGATTTGGGCATACCATCGGGCTCAACAGTCGGACTGGAGCTGGACGTCCTTCCCTACAACAATTATTCCCGATTGGCTAAGGTTTTGGATGGTGTTTCATTCGTCGATATCTCAGAGACCATCAGACACATACGCTGCGTGAAGTCCGACTTTGAAATTGGCCTGATCAAAGAGGCTGCCAAGATAGTAGACCGTGGAATTGAATCTGTACCGGACTTTCTGGTAGAGGGGATGATGGAAATAGAGCTGGCAGCCAAGGTAGAGGCAGTGATGAGGTCAATTGGACATCAGGGCATTGTGCGTTTTCATCGGTATAATTTTGTTCTCCCATTGGGCCATCTGATGTCAGGCCCAAGCGCTGCTGTTCCTAGCTTTGTTCTCTCTCCGACGGGAGGTAGAGGGCCATCAGTGCTGCATCCTCAGGGACCCGGATTTGGGAAGATAAAGCGCAACGAGCCCATTCTGGTAGACTATGCGGGAGTATACAATGGGTATATTGCGGATGAGACTAGGATTTTTTCCTTAGGAGCAGTCTCACCTGAGCTGGAGAATGCTCACCTTGCCGCTGTGGAGATCGAGAAGACTATAGAGCGAGAACTTCGCCCTGGCCGTACTGGAAAAGATCTCTTTAAACTCTCCGAGGAGACGGGACGGCAACTTGGCTACGAGAGTTATCTGGGCGGTCCTCCTGGGAGAAAATGTGGATTCGTGGGCCACGGTGTGGGCTTGGAGATTGATGAATATCCAGTTCTTGGTCCGGTAGATCATGAAATCTTGCCGAACATGACCATTGCAGTGGAGCCGAAGATGATCTATCCAGGCATAGGGGTGGTAGGCATAGAGGACACCTATCTAACCACTGCAAATGAGGCTTTAAGACTCACTAAGCTTTCTCAAGACATATGGCGGGTGTAAGCAAATTGGCTCTTCGATAGTCGTTCAACTATGAGGATGCCCTACTAGGCTCAACTTTTTTGTGCTTCCAAATTTCAATGACAGCTTCAGACTCATGCTGCTTTTTTGACCAAAAGCTGTTTTTTTAAGCGAATTTAATAATCCTCCGCAAGTTTTATGTATGCTCTATCGCTAAGAAGAAGAATAATGATAATTGATGCACGTGTGAGGCCTCCTTTTAAAAGTCTAAAGCAGGTGCTAGCTTCTGCACCAGGATCTCGTCCCCCGGTCAAGAGAAGTCCACTGGTCAGTGGATATGAACGTCCAGCGTCAATGGTTCAAAAATCGTTGGATTTATTCATCCAGGAAATGGATGAAGCCGGAGTTGACCGAGGGATACTCGTAGGCAGGCGAGCAGGACATCGCGCTGCATCAAATGATGATATAGCCGAGCTTCGCGATATGTACCCAGAGAGATTTCCCGTTGCCATTGCCGGAATCGATGGAAGCAATGTGCCTGCCGCCGTTGACGAGGTGGAACGCACCATTTCAAGCCTGGGCTTCAAAGGGATTGCCATGGATCCCGGCTGGTCTGTTCCGCCAATTTACGTAGACGATAAAAGCCTCTATCCCATCTATTCAAAATGCTCCGAGCTTGGGGGGATTCTATATCTCACTTGCAGCCTGATGCAGGGACCTGATATTTCGTATGCTGAACCAGCGCGCATTCAACGTGTAGCCAATGATTTTCCATCAATGCAAATAGTGGTGGTTCACGGAGCATTCCCGTTCGTAAATGAAATGCTCGGCGTCATGATTGCCAATGCATCTTTGGGCAACTTGTGGGTGGCGCCAGACTTCTTCCAGTTCATCCCTGGGTTTGCCGGTGCTCAGGATTGGGTAGATGCTGCCAACCACTACTTAGGCGATCGCATGCTTTATGCCTCCTCATATCCGGTGAGGCCCTTGAAGCAAAGCCTAGATGAGTTCCGGCGGTTTCATTACAGACCTGATGTATTGGAGAATATTCTGTACAAGAATGCAGCTAATATCTTTGGCTTGGAGATTTGATCAGCTAATGGAATTATGGATTGATTGAATGACGGAAATGAATGCAGAAATAAAAGCCCAATTAACGGCCATTGGAACCGTGGATGTGGATGAATCGCTGTTTTCAAGGCCTTCGTCTTCATCGGCCGGTCCTAGCGCAGGGCTAAGATCTATCTTCTTCAAGTCCGGAGATCATCGAGTGCGCCTGGAGATCAACAAAGAATCGCCGCTGAAGATGAAAAGAGAGAAAGACGACTATGTAATTTTCAGAGATGGCGTAGAATTGGCCCGAGGGGAGCTTGAGCCCATACTGGCACACTGCCCCGAGCAAGCATACATCACAATCAGTGAACAGTGTATATACGACTGCAAATTCTGTTCGGTTCCCAAGATGGGCGGCAAGATCAAGACGGTAGATGAGATAGTGGCCATAGTTGAGGAGGCCAAAAGATCCGGCCGATTGAAAGTGATTGCCCTGACTTCTGGAATTGCCAGGTCGCCAGAAGACGAGATCGATCGTGTGATCGAGACTGTGAATGCGCTAAAGAAATACAATATCCCCATTGGAGTCTCTGTGCATCCCACCAAGGATTCATCAAGGCGGTTAAAAGATGCAGGCGTAGAAGAGATAAAATACAATGTGGAAACTATGGATCGAAAAATTTTCCATCAAGTCTGCATTGGTCGAAAGGGGCTTTCTCTGGAATATATTTTGGAAGCATTGAAAGAAGCGGTTTTCATATTTGGAAAGAACAAGGTCTCTACAAATTTCATAATTGGCCTTGGAGAAACCGACGAATGTGTGCGCCAGGGCGTCGAATGCTTAGCCAAAATCGGAGTAATACCAGTTCTGCGTCCGATAACCATCCAGCCGCTGCGCAAAGGCGAGATAGATGCCACTAGGCCTAGTGCAGAACGTTTGCTCAAGCTTACTAAAATGACTCATGAAATATTGGACAAGTACGGTCTTAATGTTGAAGCTTCCAAGACCATGTGCCTTCCCTGTACCGGCTGTGACCTAACACCATCTAGGGACTTATGATCACTCAGTTTGGAGATGATTAATAAAAAATTAATTTAGGGGTCGAGGTTTACCAACGAATTGATCTTATCTGCTTTTGAGTAGGCAACTTTTAGGTCGGCTATAGCTTTGAGAATCCTAAAATCAATGGTATCCGTTGCTGATACCTCAAGGACAATTGGATATCGATACATGTTATAGTTGTCGTTATTTTAGGCCGTATGATTATTGAACCTCAAACGAAAATTGTGATTGGTAAATGAACGCAAATATGCATGCAATTCAGGCATTTTTGTCATAAGCTATCTTAAGATACATTTGCACGTATTGAATTATGTAACTCTTCCGGACTCGCGAAAACTGAACAGCATTTGATGATTATCTCCAATTACATGTTAAATTTTTGAGATGCATCTACGTTCAAGACGACGTAGCGAATACGCCAATATGGAGTACTTGAGCAAAAGGACTTACTATGGCACCTTTGATAGTCGAGGGAAATGTTCGCATAAAGCCTCTTCTTGAAAGAGAACGTATATCCTCAACGGTAATAATGTAAATCATTCGGATTCGTAGCCCTCACTAGGATTGATTCATCAAGGGAAACTGGATGCTTTATGCAGGACCCAACATTAGCATTACTCTTTCCAAAAACCATAAAATGACTCTCTGCTTGGGCGGGTGAGGCGGAACTAATGAAATATGAAAGACGTAATTCAAATTGATCATCGTTCTTTGAAAGTAAGGTTTTTATGGAATTAATGAACTGTGGAGAACATGATGCTAAAAATGTAGGCCACTTATCAACAAAGAACTTAAAATGATTATTTTCATCATCAAATATGGGACATGAAGCATAGAGTGCAGTAGAATAGTCGCACCCTATTTGCTCAACTCCCCTATTGAAATTAATGCCTCCATAGCTGCCATCTGGCTCCACCAAAACTCCAACGGCCAATGTTGTCCCAATAAAAGAAAATGGAAGTAGCGAGTTTATTAGCGATTTTTTATCTATTGATATTTCTACCAATCTAACGTCTGTTGGCGTCGACTTGGATTCTTGAAGTTTTTCTTCGGTTGCCATAATGGGTTGCGTACGTGTGTTACTGAAAAACGCCATCGAGCAACGAATTTGATATCATCCGCTAAAATGGATCTCTCGCATCCGATTTTGGCGATAATTTTCAGTAACATTCACCCACGACCCCATAATGATCCAAGATGCAATGCTGACATTTTAACCTGGCGGGAAATTCAGAAAGTTATATTTGCATAATATGATTTAATTATGGTTTTTTTGATCGGCTCCTGTCGAAATATTTTTATGGAAACGCCGCCCAATTAATAGACAATGGCCATAGAAAAAAGTCTGAAGAACCTGCTACTTCTAGTCCTGGCAGTTATAATCGTCCTCATCCTTTGGAAAGTAGTCTGGTTCTTAGCCGGTATAGCCGTATTCGCAATTGTAGTGTATGTCGTTTACATGCTGCTAAAAGGCAACCTCTAACCTGCTGATGCTTCATCCAAACTGCCGCTGATGCTATTCTCCTTTATATTGGACCCACCTGGCGGCAAGAACTGGACAATCTGGTCAATAGAGGCAATGGACTTCACATATGCTCTATCATCGATCTTATCAGAAAATATTCGATAGATCCTCTTGGCCAGATCATCGGCATTGTACTCTCCTGGCTCTATCTCTAGGCTCAAGTCTGCCCTAGGCTTTATGGCAGAAATCGGCCCGCCGATGAGCATGCCATCGGCAATTCCAATGGCTAGAGCTAAAGGCGTATCCCTGAAGTATCTGCGCTCCCCCCGGATCACGAAAGCTCCTTTCTTGAGGAACTCGCCATGCTCAGGAGTCTTGGTGACTTGCTCGGCTTTAACCATGTAGCAGTCGCCGCTGCCCAGCCCAGCCTTCCAGATGCTGCTGTAGCTCACTGCAAACTGGGCTGCTTCTTGAAGAGTGGCATCAGGAACGTCCTGCCCCTCCGTCTTTACCACCGTCAAAGGCGCACCAGGGGCATCTGTATGAAACGCCAGATCCCTTTTTTCCAAATATTTGGCATAGATCTCTTCGTTGGTATCCACGTCCCGCCCGCCGATGACCAAGAATCCGTCTGAGGATGTGAACCACCTGAATCGTTCATACCACTTGGGCTTTCTCCGCCTGACCACCTGGCGGGTCTTCCTAGGTCCTGCCTGGCTATCCTTCAGCTCCTTTGTGATCTGCAGAGCCTCTCTGGCCCCCTGACCTTTCTTAGCCATCTCTTTAGCCTGCTCGTAGTAACGCTCTGCATTCTGAGGGACTGTCAACTGGGCGTTGAGGTCAAGCTGCACATCGCCCAGATCGATCTTGACCTCCCCGGTATAGTCGATGGACTTGAGGACTTTCGCCTGAGGCAGTCCCGATGTGCTGATTTTCTCCCAGATCTGGGCATAGGAGAAGCCTTTGGCCTTTGCATCAGAGATCACCTTCAGCAGCTGGTCTATATCCCCATAACGCTGATAGACCAATTCCCCCAGCGCCACCAGCTCTTTTTCCCTGGCGGCAAACTCTTCGATGGCTTTTTGCTGCAGCTCAATCCTGCGATCAATGGGGCTTTGCTTTGGCTCTTCAACCTTTTCCATGAAAAATGAATCCAGGGCCTCGCTGAAGGTGGGGAAATATTTCCTTTCCAAGCCCTCATAAAGCCTGAGTGGCTTGGGCATGACATCTAATGGACGCCCTTCTGAAAAGACGATGTGAGGCTCGATGGTCTGGGGCGTAAAGACATCGGAGAGCGCTTTGTGAAGGCGGTTGATCTCCTCGGTGTCCAGTTCCGCAGCGGGCTTATTTTTGTCCAGCCCGGCTTGTAGGCACACCTCTTCGCCATAGATCCCGCCCATGTTCATGCACCGGACAATGGTCCGGACCAGATCCTGCTCAGAGGTGGCCAGCAGCGCGGAGAGATCCGACCGCTTGATGGTCCTCGGGTCCAGCTGCAGGGTATGGTATAGATACTCTTCGCCAGCCATCATCTTCCTGCCCCGGAAGATCATCTTTCGAAGCATGCTGAGAATTCGCCTTGATTCGTCCAGCAGGATCATACTGCCTTTGGGAAAAAGCTCCACGATTAGGTAGCAGTTTTCCCCGCCACGCTCCACTACGATCTCCACCACTCTGTCCAGGTCGAATTGCTGAATATCCGTAATCCGGCCGCCGGATAGGCGGTTTCTGAGCATGGTTGGGAACTGGGGCGGGGTCTTGGAAGCCTTCCTTTCCTTTCCGGTCAGGTGAATGCGCCGTCCCGCCTCCAGCAGGAGCTCCAGCCTTCCAACGGCGGGAGACTGGACTGACAGCCAGATGGTATCTGATGACAGCTGGTAGGCCTTTCCCACGTGCCCGCCCACCAGTCGCTCTTTCAGCTCTGCAACTATGGCGGCCACATCCACGTTGCTCATCGCCTTTTTCATGAGCGTTTCTCGAGTGATCAATCAATAAATAGTTGCGGATCAATCCAGAGATGTGGAGCATAGAAATAAGGAACGCTTTCTAGTTGATCAGATGCTGCTTCGTCTAGGGAGGTGGCTCCGTCTGGTAGGCCTGAACGTGGCCAATCCAGAAGATGCAGATGACACGAAGCTCCTGCAAAAGGCCAGGCTGGAAAATCGAACATTGATCACACGTGATCGAAATCTGGCAGAGCTATGCAGATCTGTTGGAGTCGATTGCATCCTAATCAATTCAAACGGACTTCACGATCAGATGAAGGAGATGGCCCGCATTGGGATAAAGCTTCAGCTTAATCCTCAAAGGTGCACCATCTGCAATGGGACTTTGATGGAAGCAGTCAAAGGGACAAACAGCGAGAATGGCCATTTTTCAAACCTGGAAAAGATGTGGGAGTGTGAAGCCTGCGGCAAGCTGTACTGGGCAGGGTCCCACTGGAAGAAGATAGAGGAAATCCTGGATAAGATCGGTTCGGGAGAGTTCTGATCTCTGCCATCTTTGCAGGAAGAAATAAAAGCTGCGAATTTTCACACCGGCTTGATGGATTTAAAAGAGTAGAACCTAGCATCGCCAAGGTTCACCAATGTCCGGGAAAAGCCAGTCAAGCTGGCTATCTCGTCTTCCAATGGCCTGATGAGAACATCTGCTCCTATTTCTGCGGCCAGTCGGCCCATGGCCAGTTGGACCTCAATTGGCGGCCTGATGGAATAAAGCAGGCTTGCTCCATCATAAATCTCCTTTCGGGGAGAAAAGATGTCGTCCTTCTGAATGCATACACCATTTATCCAGCGCTCTTCCTTGTCTGTGGCCACGACTGCAATCTTGCTGCTCAAGCGCATGGCTACTTCCGGGACATGGCCAACGCCTACCTCTACAACTTTCCCGGAATAGTTTCTCAGTATAAAATCAGCCATCTCGGCGGCACCGCGAAGCATTATGACCTCCTTTCACACTCGATCACAGCATTTGGGACATCTTAAGCAAGAGCTGCATCCAGCAACATCATCTTTAGGCGGGGCTGGATCAAGATAAATATTTGTCTAAGCTAGCTCTGCCATTCTAAAACATGCAACCAAGAGCATGCTTTAGATGGCAATGATAAATCTTATCTAGTATGTGCACAGAAAATATAAAAAGTAAAGGGAGATGTTAGAATTGAACGAGCTATTATTTCAGTTCTTGGCCCTAGCCTTGAGCATTTTGCTGGGAGTGGCAACCATCTACAGCATCCGGCTATACCTGGAGATCTAAGGCCATTTGGCAGATCGCTGGGCTATGTCGAGTGACTCTTGGAGAT
>JADDYB010000814.1_pt1 | contig 9956 bp, 13 predicted proteins | sample 8641941 | NCBI WGS metagenome assembly JADDYB01 (sample SAMN16275377, study PRJNA637457) | freshwater sediment metagenome | isolation source: Lake Kineret sediment | place: Israel: Lake Kineret | collected 2013 | reverse complement strand
TCTCACCCCCCTGAGCCGGGGGGCTATCTCCTTTTCCACTGCCTCGACTGCCTTGAGTACGCCTTTCCCGTGGTATCTGTTCCCGCCGTCCCTCAGCTCCACGGCCTCGTATAAGCCCGTGGATGCTCCACTGGGTATGGCCGCTCTCCCAGTGAACCTTTTCTCGGTGGTGACCTCCACCTCCACCGTGGGGTTCCCGCGGCTGTCCAGCACCTGGCGGGCGTGCACCTTCCTGATCTTTTCACCCATGCTAGTCTAATTGTTGAGAATATGCACATTAAATGAAAAATGTATCTACGCCTTCGCCTCGGCTATGGCCTCATCCAGGTCCTTCTCCTCGAAAGGCCACCCCACAAGCTTCAACTCTCCATCCACCGCCACCGTGGGCACCGCCATGACTTTGAGGCTCATGCCCCTCTCGATGCCGGCCTCCGTGTATGTGTTGATCTCCACGAACTCGTCTCCAGGGTGCTTCTTGGCTACATCATTGAAGAGCTTCCGGGCCGCCGGGCAGTTGGGGCAGACCGGCGAGCAGAATAGTTCCACTTTCACCATGTCGCTCGCCTAACAGTTTTCACGTATCTCATGGCTGCCAGCGCGGCCCTGGCGCCCATACCGGTTGCGGTGACTATCTGCATCCCCCTGCAGCTGCAGTCACCTGCCGCATAGACGCCACTTATGTTGGTCATGCAGTTGTCGTCTACAATTATGCAGCCGCCGTCGTCGATAGCGACTCCCGCTTCCTGGAGGATTCCAGATGTGCCGACGCGCTCAAGGATGATGAAGATGCCGTCCACGTCCATCGTCGAACCGTCGTCCAGTTTTATGGCCTGGACGAAGTCTCTCCCCCGTATCTCCTTAACGGCCTTGCCCTCCACGATCCCTATCTTCGGGTTCTCCCTGAGGCGCTGTACCTCGGCGAGGTCGCCGTTATAGCCTTTCTTCCCTGGGATGGCGTAGACCTTGGAGGCGGTCTCCGCCAGTATCTCGGCGTCGTGGACCGCCTCATGGCCCCCACCCACTATGGCCACTGTCTTCTCCTTGAAGAATGGGCCGTCGCAGACAGCGCAGTAGCTGACTCCTCGACCCTTGAACTCATTCTCGCCGGGTACGCTCAGCTGCTTCCTGTTGACGCCTGTTGCGATTATCACCGCCTTAGCCTGGTGGTACCCCTGCCTTGTGGACACCATCTTGAGGTCGCCGAAGTCGCTGAACCCGATGACCGTTTCGTGCCTGACCTCTACCCCGAACTTCGCCACCTGGTCAATGAACTTCTGCATGAGGTCGGGTCCGCTTATACCCTCGGGGAATCCAGGGTAGTTGTCCACCCAGTGGGCTTCCATGGCCCTGCCCCCTATCTTAACGCCCTCCAACACCAGTGTCTTCAGGTTGTGGCGGGCCGTGTAGAGCGCGGCTGTTAGGCCTGCCGGTCCCCCCCCGACGACTATGACGTCGTAGATGTCCTCGGTCATCGCACCGATCCGAGTAGTAAAGATGACGAAGGATAAAAAGGATGGCGATTATTTGCTGTATTCCTTAGCTATCTTGGCTAACTCGTCGAGGCGCTTCTGTACCTTCTCGTTGATGCTGCCGGGGGTCCACTCGTCGTCGACCTTCTCTCCGGTGGGGACGCCTGTGAGAACCTCTATGCCTTCGTCGATGGTCTTCACGGGGTAGATGCTGAACTTTCCGTCCTTGATGGCTTCCACCACCTCCTCCTTGAGCATCAGGTTCTTGACGTTGCTCTCGGGGATGACCACGCCGTGGCTGCCGTCCAGGCCCCTGAACTTGCACAGCTCGTAGTAGCCCTCAATCTTCTCGTTGACGCCGCCGATGGCTTGGACCTCGCCCTTCTGGTTGACGCTTCCAGTAACGGCGAGGTTCTGTTTGATGGGGACCTCGCTGAGGGCGCTGAGTATGGAGTAGGTCTCGGTGCTAGACGCGCTGTCTCCGTCCACGCCGCTGTAGCTCTGCTCGAATGTGAGCCTTGCGGCGAGGCTGAGTGGGTGGCTGTGTGCGTAGCGGTCGGTGAGGAACCCTGTGAGGATGTGGACGCCCTTGGTGTGGGTGGGTCCACTCATCTCGGCCTCCCTCTCGATGTCTATGATGCCTTCCTTGCCGGCTCCGATGCTCGCGGTGATCCTGCTAGGCTTACCGAACATGTAGTCCCCTGTGCCCAGGACGGCGAGGCCATTGACCTGGCCCACCTTCTCCCCAGAGGTGTCCACTAGGATGCTGCCCCTCTCCATCATCTCCTCGATTTTATCCTCGATGAGGTTGCTGCGGTACACCTTGGCCTCTACGGCCTGCCGTACATGTTCCTCCGTTATATGCTTACTGTCTTTCTGTTTGGCGTAGAAGTCAGCCTCGCGTATTATGTCACTCACCTCGGCGAACTGGGTGCTCAGCTTCTGTTGGTCTGCTGCGAGCCTGCTGCTGTACTCCACGACGGCGGCGATGCCCGTGGAGTCCAGGTGCTTGAGGCCCTCCTTGATGCATAGGGTACACATGAACTGGGCGTACTGCTTCACCTTGGACTCGTCCCTGTCCATGGTGTTGTCGAACTCGGCCTTCACCTTGAAGATCTTCTTGAATTCGGGATCCAACTGGTAGAGCATGTAGTAGATCCTAGGATCGCCCACTATGATTACCTTGGCGTCGAAGGGTATTGGCTCGGGTCGGAGGCTCTTGGTTGTTATGTATCCCATCCGCTCTGCCAGCTCCTCTATGTCCAGCTTCTGGTTCATGATGGTGTGCTTTAGTGTCTCGTAGCTGCCTGGGTTCCTGGCCAGCTCCTCAACCGGGATCACTAGGTAACCGCCGTTAGCCCTGTGGGCGCTACCCGCCCTGATCATGGTGTAGTCCGTCACTAGTGCACCGAACCTGGCCTCCTTCTCGGTGGCGCCGAAGAGGCGGCTGTGGGTGGGGTTCGTCTCCATGATGACGGGGCCTCCCTCAAGTTTGCTGTTGTCCACTATGAGGTTGACCTTGTACTTGAAAGTGGGATCCACTGGCGGCCCCATGAGGAAGGGCAGGGGCGACTCAGGCTGCTTCTGTGCCCCCAGAATGGAGCCCAGTTCCTCTACCACGTTTTTACGCATCGCTTCTATGTACTCTGTGCACTCCGTTACCTGGCCGTACTTGTCCTTCAGCCTCTGGATCAAGTGATCCATCGCGTACTCGGCCACATCCTTGTTGAACGCCTCATCGGCGGCCTCAGTGTCCCTGTCGATGTCTCTGAATTGTCGGAATGTGCTTCTGAGATCGTCCTGCAGCTTCTTTCGGCGTCCCTGGATCTCGTCCCTGACGCTCTGTGGGAGGATGTTGAGCTGCTGCTCGTTGATCATCTGGCCGTTGATGACAGGGATGATGAGAAGCCCTATCTCGGTTCGCTGGAGGACGAAGCCTGCGTCGCTCGCCTTCTTGTTGAGCGTCTTCATGAGCTCCTGCTTCTTTTCGTCGTACTGTTTTGTTACCTCCTCGTGGCGGGTGGCGTAGTCGTCGCTCTCGAAGGCTGCGGCTAGGGCCTTCTTCATGTCCTCCACGAACTTGGCCACGTCATCCCTGAACTGGACGCCCATGCCGCTGGGAAGCTTCAGTGCGTTGGGTTTATCCTCCTCCTCGAAGTTGTAGACGTAGCACCAGTCGGGTGGAGGCGGCATGCCCTTCGCCCGCTGCTCCAGGAACGTCATGATCGCCGTCTTCTTGCCGGTTCCCGGCATCCCTGCCACGTAGACGTTGAAGCCCTCCTCCTTGATGTCTAGGCCGAACTGGAGGGCGTTGACAGCCCTCTCCTGACCTATTATCTCGTTGAGGGGGTCTAGGTCCTGGGTGCTCTCACATGATATGAAGTTCGGGGGGCACCTCCGCCTAGCCTTCGTGTAATCGAGTTTCTGCACCATGATAATCACTTAATTAATACAGGTATGAGTTAGAAGAGATTCTATTTAAATGGTGAGTTGGGGCCTCAAGCCATCTTGGCCAGAAGCTCGCTCCACGTCAATCCCTGGTCTACTTTTATTGTGAAGTCGTCCACCTTCTCAGCCAGGTCGAACCACCAGCCCTTGTACTTGAACTTCCCGGCCAGCACCGCGAAGCGCCTCGGGTATATCCTGTGGATGTGGAGGAACTCGTGGAGTTTCTGCACCTGGTCACGCTTATAGTAGGCGTACCTGACTTGGGCCTTCACCTCCACCGCCAGGATCGAGTCGCCTTTGATGGCGAAGACGTCGGGCAGGGGCTCGGTGCTGGGGGCGCTGACCGGCACCCTGATGGCGTCGTAGCCTGCGTCCCTCAGCATGTGGACCAGTTCACGCTCCGCGTCGTAGCCTCTCTTCTTCATAGCGCGCACCTGCCGGGCTGTTAGGTTCCGGGTGTACCTTTCCCGGGGCGGCTTCTTGGTTGAGGCCAAGTCCCTTAGGCTCAAGGCTACTCCTCTTCGGGTTCCTCGGGCAGCTGTAGCGAGCCGCTCTCCAGGGGCTCTAGCGCCAGCTTCATGAGGTCCTTCATCCATTCGCTGAACCTGTTGGCGTTGGCGTACTTCTGGTACATGCGCTTGTGGGGTACCTTGGTGATAAGCCGCAGGTCCACCATCTTGTTCACGTAGAACTTGGCGCTGCTCCTGGATATATCGCATAGTTTCGCCAGGTCGCCGCTGGTGAAGTCCCGCTCCAGCTTGTTGTATCCGACGATGATCTTCGGGGGCAGGGGGAGCGCCCTCTCCAGTACCTCTATCAGTGACTCTTCGCGAGACAAAACACTACCTCGGGCTACCGAGATAGATTGGGCTCCAACGATAATAAAAGTATCACTGAGAAACGTGGGGGCCTAGGAGGCTCCTGTGGGGACGGGGACCACCTTCTTCCCCATCTCCCGGATGCCCTCCTCGGCCACCGTCCTCTTCAGGTTCCACGCGGAGACGCTGGGCAGGCCCCACAGGTTGATGAAGCCCACGGCGTCGCCCTGGTCGTAGTAGGTGTTGATGTCGAAGCTTGCTAGGTTGTAGTCGTATAGGCTGAAGGGGCTCTCTCTGCTCACGGGCTTCGCCGATCCCTTGAAAAGCTTCATGGTCACGGTGCCCGTCAAGTTCTCCTGGGTGCTGTCGATAAAGGCGTCTAGGTTAGTCTTGAAGGGGTCAATCCATAGTCCCTGGTAGACGACTGTGGCCCACATCTGGTCTACTTGGTACTTGAACGCCTTCTGGTGGCGCGTCAACACCATCTTCTCCAGGTCCTGGTGGGCGTTTAGGATCACCTCCGCAGCCGGTATCTCGTAGGTCTCGCGGGTCTTCAGGCCGACGACGCGGTCCTCCATGTGCTCGATTCTGCCTATGCCGTGTTTGCCGCCCAGCTGCTTCATCTTCTGGATGATCTCCACAGACTTGTACGGTATCCCGTCTAAGCTTGTGGGCACCCCCTTCTGGAACCCGATCTTCACGTAGTCGGGCTCATTGGGGGCGTTCTCCACGTCAACGGTCCAGTCCCAGATGTTGCCGGGTACCATCTTGTCCGGGTGCTCCAGTAAGCCGCCCTCGATGCTTCGGCCCCACAGGTTCTCGTCGATGCTGTATGGGCTGTCAGCCGTCACTGGCACAGGCACGTCATGGTCCTTGGCCCACTCTATCTGGCTCTTCCTGTTGAACTTCCACTCCCTGACGGGTGCGATGATCTTCAGCTTAGGGTTCAGCGCTTTGAAGGTTAGGTCGAACCTTACCTGGTCGTTTCCCTTCCCGGTGCACCCGTGGGCTACGGCCTTGGCGTCCTCCATCTCGGCCACCTCCACCACCTTGCTGGCTATGAGGGGCCTGCTGAGGCTGCTGCTCACCGGGTACGTGCCCATGTACAGTGCGTTGGCCTTGATCGCCGGGAAGATGTAGTTTGTGGCGAACTCCTCCTTGGCGTCGAAGGTGTAGTGGTTGACTACTCCAAGCTTCCAGGCCTTCTCCTCGATGCCCTTCCGCTCCTTGCCTTGGCCCACGTCCAGGTTCACGGTGACTACATCCATTTTATACTCAAGCTGGAGCCACTTGACCATCATGGACGTGTCCAGGCCGCCCGAGTAGGCTAGAACAACCTTGTCTTTAACCAAATATGTTTAGCTCCTATTAGGATAAAACCATCAAGGATAGGGCAAGCTTTTATACCTTGTGACATGCATGTAACAAATATGGCGGATAGCATGTCAGGTAGGACAAAGAGCGTGGCCCAGCTCGTCCGGGACACCATCCAGATGAGGCCCAGCCTCCTGGACGCCCTCAACATGAAGATAGTGAACTACAGCGCCCTTGCCCGCCTCCTCCAGGATGAGATGGGGGAGGGAAGCCTCGAGGCAGTGAAGGCGGCCGTCATAAGAGTGGGCGACGAGATATCCGAGGACAGAGGGCTACGGGAGGACGCCGTCCTCAGCATCCTGAAGGAGTCCAAGGTCCGCCTTCAAGACAAGATAGCCGTCGTCATAAGCCCCATAAGGCTGGATATACCCCACTTAGTCACAGCCCACCTCACGGACCAGTACGTCTACATAGTGGACCAGACCACCATGAAGCAGAGTCTCCCGGATCAGGTGAAGGTGGAGAGCAACCTAGTGGCACTCGTACTGCTCAGTCCCCTAAGGGTTGAGACCACCCCGGGCTTCGTGGCATTCATAACCCAGCTACTGGCCAGCAGGAACCTGAACATAGTGGAGTTCATCAGCTGTAGCACCAACACGATAATAATTCTGAGTCCGAGGGACGCTCTAAACGCCTTCAGCCTCCTCCAGAACTACACGTGATCCCATAACCCCCTATTTATAGGGCAAAGGTTTTTACATTGAGCGCATCGATAAAGTGTTGATAATGGCGGAGATTTGTCCCGTATGCGGCCTCCCTAAAGACCTCTGCGTCTGCGAGGAGATGAGCAAGGAGGAGCAGCGGATCAGGATTCGTTTAGAGACTAGAAAATGGGGAAAGAAATGGACCGTCATCGACGGCATAGACTCCGGAACCGTGTCTCTAAGCAAGCTAGCATCTGAACTGAAGGCCAAGTGCGCCTGCGGCGGCACAGCCAAGAACGAACAGGTGATGCTCATGGGTGACCACCGAGACACTGTCAGGGACACCCTTGTACAGATGGGCTTCCCAGACGAGAACATAGAGGTCCAGTAGCATGGCCCCCCTGAAGGGCCTAATGGACACCCTAAAAAACGCTAGGTACAGAGCCCCCGAACCAGTTTTCTGCCCCAGCTGTAAAAGCCACAGGGTCAAGCTCAAGGAGAGCTACGGCATACTGCCCCGTACCTACCGCTGCGAGGACTGCGGCTACGAGGGGCCCTTCGTCTTGGAGCTGGAGCCCGAGGAAGAGGAGCCACGCTGAGTTTTTAACCCCGAACCCTCTTAAGTAGGTGAAGCTATCCCGCCCGTGAGCACGATGTCCGAGGACATGGAGTATTACAAAGCCAAGTACCAGACCCTAGAGGATCTGCCGGGCATCGGCCCCGCTACGGTGGCCAAGCTCAAGGAGATAGGGTATAAGACGGTTGAGAGCCTGGGTATGGCCGCCGTCAGCGAGCTCGTGGCAGCCGGCATCGGTGAATCCGTCGCCCAGAAAGTGATAGATGAGGCGCGGAAAGGGATGGCCATCACCTTCGTCAGGGGCGACGAGCTTGTGGAGCTCCGCAAGAACGTAAGGAAGCTCACAACGGGATGCAGCAGCATGGACCAACTCCTGGACGGGGGCCTGGAGACCCAGAGCCTCACAGAGTTCTACGGAGAGTTCGGCTCAGGGAAGAGCCAGATGTGCCACCAGCTCTGCGTAACGGTGCAGCTCCCCGAGAGCCAAGGAGGCCTGGATGGGAGCGCACTATACATAGACACCGAGAATACGTTCCGCCCCGAGCGCCTCCAGCAGATAGCCCCAAGGTTCGGCATCAAACCGGACGAGGTGCTGAAGCGCATCATCTACGCCGAGGCGTACACAAGCAACCACCAGACGGTGCTCCTGGACAACGCCGACGAGGTCATCAAGGAAAACGGGGTCAGGCTCATCATCATCGACAGCGTCATGAGCCACTTCAGGAGCGAGTACCTGGGCAGGGAGATGCTGGCCCCTAGGCAGCAGCAGCTAAACAAGCACCTCCATAAGCTCATGAGGCTCAGCCGCGCCTTCAACACGGTAGCCGTCATAACCAACCAGGTCATGGCGAGCCCCGATGCATTCTTCAGTAAGGCTGTGGCACCTGTGGGAGGCCACATAATAGGGCACATGAGCCACAGCAGGATATTCCTGCGAAAGGGCAGGAACAACGTCAGGATAGCTAAGCTGACTGTCAGCCCGAGCCTCCCCGAGGGGGAGGTGCCCATGAGGATAACGGAGAGAGGCATCGAAAGTGACGAAGAGTTCTAACCCGACGCGAGGACTTACGGTGACCGGCAAGACCCGGGAAGCCGTTGCCACGTTTATGAATAACGTGCTGGAGCGCAAGTTCACGGACGCCGAGAGGTCCTTGGAGGACGTGAAGACCAAGGCCTTCAGCGACGACGAGTACAAGGCGGGCTACGTCAACGCATTAGAGGGCATACTGCTCTCCGTCAGGAGTGGAGACGAGCGCGACTTCTTTAACAAGGTTCAGTTCAACAAGAGCAGCATGAAGAAGTACGTAGACGACTTCAAGGCGTTCAACGGGAGCCCCATAAGAACCAACTGGGACCTGGGCTTCTTCTCAGCCTGGACCGACCTGCTGAACTACAAGATAAACACGGAGCCGCAGCCTACACCATAGTAATTTTAATGGTGTTTAGAAGGGTCCACGCGAAGAGCCAGAGGAAAAGGAAGGCTCCGACGCCGATCTTGATCGTCCTGTTCCTGTCGATGCCGGTTATGACGGCGAGGCTCTCCGTCAGAGACACGTAGACACTTATCCCAGCCATGGCTGCGAGGTGCTCCTGGAGGCCGAGGAACGTGTTGAGGTACATGCAGAGAGCGCCCGTGACGAGGGCCCCCGCGGCCTTAATCCAGTAAACCTTCTCAGACGGCTTCAAAACTTTTAACTCCAGTGGGTTCCACCTCTATTTCCCTGCATCATCTATATAGGGTTAGCTGATATACCCCAGCTTCTTCTCTTCCTGGAGGAAACCTTCGTCCTCCTCATCCTCGTAGATGTCCAGACGCTTCTTTATGGACGCATCTATTCTCTCGGCCCTGATCCTTAGCTGATCGGTGTCGATGCTCAGGTTCAGGAGAGTCGCCAGCTTCTCCAGCACCACCTTACTGGACAGGTGCTGGGGCACGTTGGCGTAGGTGATGTCGCCCATGAGGCAGACACCGTCGATACCATGCATCTTAGCGACCCCTATCAGGACGCCGTTCAAGCCGTTCACGGCTCCCTCCGCCTCAAGTACCTTGACGCCCGCGGCCTCAAGCTCAGCCTTCAGCGCGACATCGGTGTAGATGCCGTACACCTCAGGCGTCTCGTAGAAGTCGTTGGGGTACGCCGCCATGGTGTAGAGACGCTTTACGCCCAAGTCCAGCGCCAGCTCCGTGATCTTCTCAGCCAGTCGAAGGCTCTCCTCGGGTATGCTTGGCTGGGCGTCCCCCACGCAGATGACCAGGTTATGCTCCTTGGATGCGTATAGCTTGTGACGTATGGGTGCAAGGTTAGCCTCCCCGTTGTTGTAGACAAGAACGTTGTGGTAGTACTTTATCTCGGCGAAGAGGCTGGCCTTGAGTCTTCTGCGCAGATAGTCTGCCGAGATCTTGGCGAGGTACCCCATGCCGGGCCACGCCGCGATCATGCTCGGCTCATGAAGCACAGGTCTCTGTATGTAGTTGACGTCCATTAGACTCAGCATATGGTGAAATGTATTCGCATTAAACGTTTCGTTTTAAGTCCTTGTTCACTGTTGCTCGAAGGAGTTACGGGCATCTTTTGTGTTTCGTGTTAAGCTTTTTAAAGGCGGCTCCCCCCGTTTTTCCACACCG
>JADDYB010000813.1_pt1 | contig 9978 bp, 8 predicted proteins | sample 8641941 | NCBI WGS metagenome assembly JADDYB01 (sample SAMN16275377, study PRJNA637457) | freshwater sediment metagenome | isolation source: Lake Kineret sediment | place: Israel: Lake Kineret | collected 2013 | reverse complement strand
CTTCAAGATGTTATCAGCTACGGTGCGCTCCTGTTTGGAGGTCGTTTTAATCGCAAAGATGCGGTTGATAAAGACCTCCGGCTCTGTGGGAAGCTGCGGCGCTCTGGGTGCGGGGGGTGTTGGTTGTGTCATACCAATCAGTAGGGTAATAATACGAAGAGCTCGTAGATGATGAATCCGATCAGGCCGACGAGTAAGACACCCGCGGCAGCGACAGTCGCGATCTTGGTAAACTCTTCCCGGGTGGGGGTGCGTGCGAGTTTTAACACACGCCAGTATTTGCGGAATAACTCCTCGTGGAGTATATCGACTTTGAGGTCAGGTTTTGAAATTTCCATATCTGCTCACTTGAGAAAATCAATCTCAAACTGTTTCTGTACTTTGGGGGTAAGCTTCTCATTACGACCATATATTTGTGGCGACCGTACGCCCGTGACTACCAGCAGGGTCCGCATCTTATTCTGCATTGCGGGGTCGATCTGTGCACCCCAGATGATCCGCGCACCCGGGTCAACACGGTTGAAGACTTCCTGCACCACACCTTCTGCCTCTTCCATGGTCATATCCGGCCCACCGACCACGTTAACGAGTGCAGCGGTTGCACCGCTGATATCCACATCAAGGAGCGGAGAGCGGATCGCCTTTTTGACCGAGTCTGCCGCTTTGTCCTCGCTGTCACTCTCGCCCATGCCGATCATGGCGACGCCGCCACGCTCCATAACAGTGCGCACATCCGCAAAGTCCAGGTTGACCAACCCGGGCATGGTAATCAGTTCGGTAATCCCCTTAACCGCACGCATGAGAACTTCATCGGCAACCTTGAAGGCGGCATAGAGAGGGAGCTTGGGTACGACTTCGAGCAGCCGGTCATTCGGGACAACAATAACTGTGTCTGCCACATCCCTGAGACGCTCAAGCCCTGCCTCTGCATTCTCCATGCGGATGGCACCTTCCGCAGAAAAGGGCAGGGTAACGATGGCAATAGTCAGTGCCCCTTCTTCCCGGGCAGCCTTCGCCACAACCGGGGCGACACCAGTACCAGTACCACCACCGAGACCAACCGTAATAAAGACCATATCGGAACCAGATACAGTCGCCCGGATCTCCTGCTCGTTTTCCAGTGCCGCCTCTTCACCGATCTGGGGGATAGAACCGGCACCGAGACCCCGGGTTCGCTGCCTGCCGACAAGGATACGCTGGTCTGCCTGGGTGCGGATAAGGTGCTGGGCATCCGTATTGATTGCAATGAGTTTTGCCCCATGGATACCTTCCTCCATCATGCGGGAAATCGTGTTCGATCCACCGCCACCACAGCCAATCACGGTGATTTCGGTCTTGAGCTCGGCCAGGATCTGGTCGAGGTCTTCGTTATTCTGCGATGGTAAAACGGTTTCGTCCCTCGCCTTAGTAAGTGCCTCTTCAACAATTGACCTCATGAAAACTTCTCCAACCCCGGGATGTGGATGGTAATTTCACTGCAGGAAGACACCATGTCAGGAGTAATCATCCTGCCATCGATCTCGACTGCCTGACCGTTCACCAGGTGCTTGTAGGAAGGTCCTGCGGGTATCCCCAGTTCACGCGCTTTATGGGGATCGAACCTTACCTTATGTATGATCAGGGTATCTTTCTCCGTTGCAGTGATCTCTTTGTTACGTATGATTTTCACGCACAATGTATTTAAATCATTTATTATTTGTGAAGAATAGTCTTCATACGTTATAAATTCCGGAAGAAGGCGGTTGTCGTGTGTGGAAAGGTGAACGACCGGCAGGTTACCAAGCGATTGTATCAGTCCCGTCTCATCAGATTTCACGGTTTCACCGAGTAAATCCGTATTTACCCTGACCGTACACAGTGTCCCCTCCCCTTTCAGATCATGGATGTAGCACCGTGCACCGGAAGAGACCTGCTCTGCCATCGCCCGTACAGCCTGGTAGGTGTCCCAGGAAAGGTGCCCCATTGCCATGATCTCACTCTCCGATAACCGGAGAATCGAGAGCCGGTTGAGCATACTGGATAGATTGTTGAGTTCTTCGCTATCCAGCGCTTTCCGGTCAATATATGCGGCAACAGCCCCGCTTTTTACCATCATTGCCTGTACCAGCTCCTCATCAAGCATCGGAATTTCGCGGGTATGAGCGATATGCCCGAACGCCCCGCGGGAGGTAAGGGCAATCTCAGTCTCCCGTGTCGCATAGTGGGTACCACCAAACCCAATAAGAGGCACCGGATTCACCGGAGACGCAGACAACACGCTTTCAGCGACAGCTCGGGCGGCAATAGGATCTGTCCATTCCTTCTCAGTACTCCCGATTTCAACAAAGAATGAAGGGTGTGAAAGTCCGGTCGGTCCATGGTGGGTGACTTCATAGGATACCCGGTATCCTTCAGGACAGTGCTTTCTGAGCGCACGGAGCGTTGCCTGCATCATCGCGGGGGCTGCAGGCGCAAGCGTGCGGGGAGTTCCTCCAAACTCTGCGGTGCCAAAATTTCCGGTCACATGCACGGTAAGGACCGGAACGGGATTGGCACTATAATGCCGTGAGAGAAAGATCAGAAGATCTGCATCGATCTGTGTATCAATTTGTTCAGCATGGATCAGCCGCTCAGCCACCTCATAAAAATCATAGGTATGATCCCTGCCGCCGTCCCCGCCAGGGACATTAGAGTCGAGGAGGTGTTCGATGTGGTGCCGGATATTCACCCCCGCCTTGTCCTGCCGGGAGTTGATGAGAGCGACCTTCATGTACGTATAGAATAGCAGTTGATCACGATTAAGAGTCTCGTGGTGTATGAAAGGTAAACACTATGATGAAGTACACAGCATAGTGTTACCATGGACGCAGACAAGATTGAACAGGCATTCAAGAGTGCAGGAATCGAGAAAACCATCACCTGCCCGGAGGCATTCTCCATCGCTGCAAAGTACCGCATCCCCAAAAAGGAGATCAGCGAGTACTGTAATGCACACGGTATCAAGATCCGCGGCTGTCAGCTGGGCTGCTTCAAATGAGGCTTTTTTTACAGGTAGTTTCAGTTTCAACGGCGATCGAAAAGATCAGGAAACTTGCTGTACGCTGTGGTGATGAAACGGTCCCACTCTTCATGGCACTCCACCGCATTCTCGCAGAGGATGTACGTGCTGATGTTGACATTCCCGGCTTCACCCGCTCTGTCGTAGACGGGTACGCAGTACAAGCTGCCGATACCACGGGTTCAAGCGATACCATCCCCTCGATATTTCCCCTTCGTGGCAGAGTTGCAATGGGAGCCTCTGCGGGCATTGCCCTGCGATCGGGTGAATGCATCTACGTTCCTACTGGAGGAATCCTCCCGGAAGGTGCTGATGCGGTGGTCATGATTGAACATGCCGAACAGATAGGTAACGAAATCCTCGTAAAAAAACCTGTTGCCCATGGGGAAAACATACTCTTTTTTAACGAGGATTTTTCCTCAGGAGACGTTGTATGTACAAGAGGGCGAAGGCTTTCCCCCCAGGATATTGGCGTTCTTGCAGCCGCAGGGTGCATTGATGTGCCGGTTGTCAGGATACCCAAAATCGGGATACTCTCCACCGGAAATGAACTGGTACCCGTGAACGTACGGCCACGACCTGGACAAGTGCGGGATGTTAACTCATATGTGGTTGCCTCATTCGTACGTGAACAGGGATGCACACCTGAACTCTATGGGATTGTGCAGGATGATTGGGAGGACCTTCATTCTGCTATCAGCAATGCAGCCAAAGAATGCGATGCTGTCCTGATCTCCGGAGGCAGTTCCAAAGATGACCGCGACATGGTAGCGGCGATTATCAGCGAGCGGGGCGAGGTCCTTATCCACGGCATTGCAATTTCTCCCGGCAAACCCACCATTATCGGGAGATATGGGAACATACCGGTCATCGGGCTGCCCGGCCACCCTGCTTCTGCCTTCATCGTCCTCGTTGCAATTATCCGTTACCTCTTTGCAGGAATGACCGGTGAAACGGATAGCGGAGTGCGATCAGTACAGGCTACGCTTGGTCAGAATGTGTCATCGTCAAAGGGCAGGGAGGATTATGTGCGGGTTGCAGTGAAGAACGGGATTGCAACACCCCTGTTCGGAAAATCCGGGCTGCTCAACACCCTGGTAAAGAGCACCGGCATCGTACGGATTCCTGCCGAAAGTGAGGGGCTTGAAACCGGAACACTGGTCGAGGTGATTGTGTGGTAAAACGCTATCTTACCGTGACTTCGCTGGCAGAGACTCTCTCACTCCTTCGCTCCGGGTTTACCTGCACACCGACACGCGAGATGGTCCCCCTGCTCAAATCTGTCGGGCGGGTAACGGCAGAACCCATCTTTGCCCGGTATTCGGTACCTGAAGTCCACCTTGCAGCGATGGACGGTATTGCAGTCGAAAGCAAAGAGACCCGGGGAGCAAGCGAACAGCACCCGGTTACGCTGAAGCAGGCAGTGAGAGTGAACACCGGTAATGTTGTGCCACCCCCCTATGATGCGGTGATCATGATCGAGGATGTGCATATCGATCATGAGCGGTTTACCCTCCGCAAATCGGCCCCGCCATGGCAGCATGTACGACCTGCAGGTGAAGACATCGGAGAGTCTGAGATGGCGTTGCCGTCACGCCACCTTATCCGCCCGCCTGATCTCGGTGCTCTTGCCGCTTATGGCATCACTGAAGTACCTGTGCTCACGGTACGGATCGGGTTGATCCCGACAGGGAGTGAGCTCGTCCCCCACGGGGATCTCCCTGCACCCGGTCAGGTAGTAGAGAGCAACACCGTGATGGCAGAAGCGATGCTGGGCATGCTCGGTGCACGCTGTACGCGCTACCCCATGGTGAAAGATGACCTGGCGCTGATCAGGAAAGCGCTGCAGCGTGCGGTTGAGGAGAATGATCTTGTAATCATCTCTGCAGGATCATCGGCCGGTACAAAAGACTTCACTGCAGAAGTGATAGCCGACCTCGGGGAGGTGCTGATCCACGGGGTTGCCATCAAACCCGGTAAACCAGCGATCATCGGGCGGATCAATAAAAAAGCGGTCATCGGCATGCCGGGATATCCCCTTTCAGCGTTGACGGTACTCCGCGAGATCGTGACACCGCTTGTTCACCAGTTCGGACTTCCCGTAGCCTCGTTTGGCACGGTAGACGCCTGTTTTACCGTTTCGGTCTCCAAGGATATCGGAAGTGACGAGTTTGTCCTGTGCTCCGTGGGACACGTGGGGGACCGTTGGGTTCTCTCTCCTTTATCACGAGGTGCCGGGGTCCAGATGAGTGCGGTGCGGTCAAACGCATACCTGAAGATTCCGGCCGGTGTCGAAGGCTATGATGCAGGAACACGAGTGACAGCAGGATTAACCGTTTCTCAGGCTGATGCAGAACGGGCGCTCCTCTTTACCGGTAGTCACGATCCTCTGGTTGATTATCTTGCTGATCTCCTCTCGCAAAAGGAAGTCGACCTTCACTCCACCCACGTGGGAAGCATGGGCGGGATCCTCGCGCTGAAAAAGAACGAATGCCACGCAGCCCCGATGCACCTGCTGGCTGATGACGGTGATTACAATGTCCCTTACCTGCAAAAATACCTACCCGGAGAAGACCTCGTTCTTTTGTGTGTTACTGAGCGGCAACAGGGAATAGTTTCAAAAGAAGGAATCAGTTTCCATGAACTGCCCGGCCATACGTTTGTAAACAGGCAGCGGGGTTCCGGAACCCGGATGCTGCTCGATCATCTGCTCAGGAAGAATCAGCTAGATTCATCATCTGTCCGGGGATATGAGCGCGAAGTGACCACGCACCTTGCAGTAGCCCTTGCGGTAAAATCAGGAGAAGCTGATGCCGGGATGTGCGTATATAGTGCAGCAAAGGCACTCGGGCTCCGGTTCGTACCGGTAGCATCTGAACGCTACGAGATTGCGATACGCCGGGAGCATCTTGAGGACCCAAGGGTATTGGAACTCTGCGATACACTGGTCTCGCCCGTATTTAAGGAGATCCTGGACAGGCTTGGGGGCTACGATACCAGGGAGACAGGCGTGCGGCGTGTACTGCCATGAGTACTGCAATCTCCCCGCTAGTCTATCCCGCCATTCCGGTTGATCGCCATCAACCGGAGCTCTGTCATCTCCTCAATCGCATAGCGCGGGCCTTCACGCCCGATCCCTGAACCCTTCATACCGCCATATGGCATCTGGTCGACCCGGAAGGTGGGAATGTCGTTCACGATCACACCGCCCACTTCCATCTCTCCAAATGCCCGCATAACCCGGTTGATGTTCTGGGTGAAAATTCCCACCTGGAGACCGAACTCTCCCGCATTGGCCATCCGGAGTGCTTCGGAAAAATCATCATAGGGAGTTACCGATATGACTGGAGCAAATACTTCCTCGCGAACCACACTCATATCTGGTTTCGTGTCAACAATCACCGTGGGTGCAAACAGTGTTCCTTCAAGAGTACCCCCCACAAGGATCCGTGCACCCTGTTTCACGGCTTCCTGGACTTTCCGGTATGCCTGTTCTGCCTTTTCCTGGTCGATCATTGGACCTATATCGGTCGAATGATCACGGGGGTCACCAACCTTCAGCGCCTTCACTGACGAGAGAATTTTTTCAAGCGTTTGATCATAGACAGGGCGATGTACCAGCACCCGCTGGACAGATATGCAGACCTGCCCGGCGTTGATAAAACCCCCGGTTGCGATCCGGTTTGCAGCAAAATCGAGATTTGCATCCTCATGAACGATCACCGCCGCATTCCCTCCCAGTTCCAGTCCTACCTTTTTGCGTCCAGCGATATCACGAAGGTGCCAGCCAACCGCACAACTGCCGGTAAACGAGAGATAGGCAATCCGGTTGTCCCGAGCCAGGTACTCCGCATTGACATTCGCACAGGGCACTACACTGATCGCTTCCGGCGGGAGACCGGAATCGAGTGCCATTTCGCCAAGAAGTAAACTGCACACGGGCGTAGCGGATGCGGGCTTGAGAATGAAGGAGTTTCCTGCAGCAATTGCCGGTGCAAGCTTGTGACAGGCAAGATTCAGCGGGAAATTAAACGGGACAATCCCTACAACCGGCCCAAGCGGGAACCGCTGGAGAAAGCCAACCCTCCCCTCAGTGTCATCTGTCCAGTCCAGCGGGATTATCTCCCCATAGATTCGTTTTGCTTCTTCCGCAGAAGTCCGGACAGTTACCTCTGCACGGGTTACCTCATTTTCCGCAAACTTTTTTGTTTTGCCACCCTCCATCACCATTACCTCGACCAGCTCGTCTGATCGCGTATGGATCTCATCGGCGAGACGGCAAAGGATTCGCGACCGTTTGCCAGAAGAAAGTCTGCGGGTTTTTTCAAATCCCCGCACTGCGGCAGCAACTGCCTCCTTCAAATCGTTCTCGCTTGCCTGGCAGACCTTTGCATATGTTTCGCCAGTGTAGGGAAAACGCACGTTCACGATTTCCCCGGTATGCTTCTTAACACCACCCAGAATAAGGGGATATGTTTCCATCAGTAATCATTCCGGTTTATGCTTCTGGGCTTTTTGAATTCCACAACGTACCTCTGCAGGTATGGTGTGGTATGCCTATTTGTTCCCGCTAGATCATCAGAATTCATCCTAGAGATATTCCTTATCCAAAGATAGGTCTATCCAGAAAAAACGATTCAGCCCGGTCAAAAAAAGGGGAGTTTTTCCCTTTACCGGCATCAAAGCCGGGTTATTTTCACCGGTACGCGGAGGATGGCGTCATTGACGCCGGACTCCTTCCGGTCATCAGCGCACAGGAAATACTTGCCCTGGTTCTTTATGGTGATAGTCTTTTCCTGGGGTGTAGAAATGTCGTTGAGCTGGATAAGGGGAGCAATCCCTTCATAAACCCAGGTCTTCTTTACTGCATCCCAGACCGGCCTGACATTCTGGATCTTTTCATAGTCACCGACCTTAAGCAGCAGGACATTCACATTCACGTTCCCGCTCCCCGGTGTTGTCGCCCATATAGTATACTTCTGATCGGGGTAAAGGTAATCCACACCGAGTTCCTTCTGGATGTCAAGACAGTAAAAGTCATTATAATGGATGTTGATAGTGGTCTCCAGACCGGTATTTTTTGCCGCCTGGTAGGCTGAGGTTACCTGGGTATACGAGGGAACGGGGGGAACCCCCGGAGCAGTTGTGGCCGCAGGCACCGGGGCCGCATTCGGTGTTGTGGTACAACCACAAACGCATGCAAGAAGGATCACCAGCGCTGCAAAAAGTAATGAGTATCGTGCGAATCTCATGATGTTCAATATAAAAATCACGCTTATATTTGTTACGATTCCGATCCGCAAACTGCTTCGTTTTTTATGTCGCCGGAAATCCGGTATGCTGCGATGAGAGAAAAACTACTTTGTCCACCAGCACCAACATTGCTCTACGCACATGTACTTGCGTCCCATAATTATTCAAGAGGGGTTTTGTGAAGGAAGTCACCGCTAACTTCAATGCACAGTCGATCGAGTGTGCGGTGCAGGAACACTGGCGCACCAACGATACCTACGCTGTCGTAAAACAGCACCGCAGTAGTGGCAAACCGTTCTTCTTTGTTGACGGGCCACCCTATACCACGGGGTCCATTCACCTTGGAACCGCGTGGAACAAGATACTAAAAGACTCTATCCTGCGCTACCACCGCATGAACGGCCGCCATGTGATTGACCGGGCTGGCTACGATATGCACGGTCTGCCTATCGAAGTAAAAGTTGAGCAGGCGCTCGGTTTTGAGTCAAAAAAGGATATTGAGAAGTACGGTATCCGGAAGTTCATCGAGCAGTGCCGGGAGTTTGCCATCAGGAACAAGCTCCTGATGGATGACCAGTTCGCCAACCTCGGCGTCTGGCTGGACTTTCCTGGCGCCTACCAGACGGTTATGCCCGAATACATTGAGGCAGCTTGGTGGACACTAGCACGGGCAGAGGAAAGGGGCATGCTCGAACGCGGGTACCGTGTTGTCAACTGGTGTCCCCGGTGCGAAACAGCGATTGCCGATGCTGAAGTGGAATACTGGGACGAGAATGACCCCTCGGTTTTCGTCACGTTCCCGCTCAAAGGTAAGATAAACGAGTTCCTTGTTATCTGGACGACAACCCCGTGGACGCTACCGGCAAACGTTGCTGTTGCCGTGGCTAAGGATTTCGATTATGTAAAAGTGCTCGCCAAAAAAGACGACAGGGAGACGCTCCTCTGGATCGCCGAACCATTGGTAAAAGCGGTGCTCAAGAAGGGACGCTGTAAGGACTATTCCGTTCTCGAGACAAAGAAGGGCGCCAATCTCGTAGGATGGGGATATGAATCCCCGCTCGCCTCCTGCGTGCCACTCCAGCGCGAGATCGACCACAAGGTTCTTTCAGCAGATTTCGTTGCGCTCGAGAATACCGGCATGGTACACATCGCGCCCGGCCATGGCTGGGACGACTTCGTGCTCGGGACGAAGGAAGGGCTTGCCATTGTCTGCCCGGTGGATGGTACCGGGAAATTCAGGGAAGAAGCCGGGATCTTTGCCGGCCAGCTCGTGCGGGATTCCAACGATAACGTGCTGGTGGCGCTTGGCGATCACCTGTTTGCCAGGGAGACCGTCACCCACCGCTATGGTCACTGCTGGCGCTGCAAGACGCCAATCATCTTCCGGGCGACATCACAATGGTTCTTAAAGATCTCCGAGATGCGGGACCTGATGCTCAAAGAAGTGGCGAAAGTCACCTGGTACCCGGACTGGGCGGGAAGCGCACGGTTCTACGACTGGATCAAGGAAGCCCGCGACTGGTGTATCTCGCGCCAGCGCTACTGGGGCATACCGATCCCGATCTGGGTCTGCCCGAAATGCGATGCCTATCGGGTGATAGGCACCATCAGCGAACTTGAAGAACGCAGTGGCAGGCCGCTTGCCGATCCACACCGCCCCTACGTGGATGACGTAACGATCCCGTGCA
>JADDYB010000812.1_pt1 | contig 9985 bp, 11 predicted proteins | sample 8641941 | NCBI WGS metagenome assembly JADDYB01 (sample SAMN16275377, study PRJNA637457) | freshwater sediment metagenome | isolation source: Lake Kineret sediment | place: Israel: Lake Kineret | collected 2013 | reverse complement strand
GGCTAGCCTGAGCCGACGTGAAGTGCTTTCCATTGCCGCAGGATACCTAGTGATCTCACTTTTTATGGGCATGGCAATTGAGCTTATACCCGAAAATGCGCAAGCTTTGGCTTTGAATACTGGAATGGCGATGCACCTCGCAGTCGCCCTGCTGCTTGTGACACTGGGCGTTACGACCGCCAGAAGATGGAATAGCCACCATCAGGACATATCCCGCAAGACCTTCTGGGTCCTATCTATGCCCTGTCCGGCCTGCCTGGCTGCCAGCTTCATCTCCTGCAGTTTCCTGGCAGGGCTTCTAGATATCGATCCTTGGAAGATCGGTGCAGTGGTGGGCTTTCTTTTCTTCCTGAGCATTGCGGCCTTCTCTACGGTTTTGGGACGGATCAACGGGACGCCGTCTTTTCTGGGAAATGCCATGATCTTTTTGGGCATCTTCTACATCTTATCCATTCTTCTGATCCCTGCTTACCTCAATTCCCAGAAGATCTCTTTCGTCTCCATGAACCTGCCCATAGCTGACATGGCCTCATCCTATCTAATGATACTATCTTTAGTGGCTCTGGGATTCTTGGGCAGAAAATGGGGGGTCCCGTTCTGAGCCTTTATGAGGCAAGTGTAGAGCTGCTATACATCTTCTCTACCGCATTCCTCTACCCAGTCATAGTGAGCCTCCTGCTCCTTTTCGCTTGGTCATTAGCCCTAATGGGGTCCCTGATAAACGAGTACACCTCCAGGCGCAGAATCTTGGGAGAGCTGGAAGATGTCAGCCTAAAAGCAGCAGATCTGACCAAAGAAGGCAGGGCAAAAGAGGCGTCTGCCGTTCTTAAGAGCTATAAATCCCCCTGGCAGGTGTCTATGGCCCTTGAAGAGATAAGCCGGTCTCTGGAAATGGGGCTCTTTAATATCAAGTTTGAGAAGATCCTCCAGGATATTGAGCTATCCATGGCCAAGGCTCTTGAGCCGGCAAGGATTGGAGTTAAAGTTGGACCTATATTAGGGCTGATGGGAACCCTAATCCCCATGGGGCCTGCCCTCATAGGACTCACCGAGGGTGACATCAAGTCCTTGGCCGATAACCTGGTTATAGCTTTTGCTACCACAGTCATCGGGCTGGTAGTGGGAGGAATATGTTATGGGACCTTGGTTATCAAGTCCAGATGGTACAGGCAGGACCTGAGCGACCTTGAGTACGCTGTAGACATAATCCGGAGCGGGGTAGATGAGGCGGCATAGGCTAGGGATTCTCAAAGACCCGGAAGATGATGACCCCATGAGCGGTGTGGCTAACCTCTTTGACACGGCCATGGTCTTCGCCGTGGCCCTTCTTCTGGCCTTGGTCGTTTCATACAACATCCCAGAGCTGCTGCAGCCCGAAACCAGCGTGACCATCGTCAAGAATCCGGGCGACCCTAACATGCAGATCATAATCAAGGATATGGATAAAATCAAGGTTCTCAACATGACTGAGAAGATTGCGGGCGGGCAGGGCACTAGGATGGGGACTGCCTACCGGTTAGAAAGCGGGTTGGTGATCTATGTGCCGGAGAAATCCACGGCGTTAAATAGTCAGGCATGAGACCTTGTATCAATTTGCAGAATCGTTTTTCAGTTGTGCCAGCAGATCTTCAACAGTCTTTTCAAGCGATTCGACCTCAATCTGCACCGTCTCCACTCCAGCCTCGGCAAAAGCGTACCCGGGCCCTTTTTCGGTGAGGCTCTCTCTGGTTAGGATCACGTCAGGCTTGTGACCAAGCAGGAACTCTGCCACCTTCAACCCCCGGCCTTTGGTCAAGTCCTTGTAGGGGTTGGCTATCACCTCTTGCCGAAAGACGGCCTTGCGCCCCAGATCGATTTCTATCAGGCCAAAGAAAGGAGACGCTCCGAAATGGATGCTGATCTCTCCAATGGCATTGGTTAAGGGGACTACGTAGCGAATCTTAGTCCTGATCTGTGGTTCGTAGTGAATGAGAACCCGATCCACATGGGGCACCGTTTCCCGAATCGCTTTCTCCATACGCTCGCTGGCCTGGTGCGCCCTTTTCAAGTCTATGATGCGCAGTGATACATTAACCTCAACGAAGAGGTATCGTCCGGAGTTACGTGCAGTGACTGCCTTTATGGCGCTCACTGCCGGTTCAGCCTCGATCGTGGCCCTGATTTTCTCCAAGGTCAATGTGTCTACAGATGCATCCAGGAGCACTCGCATACCGTTCACCAGGATTCCCCAGCCAGCTTTGACTACAAAAATAGCAATAATTATTGCTGCGATTCTATCCAGGGGGAGTCCGAATCTCTGACCCAATAGAGCCAGAAATACCAGAGAAGAAATGAGTACATCTGCCTTAAACTGGCTTCCATCAGTGATCAAGCTGGGGGAGTTGACTTTCTTGCCCATTCTCGCTTCATAGCTGCCAAATAAGAGCGGAACTGGTATCAGAGCCGCTACTGCTGCCAGTGCCCAGCCTTCATAGCTGAAAGCTGTTGGATTGCCTTTTATGGCTTCCACAGCGATCTCATAGGCCGTTATAAAAAGCAACAACGAGATGATTACAGAGACTATATTTTCTACTTTGTATAAACCATAAGGAAAGCTTTCGCTCTTTCTGTTCGATATGATAAGACCCAATATCAGGGCTATGGAGCCGAAGACATCAACCAGAGAATGAACGGCATCGGCTCGCAAAGCCAGGCTGTTTGTAGCAATAGACAGGAAAAGCTTAGTGCCCACCAGCACCAGATTCAGCAATAGAGAACATGCAGCAACCTTGCGTATGGAAGCTTCTTGCATGTTGAGTCCAATCATTCATTCTTCCCCAAATATTATTGTCTTGCCGCTGAAGCTTTCTTTCTCGTGTGCCCCATCATTAAAAAATTTGCATTCTTATATTTCGCCATCCTCGCAATATCTTCTAAAATTTTCCTTCCAGTTTTGGTCGCATGAGGCACTGCTGATGAACTCCACGAACGTCTCCACCTGCTGAATGCTCTCGGAGCTAACATGGTGCTCTATCTGACAGGCGTCAATCTCTGCCACAGCTCTTTGTACTCCAATGAGCTCCAAGAAGTCAGCAATTGCTTTGTGCCTCCTTGCCAGTTCCTGGGCCATCTTCCTGCCAGAAGGTGTCAATGTGGAACCAGTGTAAGATTCATGCCTCAAAAGCCCTACTTTTTTTAGCTTTTGAAGCATCTCTGTAACTGAAGAAGGCTTCACTTTCATCTCAGATGCGATCTTCCCGGTTTGGGCACTTCCCTCACTGTTTTCCAGAAAATAAATGACTTCTATGTACTCCTCAATGGTCTTCTTTTTCATCATCCATCACCTTATTAAAATGAATCTCATAGCTCCTCCGACCAGCAAGGCAACAGAAATCATGATTGAAGTGGATTTGAGGGTATCAATTATTCCCAATTCCTTCACCAGGACAGCAAAGGTGGCCACACAGGGAAAATAAAGCGAGAGCACAGTGATGGCTATGACCAACTGTTTTATGTCCAAACCCAACGGCAACAACATCCCTACGGCTAAGTCCTTTCTCAGAAAGCCCACCAGAAGGGGAGTAACGGCCTCCTTGGGAAGTCCCAGCCAACCAGTCATTAGAGGGGCAAAAGCATCCCCAAGCCGTTCGAGAAAGCCCACTGCATAAAGTATATTGACCAGAAAAACACCCAGAAACAGATAGGGTATCGCTTCCTGAAGAAACCACCTTACGCGCATCCAGGTCTTCTTCAGGATCATCCTAGGGATGGGCATTCTATAAGGAGGGATCTCCAGGAATATCTCTGGGCAAACTCCCTTTACAAATTTGTTCAATATAAGCCCTGTCAGGATGTATACAGCAATCAGAGTCGAGAAGACTAAAGCCACGTAGCCCAGGCTATAAGGCCCCAGGACACCGAAGATCATGGCTGTCTTTGCTGTGCAGGGTACAGCGAGACCTAGAAGAGTCGCAGAAATAAACCGCTGTTTTCTGGTCTCAAGCGTTCTAGTGGATAAGACGCCAGGCACGTTGCACCCCAGCCCTAGGAAAAGGGGTACTATTCCATAGCCGTGCATGCCTAACTTATGAAAGACGTTATCTGAGAGAGTGGCCAACCTTGGCAAATAACCAGAGTCCTCCAAAAGGGCCATCACCAGGTAGAAGCCAACGATATAAGGAAGGACCATCTCAAAGGGGACAAAGAGCCCGGTAGTAAGAATGCCCATGGATTGGACATAGTCGATTTCTCCGTCTATGAGCCTTCCAATGAGCACGTCATGCAAAAATCCAGGCCCAAGCCTGCAGCTCAAATCCGTGGCTAAAGGGCGGTAGAATTCAAAGATGGGCTCGAAGAGATATTTAATGAGCCCCTCGCCAATGAGCCTTACTAGCCAGAAGGAAGTGAAGATTACCAAAAGAGCTAGAGGCGGGCCAGTCAGCGGTTTTATGGTGGCCTCAGAGACCTTATTCCAAACAGAGGGGTGCCTATGGGTCACTTTCTGGATATCTCTGGTTATGCGTCCAATCTCCATCCACTTATCTTCTTCGCTAGAGGCCTCGAAGTGCTCGGGAAAACGCGCCTCATCCAGCCTGCTGACGAGATTTTTTATTCCTTCTCCGGTAAGGGCGACGGTGGGAACAACTGGCACATGTAGACGCTCCTCCAGGCCCTTAACGTCTATCTCTATACCGGAATGTTCCGCCTCGTCCCACATGTTGAGAGCCACAATCATGGGCTTCCTGCTTTGAAGAAGCTCCAGGGTCAAAAAGAGGTTCCTCTCCAGGTTGGTAGCATCGACTACGTTTATGACTTGGTCTGCCCACTCGAGCACATCCACTGCTGCTTCCTCTGCTTTGTTGGAAGGCTGCAAGGAATAGGTGCCAGGAGCATCTATGATCTCCACCAGCACCTTGCCAAAGCATGCCCGTCCCCGGGAGAAATCCACTGTAGTACCAGGATAGTTGGAGACAATCACATCTGCCCCAGTGAGCCGGGAGAAGACCACGCTCTTGCCGATGTTCGGATTTCCCATGAGGACAATTCTTTTAATCATTTCACTTCTACCATAATTCTCTGGGCTATGCCAAAGCCTAGTGTAATTTCTCTCCTGTCTATCTCCACAACGATAGGCCCTAAGAAGGGATGAATTGCCACGACCTTAAGGACCTTGCCTTCCCTGATGCCCAAGGTCCGCAGCTTCATCTGAAAAGGTAAGCCACCTGCCAACGAGATGACTGTTGCCTCTGCTCCACTCTTCATGCTGGTAAGCGGGATCTCCATTTTGATTCACTACCTCTTATGTTGTATTTAGGCATGCCAATATCTAGATAAATATTTCGGCTTGCCTAAATTCATGACCATGCGCGTCAAGTTTAACCTCTTTGCATGCACAATTAAGACTATGGTCAATGGACTGAAGCTCAGAATGGTGGTCGAGAACTCCGCTTCCCTGGCCGCCCCCCATGTCTGGGCCCAGCACGGACTTAGCCTATTCCTGGTGGCGGACTTAGGATCTGAGCGCATGAGAATTCTCGCGGACACGGGCACCTCCCCAGAGGTGATCTTGCACAACATAGATGCAATGAAGCTCGACTTGGACAATCTCGACTTAATTTTTCTGAGCCACGGGCACTACGATCATACCGGGGGCCTGATGGGCATCCTGAAGCGCATGAATAAACGGGTCCCGGTACTGGTCCACCCCGACATCTTCTCCCCCAAGCTTAAGGGCCAGCCCTTTTTGAGGTTCATAGGCCCTCCATTCAGCCAGGTTGAGGCCGAGGAAGCAGGAGCCGTCATGCTCTATTCGCAAAACCCTGTAGTTCTGGCACCTGGCGTCATGACCACGGGGGAGATAGAGCGTAAGGAGCCTTTCGAGACAGTGGAGGGTTTCTGGACGGTCAACGAAGGCCTATATTCCCAGGATATAATCCGGGATGATCAGGCCCTGATAGTAAATATCGATGGAAAGGGGTTAGCCGTGATCTCGGGCTGTGCCCATGCTGGAATAATCAACACCATCAAACACGCCCAAAAGGTCACAGGAATCGAAGACCTTTATGCCGTCATTGGAGGATTCCACCTCCTGAGAGCAAATGAAGGACGTATAGCCTCCACAATTGAGGCACTGCTAGAGCTCGACCCTGCGATTATCAGGCCTGGACATTGCACTGGAACAAGAGCTGTTTGCCGATTGATGAGCGCTCTGGGCGAGCGCTGCCAGCCCTTGGCCTCCGGAGACTCAATCCAGCTATAGCTCAGAGATGGAGCATTCTCTATCAGGCAAATATCTTCAATATTAGCTCCCCATCATCTCCTTCTGTTCTTCTTCAGCGATCTTGGCCAGAACATCGGCCGGCTGGCCAGAGAAGATCGCTTTGCCACTACGCATAAGCAGGACTCTGTCGCAAACGTTCTCGACGAAGTCCATATCATGGCTAACTATAACGAAGGTTTCACCCAACTCCTCTCTGGCATTGAGTATAGATTTGGTGACCTCAATCTTGGTTATGGGATCCATGGTTCCAGTCGGTTCGTCCAGGATCACTATAGTTGGCTCTTTGATCAGCACTTGGGCCATAGCTATCCTATGCCGCTCTCCTTCGGAAAGCTCGTCCGGCATTTTGTTCAACACCGCATCAGCTTGCTCATCTGTAAATCCTACTGTAGTTAGGGTATGAATGGCCTTCCTCTCCGCCAACTCAGAGGGCAGGGCCAGGCCAATGGACTCCGTGAGGTTATCGATGACGGTTCGTGATGGGTATAATGTATACTCCTGGTGTAGCACGCCGATGTACTGAGTAGCTCTGCCCCGGCCATTGGACCCCAGGACAGCCATATCCACCCACTCATCTCCCACTCTGACCAAGGCTTTGCCGTTTGTAGGTGTTGTGATGCCGCTTATCATCTTGGATAGAGTTGTCTTTCCGCCACCGCTGACTCCCACTAGGCCGAAGATCTCGCCTTCTCTCACATTGAAGCTCACAGAATCCACGGCTTTGACCACGCCTCGGTCTATGCTAATGTATCTCTTGGACAGATCATCTACTTCGATTATCGGCTCTCCAAACTTTTCAAATTCCCGATGACCTAGCTCTCCTGCCATCAATAGAAATTCAGCGGCAACATCCTTGGGATCTCCCATGCACTTGATCTCGCCCTGATCAAGAAGAACCGCTTTATTGGCAAGATCGATCATCACATCCTCCCAGTGGCTGGTGATGAGCATGGTCATCTTGAAATCATTAACTGCCCGTCTTATCGATTCGTGGACTATTTCCGCGGTAGCTGGGTCAAGAGTCCCTGTGGGCTCATCGGCCAAAAGAAGCATGGGAGATTTGGCCAACTGTCGCGCCAGCACCACGCGCTGCTTCTCTCCGCCAGAGAGCTCGCGGGCGACATGCATCATCCGGTGCGAAAGGTTGACTTCATCCAGTAGATCAGCTGCCCGGTGGATGCTCATGGATTCTCCCGTCTCCTCTACTGCTCTCATTACATTTACTATTACCCTCTCATCACCGTAGAGGGCGAAGGTCCTTTGGAGCATGATGGCAATTCTCCTGGCAATGTCTCTTCGAAGAGGATCGTTGACATCCAAAGAGACAAAGTCTGCATCTTTGGGCTCGAAAATCCCACCGCACTTGCACCTCTCACCTGCATGGCTGGGCGGTTCCACGTTGCGGCAGGATTTGCACCTGGCAACGTGGTAGATCACGCTGCCGGTGATATCCGGAAAAATATCTACTCCTCTGAGCACATGCATCAAAACGCTTTTTCCTGAGCCGCTTCTGCCCAGAAAGCCGACCGATTCCCCCTCTTCTATAACCAAGTTGATTTTACGCAGTGCATCAGCCTCACCAAAACGAACTGTCAAATCTCGGATCTCGATAAAAGGTGCCAAGATATCATACCCCTTTAAAATAGTGCGTCGCCTGTTTCCTTGCTCTGCCCGAGGACACAGAGTTGAACCAGGAATCAATGCGGTTGCCCCTTACAATGCATATTTTCATTGAACGCCTCTGTGTCATTTGAGAACAATACGTCAAGATGCGACTTAATATTTTAAGTTAACTGAAATCTGGCGTTTTGATTATGCTTTCTTTTTCGTGAATCCTGTAGCCTGATGCTATATTGGATGACTGAGGCTCGGAACTTGAGACAAAAAATTTAAATATTTGCTCCTTTATGCTCCTATGGAATTACAGGCGGCTTTGCCCCTATTCCGGTTGGCCATCGGAGAGGTTAATAGTGGATAGAAAGATGAATCATCATATTCGCAATGTGAAGCCTTCATAAAGCGGCAACGGCTTATGTCTATTTTAGTTCTTCTCAGACACGGCCAGAGCAATTGGAATCTGGAAGGCAAATTCGCAGGCTGGATAGATGTTGATCTTTCGGAGATCGGAATTCAAGAAGCATGTAGTGCAGGAAAGCTCCTCAAGGAGCGGGGATACTCCTTTGATGTTGCCTATACATCATTACTTAAGCGCGCCATAAGGACTCTCTGGATTGTCCTAAAGGAACTAGATCTGATATGGATTCCTGTATGCCGAAGTTGGAGGCTCAATGAAGTGCATTTGGGCACTTTTGAGGGGCTTGCCAAGGATGGACTATTGGCAAAGTATGGCGCTAAAAATTTTGAAAAGTTATGCAGGGAATATCATGCTCGACCACCAGCCCTGGATAAAACAGATCCAAGACATCCAAGGAACGATCCACGATATGCCCATTTAAAAAAAGAGGAAATACCAGAAGGGGAATCGCTTAAGGACGCCTTGGATCGCCTTTTGCCATTATGGGAACAAAGCATCTCGTCAGATCTTCGGCTGGGAAAAAACGTGTTCATTTCATCCCATTGCAACATTCTCAAGGCTTTGGTCAAGCATATAGACGATATCCCGGATGAATATGTGGCGGATATCGAGATCCCGAATGGAATCCCATTGATATATGAGATGGATGAGAGACCTATGCCGATAAAGCACTTTTACCTGTGCCAATCAATCTGAAATCATTCTCGCCAAATTCTTGAGCGATCATCAATCTTAAAGTATCAAGCACATATTTTTTATAGACACAAAAATGGCGATATAGTGACGGCTATTCCCTTCATATGCTGATCTCCACCCATTCTAGTTCTCAACGTATTGCGCTTAGAGGAAGCACTCCAAAGCGCTTCATCTGCACGCCTATATCATACGAGATTCATCCAAAAGATAGTCTTTTATCTTTAAGCATGATAATAGTTCTAGAGCAAAATTAAGCGAAAAGAGGCGAGACAATATATGAAAATGGCGATTGTTGTCACTCTTGCGTGTTTGCTTGTCACGAATATGGCTCCCTGCATGGGAAGTGAAGATTGGCTTTCAGGTGGATATGTTGTTACTCATCACTACCCCGCTTATGCTATAGGCAGTTGGGGCCATGGAATATCATATCCATTAAACTACGATCCCACCATATATGATCCGTGGTATAGAAACGTCGCATGGCCTTTCCTCAGCAACCGGCCTTGGCCGCCATCGTATTATCGAAGCGGATTTGCGGATTATCCTGTCTACTACTATCCCAGTGATTACTGGTATATTCCCCTTGGATATTTCAATAATTGTAGAAGGCGATGATTAAGGCTCCCCTAGAAGCCACGTTCTCATAATCCAAATCCTTTACCAAAACTATAAGCATGAACATGATTGCTTTTGCTAGCGGATCAATTGATTTGTTGGCCCAAAGATTGCGAAAGGCAAGCATTCATGCTCCTGATGTTGGCAATCATTTTTTAGCATGGCTGGCAGGATGTTTGGTTATATTGAAAAAAATCCTATTCAAATCAATTGGCCCTGGGCAATGGTCAATTGGCTTAAATATAATCAAGACATAATAGCTAAAGAGGTGATTGAAATGGTAGGCACGTGTCCTAGATGTGGGAAGAACACTTGTGTAGAAATCGGGGAGACTCTTCTCAAAATTGGAAAAACAAGAGAGCAACCTGTGAGCATTGCAT
>JADDYB010000811.1_pt1 | contig 10007 bp, 6 predicted proteins | sample 8641941 | NCBI WGS metagenome assembly JADDYB01 (sample SAMN16275377, study PRJNA637457) | freshwater sediment metagenome | isolation source: Lake Kineret sediment | place: Israel: Lake Kineret | collected 2013 | reverse complement strand
GACCCGACTGAGTCGTACACGCTGACATCCGGTCTCGACAGGGTGTACTGGAGCATGAACGGCGGAGACGTCGAGTCCGCGACTCCCGACCCGAGCAGCCCTGCCACGATCCAGGTATCCGCCGAGGGCACGAGCGTCGTCTCGATCTGGTCAACTGACGCATCGGGCAACGTCGAGGCCACCCAGACCCGCACCGTCTACATAGACACGCAAGGGCCGGCCGTCGACTCAGACCTTCTCGAATACTATCCGTCCGCACCCGTGACCTTCACTGTCTCCGCTGAGGACACCTGCTCCGGGGTGCAGTACGTCTCGGCCAGCATCGACGGCTCGGCGATGACGCGGGACGGCGACCGCGGATTCGTGATGGACCCGTGGACGGAGACCGGTGAACACGTCGTGACGTACTTCGGCTACGACAATGCCTACAACGCCTCGGCAGTCTCGACTCGAACCGTCTGGATCGGCCCACTGCCCGTCGACGCGGATGCCCCGGTCGTCTCGTGTTCGCCGAAGCCATACTACGCTGACTCCGCCGAGGTCACCATGACCGCCTCTGACGCAGACGGCTCCGGCGTGGCATCGATCTCGTACAGGCTCGACGCGGAAGCCACGGTCACCGTCGCGGGTGCCACGTCCGCGACTGCCACCGTGGATGCAGCCGGCTCGCACGCGCTCACTGTCGTCGCCACCGACTACGACGGGAACCTCTCGACTCCCCTCGTGCGCACGTTCGTGATCGGACCGGAGGATGCCACCGCGCCCTCGGTGACCTGCAATCCGGCGGCCACCTACACGGACTCCGCCTCGATCACGCTGTCCGCCTCGGATTCGGGCTCCGGTCTCAAGCGACTGAGCCACACGCTCGATGGAGCGACCACGAACGTCTCAGGTTCGACCGCGACCATCTCGACGAGCGTGCTCGGCAATCACACGCTCCAGGTCTGGGCGGAAGACGTCGCCGGAAACGTCAGCGCCAAGGCGACCAAGTATTTCTCGGTGTGGGACACGACAACGCTCGCACTGAGGGCCTCGAACACCAAGCCCGCGTACAACGCCCTCGTCACGCTCACGGCGACGCTGAAGCGAGCAGGTCAGTCGACGCCCATCGCGAACCAGGCCGTCATCTTCGAGCGGCAGTCCGGCGCATCGTGGGTCTATGTCGGTTCCGCTGTCACCAACGCGACCGGGATCGCAGCCAAGTCGACCGTGCCCGCTGGATACGCGAAGACGGTCTACCGCGCACGGTTCGCCGAGAAGCTTCCGTACCGGACGTCCGTCTCCGCAGGCACGGTGACCGTGACGCCGCTCGCCTCACTGACCGCACCGACCACACCGTCAATCGTGACGCGCGGTGTCGCGCTCACCGCGTACGGCTACCTGAAGCCCATGCACGCGGCAGGCACGTACCCCGTGCGCATCTACTACGAACGCTACTACAGTGGCGCGTGGCGCCCTGTCGGCTACATGAACGCAAAGGCCCTCACGTACTCGTCAACGACGACGAAGTATGCTGCCTCGGTCAAGCTGCCCTACGCCGGGACGTGGCGAATGCGCGCTTACCATGCCGATACGCTGCACAGCCCGACGTACAGCGCCTGGCGAACGCTCACCGTGCGGTAGACGAGCCGGGAGGACGAACGCGTCCGCGGCAGGTGGTGCGTCGCTACAACCGGCGGCTGTCGTACGCCCAGTTCATCAGCGCCTGGCGCTGCTTCGGGCGGCACTCCTCCAGTCCTTGCGGGCAGGCCTTCTGGAGCTGGGCCACGTGACGGCGAAACGCCCGCCAGCGTGCGATCTGACGCTCGTCCTCGCCGGGCATGCGCCGCCCCATCCAGTAGCGGCAGTACCACTGGAACCAGCCGCGCGGGTCCGCCGGGTGGAGCCAACCGCGCCGTTCCCACTCCGAGAGCGGCAGCGACGCGTTCACGCCGAAGTGGTTGAGCTCCGGGCGGTGCTCCTCGTGACAGAGCCTCGCGCCGTCGAACCACTCGTCCGGGAACTCGTCTCGGCAGTCGGTCATGTACTTCCCGCCGAAGACGCCCAGATGCAGCATCTCAGACGGGGTGAGATCGGGCGTGAACCCGGGCGCGAAGTCGCGTCCCGCCGGCGCGACGAGGTCGTAGACGTAGTCCTCCTGCATCATGTCGCTCACCACGATGCGCTTCGGGCGTCTGCCGTCATCGTGCATGCGGGCACCTCCCTGAACCGCCATCACCCCTCTGAGCACAGTACCGCACGAGCGGCTTCGAGACCTCATTCCCCATGACCGCTGGTAGTATTGAGGGAACGGGCGCCCATCGGGGGGTTGTCATGGTCCACAACGACGAATGGTACGTGTCGAGAGCGGGTCAGGTCTTCGGTCCCTACCCGTGGACCGAACTCGTGACGCACGCCGCGTCGGGCACCGTGGGGCCCACGGACTCGCTCAGCGGGCCCTCCACGAACGGCGAGTGGGTTCCGGCCTCCTCGGTGCCGGGTCTGTTCCCGGCGCAGGCCCCCACCGCGGTCTCCCCCGCCGCAGTTTCCCCCGCCGCGCCGCGCAAGCGCACCCCGCTCGTGATCGCGCTCGTTCTCGGCGCGGTCGTGCTCGTCACCGCGGCCTGTTGCGGCGGCGTCGCCCTCTTCTCGGATGGCGGTGCCGTCAGCGGCGGCAAGGACACCTACGCCGCGCCGAGCGCCTCGTCACTGATCGAGACCGCCGAGTGGGGCGTCGTCCCCGCGAACCAGGTCGTCGTCATGCTCGAAACGGACGCCTCATCCCGCGCGGCCAATAAAGCCGCGAAGGCTCTGGGTGGCGACCTCACCGGCAGCCTGGACTACATCGGTGTGCACATCATCACCACGACAGGGGCCACCGAACAGGATCTGCGGGCCGCGATCGACACGGCTGCGAAAGTCGACGGCGTCGAAGCCGCTTTCCCCAACGAGCCGGTCTACCTGGACGTCGAGTTCAAGGGTGTCCCGTGCGACCCGCTCGATGACCGCGTCTACAAGGACGGGCGAGACCGCCCGCAGCAGATGACCGGCACCCCGCGCGCGTGGGACATCCTGCGCGCCGCCGAGATCCCGCTCTCAAGCGTGCACGTCGGCGTGAGCGACGACGGCCTCTACCGCACCATGGAGACGAAGAGCAAGACCGTCTTCAACACCGAGGAGACCGACGACGAACTGGCCGCCCCGCTCAAGAACGACGACGGCACCGAGAAGGAGATCTACAGCCACGGCACGATGGTCACGAGCATCATCGCCGCGAACGCCGACAACGGCGGCATGGCCGGCATCGCGAGCCCGCTCGGCGACAGGCTCAAGGTGTCGATGAAGAACGTCTTCAGCGGCAAGTACGGCGTGAACGCGACCGCGACGCCCGACGCCGCGGACCCCACGAAGATCGACTACTCGAACGGCACCTTCGCCATGGGCGACCTGACGGCGCTCAAGAAGCTCGTCGACGACGGCGCCAAGGTCGTCAACTGCTCGTGGGGCAACACCAACGCGAGCCCCCATACCGCGAAGGCATACAAGCGGTTCTTCGAGTACATGAACACCAAGCACCCCGACGTGCTGTTCGTGTGCTCGGCGGGCAACGACGGAAAGGTGATCGACGGCTCGAGACGCATCCCGAGTGGCCTCGCGCTCCCGAACATGATCACGGTGGGCAACCTCGAGAACAACGGGACGCGCTGGAAGTCCAGCAACCAGGCGAGCGCGAACTACGAGGTCACGCTCGCCGCTCCCGGGCACCGCATCGTCGGGGGCGTCTCGCCCGACGGGACCGTCGTCAACGAGTTCGGCGGCACGAGCAGCGCGGCCCCACAGGTCACCTCGGCGGCAGCGCTGCTGCTCGCCGTGAACCCCGACCTCAAGGCAGCCGACCTCAAGCGCATCCTGACCGAGAACGCCCGGGCGCAGGTGGAGAGCGCGGACGGCACGAAGAAGGTCAACGTGCCCGCGAGCGTCGGCGGGAAGTGTCTCGCGATCGATCAGGCCCTGCTCACCGTCGTGAACGAGATGCGCGTCAAGAAGGGGCTCAAGCCGCTCGACGATGCGATGATCGCGAACCTGAGCCGCGTCATCCTCATCGCCCGCAGCGGCGAGAACGACCTCTACGTCGTGCGGGCGGGCATCCCCCAGGCGGGCGCCGGCGGCACCGACGTCGAGCTGACGTACTCGGGCGCGGGAGCGATCGGCGGGCTCACGAAGCAGCACGTCGCGAGCGGCGGCGCGGCCCAGTGGACCGCCGACCTGCTCGACGACTCGATGACCATCCACGTGAAGCGGCTGGACAACGGCGCCTGCTCGCGCGTCACCATCAAGAGCATGGCGGGCACGTACAAGGGCTACTACGACACGGTCGGACGCACGGGCTCCGGCAAGTCGGGGTCCTATCGTGTGCCGATGACGGTAGTGGTCGAGGCCGACGGCTCGTTCACCGGCAAGTTCGGCGTCACGACCTCGCTGCCCAACCTCGGGGTCACACGTCTCAGGGAGTCAGGGACGTTCAAGGGCAAGGTCAAGGACGACGGCAGCGTGAAGTGCACCGGCACCGCGAAGATCTCGGCGACCTTCGAGAGCGGCTACACGGCGTCGGACACCGGGAAGTTCACCCTCACAGGCGAGCTCAGCGGAGACAAGCTCAAGGGCAAGCTCAAGGGAGTCGGCGGTACAGTGCCCTTCACGCTCGCCCGGCAGTGACCCGCACGCTCAGAGCTTCTCGGCGACTTCTAGCTGGAGGACGTCCGGGTCGATGACCTCGAGGATCGTAAGCTCCGATGTGCCCAGGTCGAGCTCGGCCGGCTCCTCGAGCTCCTCGCCACGCGAGTCGTAGACCACGCGCACGATGGGGCTCAGTGGGTCCTCGGTGGGCCTCATCACGACACCGACCGACTGGTCGGACAGGCGCACGAGGCAGCCGACCGGGAAGACCCCGAGCGCGCCCGCGAACAGCCGCGCGAAGAACGGGTCGAGCATCGAAGCGGACTCGCGGATGATCTGGACGACCGCCTTGTCCGGCGTGAGCTTCTCGTAGCCGTTCGAGGGGTTCGTGAGGTTCTCGTAGCGGTTCGCGACGGCGACCATCCGGCTGTACGGGTGCGGCTTGTGGCCATCCTGTTGCTCAGGCCAGCCGCTCCCGTCGGCGTGCATGTGGTGCTCGTAGGCCACGAGCAGCGGGGCGGGGTCGTCGAGCGCGACCCGCTGCAGAATCTCCGCGCCCACCTTCGGGTGCATCAGCCGCATCGGCTCGGCCTGCGCGGGATCTCCCTCGTCGAACGCGGCCTTGCCCACGTCGTGTAGAAGCGCGGCGAGGCCCAGAGTCGCGAGCTCCTCCTCGCTCAATCCCAGCTTCTGGCCCAGCGTCAGCGTGTAGATGGTGACGTTCAGGGAGTGGAACAGCGCGTGGTCGCCGATGCTGCGCATCGTGGCCAGGCCGAGCATCGCGGCCGGGTCGTTCGCAAGCCGGTCGATGACTCCGGCGACCATGCCGGTGGTGTTCGAGAGGTCGCCGACCCCACCGCTCGCGAACTGCTCGCGGAGCGAGCGCAGGCTCGCGATCATGCGCTGGTACATCGCCCGGTCGGCTTCCCGCTGGCGGTCGCGCTCCTCCTTCTCCTCGTCATCCTCGAGGACCGAGACGACGACGGCCGTCACGCCGCGCCTCTCGAGTTCCTCCTCGACCACGAGGTCGGGAGAGGGCCTGAGGCAGAGCACCTCGGTGAGGCCGAGCGCGTCGCTCTCGCCGAAGCCGGGGAGGAACGCGAGGGACTCGATGCGGCGCTGCTCGAACGCCTCGGCGATCGAGGCCGCGCCGTGGGCGTCGGGCGGCAGCGTGGTGCTCTCGTGGTAGAGGTGCCCCTGGTAGAGATTCAGCACGAACTGCCCAGCGACCGTGCCCTCGTCAACACCCGAGACGAGAGAGGCGATCGCCTCGGCGTGCGCGGGGTGCGTCTGCGGGTACAGCTGCACCGCCTTCCTGCACGCGGCCAGGGCGGTGACGACCGCGGCGGCTGTGCTCATCGCCCGCCACCCCTCTTCCGCAGGGCGACCGCTTCCGCGGCCAACTCCTGTACCTCGGCGAAGTGGCCGCGCTTGATGAGCGCCTTGCGGGACGCGAGCTTGTTGAGCGCCTCGTCAGCGGCGGCGTCGGGTACGTGCGCGAGCGACGTGATGATCTCGCGGGCGAGCGGGAAGTCGCCGTTGTCGACATCGAGTTCGGCCAGCCGGGAGCCCAGCACGTTCGCGGCGCCTGGGAGGCCGGACCGCGCCAGCGCACGCACGGCGACGGTGACGACCTCTCGGCTCGGGTCGCGCAGAGCCGAAGCCAGCAGCCTCCCGGCGTTCATGCCGCCGGAGTCCGCGAGCCCCGCGACCACCTCGCGGCGCGACTGCTCGTCGGTGCGCTTGAGGAGCTGCTCGATCGCGGCGGTCGCGCGGTGGTCGGACTCTCGCGCGAGCCGGGCGACGATCGGGCGGAGCTGGAACCACTGCGCGGCCACTGCAAGCTGCGCCAACAGGTCGATGATGCGGCGGCCGACGAGCTCCTCCGCGACTGCGATGCCCTCGGCCTTGAGCCCGATCGCCTCGGACACGAGCGCCGTGCCGGCGGCCTCGCCGCCGTGCCGCAGGATCTGGCGCGCGGACCCCATTAGCTTGGCGTCGGCGACCACCGCATGGACGAGCGCCTTCATCGAGCGCTCGCCCACGGCCGCCGACACCGACACGCGGAGCCGCTCCGACAGCTCGGGCCAGGGTCCCGTGGGGTGGGCCGCCCGGTTCGAGAGGTCGGCCAGCACGCTCGCGGCCATGTCGAGTTCGCCCTGCTCGATGAGACGCGGCACCATCGACGCCAGCGCGTCCGCGCTCTGGCAGAACAGGTCGAAGTCCTTCTGCTGGTCGAGCAGCGTGAGCATCGTACGGACACTCGCGGTGCCAAGTGTGCCTTTCGAGGCCGTGACCGCGTCGCGCGCCTTGCCCACCACGTCCGCGGGAATCGCCGTCGCCGTGACCACGTCACGATAGGTCCGGTCCGCGTCCACGAGCGATGTCTCGGGCATGGCGCGCTCCCTCGCGTCGATCATGTGCTCGAGGAAGCGGGCTTCCTTGTCCGAGTGGCCGGCACCGGGAAGCATCGCCTGGATCTCCTTGCGCACCTGCGCGGTGACCTGCTCGAGGGGCAGGCGCGTGAGCGCCGTCGAGAGTGACAGCATGTTCTTGCCGAACTTCCCGCCGAGCACGGCGCCGGCGATGTCGCCTGAGTCCAAGAAGCGGAACATCCCCCCGGCCAGATTGCGTGCGGGTCCGTCCTCGACGGCCAGCCCGATGAGAGCGTCCTGCCCCTCCGGGCCCTGCGCCGAGAAGGCCGCCGCGAGTGAGCGCGTGAGGTCCTCCATGCCACCCGGGCCGGCGACGCGGGCGATCTCGAGCAACCCTTCTTCGAAGGTGTGGGGGTCACCGGCGGATGCCGCAGCGAACCACGCGGCCAGCTTCTGCGGATCGCGCGCGAGCTCGCGAAGGAACTCGTCGATGTCCTCGTCGGCCGCCGGTCCGATCCGCTCCACGACCGTGAGCTGCACGTCGACCACGCGGATCGACTCGACCTTCGCCTCGAGAACCGCCGCCGAGACGCCGCCTCGCCCGCGAACGACAGCCGGGTCCTCACCGATGACGCCGAGGAACGCGACCATCTCGTCGGGGGTGCATCCCGGAAGGAAGTCGAGCTCGGCGATACCGTGTGCGCGCAGTTCGGCCGAAAGGTCCGCACCGCCCATCAGGCCGGCGGCGACGTCCTGTCCGTGGGAGGCGAAGCCGTCGCGCGTGACCGCGAGCGACAGGACCTGCTCGCCGGTCGCGAAGAACTCCTGCAGCGCGGTGACCGCCGCCTCGGCGGCCTTCCACGGCGCGGGGCTCGTCGGCGGGTAGAGCCGCAACGACTTGGCCGCGGTCGACACGGCCCGCACGACCGCGTCTGCGGGAAGGGATTGCAGAACACCACCCACCAGAGAACTCCCTCATCAAGAGCGCGCGAAGAAACCCATCAACCTCATATCGGGTTACGCGCGCGGAAGATTGAGCGCACAGTGGGAAGCGTATTCACCATTTCCGAGAAAGTCGCGCGAAACTCACGCCCCGGCCGGGATGCGGAACCCGAACTCGGTACTGCCGTCAGCGCTCCTCGCGAACATGTCTCCGCCGTGATCGCGGACGATCGCGCGCGAGATCGCGAGGCCCAGCCCGGCGCCTCCGGTATCCGCTGCGCGAGCGGCATCCGCCCGGTAGAAGCGCTCGAAGACGTGCTCGATGTCGTTCGGCGAGACACCCTCTCCGGTATCGATGACCCTCGTGACCACGTCACCGCCGGCGGTCTCCATCGTCACCGTCACCGAGCCGTGCGCCGTATGCCGCGCGGCGTTCGTGAGCAGGTTGCGCAGCACCTGGGCGAGGCGGCGCTCGTCGCCAACTGCGGAGACGGATTCCGGCCCGACCTCGATCACGAGCGACACCCCCTCGGCGAGCAGGCTCTGCGCACGCTCCGCCTCGCTCCGGACGAGTGCCGCAATGTCGAACTCGCGCATGTCGTAGCGCATCCGCCCGGCGTCGGCGACCGCGAGCTCCTGCAGGTCGTCGATGAGCGCCGACAAGTGCTTCAGGTCCTCGACCACCGATTCCAGCCGCCTGGGCTCGACCGCCACGACACCGTCGAGCATCCCTTCGGCCTGCGCGCGCGCAGCCGCGAGCGGGTTTCGGAGCTCGTGCGCGACGTCGGCGACGAGCCGGCGCCTGAGCTCCTCGGCGGTCTCAAGAGAGTCCGCCATCGTGTTGAACGCCTCGCCCAGAGCGACGACCTCGGCAGGCCCTTCCGCCGCGACCCGGTGCGACAGGTCCCCCGAGGCGATCTCCTCGGCCGCCGTCTCGAGACGCCGCAGGGGCCGTGCGAGGTAGGCGGCGAGCAGGATCGCGACGACCACGCCCACGGCGACCGCGAAGACCGCCGCAAGGTAGATGCCCCGGTCCACGCTCGACACGAAGACCTGCTCGGCAGAACCAAGGAGCATCCGGCCCATGCCGCGCCCACGCCCCATGCCCTGCGTCGCATCGGTGGCCATGCTCCCCAGGTACGCGTCGAACGCAGTCGAGAGCGCGGTTCGCGCGAACAGGCCCGCGATTACTGTGGTGGCGAGCGACACACCCACGATCGAGAGGAAGACCTGCAGTCTCAGGCTCAGCCGCTTCATCGCTCAGCCATCCAGCTTGTAGCCGACGCCGAACACGGTCCGCACGTAGCGCGGATCCTTCGAGTCGTCGCCCATCTTGCGGCGGATGTTCTTCACGTGGGCGTCCATCGTGCGCTCGTACCCTTCGAACGCGTCGCCGGACGCGGCCTCGAGAAGCTGCAGCCGGGTGTACACCCTTCCCGGATGGGCCGCCAGCGTGGCGAGGATGTCGAATTCGGTCCGCGTGAGCTCGACCGGTTCGCCCGCGACGAGCACCTCTCGGCGGTCGCGGTCGATGACGAGGTCGCCCACGGTGATGCGCGCGCCCTCCTGCTCCGCACGCGAACAGCGCCTGAGCACCGCCTTCACGCGCGCGACGACTTCGCGAGGCGAGAACGGCTTGGTGACGTAGTCGTCCGCGCCGATCTCGAGGCCGACGAGCCGGTCGACCTCGTCCCCGCGCGCGGTCACCAGTATCACGGGCACGCCTTCGGCCTGGAAGCGCTTGGTGAGCTCGATGCCGTCGAGTCCCGGCAGCATCACGTCGAGCAGCGCCAGGTCGGGTCGCGAGTCGGCCATGCGCTCGAGCGCCGTCGGGCCGTCGAACGCGGTCACGGTCTGGTAGCCCGCCGCGGCGAGGTACTCGGCGAGCACCTCGACGATCTTCTCGTTGTCGTCAACCACCAGGATCGTGGACATGGCCTCTCCCGTTCCGGTTCCTCGTCACCGAGTATCCCACTCTTGGGACCTCGACTAGCACTCGGGGGCGGGACCCGTGCGGGCCCCGCCCCCGAAGAG
>JADDYB010000810.1_pt1 | contig 10014 bp, 7 predicted proteins | sample 8641941 | NCBI WGS metagenome assembly JADDYB01 (sample SAMN16275377, study PRJNA637457) | freshwater sediment metagenome | isolation source: Lake Kineret sediment | place: Israel: Lake Kineret | collected 2013 | reverse complement strand
GTGGACTTCCGGCTGGTCCACGCCGGCGCCGCCCGGATCCTCGTGGGGAGGCCGTCGGGGCCGGTCTGGCCCCTCGTCTTCCAGGCGCGCGCCGAGGGCCTCCTGGGCCTGCTCGGCATCCGGGAGAGCCTGGTGACCACCTGGGACGCGGAGACCGGGCTGCCGCGCGGCTCCCTGCTCCAGGCGAGCGAGCTCGGCGACCGCCACGAGGATCGGACCAGCTTCGACCGCGCCGCCGGGACGGCGAGGCTCCAGGTGACGCGGAAGGGCAGGACCGCGGAGAGGGTGCTGGCGGTCCCGGCGGACGCGCACGACCTCCCGAGCGCGCTGGCCAGGCTGCGGCGCACGCCCCCGACCCGCCCCGGCGAGTCCCTGGAGATCCCCGTGGTGAGCGGAGCGCAGCAGTTCACGCTGCGCGCGGAGGCGGAGGGACGGGAGCGGGTGGAGACGCCGGCCGGCGCCTTCGACGCGGTGCGCCTCCGGATCCGGCTGGGCTTCGAGGGCCCGTTCGCGAGCGGGGGCGAGCACCGGCTGTGGCTCACCGACGACGATCGCCGGATCCCGGTGGCCATCGACGCGGGCTTCGCCGTCGGCACCCTGCGGGCGAGGGTGACCTCGTACGCGAGCGGCGAGGGGGCTCAGGCGCCCGGCGGGGCGCGCTCCGGGGCCACCAGGTAGCAGACGGCCTCCTGGCGCACGCAGTTGGCGTTGAGCCAGGCCACCCGCCCGTCGCCCGGGAGGGGGAAGTCGGCGACGCGGACGACGTCGGCCATCGCCGCGTCGTCCGGGAGCAGCTCGGCCAGCCGGTTCGGGGCGGCGCGCAGCAGCTCCTCGTCCAGGCGGTTCCCGGCCCGGCCGGGGAAGACGGCCAGGTAGAGCATGTTCGCCTCCACCAGGTCGTTGAAGAAGTGCGAGCCGAGGGAGACGTCCGGCACCACCTGCATGTCCGCCCGGACGACCTCGCACAGCGTGGCGACGTCCTGGATCTCGGCGAACGCGACGGGCACGCCGAGCGAGACCGTGCTCGTGCCCCACCGCCCGGGACCGAGGGCCAGGACGCTCCGGCCCCGGGAGTCCGGCAGCCGCATCAGGCGGCCGATCACCCGCGCCACCTCGTGGCGCGCCTGCGTGCCCAGCCGCGCGTAGGCGTCCGGGTCCACGTACAGGATCCGGTCCACGCGGGCGTTCGAGCCCTGGCCGACCACCGGCCCGCGTGTGGAGAGCAGCACGTCCCGCTCCCGGAGGTCGGGCGGCGGCGGCACGGGGACGCCGCCCTCCCGGACCTGGAGGGGCCGGCACTGGACGAGGTTCAGCCGGAACTCGCCGTCGGGGGAGAAGTTGGCGGTGAACTCCACGTCCACCGGGTACCAGTAGGCGTCGCGCAGCGTGCCGAGCATCGCCCGCATCTCGGAGACGAAGGGCGTGGCCGAGAGGAGCCGGTCGAAGGTCAGGATCCGGCGGATGGGGCCGTCGGTCCCCGTGCGCCGGGGCGCGTCCTTCCGCGCGCTGGCGAAGAGCTCCACGGGGAGATCGGGGCTCTCGCGGATCACCTCGTCGAAGGCGGTGGAGACGAAGCGGTTCCCGGCCAGGTCGAGCACGTCCACCCGCCGCTGCGCGTACTCCTCGACCTCGTCGATGCCGGACTCGGGCCGCCGCAGCGGAGCGTTCAGGGCCACCAGACGCGTGTAGTCGTCGTCGGCCCGGTCCACGGCGCGGGTGCCCAGGCCGAAGACGAGGCGCATCATGCCGGCCTGCGGGTCGATGGCCGGGTTCCAGGCGTACGGGTTGTAGGAGAGGGCCACGCCGGCCAGCTGCGGGAAGAAGTACCGGCCGTGGACCGCCCCGGAGACGCGCTGGACGAGGATGGCCATCTGCTCGTCGCGGTCGAGGAGCCCGCGGTGCTCGCGGTAGCGCAGCGCCTCCTCGCTCATCGTGCTGGCGTAGATGGCCCGCACGGCGGAGAGGAACGCGGCCAGGCGCTCCGACGGGGATCCCTGGTTCGGGCAGAAGACGCTCTCGTACTTCCCCGTGAAGGCGTTGCCGAAGCTGTCCTCCAGCAGGCTGCTCGAGCGGGCGATGATCGGCGACTGGCCGAAGTACTCCAGCATGGTCACGAGCTGCTGCAGGAGGAAGGGCGGGAAGACCCCCTCGGCGATGCGCCGGCGCGCCTCCGCCGCCCCGGCGAGGAAGGAGGCGCGGTCGCGCTGCTCCCTCCGCGCACGCCAGCAGCCGTTGCGCACCAGGAAGGTGTAGAAGACGTCGGAGCCGATGAACCAGGAGTCGTGGGGCTCGAGGCGCCTGGCCCAGCGCGGGTCCGACTTCGCGAGGATGGCCCGGGCGAGCAGCATGCCCACCGACTTCCCGCCGACGAGCCCGGTGCCGATCATCCGGCGCCGGATGGCGAGCAGGTCCCGCAGGTCGAGGTGGCGGGCGGCGAGGTCGGTGAGCAGCTCGTCGCGGGTGATCATCATCCGCAGCAGCCCGCGGCGGAGCTCCTCGACCTCCTGCGGCAGCGGCTCCCCGGGCCCGACCCGGTCGAGGACCTGCCGCGCCTGGAGGAACTTCCGCTCCCAGACGTCGAGCCGGGGGGGGTCGGCGTCCCCGCCAGCGGCGGGCGCGGAGAGCAGCTCCGAGACCGCGGCGCTGTCGGTGAGGGGCCGGAAGGCGCCGTCGGCCCAGGCGTGCGGCAGGTACATCGTCGGCGAGTGGCGCTGGTCCACCTTGAGGGGGTGCACGAAGAGGCGCTCGCCCCCGCGGAAGACGTCGAGGAGGAGCTGCGTGGTGCTGCGGATGGCGTCGACGGCGTCCAGCGAGTGGTGCCCCCGCAGGAGGGCGAAGTAGGTCACGGTGTCGAGCTCGAAGAGGTACGGGCAGGTGACCATGAAGAAGTTGCCCAGCATCAGGTCGCTGTACCAGTCGGCGGCCAGGTCGGAGAGGCAGTCGAAGACGTAGTACGCGCCCGGCCCGGCCCGCTGGATGACGCGGTGGATGGAGGCCGTGAAGCTCTCGAAGCCGACGGATGGGTGGATCCGGTGCACCTCGGCGCCGGTGCCTTCCGGGACCAGGGCCGCGTGCCGCGCGAAGCGGAAGTAGACGAGCCGCTTCCCCTCCGCGAGCGCGCGGGCGACGAACGGGTCGACGAAGGGACCGTAGTCGTCGATGCGGTCCACCTGCCACACCACGTTGTCGCCGGGACGCAGCCCTCCCAGCACCTGGTCGAGCGCCGGGAGGCCGGTGCCGGCGGCGCCGCCCGCGGGCGCCGGCTCCGGGCTCACTGGTAGATCTCCCGGATGAGCGGCGCGAACTTCTCGTAGATGGTCTTGCGCCGCACCTTCATCGTGGCCGTGACCTCGTTGTCGTCGTGGTCCAGCTCCTTGTCCAGGAGCCGGAACCTCCGCACCTGCTCCACGGGCGCCAGGCCCTGGTTGGCGCGATCGACCTCGGCGGCCACGAGGTCCTGGACCTCCGGGAGCCGGGTCAGGCTGCGGAAGTTCGTGTAGGCGAGCTTCCGCTCGGTGGCCCACTGCCCGACGTTCTCGAAGTCGATCTGGACGAGCGCGGAGACGAAGCGCTCCCCCTCGCCGAGGACCACCGCCTCCTTGATGTAGGGCGAGACCTTCAAGGCGTTCTCCACCAGCGAGGGGGAGACGTTCTTCCCGCCGGAGGTGACGAAGATGGCCTTCTTGCGGTCCACGATGCGGAGGTGGCCGTCGGGGTCGACCTCGGCCACGTCCCCGGTGTGCAGCCAGCCGCCCTCCAGGACGTCCGCCGTGGCGCCGGGCTCCCGGTAGTAGCCGAGGAAGACGGTCTCGCCGCGCTTCAGGAGCTCGCCGTCCGGCGCCAGCCGGAACTCCAGGCCCGGGAGCGCGGTCCCCACGGTCCCCAGCCGGACGTCGTCGGGCCGCTGCACGAAGGAGAAGCCGGTGCACTCCGTCATCCCGTACCCCTCGCGCACGGGGATGCCGATGGCGCGGAAGAAGAGGAGGACCTCGGGGGAGATGGCGGCGGCGGCGGAGAAGGTGTGGCGCGCCTTCCGGAGCCCCACGAAGTTCCGCAGGGCCCGCTTCACGAGCAGGTAGTGGAGGGCGTCGAGGGCGCCGTCGACGGGGCCGACCGGCTCCCTCGCGAGGCGCCGCAGCGCCAGGCGGCGCCCGTGCGCCACGGCGCGCTCGAAGAGCCAGCGGCGCAGCGGGCCGGTCTCCTGGATCTTGACGGCGATGGAGGCCTGGAGCTTCTCCCAGATGCGCGGGACGCCCAGGAACACGCTGGGCGCGATCTCGCGCAGGTCCTCCTGGATGGTCCGGACGCTCTCCGCGAAGCTCACCGTCATGCCGAGCTGGAGCGGCAGGAACACCGAGAAGATCTGCTCGGCCACGTGGCAGAGGGGAAGGTAGCTGACGACGGTGTCGCGGCCCTCGATGCCGGTGGCCTCCGCCGCGGCCCGGGCCTGCGCCAGGACGTTGCGGTGCGAGATCATCGCGCCCTTCGGGAAGCCGGTCGTCCCCGACGTGTAGATGAGGAAGGCCACCGCGTCGGGGTCCGTGGCCGAGACCATCTCGTCGAAGAGGCCCGGGTGGTCGCGCTCGTGGCGCTCCCCGAGCGCCTCGACCTCCTCGAAGGAGAGCAGCCGGGGGTCGCGGTAGGAGCGCAGCCCGCGGGTCTCCGCGACCACGACGTGGCGCACGAGCGGCAGCTCGGCGCCGACCTCCAGGATCTTGTCCACCTGCTCCTGGTCCTCGGCGACGACGACCACGGACTCGGAGTGCTGGACGACGTACTTCACCTCGGGAGCGGGGCTGGTGGGGTACACGCCCACGCCGACCGCCGACGCCGACATCGCGGCCAGCTCGGCGTAGAGCCACTCCCGGCGGTTCTCCGAGAGCACCGCCACCTTCTCCCCGCGCCGCAGGCCCAGCGCCACGAGCCCCAGGCAGAAGCGGCGGACGCGGCCGAGGTAGCCCTCCCAGGAGACGCGCTGCCAGATGCCGAACTCCTTCTCGCGCAGCGCCACCGCCCGCGGGTGGAGGCGCGCCCGCTCCTGCAGCAGCTTGGGAAGGGTGTCGCCGGTCAGGAGAGCCACCGCTTCCTCCGCTTGTAGTGCTTCACCTCCCGGTAGCTGGCCTGCGCCCCGCCGTGCCGGCCCAGGTAGAACTCCTGCACGTCCCGGTCCTGCCGCAGGCGCTCGGCGGGCCCGTCCAGCACCACCTTGCCGTTCTCGAGGACGTAGGCGTGCTGCGCGATGGAGAGCGCCATGTGCGCGTTCTGCTCGACGAGGAGGATGGAGACCCTCTCCGCCCGGTTGATGAGCTGGATGATCCGGAAGATCTCCTGGACGAGCAGCGGCGAGAGGCCGAGCGAGGGCTCGTCGAGCAGCAGCAGCGCGGGCCGGGCCACGATCGCCCGGCCGATGGCGAGCATCTGCTGCTCGCCGCCCGAGAGGTAGCCGCCCAGCTGCCGGCGGCGCTCCCGCAGCCGCGGGAAGTAGCCGTACACCTTGCGGAAGTCCTCGCCCAGGTCCATCGCCCCGCGGCGGGCGTAGGAGGCGCACTCGAGGTTCTCCTCGACGGTGAGGTGCTCGAAGATGCGCCGGCCCTCCATCACCTGGAACAGCCCCCCGCGCGCGATCTGGTGGGGCAGCCGCCCGGCGATGGAGGCCCCGCGGAACGAGATCTCCCCGTCGACGATCTCCCCGTCCTCGAGCGGCAGGAGGCCGGAGATCGCCTTCAGCGTGGTCGTCTTCCCCGCCCCGTTGGACCCGAGGAGGGCCACGACGGCCCCCTCGGGCACCGACAGGGAGAGGCCCTTCAGGACCTGGATGGCGTGGTGGTACACGACCTCCAGGTTGTTGACGCGGAGGAGCGGCGCCGCCGTCACTTGAGCGTGATCCAGTCGGAGGCCGGCTCGAAGATGCCCTTCTGGACGTTGGCGCGGTAGACGCGGCCGGTGGGGACCTTGTTGTCCACGAAGGTCACCTTGCCCATCAGGCCGCCCACGTCCCAGTCCTTGATGGTGGCGAGCGCGGCGCGCAGGTTGTCGCCGGTCACGGGCTTCCCGGCCTCCACGGTGCGGCGGATGGCCTCGACGTAGACCATCCCGGTGAACCACCCCTGGATGTAGGAGTTGGGGCGGTACTTCACCTCCGGGTGGACCCGCTCGTTGTACTTGCGCATCGCCACGATGCCGGGGACGTCCTCGTAGTAGTAGGCGTAGGGGTTCACGCCCATGTAGCCCTCCGCGTCCGGCCCGAGCGTCTCCACGATGGTCCGGTCCACCGACCACATCGCGCCCATGAAGGTGGTCTTCAGGCCGAAGTCGCGCGCGCCGCGGATGACCGCGGGGATGGGGGCGAGGACGTAGCCCTGGAAGATGCAGTAGTCGGGCTGCGTCTTCTTCAGCTGCAGGACCTCGGTGGTCACGTCCACCGCTCCCACCTTGGTCACGATCTCGGCCACCACCTCGACGCCCAGCTCGGCGGCCCGCTTCTTGGCGTAGGGGATCGGGTCCTTCCCGAACTCGGTGTCGCTGTAGAAGAAGGCCACCTTGGGCTTGCCCTGGCCCTTGGGGTTCTTGGCGATGTACTCGAGGAGCACGCCGAACATGTCCGAGTAGCTGGGGCCGGAGAGGAAGGAGTACGGGTGGGTCTTCGGGTCGGCGAGCTCGCTGGAGAAGGAGGCGGATCCGTAGAGCACCTTGTAGCGGCTGTTCAGCTCGGGGGCGATCGCCTTCCCCAGGCCGGTGCTCTCCCCGTACATGGCCACCGGGTTGTGCTGGGCCATGATCTTCTTGAACGTGGCCACGGCCTTGTCGGTGTCGTAGCCGGAGTCCTCGTACACGTAGACGAGCTTCTTGCCCTTCACCAGGCCGGCCTCGTTCGCGTAGGCGATGTAGTCCTGCAGCGCGGCGTTGATGTTCACGCCGGCGAAGGCGAAGCGCCCGGTGATGGGCTGCGTCGCGCCGATGACGATCTCGTTCTCGGCCGCGGCCGCGATGCCCGCCCACGCGAGCAAGAGCGCCGCAACCGACTTCAGGGTCCGCTGGGTCCTCATGTGCACGACCTCCTTCTGGGTTGTCACTTCGTGAACGGCCACAGCGAGAAGAAGCGCTTGGTGCGGTTCCACATCTCGGCCAGCCCGTGCGGCTCGAAGACGAGGAAGACCACGATCAGGACTCCGAAGACCACGTCCCGGAGGGGGAAGAGGTAGGACTGGGCGTCCGGCCAGAGGCCCCGGGCGAGGCCGGTCCCCACCTTGAGCAGCTCCGGTACCATGGTCATGAAGAAGGTCCCGAGGAGCGTCCCCTGGATGGAGCCCAGCCCGCCCACGATGACGATGGCCAGGAGCTGGATGGACAGGGACAGCGGGAAGTTCTCCGGGGTCACCACCTTCATGAAGTACACCCAGAGCCCTCCGGCGATGCCCGCGTAGTAGCTCGAGACCATGAAGGCGAGGATCTTCGTGCGGAAGATGTTCACGCCGACGATCTCGGCGGCGATGTCCCGGTCGCGCACCGCCACGAAGGCGCGCCCCCAGCGGCTGCGCACGAGGTTCGCGGCGAGCACGAAGTGCACCGCCATCACCGCCTGGATGAGGAAGTAGACGCGGAAGTCCCGGTCGAGCGGCGCGCCCAGGAGGCGCGCGGGCGGGACGTTGATGCCGCGGATGCCGTTCGTCATCGAGTCCCAGTTGGTGAAGACCCATTCGAGGATCACCTGGGCCGCGAGCGTCGCGATGGCGAGGTAGAGCCCCTTGATCCGCAGCGACGGCACGCCCACCACGATCCCCGCCGCGCAGGCCAGGAAGCCGCCGGCGGGGATGGACAGCCAGAAGGGCACGCCCATCCGCGCCGCCAGGATGGCGGTGACGTAGGCGCCGATCCCCATGAAGGCGGCGTGGCCGAGCGAGATCTGCCCGGTGAAGCCCACCAGGACGTTGAGCCCGACCGCCGCCAGCGCCAGCACCCCCATGAGGTTCACGAGGTAGAGGAGGTAGTCGCCGGCCGCGAAGGGGAACAGGAGCGCCGCGGCCGCGAGCACGGCCATCCAGGCCCGCGAGGCGGGCGTGCGGAAGATGGCCTCGTCGGCCGCGTAGGTCTCCTTGTAGTTGCCGATGAGCACGGTCGAACCGGAGGGCCGCGACGCTAGAGCCGCTCCACCTCCCGCGTGCCGAAGAGGCCGTGGGGCCGGATCATGAGCACGAGGACCAGGGCGACGAAGGGGACGACCTCCTTCACGCCGCCCCCCTCGAGGAGGGGATCCAGGTAGCCGCCCGCCAGGTTCTCGAGCACGCCGATGATCACCCCGCCGGCCAGCGCGCCCCCGATGCTGTCGAGGCCGCCCAGGATCACGACGGGGAACATCCTCAGGCCGATGGCGCCGAGCTGCGGGCTGATGCCGCCGATGATGCCCACGACGATCCCGGCCACCGCCGCGGTGACGGCCGCGAGGCTCCACGAGAGCGAGAACACCCGGCGGATGTCGACGCCCATGGCGAAGGCGGCCACCTGGTCGTCGGCGGTGGCCCGCATCGCGGTGCCGGTGCGGGTGTAGCGGAAGCCCAGGCCCACGAGCGCGATGGCCGCGAGGGCGATGAGGAACGGGTAGAACTGCCGCGAGGGGAGGATCACCGGCCCCAGCACCACGGGCGCGCGCGGGAAGATGGCCGGGAAGGCCCGGTACTCCCCGGACCAGGCGATCTGGGCCAGCCCCTTGAAGACGGCGGCGAGGCCGATGGTCACCATGATGACCGCGATGGGTCGCTGGCCCAGGAGCGGGCGCAGCACCAGCCGCTCGGTGCCGACGCCCAGGGCCGCGGAAGCGACCACCGCGGCGAGCAGGGCGGCGACGAAGGGAGCCCCCAGCCCCGCCATGGCGGTGTAGGCGAAGAAGGCGCCGAGCATCATCAGCTCCCCGGTGGCGAAGTTGATGACCCGCGTGGCCTTGTAGACGATCACGAAGCCCATGGCCACGAGCGCGTAGATCCCGCCGGTCACGACCCCGCTCACCAGGAGCTGCAGCAGGTAGGACGCGCCGTCGCTCATCCCGTCGCCTCGCCCAGGTAGGCCGCGACCACCTGCGCGTCCTGCTGGACCTCCGCCGGCGTTCCCTCGGCGATGCGCTCCCCGAAGGAGAGGACGGTGATCCGGTCGCACAGGTCCATCACCACGCCCATGTCGTGCTCGATGAGCACCACCGTCACGCCGCGCTCCTCCTGGACGTCGAGGATGAAGCGGGCCATGTCCTCGGTCTCCTCCTCGTTCATGCCCGCCACCGGCTCGTCGAGGAGGAGGAGGCGCGGGCGCATGGCGAGGGCCCGCGCCAGGTCGACCCGCTTCTGGAGGCCGTAGGAGAGGCTGCCCACCGTGTGGCGCCGGAGGTGCTCGATCTCCAGGAAGTCGGTCACCTCGCGCTCCACCTCCTCGCGCAGCGCCAGCTCCTCGCGTCGCGCCGCCGGCGTCCGGAGCATGCCGGCGACGATGCCGCTGCGCAGGCGCGCGTGGGCGCCGAGCTTGATGTTGTCGAGCACCGTCATGCCCTCGAACAGCGACACGTTCTGGAACGTCCGGGCGATGCCCATGGCGGCGCGCCGGTCCGCGCCCGCGCGGGTGACGTCCTGGCCCTCGAACGCGACCCGGCCGGCGCGGGGCCGGTAGAAGCCGGAGATGCAGTTGAGCAGGCTCGTCTTGCCCGCGCCGTTCGGCCCGATGACGCCGGTGATCGACCCTTCCCTCGCGGAGAAGTCGACGAGGGTGAGGGCGTTGATGCCCCCGAAGGACAGGGACAGCCCTTCCACCGAGAGGATGTCGCGGCCGGGGCTCTCGCCGGCCGGTGCGGCGGCCATTCGCGTCACCTCCGCTCGGCGAGCGAGCGGCCGATTGTAGTCGGAGGTGGCTCCGGATGCCCGACGCGCCGCGTCGGGGCGGCTGGCCCCGGGATCGGGCGACGCGCTATGCTGCGCGGGGCTCCGGGGCCGTTCCAGGAGGGAGACGACATGGCGGCGACGAAGAAGGGGAAGCGTC
>JADDYB010000809.1_pt1 | contig 10019 bp, 10 predicted proteins | sample 8641941 | NCBI WGS metagenome assembly JADDYB01 (sample SAMN16275377, study PRJNA637457) | freshwater sediment metagenome | isolation source: Lake Kineret sediment | place: Israel: Lake Kineret | collected 2013 | reverse complement strand
GGATGCCGGTAAAATTATATCTGATATACCTAAGAAAGTAGAACAGCTTGAACAGCTGCTTAAACTTGACTTATTCCCTAAAAATCGGAGTTAAGGTTCTAATTATAGCAGGATTCAATAACATTTTAGACTATAGGATCAGCCACACCACAAGGCCTTGGTTCATCGAGTAATAACAACTTCAAAGATTTTCCTCATGCCATCCAACGTCGACCTTTGAGAAAATCCATTCATCAGCGCTAGGCATTTATATCAAATTGCTCAAGGTGGTGTGGGTTCGATATTGGCCTAGCGTGGAATGGGGGAAAGCTATGGAATGAATGCTAGGAGGCCCAGGGTCGCCCTGGTTTATTACTCAACTTATGCATCATTTATCAGAAAGGACTACGAGCACCTCACTAAGCACTTTGATGTACTCAAAGTGAACCTTTCAAGCCTTAAATCCCTTCCAGCCCTGGCCAGGGCCGTTTCAAGCTGCGATGTATCCTTCACCTGGTTTGCAGGCAACCATGCCTTCCCAGCCGTCCTCATCTCCAGGATTTTGGGAAAGGGAGCCATAGTCATAGTTGGAGGCTATGACGTAGCATATGAGCCGGAGATAAAATATGGGCCTTTGACTTGGAGCGAAAGATTGTATACAAAGGCTGCATTAAAATATGCAGACAAAGTGCTTGTAGTAGATCCCTCTCTAAAAATGGACGCCATTAAAAACATTGGCATCGATGCACAGAATTTCGAATATTTGCCTACAGGATACGATTCCTCTAAGTTCATATCAGATAAAGCAAAAGAAACCGTGGTGCTAACTGTGGCTTCAAATAGTGAAAGCTGGGATCGAGTTAGAATAAAAGGCATCGATGTTTTTGTTGAATGTGCCAAGTATATTCCGGATGTGAGATTCTTGGTGATTGGAACGCGAGGAGATGCATTATCTGGGCTAATGAAAATCGCTCCACCAAATGTTGAATTTATCGGACAAATTTCGCAGGAAGAACTTATTGGTTATTACCAAAAGGCAAAAGTCTATTGCCAACTCTCTATTAGAGAGGGCCTACCCAATGCTCTTTGTGAAGCTATGCTATGCGAATGCATTCCGGTGGGAACTGAACGTAACGGCATACCGACAGCAATAGGAGATACTGGTTTTTTAGTCCCTAACGGTGACCCTTTGGCAACGGCAGAGGCCATAGGGAAAGCATTGAATGCTAGCAGAGATTTAGGAAGAAAGGCGCGACAGAGGATAATAGACCTTTTTCCGGAGGAGAAGAGAGAATTGGGACTTGTGCAAGCGATACGGGAATGCATTATGGTTTTATAAAAAAGAGTATCCTCCTAAACTTTGGCCGATCTCAACTAAGAAATTCGTCACTTTCGCGAAGGATTTATCCCAATTAAATTCCTTGGCCGCCTTCCTATTAGCCTCGCTAAAGCTCTGCCTGAGTCCTGGAGATCTGATCAGGGCCTCTATTGCTTGAGCTAGTCTCTCGGGGTCCTTAGGAGGCACCAGTAGGCCATTTAGTCCATTCTTGACCAGATAAGGGATGGCTCCTGCGTTAGTGGTCACAATAGGCAGGCCATAGGACATAGCCTCTGCCAGAACCATGCCGAATCCTTCCCATTGGGAGGGAAAGACGAAGATATCTGCGCTCATGTAAAGGTTCTCAAGCTCGCGATCGCTTACCCTTCCATGGAAGATTATCTTTCCATCAAGGCCTGCCTTCTTTGTATAATCTTCCAGCTCCCTATAGAGAATGTTGTTTCTTTCAGTATCGCCCACCACGTGGAGCATTGATCGATCCAGATCCCTCTCATTGATCAGAATCCCAAAAGCAGTGATGAGGGTATCAATGCCTTTTCTAGAATCGAAGTAGCCTACGAAAAGAAGACTAATGTCGTCATTTACAGGCCTTATCGCCGGATCTTTATCCAATCCTGATGTATTTAGGCCTGGAGGCGCTATCACGAGCTTCACATCTTTTTTTAGAACCTTCTTTACGGAACTCTCCGTGAACTCGCTAACGGTTATGACTCCGTTCAAAGAGTTAATGAATAGCCCTTCATCGAAAGCCTTTAGTTTGCCTTTGATCCCATGAGGCATAAGGGGCGCATAAGTATGATGTATCAATGATATTATGGCGATCTTTCTTCTCATTAGCTTTGCCATGAACTGGGTAACCACATTGAAGAAGAAAAGGTATGAGCTTTGGGAATTATCCTCAAGGATCACTGTACCTGAGTCCACAATCTTTATCCTTCTTAATAATGAGAAGTTCTGTAATAGGGCATTGAATATGAACTCAGGGGCATTTCTATAGGGCTTCCATTTCCAGGAGATATTATTAAAGCAAGAAAAGCTGGACTTGAGGTGCTCGATTAATTTATGGTTGTAGATCTCTCCACCGGTAACGGGAGATTCTGCCGGAACCATGAGCATCAGGATCCTACCCTTTTTTCCAACATTTTCTTTACGCATATAACGAGGGCCTTGCGACTGCTTTATATATAATTCTGCCTTGCATTAAAGGTTCTTGCCTATCCATCCATCGATCACTCCCTTGAATAAAGCGGGCAAGTTCCCAAGGTCCCTGCCGCGGACATAAAACCATATTTCTCTCCAGATCAGATATGAGAAGTAATACCCGACGAAGAAGACAAGCTGGGCTTTGGTTGCATTACCCCTCATGAACCATATTCTATTCCTGGTAAGGAAATAGACTTTGGCTATGTTCATAGAAGAGGCTGATACCTTATGCCATACCTTGGACGTGGGAACGTAAACACATCTGTAACCTGCTCTCAATCCTCTTCTGCACAGATCGGTCTCTTCCCAATAGGCAAAGTACTTAGCGTTCAAAAGGCCTATCTCTTCCAGCGTTTTCCTCCTAGCCAGCATGCAAGATCCCTCTACGTAGTCCACGTCCTTTGCCTGTCCATACTGGCCTTCATCTGCTTCAAGCAGGCCGATATTGATGTGAATCCCCTTCCACATATCCAGCCGCATTCCGGCGGCATTTATGACATTGGATTTTCCCTGGTAATCGTAGTAATAGAGGATTGGGCCAGCGAAGCCGATGGTCTCGTCGCTCTCAGCGAAATTTACCAGCATTGTTAAGAAATCCCTGTCGACGGCTATATCGTTGTTTAAGAGCAGAATGTAATCCGGATTAAAGGCCTTGAAGGCGTACCTTATCCCGATGTTGCAGCCCTCGGCAAAGCCATAATTTCTATCGTTCTTTATCAATATCATCCTTCTATTTGAGGGGAGAGCGCAAAAGTCCTCTCCCGGTCCAGGACCGCTATCTAATCCTTCTTTTTGATATATATCTTCATTTGTATATTCATTGATTTTTATAGGCTTATTAGCCTGGGAGAAATCGAGGAACTTAGAGGTCACTTCTAGGAGGCCTTGGCTATATTTTGCTATCGCTTTCAAAGATTCATCTTTGGAGCCGTTATCTATAACGATCACGTCGTAATTGGGATATGTGATCCCATATATGGATTCCAGACACTCAATGGTGTTCTTCCATCCATTCCAGTTGAGTATTATTACTGAAACCCTTGGCGACCCAGATCCCATAACTGCCTCGCTAGAACGCTCTGTCCGACGAAGACAACTTGGTGAAACCTTTATTTAAAGGTCGATGATCGGGTCTTATTGATTCCTGCGGCCTTTTTCACAGCTCTTTGCAGCTTTTTGCGGGCAGGTCTTATCCACTTTCTCTGAAGATACAGGGGATAGGAGATGCTCCAGCTGCCCACTGTAGTATTGACCCGCTTGTAGTAGCCTTTATGTTTTTTAAGCACTCTGCTTAAAGTTTCAAAGTATTTCTCAGTTACATGACCCCTGGATCCATGGTGGACAGGCATAGGGATTACATAGGCATTGAGCCCTGTCCTTTTGATGCTGAGACAATAATCTGCTGCATAGAGGTCCCAGCCATTGCATATGACCTCGTCAAATTGACAAGTCTGGAAAACATCATTGGGAATAAGGATTAGACATTCATCGATGATCTGCACTTCCACAGGATTGGAAATAGGCTTTCCCCAAGACCAGGCTGTAGGAGGTTCGCCATGCGTTATGACGTTTCTTCCCATCTCCTCCTCATGCCATCCCTCTTCTGTCATACCTGCCACGCCTGCTATTCCCAAATTGGGAAGGGCGTCCAAAAAGCACTCGGCTCTGGAAAGCCAGTCGGGTGACTGGAGTAAGACATCCTGATGTATAAACATAAGGTACTTAGATGTCGCTTTGCTGCCGCCGAAGTTTAGAGCCTTCGCAGCTGAGGAAAAACTACTGCTGGTATTGTCTATAAGTATAATCTCGCCTTTCTCCTTCTGCTGTTCCAAGCCTTTTAATAGGTATTTCTCCAAAGTGGCCTTATCATTATAAACGCAGATCACCGAGATCATATAGATATCCTTTGGGGCTGCTTCGCTGCTTGAAGCGACAATTTGGCCTAAAAATAGCCGGCTTTATTGGCATTTATAGCCTCTTCCTTAGTGTTTGGTGAAATTTCTCTATCATGGCCCGCTTAAATACTACACAAGAATGCAGATGCTTATTGTTGTGTTTGAAAATAAAAATTCGATAGCTCAGCTTGTTTATGCTTAGCGGATATCTGGGATTCCAATTTAAGACAGAAGTATGTATTGGACCGCAGTGATTTTTATGTTTTTTCAATACCCTCTCCAAAGTCGCAAAATAGCTATCTGACATGGAGTTGCCCGCGGATGCGTGGTAAAGATACATAGGAAGCACGTAGGCCTTGAGGCCCAATCTTTTAATGCTCAAACAGTAGTCCACAGCGTACAAGTGCCATCCGTCACATGATTTAGCGTCGAACTTGGCCATGTCAAATATTGTTCTGGGTACTATCACTAGGCACTCATCCAAGGTCTGTACCCTTTCAGGGTGTATGATCCCTCTGCCCTTCGTGCCCCTCACCCATCTAGGAGGTATGCCATGCTCAATGTTGGATATTATTTCAAGCTCTGATTCAGATTTGCCTGCAACACCAGCGATCCCCAGATCTGTTAACAAGTCCAAAATATTCTCAGCTTCCTCCAGCCATGTTTTCGATACCAGGTCGATGTCTTGATGTGCAAAAAGCAAATATGTTCCCTTGGCTTTGGTGGCGCCATAGTTCAATGCCTCTGCTGCAGAGGGGAACATTCCTGTAGTGTTGTCCACAAGTACAAGCTCGTATTCGGCTGTCTGATCTTTTAGCCCCTTCAGAAGGAAATCTTCCAGGATCGCCTTGCTATTGTAAGCGCAAATTATAGAGATCATATCAAGTCTACAATACCATACAATCTATTGTATTCACCTAGTTCACAATAGAGCTTGCGCGGGATTAATCCGAGCCCAACCAGAACGCTTATTAGCCTCCTTAACCACCATCGACGAGAGATGGATTTAGGGTCGATCATGACTGATATTGGCTCAGCCTCCACAACCTGAAATCTGTTGAAGTGCTTTGAGAGAAATTCTTCAAGGTCCTTCTTGGTGAAGAAGTTCACGTGATCCTCCTCCAGCATATGCTCGAAAGTCAATCCCATTAGATTTAGATTATCAAATCCTGAACAATTGGGGACCGTGATAAGTATGTTTTTCCTCGACACTCTTTTTGCTTCCTTCAGGACCTCCGCTGGATCATCAATATGCTCTAGCACCTCAAATAGCAGAGCAGTGTCGAAGGATTTATCGGGAAACTCCAAGCGTTTTGCGTCCATATTGTAGGCGACAATCCCTTTTGCATTGGCCTCTTTAACATAAATAGGATTTGCATCAATCCCAATACATTCGAATCCATAATCCTTTAATCTCTGAATATACTCTCCCGTGGCGCAGCCAATATCCAAAACTCGGTTACCTGCATGGCTCATCGCGAAGTTAACCAATTTAAGCGATGCATACTCTGATCTATTTGCGTACCAGTTATTTGTGTTCCTGAATGCTTTTTCTCTCTTCATATTATACCTTAGCTGGAGCATATGATTTACTCTTCTCTCGTGGATTGTCCCAGTCTCATAACTTGTTTTATAAGCATAATGTCATCGTTGTCCAATAGTCTGAAGAGGTATATTGCTGCGAAATACACTACCGCAGAAGATAGTATTAAGATTAGAAGGTTGGCAAGAATGAAATACATTAAAAAGGCAGACATAACAAGGCACGAGGCAAGAATTTTGAGCGTATCATACATCAACGCATTATGAGGGAGCCTATAGCCTGTTCCATAGGCTGCAAAAACTATTCCCCCGACCAAAACGATCTCAGTTATTAAAGTGGCAGCACTAGAACCAACATAGCTGAACTTCGGAATCAGCAGGAGATTCGTCAGTAAATTCACTACAACACATATGGCAGACATCTTAGTGATTACCGCCTGGTGGTTTGTAGATTGGAGCAGATTCACAAAAGCGGCTCCAGAGAAAGTAAAAACAAGAGTCCATATTAGAATCTTAAGGGCTATTATGGAATTGGCAAATCCTGTGCCGAATATAGTCAAAATAATTCTGTCTGCGATCAATGTAGTGCCGATCCCTATAGGAAAGGCGAGAATTTGCATGTATTTGAAATATCTTGAGAAGATGAATGAAAGTGAATCATATGAAGAGACATAGAACCTCGACATGACGGGATAGATGACTGCATTGATTATATTCGGCAAGAACAACAACATAAGCACAAGCCTATTTGCAGCATTATACCAGCCTAATACCTCACTCCCTTGAAAGAAAGAGAGTATTACAGAGGCCTCATAAGTGTAGATCATCCCCAGAAGGCCGGTCAGCCCGAATGGCAGAGCCTCCTTTAAAGCGGATTTTAAGAAAGCCCAGTTAACCCCTATCTGTGGCCTGAAGTTCATGTGAAGAGATATTATATAGTTGCAGGCTAGGACTAGCAGGTTGCAGATAATGTAAATGTAGGCAAAACCGATCACATCGAATTTATGGGCTATAGCAAAGAGGGCAGCGACTAGCATAGCTATACTGTTCAATATGCTGCTGATCGATTGGTATTCCATCTTTTCGAATGCCTGGAATGTAGAAGTAAAGAGACCGTTGAGTGCTCCGATAATTATTGATAGGAATATTATGTAGACAACCTTGGCTGTCGTAGGAGGGTAACCTATAAGGTTTATTACTACTGTGACAATCCCAAATGCTGCGACAGCTAGAAAGAGCTTAGCAATGAAGATGTTTCCGAAATATTTCTCAGCAAGGCTTCTGTTCCTGGCAACTTCGCGCACTGTGAGTTGAGAAAGTCCCAAATCAGTCAAAACCGAGAAGATCGCAGTGAAGGCCAGGGCAAGGGAAATTATGCCGTACCCTTCTGGACCGAGATATCGAGCCGTATACATCGAATAAAAGAAACCTGATATCAAGACGGTCAAAGTGGAAATAAGCAGGGCTGCTATGTTCTTAGCTATTCTTTGTGATGTCTGCAAAGGTCATCACTTTTATAGCGGTGTAATCCGTCCCATCGTCTGCCAAGGCGGTCGTCCACTCTGCAATTTATCGAATTAGGGATCATCGAAGGGACAATCCAATGCAGTCTTATTTCATTTAGATCCCTATAATCGTGAAGCATATTAATAGAGCAAACCTCCGTGGCAGGCTCAATCCTCAGCATATTAAGCTCGAGCCAATGATGTCCAGAAACTGTGACGACTTTAAGGTTCTCGCAAGTCGAAACATCCTCATCCAACTCTTGCCTTTCATCGCCGTACACGTAGATTCTAACGCTCCATCAATTGCCAAGGATCAATCGATTTGGTTTCTCCTGTGTTTTAAATAGCAAATCCATTTCAGAGGCTTTATCTCAATTCCCGGTAACGCCTTCGCAACTTCTCCTTTAAAGATATTTAAGCTTATCAGCTAGGGCTAATTTTGTGCATATAGCTAGGGTGACAATGTTGAATGGGGGCATAAAGTCATGCGATATGACTTTAAAATCGAAGTAGTTTAGAATTGCCAGAACAAGCTCAGTATCGAAGACGTGGTGGTGCAAGCACCTATTTGAGGCGTTGTTAAGACTTCTGCTCTTGAATGCATTTTGGTCTGCGATTTCTGGAGTCATTTCGAAATCATGCAGTTCAAGTATTTCTTTTAGATGTGTCATATCACCTTCACCGATTTCCCTCCTGAAATCTTCAACGAGATGTTCCAAGGTAGTTATCGGACGTTTATGGTCGAACGTTCTATCTTTATGAGGGACCACAAGCAGCAGAAGACCTCCATCTTTTAGGACTCTTATCCACTCAGCAATGGCCTTGAATGGATTGGCTAAATGCTCGATATTATGAGAAGAGAGAATAACATCATAGGAGTTCGATTTTATTGGCGCTAGATCAACGGCATCACATATATATTGGTATCCAGGTTCTTTCCCATCCAAATATCGATAGTTCCAGCCTTCTTTTATTTTTCCTTCCCAGATGGTATTCTCGGCGAAATTGCATCCGTCTAAGCTAGATAAAACATTGTAGATTGGCAAAGGGCCATTATCCTTGAAAATAGCGCTGGGTCCCCCTATCTCCAGCCCTTTCTTACCCTTCAAGTTGCTGAGGTAGGCTCTTGCTTTAAGCTTTATATGGATGCTTTTTAAGGTCCGGGAAACAAAGCGCAAAGGTATCTCCTCAAAGGCAAGCCAAATCGGGCATTTTTTCAATCCATGTTTTCAGCGTTCTTAAAGCTTCTTAGAAGTTCAAAGGCTTTGAGCCAAGTCTTCAGGAGACTTTTATAAATATCCAAAGAAGAATCATCTGGTCTTCTCGCCATTCATTTTAATCTAGCTCATTTGAAGTTGACGATAGGATCTTAATCTATTCAATATTTCAATTATCCCTCTTTTCCCTCCAGCTCTAGCATTGAATCATCGTGCAAAGATGTTGCCCAATGAATATCGAATTTCATCTCGAGGAAAAGCCGACTTCAGCGAATCTCTGGAGGCAAGACGACATTAGCAATACGTAGGTGAGTAGCTAAATAGATTATGAACGCCTATGCAAAGGAGATTAAGTCATCCCTTTACAGATCGAGATATTGCGCCGCTTACAATAAATAAAAGAAATCTGATACCAGGACAATCAATGCAGATATAAGCAGCGCTGCGATGTTTTGTTCAGTCTCTGTGACGTCTGCGAAGCTCATCACTTGTAGGGCGGATGGAACCAGTCCCATTGTCTGCCACAGCGCTCATCCGCTCTGCCATTTATCAATTTTGGAACTATTAAGGGATCTTTCCATGGCCGTCTTATCTCATCAGGATCCTTGTAATCATAAAGCTTGTTAACAAAGTAAACCAACGTAGCAGGCTCATTCCCAACAACCTTAAATCCGTGCCAATAATGGCCAGGAACTCTGACTATCTGAAGGTTCTCGCCAGTCGAGATCACTTCGTCTAGCTCTTGTGCTTCGTCGTCATAAGCGCAGATTTTCAATGCTCCTTTTATTACCAAAAACCTATCAATCTGCCCTCTCTCATGCTTGTGCCATGCCCTTACTATGCCCGGATAGCTGGTGGACATATTGGCCTGACATATTTCATCATTGAACACTTCTGACCAATCGCTTCTCATAATCTCTGTGAAAAAGCCCCGCTCATCTGCAATCCGCTTCAGCGGCTTTATAATAATCCCCGGCAGCATCTATCCGATTTCGCCCTTCAATGTTTTTAAAGCTTCTTCAATGCTCCAGGGCTTAGCATCAAGACACTTGGAAGCCTTGGACGTATCCAAAGATGAATCGGCAGGTCTTTTTGCCGCCCACCTCATCTCGCTTATCTTGGATTTTATTATCAGATTCTCCTCAAATCCAAAAGTCCTTGCTAGCTCGACCGCAAAATCATATCGCGAGATCCTAGTTGATCCGGCCAGGTGGTATAAACCATCGAGCTTTCTCTCTGCCAGTTCCAGCACCATTAGGGCGAGGTTGGTATTGAGGGTGGGCCTTATGTACTGATCGTTCACCACTTTCTCCGCTTCCCCTCGGCTCAACCGGGAAAG
>JADDYB010000807.1_pt1 | contig 10035 bp, 6 predicted proteins | sample 8641941 | NCBI WGS metagenome assembly JADDYB01 (sample SAMN16275377, study PRJNA637457) | freshwater sediment metagenome | isolation source: Lake Kineret sediment | place: Israel: Lake Kineret | collected 2013 | reverse complement strand
TTGCGTCGATCATTGTAGCTTGGATCTGTGGCCATTTCGTTTCATCATCTCTATAGCCACCGAGCCCAATAGTCTTAATAATGCGACATGCTCTCTTGCTTTCCAGGCGTTGCCAATCCAAGGGTTCTCCGAAGCCTGCCTCAATGCTTTCCTTTGACAAATATAAGGTATCAAAGATCGATTTGTTTTCTTTCTGAGAATCCTTGCCCCTATCGATATAGAGTTCTACTGTTGAACTATGCTTACGAAGAGTGTAAATCAATGTTAGACCAGACTTTCCTGCCCCTGTTGAGATGTAGCTATATTGACCTGGAGAGATATTGGAGTGAAGTCTCGTCCTAGTCTTTGCCTCAGTTAGTAATCCTGTCCAAAATCGCTGACGAAGCCCATAACGCTCGGCCAATTCCTCCTTTGCCTCCCCGACTTCTCTGCTTGTTTCGCTTGGGCCAACAATAAGAGTAAGTAGTGGAGCTGGCAGGGAGTCTCCTATCTTAATTGCTTCAACCTTCAAGAGATAGAAGTCAGCCGCGCGAGACTCATTGAGCCATGAGATTGCACCTATATGTTCCGGTCTAGGATCGGCAACGATCCAAATAGCAGCTTTTGCCCCCATTGCTGTCAAATAGGTAATAAGCTTACCCAAATGATTATGATCGCTCTTATCGAGCTGGTTCTCTATGACAACAAGGTTTCCAGAATCATCCTCGGCAACAAGGTCTACTGCGAAATCACCCGCAGATTTCTCCTTTTCTGCACTTGCTAGAGAGATATCAAGTACCTCATTCAATTCATCTAGGTTATTTTGTAGCCATGGTGTAAAATCTGATGCTTCGCTGTTCCAGACCTCACGAAGTTCGACCCTTTGCAGTTTGCCGATTTTTCCCATATTTGCCATAGAGGTCAACCTAGCTTGCAAAAATCGCAATGACAATAAGGTCAACTTCGCTTTAAACTTTGCGAATTCCGATGAACCTGATTGCTATAAAATGAATCTATATCCCGCTGCTCTCGGTCCCGGTCCTTAAACGTTTTGGAGCATCCGGGGAGCTATTCATCCAGGTCCTGAACAGTAATCTGAACATACAATGATTAAGTGTCCTCAACATCAGCGGAATCAGGCCCGCATCAATCTGCTCTTAGGCCGGAACATCTCCTTTATCTATGGTTGCATTCATTTTCTCCTGGTACACACCTATCCTCTTCATTAGATCCTGCTCGAATTTCTCAATCTCTCTCTCTTTTAGCCGTACCTCCCTAGTTGCACCATCTTTCAGGTAGAACAGCTCCGCACCAAGTAGGGGCGAAAAGATCTGCCTGGCTAGGTAAAGGTAAAACATCATTTGAAACTCATTGGCTTCGTTGTGACGCTCCGATCCGGAGTACTTGAAGTCTAGGATCTTCCAACCCTCCGGGGTCTTAAACACCTTATCCAAGCGGCCATTTAGGATGTATCTGCCGAAAGGCCTAGCGATCTTATACTCATTCCTGGAATCAGAGGAACTCTCAATCTCCTTTACAAGCGGATGATCCTTCAGCAGGCTCAAGTGCTTCAAGACGCCTTGGACATCAGTCCGCAAGACCTCTATCTGGCCCTGTAATAGGCTGAGGTTTCTTTCATGCAGAACTTCTTCCAGCTTGCATCCTTTTCCTACGGCCTCCATAATCCGATGGGCTAGAAGACCTAGCGACTGGCTCCGATCTCTATCTACATCCTCGGCTGTCTCATCCTCGTCGAGATCATACCCCCAACCAAGCATTGCAGCCTCAATGATGGCTGTTGGCGAGACATACTCCTTGAATGTCTCTGACGCTACTGGCCCAATATATTTGGTCTCTAGGCATACCTTTGCTGATGGCGCAGAAATAGCAGCAGTTTCCACATCAGGCGCAGTAACCACCTCAATCAAATGCTCAAATGCTGGGACCAACTCTACGCCAGCCTCATCGATCTCAAGCAGGTTGCCCAGGATCATATTTCTCCAGTGTTGTTTATTCTTTCCTTTTTGGCCCTTAAGAGTCAGCACTAACATATCCGAGGCCCGAGTGGTGGCCACGTAAAAAGACCGCTTCTCCTCCTCCAGGTCCCTATTCCGCTCATCGTCCATCAGTCTGCTCAGGAACGTCTCACACGATTGGGCTTCATCCTTGCAGTTGAGAGTGAAGCATATGCCCTGCTCGCTCTTCTCGAACAGCAATGGCTCAGTCGAGTCCATCTGGCTCCAGGATGTGTCCCCCACGATTACTATCGGAAACTCCTGCCCTTTGGCTTTATGAACGGTCATGATCTTGACCGCATCAGTCTCCTCGCTCTCGATGGCAGCCTGTTCCTCATCGTCCAATCCGCCTTTGTTGAGCATCCTGACCAGATCTGGCAAGGATACTCCGGCCTGGTCCAGCCTCTGAGCAGTAATTATGAACTTTCTGAGGTTGGCGGTCTTTCTGCCCGTGCTATCTTCGGCTGCCAGGAAAGCCGGATACTCCAGGTCTTCCACCAGCCTCTCGGCCAGCTCGCTGGGCCTAATCAAAGTCCTGACCGGAAGGTGCCTCTCCAAAACTTGGCGGAATCTTTCTAGACGCTCCCTTCGGCCCGGAGCTACGTCAGTCTCCTGCAGATTGCCCAGGACCTCATGGATGCCTTTTCCGCTGGCCTTGGCCCTGTACTTCAACGTAGCCATCTCATTGATATCCAGGCCCACCACAGGCGACATCAGGGCATTGGTCAAGGCCAGTTCGTCATTTGGATTAGATAATACCTTGAGGGCAGCCAGAACCCCGGCGATCTCCGGTATCTCGAAAAATCCAGCCTCGCCCACGGTGTAGTAAGGAATGCCGTGCCTGGAAAGGGCCTTCATATACTCCCGTCCCGTATCAGGTCTCATCTTTCTGAGCAGAATGGCTATATCCCTGAACCTAATGGGCCTCCTGGTGACGACGAACTTTGATCCATCTGGATCCCTTTTCAAGAAGTCGAACTCCTGGCCCACGATGCTGTTGATGTACCTCGCTGTCGCCTCGGCCTCATCCTCCTGGTCGAAGAGGATCTTCACCCTGGGCTTCCAGCCGGTCTCTCCCACTACGGGCAAAGATTGGACCGGCTCATAGGTCTGAGAATAAGACTTCTCAGAGGAGGTGAAGATAAGGGGATAAAAAGCGTTGCAGAACTCCAAGATATCGGGATGAGAGCGATAGTTCTTATCCAGGTGCTGAACTTCCCCCCCATTTGACTGGACTTCTTCCCTGGCCTCGGAGATGACTTCCACCTCGGCTCCTCTGAACCTGAAAATTGACTGCTTGGCATCGCCCACATAGATGACGTGGTTGCCTTCGCTCCTCAGTAAGTCCAATATCTCTTTTTGCAGCGAATCGGTATCCTGGAACTCGTCTACTATGATGTACCAAAACTGCCTGCTATACTTCTCCCGAACCCAGGAATACTTTGGCGAGGACAGGATATTCTTGAGGGTGATTAGTATGCCAGCGAAATCAGTGAAGTTCTCTTCCTCCATCTCCTGGGAGAAAGACCGGTAAACCTCATCGAAGAGTCTTTTAAAGGATTCTGAAGCCATAACCAGCTTCTCAGCCAAAGCCGGATCGCTATTAAGAGCAAGGCCAGCCTCGGTCTGGTTTGCGGGCCTTGATCTAATCATGGCATACCTTTTTTCCAGCACCGCCATGGAAACGACATCTGAAATATCATCGATTGTGTAGAGTCCCAACAACGGCTCAAGTAATTCTTCATTCTCCAGGAATGCCCGAGCCATGCACCTCCTCAAGGTGTCGCTAGCCATTGATCCTGAGCCGATCTGCAGGTCCGGGTCTACCTCAGCAAAGATCCCTACCTCAGACAGAATGCGTTGAGCGAACGAGTCGATGGTGCTTATCCAGGCAAAGGCCATGGAGGATCTTAGCTGCTGCCAAGATGGATTGCCGGCTTCCTTGTCCCTGATCATGCCCAGAATTCGGGATTTCATCTCTGCTGCAGCCTTTCTGGTGAATGTTATGGCCACTACATTACTCACATCGATAGGTTCTCCTGCCAGCAAAGCTTGCTCGAAGAGATCTACATAAGTCTTGGAGATGGCATGAGTCTTGCCAGTGCCTGCGCTTGCAGCTATGAACCTATCCTTATCCATCATTGTGCACTCCATCGCTGATCCAGCAGGCCCTGGCAATTGGGCTTCAAGGTGCAGAAATAGCAGCTGCCTGCTGCACCGCCAATCGCGCTGCCCGGGAGGAACTCCCTTTCTTCGAAGATTCTATCGAGGGTCGCTAAGAGCTCTGTGTCAATGTCCTCGAATGTCAAGGGCTTCGTACCCTGGCTGTGCATCTCCATACGATTTTCTTTTGGAAATGCATCCAGCTTCAGGGAAATCTTTCCATCCTTTATTAGCCTGAAGAATGATCGGATGAGAGCCGGATTCTTGGGGAGACCTTTCAGGTCAAGGAAGAGCAGCGCAAGGGTATATAGCTCAAGCTGGTCCCAATCTCCGCCGGAGCCGGATTTGTAATCTGATAGAACGATATCGTAGATCTTGCTTTCTTGTTTCTTCTTCCCTTTGCTTTTCCCTGCTTCTATTACGTTCAGGTCGATCCGGTCTATCCTTCCCCCGAAGACCATGTCACCATACTTCTGGGCAGTCCTGGAAATGACATCGGCCATGTCCCCCAGCCGAATGCTGAATGGTATCTCGGTTAACGTCCGCTCACCAATGAAAGCCTTCTCAGGGGAGCCCAATTCGAAATCCAGATAGGTCAGCACATTGGATGTGGCCTCTTCGATCATGGCCTTTCTCACTGCAGGTAGAGATCTGATTCTGTTTGCGGCTAGGAATCTCTGGACCATTTCTTCTATCTCGCTTTGGACTCTGCCATCTTCGATGGCCCGATCCAGGTTCATTCCCTCTTGCTTCAAATCATAGAGGTTCTTGAGCACAGCATGATAGATGCTTCCCAGCTCCAGTGGAGATAACCCGTAAAGGTCGCTGGCCTGCTCTTCCAATCCCATGACCCGATGAAGGAAGAAACGAAATGGGCAGTTCTTGAATTCAGAAAGCTTACTGTAGCTGAATTTTCTGCCTAAGAGAGATTCTGCTAAGGCCTTTTCATTTATGGCCCAACTAAATTCCGATTCTGCGTATAGCTGGAGAGGATGTATCAGCCCTAGAGCATCATCAGGTACTATTGTCTCTGTACCTCTGGCCAGGCTTTGCCCAAATTCGATCTTTAGCTCCCCTGCACTCATCGGCGAGCTCAATATCTCCAGCGAGCTGGCCTTACCAAAGCTCCATGAATCGAGCCACAAGGATGGGACCATTAGCTCTCCTTCACGGGAGGCTTTAGGGTAGGTCAGGATGGCTTGAGATGATGTGCAAAGGCAGGAATAGAGGGCTTCTCTTTGCTCGCGCTCCTTGATTTGGTAGTAGCCCAACCCATCTGAAGATGGACCTTCCAGTGAATAGAGCGGATTTGACCGGCGGGTGGGGAAGATCCCGTCATTGAAGTTCACGATAAACTTCAAGGTCCGGTGTTTGAATCTGGCCGAATGGAGAGAAAGGATCTCTACGGTATTGGCCCGAGGCGGAGAGGGCCGGTATTCCTCGCTGGCCAGCAGTATTTCCACAAAGTCCATGAACTCCGCCAGGGTTAGACTTCGATTGCCCATGGTGCCATGGATGACCTTCAGCCTGCCCAGTATATGCTCAACCTTGCTGACAGCCATGACCTCGCTCTCCAGGTCCTTGTGGTTGATGAAACGGGCCTTGAGTGAAGCCATCCAGGTGGCCATCTCGTCCGTAAACAGATTAAGATCTGACTTGACCACTCTGGCAGCTTCAATTCTCTCCAGGGACTGGAATAGCTCCTCCGCTTTGTGCATCAATTCTTGACAGAGCTGGATTTCCGCCTCTTGGGCCTGCAGTTCGGCATCGTAGACGAAGTCATCCTGGGAGAGGACTTCCAGCCTTTGCCTCAACGCCTCCAGGTGATCATCCAGCTTTGACATCCACTCGTCTTTACGGTCTTTCAGAGGACTCCTTCTGGGTCCCATGTGCAGACCGGCTCCAGAAGCCATGGCATCCAGACCATCGAGATCGAACTCCGCAGCGTCGGATATTCCCAGGCCGTGATCCAGCATGGAAATAAGCAGGTGGGACGGATAGCCCGCCAGAGCCGCTCTGAAGGGCAGAGTCAGGAGCTGGACCGCTATGCTGTTAGACAGTGGTTCTTCGCCGCTTACTCTGACTGGAATCCCGTATTCTTCCAGTTTCCTGGAGAACTCTCGGGCTCGCTCGGAGAAATTGTTCAGGACTATAGCAATCTCTCCAGGATCCATGCCTCCATCGACAATCCGTCTCTTGATCTCCCGGCTGACCTGTATCAGTTCCTCCTCAGGGTTCTTGTAGTGAGCTACCTGAATGGAACTGCCTTCCAGGCTCACAGGATTTCCTTGGCCTGCCAGGAGACGTTCAAGGGGCACTGTGGCCGTTGCTGAGGAACTTAGTTGCTCTTCTGAGATTTCGATGGATTGAGCCTTGAGCATTTCCCTGAACCCATTCCATCTCTGGGGGTCCATCAGAGCGGGATCCAAGGTCATGAACGCTTCATCAAACAGAGGTATGATTCGGGAAAGAAAGATCGTCTGGGCGTTGGAGAGGTTGGTGAATCCGTCAAGAAAGAGCTTATTTCCAAATCGGGATTTCATGTGCTGTCGGAGTTCTTCAGCATTGATTCTGCGGTAAGCATCGAAGGTATCAAAGAGGTGGGAGCCGTAACGGATCTCAAGCTCCTTCAGGACGAACTGCACCAGGGATCTGGCCTGGTCATTGGCGAGACTGGCCATAAGCTCCGCCTCCCCATCATCTTTGGCATCCCTAACCGCCTCAACCAGGAATGCAGCCAGCCTCAGGGAGTCCTTCAAGGGATAAAAGCATCCCAGCTCATCCTGGCTGGCAGATCCCAGGATACTGGCGATGAATACATTCAGAAGGTGCTCATCTGCATGGATCATCTCCGGGTGAGAATGGGCATAAAGCTCAACGGCAAACTGGTCTATGACCAGAAAGTTGCCCCGAGGAATGGAGCTATTTATGCGTCTTGCGAACCATTCCGAGAACTCTTTGACGAAAACTCCGGAAGGTCCTAGAACGGTGTAGGATAAAGGATTTTCATTATGAGCTTGCTCTAATTCCTCGGCCAGTCGATTGGTCTTGCCCGAGAGAGCAGGCCCTATGAAGATATGCAGTTTCAAATTTCTTTATCCCTCCTGGTCTCCAATATATCAACTCGATATATTCAAGCTGTTGCCTGGAAGCCTTCAACGGGAAAATTATCTCATATCGTCAAACTTAGTGACCCCGCTTTTCCCGGTAATACTGGACGTGCAAGAAGAGAACGCAAGACCAAGGATGCAAGTCCAGTGATGCAAAATGGGCTTCAATTTCTAAGACAATTAAGGTGACAGAATTGCGTCACCCGCAACTATTTACTTTTCAGATAGCACTTCTTAGGTTTGACCCCTTTTTCTCCGAAACAGTACTTGACCTTCATCAGATATATGCCCTTTCGTGATAAGGGAACAGCCCTGTCCTCTACTATGGCTTAATATAGATCGCAGTCATCAATTACTTATAATGGATATTAGATTGAAGCGGATTGGCTAAAGTCTTACACATAGCCGCATGCGGGGAGGGTTCTATGGCCAGAGCTAAAAAGAGTTATGCGGAAGTTGCCTTAGAGATGTATGAGTCAGTTCAGCAAAGCAATGATAAAGAACGAAAGTTAAAAAGTAAAGTCTTTTGGCATGAATTCCGTGTCAAGAAACGGACAACGCAGGTAGTAGAAAGAATAGGACGTATTTTGACCGAACAAAAGCTCACGGTCTCAGTGAAATCTGGTGACGTATTTGGCAAAGAAAAAGATGATGATAGGATCATAATCACTCTTTGGCCGCCGCAGGGTGAAATAGTCACCGTTGTCTCTCCGATCTTTCCACCTATCGAGTGGTTTAGTGAAATGAAAACACGAGAATTTGAGAGCGAACGGGAAGTTGAGTATTACTTCGTAATGCCGTTGCTAGAAAAACTTGGATATGAGTATGACGATATTGCAGTCGGTTATCCCATTACAATGTTTGAAGGAGTACATAAGACAAAAAAACAGGTGGATGTTGCTTTGTTCAATGGACCAAGCAGGAAAAATGAAGATGCTCTCTTAGTAGTTGAAGCCAAGGAAAGCGACAAAGGGATCACAGTTGACAACATTGGCCAAGCCAAGTCTTATGCCCAAGAATTATTGCCTGCTTGTTATGTTTTAACCAATGGACAACAGATAATCGTGTTTCAATTCAATGGTATGCTGTATCAAAATGAACGTGTTATGGATTTCGACAGATCAATGTTAAATGAGAGGTGGGAGGAATTGTACAAGTACATCAGCAAAAAGGCTGCAATAGACCGCAAAATGTGGTTAAAGGGCCTCCTCCAAAAGTCATCTACATTAGCGGTAGGTGAGCACCAACCTACTTAATCCACTTTAGCAAAGGGTGTTTCCTTCCTTCTATCTATTTGGGCATAGCCTGCAATTGGCGGCTCTTTGACTTTTACTTCTGCCGCCGCTACTAACGCCAACCTGGGGCTTTAGCCTCAAGAACTGTCATCCACGGAACCGCCAGTGACACGCCTATAATATGGACTTCGATCTCCTCCCTTTCATCTCCCTCCGCTCCAGGTCCTTTTGCGCCCTGGTAGCCCCTCATGAGATGTTCGCCCAGGCCCTCAACCGCAACCTCGACCTGCAGCGCTACAGAGTCCTCTACATCTGTGGGAACCACTTCTCGATCCTGAGCCTGCTGGATCGCCGATCTCAAGACTTGGAGATCCGCCGGGCCTTCACAGTATTCCAGCTCATGACCATTCTGGAAGAGGCCCGCCACCCCCTAATAATAATGGCGAGAGGCTCATCTGATTCACCATGCTAGGCGCCTACATCCAAAAAGCTTATCATGCTAGCCATTCCACTAGTGGGACAGTGGATTAGAATGCCGGTCACAAAGGTCGATGAGAAGGGCAGAGTAGTGCTGCCAGGCGAGTTCAGGCGCAAGATGGGGATAAGCGCCGGCGACGAGTTCATTGTGGAGGAGCTGGGGTCTGATTCTCTCGTCCTGAAGAGGGTAAACCTTCGAGCTCTAATGCAGGATGTCATAGAAAAGGCCAAGAATGTCGATTTGGATAAGCTAGAGGCTGAGATCGAGGAAGAGGCTAACCAGCTTGCCAGACGAAAATACAAGATTCTTGGTTGATACCAACCTGTTCGTTGCAGCCAGCAAGAGCGGTTGGACAAAGAGCACAGATCTGCTCATAACCCTCCTTGAAGGTCCTTGGGATCTTGTCGCCGATGACATGCTAATTTCCGAATTCGAGCGATACGCGGAAAAGTTTGACGCCTCTGATCTGCTGGCTTTGCTTAAGCTTAAGATAATTGTAATTGAGCAATCTGAGGAAGATGTCGCTGCATGCAAGCCATTCTTTTCATCAGGTGAAGCAGCAGATACGGTTCATGCAGCAACATGTCTGCATACGGGAGCCATCTTAATCTCCAATGACACCCATTTTGACCGCATAAGAGACGCCGGCATCATTGAAGTCTGGAAGATCTCGGAAGCGATAGAAAGAATCCTTTGATTGCATCATTGATTCTATTGATCAATCCGTTGAAGTCCAAGCTTTCCCGCAGAACCTCGGCGGAAGCACATGATTTTACAGACTACCTTCCACTTCAGGCCATATGTGATGCAAATACTTGCGCAACGCGCAGGTGATCTTTTTTAACCACTATTACTCCTTACTGCATTGGGCTGGGCAAACAGTCTTACCCCCATACTCCCTTCATGACTGACCCGGCCACCCTTCCACAGTCGATTGTTCAGCTGTTCGCTCAATGATAGAGCTGAGGTGGATATAATCCCAGCGGGTTTAGAGTGCAAAGGCAGGTCTGTTTTAATAAATTTCCCAGATATATCAGTACAATATGCTATTCTAA
>JADDYB010000806.1_pt1 | contig 10041 bp, 13 predicted proteins | sample 8641941 | NCBI WGS metagenome assembly JADDYB01 (sample SAMN16275377, study PRJNA637457) | freshwater sediment metagenome | isolation source: Lake Kineret sediment | place: Israel: Lake Kineret | collected 2013 | reverse complement strand
TCGAGCCATCGACCGAGTTCCGGCTGCGCGGCGAGCAGCGAATTAGCCGGGTCGACGGCCAGTCGCGTGAACAGCGGCAACAGCGTCGCCTGGCCGACTTCACAGGTCAGCAGCCACTTGCCGGCGTGCGCACCGTCAAGGCGCGACACGTAGTTGAGCTTCTCCAGTTCGGTGAGCAGGCGCTCCACGCCGTCGTCCGGGACGCGCACCGCGCGGGCGAGCGCGGCGACCGACATGCGGCCGTCGTCGATTCCCTGCTCGCGCGAGCGCAGCAGCGCATGCAGCAAGGCGACCGCCGTGATGAAACGATTGCCGGCGCGGCGCTCGTCGGCAAAGCGTGTCGCCCGCAGCATCGGAGCCGTGGCCGCGATCGCGGCGCCGAACAGCACCGCGTACCACGACAGGTACACCCAGAGCAGGAACAGCGGCACCGCGGAGAAGGCACCGTAGATGCCGGCGAGCGTGCCGGTACGGATGTACAGACCGAAGCCATAGCTCGCCAATTCCCCGAGCGCCGAGGCGACGAAGCCGCCGATCAGTGCGTCGTGCCAGTCGACCCTGCGGTTCGGTACCAGCACGTAGAGCGCGGCAAGCGCCACTCCGCCGATCACGAAGGGCAGCAGGTCGAGCACGGCGCCCAGCGGGCCCGAAGCCCTTGGCAGCGGCGCGCCCGGCAGCGCGAGAACGTACGAGGTGGCGCTCAGGCTGGCGCCGATCGCCAGCGGCCCGAGGGTGAGCAGTGTCCAGTAGACGAGAATGCGCGCCACCACGCTGCGCCGGGCCTGCACCTTCCAGATGTCGTTCAGCACCCGGTCGACGGTGTGGATCATCAGCAGTGCCGTCACCACCAGGAACAGCAGGCCCCAGGCGGTCAGCCCGGCGGCGTTGGCGGTGAAGTCGTGCAGGTAGCGCAGGATGGTGGCCGAGATCTGCGGCGGCAGCAGTTCGCGCAGCAGCGTCTTCTCGATGGACACCCGGTATTCGGCAAACAGCGGAAAGGCGGCGAACACCGCCAGCGCCACGGCCAGCAGCGGCACGATCGACAGCGTCGATGTGAAGGTCAGACTGCCCGCCACCTGCGCCAGCCGCACATCGCGCGCGCGGCGCGCCGCAAACGCCACGACTTCGCGAGTCCGCTCGAGCCAGTGACGCGCCCGCTGCGGCCAGCGATCGACGCGCACCAGCGCATCGATCGCATTGGCCAGGCGCTCGCGTGCGTGGCTCAGAAAGGCGCTCGACATCACGTTCATATAATCGACCGGGTCGATAGTACCGAGACCGCCGTGGCCGTCAGCGCCGAAATCCTCGTCCTTTACTACTCGCGCCACGGCGCAACGCGGCGGCTGGCCGAGCTCGTCGCGCAGGGCATCGATTCGGTGCCAGGCGCTGCAGCGCGCTTGCGCACCGTGCCGCCGGTGGCGCCCGCCACCGAGATCGCCGTGCCGCCGGTGCCACCGGAAGGCAGCCCGTATGTCGAGCTGACCGACCTCGAGCAGTGCGCCGGCCTGGCGCTCGGCTCGCCGACACGATTCGGCAACATGGCCGCGCCGCTGAAGCACTTCATCGACAGCACCGCCGGGCTGTGGCTGTCGGGCGCGCTCGCTGGCAAGCCGGCGGCGCTGTTCACCTCGACCAACTCGCTGCACGGTGGCCAGGAGTCGACGCTGCTGTCGATGATGCTGCCTCTCCTGCACCACGGCATGCTGATCGTCGGCCTGCCCTACACCGAGCCGGATCTGAACGAGACATCGAGCGGCGGCACGCCGTACGGCGCCAGCCATCACGCGCGCCTGTCCCAGCAGCCAGTCACCGCCGAGGAAGGACGCCTGGCCACTGCGCTCGGCAAGCGCCTGGCGTGGGCGGCGCTGAAGCTGCGCGGATGAGCGCGCACACGCTGTCTCCCGCACAGCGGGCGGCCTGGCGAGTCGCGGCGGCAAGCTGGCTGGCGCTGATCGCGCTCGCCGTCTCGTGGGAGTGGCTGCTGGCGCCGCTGCGCCCCGGCGGCTCGTGGCTCGTGCTCAAGGCCCTGCCGCTGCTGCTGCCGCTCGCCGGCGTGCTGCGCGGCGACGTGAAGGTCATGCAGTGGGCGCTGCTGCTGGTGCTCGTGTACATCGCCGAGGGCAGCGTGCGGGCAGTGGACGCGCCGCCCGCCGGAGCGATGGCGATGGTCGAGATCGCGCTCGGACTGGCGTTCTTCGCCGCCGCAATCGTCTACCTGCGGCCGTTCAAGAAGGCGGCGCGCGCAAGGACACGGAAATGAACCTGCTGCAGGCACTGGCCGCCGCGGTCGGCAAGGCAAACGTCCTCACCGGCGACGACGCCGCGCCGTACCTGACCGACTGGCGCAAGCGCTACATCGGCCGAGCGCTGGCGGTCGTGCGGCCGGCGAGCACGGCCGAAGTGGCGGCGATCGTCCGCGCCTGCGTCGAGGCACGCACGCCGATGGTCCCGCAGGGCGGCAATACCGGGCTGGTCGGCGGCGGCACGCCGGACGCCTCGGGTGAGGCGGTCGTCATCAGCCTGCAGCGGATGAACCGCGTGCGGTCGATCGACATCGCCAACGACACCATCACCGTCGAAGCCGGATGCGTTCTCGAGGCAGTGCAGCAGGCAGCGCACGAGCGCGGCCGACTGTTCCCGCTCAGCCTCGCCGCCGAGGGCAGCGCGACGATCGGCGGCAACCTCGCCACCAACGCCGGTGGCGTGCAGGTGCTGCGCTACGGCAACGCGCGCGACCTGACGCTCGGGCTGGAGGTCGTGCTGGCCAGCGGCGACATCTGGGATGGCCTGCGCGGCCTGCGCAAGGACAACACCGGCTACGACCTGAAGCACCTGTTCATCGGCGCCGAGGGCACGCTCGGCGTGATCACCGCGGCGACGCTGAAGCTCTATCCGCTGCCGGCGGCGCAGATGACGGCGCTGGCCGCCGTGCCTTCGCTGGCGGCGGCGACCCGGCTGCTCGAACGTGCACGCGCGGCCGCCGGCGCCGCGCTGACCGCCTTCGAGGTAATGGGCCGGATCACCCTGCAGCATGCCGTCGAGACGCTGCCGCTGCTGCGCATGCCGCTGCCGCTGGCACAGCCGTGGTACGCGTTGCTCGAGCTATCCGACACCGAAGGAGAGGACCACGCCACCAAGGTCTTCGAGCGCATCCTCGCCGACGCACTCGACGATGGCGACATCGTCGATGCGGCCGTGGCCCGCTCGCTGGCCGAGGCGCGGGCGCTCTGGCGGCTGCGCGAGGGCATTCCCGAAGCGCACGCCAAACGCGGCGGCAACGTCAAGCACGACATCTCGCTGCCGGTGTCGTGCATCGCCGAGTTCGTCGAGTCGACCGACGCCGCGCTGCGCAGCCGTTTCGCCTGGATCGAACCGATCGTCTTCGGCCATCTCGGCGACGGCAACCTGCACTACAACATGGGCACCGTGGCCGGCACACCGATCGACGTCGCCTTCGCCCATGAAAAGGAGATCAGCGACGCGGTCAACGACGCCGTGCACGCGCGCGGCGGCTCGATCAGTGCCGAACACGGACTCGGCCAACTGAAGCGCGAGGCGATCACCCGCTACAAACCGGCGCTCGAACTCGAACTGATGCGGCGAATCAAGCGTGCGCTCGACCCGCTCGGGCTGATGAACCCCGGCAAGGTCATCTGAGCCGGTTTCACGATCGCTTCCCGAGCGCGCTAGTCCGGTCGGCGCAAGAGGAAGATTCACGTCGTTTGGGTCTTGGGTTCGCCACCCGCGCTGGGTAGACTGGCCTCGCTATCGGGACCGACCCATGCGCTTCGCCACCGCCGCCCTCGCCTTCATCGCGCTGCTCGCCGCCGGCGTCGCGCGCGATGCGTCGGCGATCGTCCGCTGCGAGTCCGCCGACGGCAAGGTCACGTACTCGAACAGCGACTGCCCGCCGAACACCAAGCTGGTCCGCAAGATCGAACCCTCGCCGCCGGTCGTCGTGCACGACAACGTGCGCCCGGCCGCGAAAGCAGGCGAAACGCGGTCGCCTGCCAAGGTGGAGCCGTCCCGCGCCCGCCGCGCCGAGGACCCGGTGCAGATCGACCAGGAACTGAATGCGCAGCTCGCCGAGCAGCGGCGCGAGTGCGAGGCGCGCACCCGCGAGCTGCAGCGGCTGCAGGACGACGTCAATGCCGCGCTGCCTGCAAACCGCGCCTCGGCCGAACTGGCGCTGCGCCGCGCCCAGGACGAGTACAAGGCGCTTTGCCCGCGGCAGCGATGAACCGCCCCCATCCGCTGCTCGCCGCGCTGCTGGCGCTGGCGACACCGGCCATCGCGCAGGACGTGCAGCGCTGCGAAGGCGCCGACGGCAAGGTCAGCTACGCCAGCAACGCCTGCCCGCCCGGCACTACCGCGGTTCGCACGCTGCCGCCCGCCGGCACGCCGAGCGCCGCCGATCAGAAGGCTGCTCAGCAGCGGGCGCAGCAGGCCCTGCGCAGCGCCGCGGCGCTCGACCGCGCCCGCCAGGCCGAGGAGGAACGCGCGGCCCGCGAACAAGAGCAGCTACTGGCCAAGGCAAGGAAACAGGAGACGCAGTGCCGCCGTCTGCTGACCAGCCTGCGGCACGCGCAGGAAGATCTCGCCAGCGCCCGGCCACCAAAACGGACCGAGGCGCAACGCCGGGTCGCGCGCGCCGAGGATCTGTACCTCGAGGACTGCGGACCGCGGAAGAACGAGACACCAGGGTCGCCCGCGCCTTGGCGGGCGACCCTGGTGTCTAGCGGCCTCAGGCGGCTGAGGAAGCCGCGGCTTCGGCCCAGTCGGTGCGCCGGGTCGTGAACGCCCGCGCCGCCGCGTGCAGCGACTGGGCGCCGTGGCGATCGATGAGCTCCGGGTCGCTGAGCAATCGCCGCCAGTTGCGGGCACCATGCTCGCCATGGAACAGCTGCAGCATGTGACGCAGGATGGCGCGCGGCGGCACGCCGACTGCCGCCTGTTGCTCGAGGTAGGCGGACATCGCCGCCACCACCGTCGAACGCGCAGGTGGCGCATCGGCAGCTCCGAACAGTTCGCGGTCGACCGCGGCCAGCAGGTACGGGTCGTGATACGCGGCGCGGCCGAGCATCACGCCGTGCAGCCGCTGCAGCGGATCGGCAGCCTGTGCCAGCGACGTGATGCCGCCGTTGAGCACGAACTTCGCACGCGGAAAATCGCCCGCCAGCCGATAGACCACCTCGTAGCGCAGCGGCGGCACCTCGCGGTTCTGCTTCGGCGAAAGGCCCTTGAGCCAGGCATTGCGGGCGTGGACGATGAACACCTCGCAGCCGGCCTCGTGCAGCTGGCCGACGAAATCGCGCACGAAACCGTAATCCTCGCCACGGTCAATGCCGATGCGGTGCTTGACCGTCACCGGGATCGATACCGCGTCGCGCATCGCCTTCACGCAGTCGGCCACCAGGGTGGGCTCGGCCATCAGGCAGGCGCCGAAGGCACCGCGCTGCACGCGCTCTGACGGGCAGCCGCAGTTCAGGTTGATCTCGTCGTAGCCCCACTGCTGCCCGAGCCGTGCACAGTGCGCCAGGTCGTCGCGCTCGGAGCCGCCGAGCTGCAGCGCGACCGGATGCTCGGCGGGATCGAAGTCGAGATGGCGCGCCACGTCGCCGTGCAGCAGCGCGCCGGTGGTGACCATCTCGGTGTACAGCCGCGCATGACGGGACAATTGCCGATGGAAGAACCGGCAGTGGCGGTCTGTCCAGTCCATCATCGGCGCGATGCACAGGCGCCAGGGCGAGGGTGACAAGGGCGTTAGACTCGCTGCAAGAAACAACGCGCGGCAGGCGTGCTCGCCATCGGCCCGCCAGCAAGGCGGACCCCACAGAGGAAGAATTATGCGACGAGACGATCACCATGCCTCGCACGCCGGCGTTGCGCGCGCAGAGCTGGCGGAGGCACCGCCCGCAGCGGAAGAACGCGACAGAAGCGAGATCGGCGCGCTGCAGGCCCTGCGCGAGAGGATCGCCTTCCTGCGCGGATTCGTCGCCCATCCCGAGCAGGTCGGCTCGGTGATCCCCAGTTCGCATGTGCTCGAGCAGCGGCTCGTGCGCAGCGCGCGCCTGCTGCACGCACGTTGCTTGGTCGAACTCGGCCCGGGCACCGGCGGCACGACGCGCGCCTTCCTCCGCGCGATGCCGGCAACCGCGCACCTGCTGGCAATTGAACTGAACGAGGACTTCGCCGCTCGCCTGCGGGCATCGATCCGCGACCCGCGGCTCACCGTCGTTCAGGGCAGCGCCGAGTTCATCGACCGCTTCCTCACCGAGCACGGCCTGCCGGCGCCGGATGCGGTCATTTCCGGCATCCCTTTCTCGACCATGCCGCGCGAGGTCGCCGACCGCATCGCCGCCGAGATCGCGCGCGTGCTGGCGCCGGGCGGGCGCTTCGTCGCCTACCAGGTTCGCCCGCACGTGGCCGACTATGCGAGCCCGTACCTCGGCCAGGCGCGCAGGGAGTGGGAAGTGATCAACATTCCGCCGGTGCGCGTGTTCACCTGGACCCGCGGCCGCTGAGGACCCTCATCGGCAGCCAGTGGCGGCTACTCGATGCCGATCAACCACTGGATGACCTGCTTGGCGATGAAGCCGAGGATGCCGAACGCAAGCACGAAGAACAGGATGAAGGTGCCGAAGCGGCCGGCCTTCGAGTCGCGCGCCAGCTTGAAGACGATGAACAGCATGAACGCGATGAACGCGCCCACGCCCCAGGTCATGCCGAATTCGGCGACCTGAGCTTCGGTCAGGCCGAAGGGTGCGGATTGCATCGCCGGCCTCAGATACGCGGCGGTAACCGCTCCACATCGAGCACGTCGCGATAGGCGTGCCAGCTGGCGTGCCCGATTACCGGCACCGCAAACACGAAGCCGATCATCAGCGTCGCCACCGACGCCGCGGTGGCCAGCAGGATCAGCACCGCCCACAACGCCATCGGCGCCGGGTTGTCGCCGACCGCGCGCACGCTGGCGAGCAACGCGGCGCGGAGGCTGAGTCGGCGTTCGAGCAGCAGCGGCGCCGAGACGACGGTCAGCGAGAACACCAGCGCCGCGCCGAGCCCGCCGGCCAGCAGCCAGACAAAGAACAGCCAGCCGCCCTGCCCGGCGACCGCATAACGAAGCAAGCGCAGCGGCGAGTCGAGCGGCACCGGGACGAACAGCTTGAAGAGCAGCGCCGAGACGAGCACCCACGCCGTCGACGCAACGAAGAGCAGCAGCCCGAGCGCCACCAGCGGCCGCGTACCCCGCCGCCAGGCCTCGATGGCATCGCGGAGCCGCGGTCGCTCGCCCGCCGCGAGGCGGCGGCTCAGTTCATACAAGCCGGTGCACAGGATCGGCCCGACCAGCAGGAAGCCGGTCAGCGCGCCGGGCATCAGCGGCAAGGCGTGCAGCGTCAGGGTCAGCACGGCAAGCCCGCCGACGGCGACGATCAGCCCGTGCAGCACGCTCGGCCCGAAGCAGGCGTGCAGGTCGCGCCAGCCCTGGCGCAGCCACGCAAACGGCCGCGTGAGCGCGATCTCGCGCACCGTGGGCAGTGCCTCACTCGACGAATCGGCGGCGCTTGGACTCATGCGCGCATTATCGTCGAGCGTGGCGGCGGCACGCCGGCATGAGGAGCGGGCGCGCCGACCCAGCCGTGCAGATCGATCGTCCTGACACGCCGGCTAACGCGGCCAGGGTGGCCCTTTCAGTTCGACCGTGTTGCCGTCGGGATCGGTGACGTAGATCGACGGCCCGGACCCTTCCGCGCCGAAGCGCGAGGCCGTCTCGCCGGCCGCAATGCCGTGCACCGCCAGGTGGGCGCGAATCGCCGGTTCGTCGAACGGCTCGAGACGCAGGCAAAGGTGGTCGAGGTTGTGCCCCTCCGCACCCGGCGCCGCGCCACCGGAACGGCCGAGCGGACCGTCGACCGGGATCAGGTCGATCAGCGAGCGGCCCGCGCGCAACTGCACGAGACCGATCTCGTCCTGCTTGCGTTCGACGGTGCAGCCGAGTGCAAGGCAGTAGAAATCGAGCATCGCCTGCAGGTCGCGCACGCGCAGCACCAGGTGGTCGACTTCGCGGATCCGGATCATCGGCAGATGCTCTGCGACGCCGGCGCCAGGGCCTCGAAGACCCCGACCACCATGCCATCGACGGCGCGCATCACGTGCGCCGGGCGCTCGGTGATCAGCCCCTCGGCGCGCGGCACCGGCATGTGCTTGCCGACGGCGGCGAGCAACTGCCGCTGCATTGCCGGCTTCGGCCGGTGGACGGCGATGACGAATCGGCCCATGGTCGCCCCCGCTGCTTTTCAACAGCGGCGATTCTGCACCCGCGGGCGGCGCCTCGGCATCCGAGCCGGCAGCCAGGGGCGGTTCGCGTCAGGAGGGCAGGAAGTCGACCGGCCAGGTGACGGTCATCACCTCGACATCCTTGGCGCCGAAATCGAACTGGCGGATGCGTGCCAGCAGCTTGCTTTCCAGCTCCACCGCCTTCAGTTCGCTCGACACCAGGCGCAGTTCGCTGATCGCCCCGCTCGGCGCAATCTTCAGTTCGAGCACGATCTTGCCCTGCAGCGTCGGATCCTCGCGCAGGGCGCGGTTGTAAAGCGCGTAGATCGCCCCCTTGTTGCGCTCGAAAACCAGCCGGATCTCCTCGATCGAGCGCGACGCCTTGCCGCTGCCGCTGCGCTGCACCGTGCCGCCCGCGCCCTTGCCGCTGCCGCCTGCTCCGCCTCCGGCGACCGCGCCCCCACCGCCGTAGCCACCGCCTCCGCCGCCACCCGCCACGCCTTCGACCAAGGTGGTGGCGCGTCCGGCAAGCCCGCCGCCGCCGGTGTCGCGGCTGTAGGCCGCCGAGTTGATGCCGCCGCTGCCGCGGGTGGCGTTCGACGTGATCAGCGCGCGGGTCGGAATGCCCTGCTCGAAACCGGCGCCCACGCCGGGCCCTGTGCCGCTGCCCACCCCCGGTCCCGGCTTGATGTCCTTCTGCAACTGCACGGCGACCGGCGCGCCGCGGATCTCGGCCAGTTCGTTGGCCATGGCCAGCAGACCGACGCCGGCCGCCTTGCGTCGAGCCTCGCCGACTTCGCCCGGTGGCTTGTTCGGCTGCGGCCGCCGCGCCTCGGGCACCGGCACCTTGGCCGGTTCGGCCTTGCTGGGCTCGAGCTTTGGCGCGTCGGACCTGCGGTCATCCGCTTCGGCGAGCTTCGTCTTCGTCTCGGCAGGCCGGGGAAGCGTTGCCTGCGGCAGCGGACGATCGAGCAGCAGCTTCGCCATCGGCGGGGGCAGCTCCTGCGGTTTGCTGCGGTCGGGCTCACGTACCGGCAGCCAGGGCATTGCCAGCGCGAGCGCCAGGCAGATGCCCAGCGTGCGCGCCAGGATGCGGCGGAAGCGCTCCTCGTCGGCGCGGTAGCCTGACCACGGCAGGACGCCAGGCGGAAAGGCGATGGCGGCGCTCATCTTGCCCCCTTCGCGCTACGCGTTGCCCCCCCCAGGGGGAGCAAGCGCCTTCGGAACGGCCGGGCGGCGCTCATGACTGATCCCTGCGCTGCACCGCGAACGCCACGTCGCTGAAGTTGGCGCGGGCACAGGTCACCATCACCTTGCGCAGCAGGCGGTACGGGATGTCCTTGTCGCCCAAGATCGTGATCGCCTGCCCGGCATCGGCATTCTCCTGCCGCACCACCCGGCGGCCGGCGAGCAGGTCGAGCTCGGCCTTCAGCGGCGCGATCAGGTCGTCTTCCGAGCGCAGCACGTCCGCCACCGCGGCAACCCGGCGTCCGTCGACGACGATCTCGGCGTCGTTGACGACCACCACCACTGTCTCCTTCGGCGCCTTCTCCGCGCTCGACAAGGGCAGCTGCACGGCTTTCGAGCTGGGCAGCACCTGCACTTCGGCCATGTTCGACAGCAGGAAGAAGATCAGGATGGTGAAGATGTCGATCAGCGCGACCAGGTTCAGGTCGACGCCGGAATGATTCCGCTCGCGCCGCTCGACGCGCTTTTCCAGGGGAGATCCGTTCATAGCCTGGCCTGCCGGTTGCGGACCGGCGC
>JADDYB010000805.1_pt1 | contig 10045 bp, 5 predicted proteins | sample 8641941 | NCBI WGS metagenome assembly JADDYB01 (sample SAMN16275377, study PRJNA637457) | freshwater sediment metagenome | isolation source: Lake Kineret sediment | place: Israel: Lake Kineret | collected 2013 | reverse complement strand
ATGCTCTTATAATATCCTAACCTTTTCAGTTGATCCTCGATACTCTCCTGAGCACTGGGAATAATATCATCTGAAGTCATGACTATGAACTTGTCAATATTCTTTTGTTTACCATCACGAATATCAGAGAAAGAATGGCAAAACGCCTGCTGAGCCTGAGTCAATATCTCTGTTGCATTTCCCGATTTACCTGCGCTCCCGTGAATTTTTTCTGTCTTTACCTGGGTTCCTGTATATTCTATATCACCAAACTCTGTCTGTCTGTAAAATACTAAGTCTATTCCTTTTTCACTTGACCTGTGAGTCTTTGTAATATTCTTGAATCCCATTTTCTCTAGGAGCGGTACTATGACCTCATCAATGAGGTGGTCTTCCTTGAGATTACGCAGGATTTTGAGCTTATCTTGTGATTTCATGGGCTGACCTCCCTGCTGGACAGTTGCTTTGCTGTCTCTATCACTCTTTTTGCTTTCTGATACACATCGTCATAGGTGAAGATTTTTATGTGGTTGTATCGACTATTCACAGACCTTAATTTCTCTATATTCTCGTCTTTCGCACGTCCAATAACTATAAATCCCTGTTGTTTATACACATTGATGCCAGATTCGTAAGACTCATATGCCACGTTCCGTTCACAATATTCCATATATCTGTGTATTTGCCACAAACTGGCCTCACATTTTGAGCTCAGTTTCCAATCCTTATCAGTTCCCACCATCACCTCATCGGTATGCCTTTCGAGCTCCATGATGTCGTAATATCCCTCGTATGTTTTGAGCAAAAAATCAACCTGTAAATGGGCCCCTGCCCTCTGTTCTGACGAGATCTCTTCGTAGTCCAACCCAACACCCAAAAGCCACGGATTCTTTTTGAAAAACTGTTTGAAATCATTTTCTGATAAATCTGGATTTTCCAACATGCTTTCGAATTCTTTCAGAGTTCCCTCGCGGGCACTCGATGGTATACCTCCTTTTTCCCAGATATGAGCTTTCATTCTAGTTTCAATGAGTTCAAGTATCTTTTCAAGGCTCATGAAGTCCACTTTTGCATCAATGCCCCAATTTTTTAAATCCTTAAGCACCGTGTCTTTAAAGGTGCATTCTTCAGGAGTTATGAGTAAAAAGATGGATGCGTAGTTTCTTCTGCCATCTTCCCTGTCGACAATTGATGTTCGTACCGCATGTTGTGTGAGCATGAAAACTTCATTGGTGAAGACTCTCTCGCTCACCGTATCTTTAACGTTCTGTGGCATGACCTGAAGGCATATGTATGTCTTGCCAATGTCTTCATTTTTGCAGCAAATTATCTCATCGCCATACCCAGGTATTCCCTCACGTCTCATTACTAAAGTGTAACCCATGGATCTAAGTAGTGGGATTAATATTTCATTCTTCACCTCTTCTGTAGGCATTGTTTTCAGTCTGTTTACTTTATCCATGTGTATCCCCTGTTTTCTCTTCTTTCTCCCTGATAAAGACAACTCTCTCTTTCGTATAAAAGCTTTTCGGTTTCTAACGGCTGTTAGGGAATACGGTGCTGATGACTATCAATTTCTTTCAATATCAAAAATTAGAAAATACTGGAAAAAATGTTATGTGTATAATAAAGTGAGACAATCTCTAACAGAAATAGGTCAATGGCAAGATACAGACAATTACGTTAATCTCACAGAAGCAACTATAATTTCCTGATGAGAAAGAGATAGAATAAAAAAAGGGAAAAGAATTAGAACCCAAGCATCTCCAGCAAGAGTTCTACGAGTTCTTCGTACGCTTCATCTCTTTGGATGCTCCAGTAATTTGAGGCCACGTAGTTTCCTGCGTCGTAGTACTGCTGAACGTTCTGACAGCACTTCTCCAAGAAGGGCAGTAACTCCTGGACGCGTGCCCACTTCTCCGGGTACACCTTGTCCAACCCTTTCTCCAGCACCATTTTTATAAGCTGGTCCACCAGGTTGTGCAGGTTTTCGCAGCACGGCAGCGTTCTGTCCCACTGTACCTCGACGCCCGAGCGTCTGATCCTTTCTATGAGTTCTTTGTACCTTGCGTAGCAGTCCATCATCCTATTGTAAGCCACGGGCTGCATCGATCCCTGCGGCTGGTATGGTGTGCCAGATTCTGCTACCGAGACTATGACAAAGTCTTCATCTGAAACAGGAGCACCCGTGGGAGGAGTTCCCGTCGCTGTTGAGACGTTGCGAGCTGACTGCTCTATTCCATTGAAGACTGCGTAGAAGGATATGGATATGGTCATACCCGCGTTTAAAGGACCAACATTGTTCCAGGTGAGGGTGGTCGTACCATCTGGATTCAGCGTTACCGTATCTGGTGGAATATTGGCTGCATTGGCATAGGTTAATCCCTTGGGAAGATTGTCTACAACCACGATTGGATTCAAGGGGACTCCACCAGTGTTGGTGACTGTTAAGGTGAAGAGCACCAGATCTCCGGGAGCTGCCGTCGGTGGGGAGACAGATTTTACGATGTTGATGGCGGGTGCTTGCTCTCCTGCAACGGTGATGGTTGCTGAGTGCTGGTCATCTTCTCTGGGGTTATCGTTGTCTGGAGTGGAATCTGGGTCGAATTGATCACTGGCATTGACCTGCGCAATGTTCGTGAGTGTACCTGAACCGGTGACTTGAGCAGTGATCTGCAAGGTTGCACTCGCACCACTGTTAATGGTACCGACGGTCCAGATACCGGTGACGTTGTTATACGTACCCTGACTTGGCGTATCTGAAACGTAGGTTAATCCTGCTGGTAGAATGTCTTCCACAGCGACGTTGGTAGCAGCATTGGGTCCGTCATTGTAGACAGTGATGGTGAAGATGACGTTATCACCAGCTTTTGGTGCCGGGTTGTCAACGGTTTTCTCCATTCGTAAATCTGCTTGCTGAGGTGGTTGCTGTACGGTAATTGATACTGAATCTTGATCATCCTCTGCTGGGTTGTCGTTATCAGGAGTGGAATCTGGGTCGTATTGATCACTGGCATTGACTTGGGCAATGTTCGTGATTGTACCAGTGCCCGTGACCTGAGCAGTGATCTGTAGGGTCGCACTCGCACCACTATTGATGGTACCGACAGTCCAGATACCGGTGACATTGTTGTAGGTACCTTGGCTTGGCGTATCTGAGACGTAAGTCAGCCCCGCTGGTAGAATGTCTTCTACAGCGACGTTGGTAGCAGCACTGGGACCATCATTGTAGACGGTAATCGTGAATGTGACATTATCACCTACATTGGGCGTTGGGTTGTTCACCGATTTCTCCATTCGCAAGTCTGCCGCCTGTGTAGAAATCACTGCCGAGCCCTGATCATCCTCTGCAGGGTTATCGTTATCAGGAGTGGAATCTGAGTCGTATTGATCACTAGCATTGACTTGTGCAATGTTCGTGATTGTTCCAGTGCCCGCGACCTGAGCTGTGATCTGTAGGGTAGCACTCGCTCCATTGTTCACCGTTCCAACAGTCCAGATACCCGTCACATTGTTGTACGTACCCTGACTTGGTGTGTCTGAGACGTAGGTCAGCCCTGCTGGTAGAATGTCTTCCACAGCTACGTTCGTCGCAGCACTGGGTCCATCGTTGTAGACCGTAATCGTGAATGTGACATTATCACCTACATTGGGCGTTGGGTTGTCCACTGTTTTCTCCATTCGCAGGTCTGCCTGCTCTGCGTTGATCACTGCTGAGTCCTGATCATCTTCTGCTGGATTATCGTTATCAGGAGTTGAATCTGGATCATATTGGTCACTGGCATTGACTTGAGCAATGTTCGTAATCGCACCAGTACCCGTGACTTGAGCAGTGATCTGCAGTGTAGCACTCGCACCGTTATTGATGGTACCGACAGTCCAGATACCTGTGACATTGTTATATGTACCCTGACTTGGTGTGTCTGAGACGTAGGTCAGCCCTGCTGGTAGAATATCCTCCACGGCTACGTTTGTCGCAGCATCAGGTCCATCGTTGTAGACGGTGATGGTGAATGTGACATTATCACCTACATTGGGCGTTGGGTTGTCCACTGTTTTCTCCATTCGTAAGTCCGCTGCCTGTGTGGTGACTGTTGTTGAATCCTGATCATCTTCTGCTGGGTTATCGTTATCAGGAGTGGAATCTGGATCATATTGATCACTGGCATTGACTTGAGCAATGTTCGTAATCGCACCAGTACCCGTGACTTGAGCAGTGATCTGCAGTGTAGCACTCGCACCGCTATTGATAGTGCCGACAGTCCAGATACCCGTGACATTGTTGTATGTACCCTGACTTGGGGTGTCTGAGACGTATGTTAGTCCCGCAGGTAGAATATCTTCTACTGCGACGTTTGTCGCAGCATCAGGTCCGTCATTGTAGACGGTGATCGTGAATGTGACATTATCACCAACATTGGGTGTTGGATTATCTACTATCTTTTCCATTCGTAAGTCAGCCTGCTCTGCCGTGATCACTGCCGAGTCCTGATCATCTTCTGCTGGATTATCGTTATCGGGAGTGGAATCTGGATCATATTGATCACTGGCATTGACTTGAGCAATGTTCGTGATTGTGCCAGTGCTCGTGACTTGAGCAGTGATCTGCAGTGTAGCACTCGCACCACTGTTAATGGTACCAACAGTCCAAATCCCTGTGACGTTATTGTATGTTCCCTGACTTGGGGTGTCTGAGACGTAGGTCAGCCCTGCTGGTAGAATATCCTCCACAGCGACATTCGTCGCAGCATCAGGTCCATCGTTGTAGACAGTAATCGTGAACGTGACATTATCGCCGATGCCAGGCGTCGGATCGTCCACCGTCTTGTCCATCCGCAGATCTGCTTGCTGTACAGTAATTGACGCTGATTTCTGGTCGTCCTCTGCTGGGTTGCTATTACCAGGAGTTGAATCCGGGTCGTACTGGTCGCTCGTTTCTACCTGAGCTGTGTTCGTAATCGTCCCTGAACCCGTGACCTGAGCAGTGATTTGCAGTGTAGCAGTTGCCCCGTTATTTAACGTACCAACAGTCCAAATACCCGTCACATTGTTGTAGCTGCCCTGACTTGGTGTGTCTGAGACGTAAGTCAATCCAGCAGGCAAAATATCCTCTACAGTAACATTGGTAGCAGCATCTGGTCCATCGTTATAGACCGTAATCGTGAAGGTGACATTATCACCAACATTAGGTGATGCGTTATCCACTATCTTCTCCATCCGTAAATCAGCCTGCTGCACCGTGATTGATGCCGAGTCCTGATCATCCTCTGCTGGATTATCATTATCAGGAATGGAATCTGGGTCGTATTGATCACTGGCATTGACTTGCGCAATGTTCGTGATCGTTCCTGAACCCGTGACTTGAGCAGTGATCTGTAGGGTCGCACTCGCACCACTATTGATGGTACCGACAGTCCAAATCCCAGTGACATTGTTATACGTACCCTGACTTGGTGTATCTGAGACGTACGTTAGTCCAGCAGGCAGTATGTCTTCCACAGCCACATTGGTGGCCGCATTTGGTCCATCATTGTAGACGGTAATCGTGAAGGTGACATTGTCACCAATATTGGGGGTGGGGTTATCTACTGTCTTCTCCAATCGTAGGTCCGCTTTCCCCCTCACCGTAATGGTAATAGTATCGGGGAAATCTGCATTGTAGTGAAAACTGCCTCCACTTTCATCAGTGATAAACGAAGTAATACCTGAGGTACCTGGTGCAACGGCTCTGAAAGTCCAGACAGAGGTGAACACATCTGAATTCGGTAAGTCCAATCTTACGTTGTTTGACGTTGTCGTATCAAAGGTGACTGTAACACCCACGGGTTCAATGACGGTTGGGTTGTATTCTGAAGCAGGTAGGTTAACTATAGTATAGTTACTGGCACCTGTTTCGCTTGATACCGTGACGGTAAAGGTGTCTCCAACGGTGGGGGTTGTCGTTGAAGCCACTATGGATACCACCTCATTTCGAGCTTGAGATCTCAGCCGTTCGACTAACAGTGTCCCCGTAATCGTGTCAGCAGGGGCTCCGGTGTTGTCTCCAGAAACTGTGATAGTGTAATCTCTTGTCGTGTTATACGCATTCGAGTCTCTCCCTACTTCAATGAGGTAAAAAAGATCTACTGTAGCTCCTGGTGCAATATCGCCTAACGTTTTGACAGCTGTTTCATTTGGTGCAAGATAAATGTAAGCATTGACTGTATTCCAGGTTAAGGTACCAGTGACATTTGTGGCAGTTGTGCCTGCAGAATTTGTGACATGAATCTGTATGGGATATTGGTTTGGACCATCAGCTACATTATTGTGATCCAACCCTACAGTATCCCAAGAACCTTTAACAAGTGTTAACGTTCCAGCCTTCGTGGGGGTTACCACGACGAGGAACGAAAGCGCCAACACTACAATTACTAACATTCCCTTTGATCCTTTCATGTAATCACTCCATTCTCTTTGCAGAACGGTGTAGACAAGAATAGCGAAGACCACTTTAATAAAAAGATATTTGTGAGAACATGTGGCTTTTTGTGAGGACGTGTGAACTTTTGTGAATCAGCGTCATTCCCTGGAACATGAACTGGAGCAACTCTAGAGAAGTAACTTGAACTAGGGTCAGGAGTCTCTTCCTCCACCTGATGAGAGGTGATACCACATTTTTTCTCTATATCTCTCCTTTTCGCCATGTACATTCCTCCTAGTGGATTTATTAGATAGGAGCCTTATAAAGATTTGGTTTTGTTCTCTATTCGCAAAACTGACAAATCTCTCTTTTTATTTTGATTTTTCCAAGAAGAAAATCTATTTTCTAAGAAAATCCAATTCCTAAAGAGATCATTTAGATTTTTTTCTCTCATTTTTGAAGCCATTGATGTTCTGACATGGTTGAAATAATTTGAAAAATGAACAAAATCATGGCAACCAGAATGACAGTGACTATCCATGGTGCCCACAAATGTGGGGATTTTATTTCTTTTTATGTCATTATATTGTCTTTTTGGATAATTATAAAAATTATAAAATCGAGGAGATTGCACGTGAAAATGAATGGATTTCCAGAAAAATAGAAGAGCACTAGTTTTTGTAAAGGAAAAAATGAAATAATAAAATGAAAAAAAGGAATTAGAACCCAAGCATCTCCAGCAAGAGTTCTATGAGTTCTGAATACGCTTCATCTCTCTGAGTGCTCCAGTAATTTGAAGCAGCGTAGTTTCCTGCATTGTAGTACTGCTCTATGTCCTTGCAGCACTTCTCCACGAAGGGCAGTAACTCCTCGACGCGAGCCCACTTCTCCGGGTACACCTTGTCTAACCCTTTCTCCAGCACCAGCTTCACCAACTGGTCCACGAGATCGCGCAGGTTTTCGCAGCACGGCACCTGTCTGCGCCAATCTATGGGTACGCCCGAGCGTCTTATCCTCTCGATGTACTCCTTGTACCTTCCGTAACAATCTATCATTCTGTTGTAAGCCAGGGGCTGCAAAGACACCTGGGGTTGGTATGGAGGCTGCGGTGCGACCGACGTCACCTTTACCGAGTCATCGTCTGACACAGGTGACCCATTGGGAGGAGTCCCTGTGGCTGTCACCACGTTCTCGGGTATGGGCTCCTCTCCATTGTAGATAGCCACGAAGGTGATGGTCCTGCTCTCTCCCACTGCCAGAGCACCGATGTTCAACCACGTTATGGTCGTGGTCCCGTCCACGTTTAGTACTACCGAATCTGGCAGAATGCTGGCCGCATCTGCGTACGTCAATCCAACGGGGAGGACATCTACCACCTGCACGGGATTCAAGACGACCTGGCCCGTGTTGGTGACTGTCAACGTGAATACCACCGGTTCTCCCCTGCCCACCACGGGTGGATCTGCAGATTTCACCACCAGGATGGCGGGAGCGAGAACGCCCACTGGTGAGGTATCCTCGTCTGACACGTCTCCTATAGTAGAGGTACCAATGACGATGGCCCTGTTGATGAAGGTACCCACTCTCCCGGGGTCTACCTGTGTTTCGAAGGTCACCACGATGACATCACCCGGGTTCATGGCTCCAATGTTCAGCCAGGTCAAGGTCTGGGTGCCGTCCAGGTTATCTGCCACAGAATCTGGCTCATAGGGGATGCCGTCGACCACACTCGTCCCCGGTAGATAGGTTAACCCATCAGGAACAATGTCAATCAGTTCAACAGGATCCAGCAGCATGGAGCCGGTGTTGGTGATGGTCAACTCGAAGTAGACAGTACCTCCGGGGGAGGGCACGTTAATGGCTGTGTTCAGGGTGATCTTCACAATGTCGGTACCGGGTGCCCGTACTGTCCAGGGATCTGACAGGGGCGGGTAGTGGCGTTCGTAGATACTGTCCCCAGAAAGGGTGGAGTAGTCTGTAACGGCTGACGTATTCGTGAAAGTTCCTCCTTCTGGCGGGATCACGGCATCGTACTCCAGAATGACAGTAGAGCCCACGGGGATGATACTGTAGTTCCAGGTGATCTTGTTCCCGACCACACTCGTTGCATCTGCAGGGGGGGTCGAGGTGATGGACAGCTGATCCAGAATCAACCCAGCTGGTATGACATCCTCAATGACCACGTCATAGGCAGGGCTCGTCCCCGTGTTCTGAACAGTGATCGTGTAGTGGATCGTGTCTCCGGGCAGTCCTTCCGTGATAGAACCCACCTTGTCAAGGGTCAGTTGGGGCTCGATGATCTGGACATCTGCACTGTCTGAGAGGTCGAAGGGAACACCCTCTTCAGCGCCAATGGTGCGCACCCAGTTCGTCAATACGACACCGTTGACATTGCCGGGGACGTTTTGTACCCTGGCCGTTACCGTGATGTGGGTAGTATTAGGTCCTGTGAAGTTGCCTAATGTCCAGGTAATACTCTGACCAATGACCACAGGGACGGGTGACAATCCAATATCGTCTGTGTAGGTTGAGGTCACGTACTCTAACCCTGCAGGGAGGGTGTCTATGATCTGGACATTCTGGTAGTTCGAGGTACCCCAGTACGAGACGTAGACGTCAAAGGTGACTTCCTGGCCGATGGTGGCAGTCTGCAAATCGGGTGACTTGAAGATACCCTCCACCGTCTGGACGAAGGCAGTGTCTGAAGCAGTGCTGTAGGCACAGCCTGTAGAACACCTTCCCGTCACCGTCACCGTGTCAATCCCCAGAGAGAGACTGATCTGAGCAGACAGAGTACCTGTCCACGTCCCTCCAATGGGGATGGAAGCCACGTTCCAGGTGACCGTGTTCCCCACAATGAGGGGGACTTCGCCGCCAGAGCCGTTCCCAGCACTGATGTTGTAGAAGTTAGCACTCAGAACGTCTGAGACCTCCACGCTGTCTGCCTGGTAGTTCCCCGTGTTGGTGACGGTGATCGTCCAGGAAGCGAGGCCTCCAGGGGGGAGGACCTGGGTTTCAGGCGTCTTCGTTACGGTGAGGACTGCTTTCAATGGCGAAACGTTCCTAGAGTTGGTCCTGGTGTAGTGCTGGCCGCAGGCGTTATCGAAATCCACAGACACGACATTCACATCAGGGGCAACGACCCCGCAGCTGGTGCCGTCATCTTTGATCGTAAAGTTCAGCACCACCGTCTGCGCCTCCAGCATGTTTCCGATGACCCACACTGGACGGGTCAGGTCAGCAGGCGGGTCTGGAGAGGGGTTGGGTCCAGAAATCATGGAGTCGTACACAAACCCTGCAGGGAGATCTGACGTTATCGTGACATTATAAGCAGTGGGGCCATTATTCCTCACCGTCACGGTAATGCTCCCGTCGCAGGTGGTGACAGTTCCCAGAGTCTGAGACATGGTGAACTGGGCCGTTGTCCTCAAGCGGGCAGTATCTGAGGTCTGGGGCATTCTGCACCCATCATCACACCCGTACCGGACGTAGGCCGTGTTGGTGCTGGGATTCTCCGTACACCCATTGGGATTGACCGTCGCCTGCACGTAGTAGGTTGCGGTCTGGCTCGTCAGTAAGTCGCCGTGCACCCACGGGTCTGCCAGGGTGCCTGACCCACCGCCAGGGGGTGCGGGGGAAATGGACGAAAAGGTCATGTTGGCAGGT
>JADDYB010000804.1_pt1 | contig 10058 bp, 12 predicted proteins | sample 8641941 | NCBI WGS metagenome assembly JADDYB01 (sample SAMN16275377, study PRJNA637457) | freshwater sediment metagenome | isolation source: Lake Kineret sediment | place: Israel: Lake Kineret | collected 2013 | reverse complement strand
TAAAGTATAAAACATAACGATGGTCAATGCAAACGCAATCCCAGCAATAATAAAGCAAGCACAAGCTAAGAATCTATATGCAAGTTCAAGACAAAGCCCTTAAAGTTTCCTTCTGGATTTTGAATAATTTAATTATCCCTTGCTGGGCTAAAGAAAGTAAGCCATCGGCAGTTTCTTTCGAGAAAGGTTTGCCCTCGGCAGTTCCTTGAATTTCCACAAATTCATTTTTGTCTGTCATGACCACATTGAAATCAACTTCAGCTTGGTAGTCTTCTTCGTAGCAAAGGTCAAGCAGCATATTGCCATTCACAATGCCTACACTGGTGGCTGCTATCATTTTATTTAACGGCATAAATGGCAAAACGCCTTGTTTTCTCAAGTTGTGGAAAGCATGATAAAGCGCAACATATCCACCGGTGATAGCGGCTGTCCTAGTGCCACCATCTGCTTGCAATACATCACAATCTACTACAAATGTCCTTTCCTCCAGGATAGCTAAGTTGGTCGCTGCCCTTAAGCTGCGGCCAATAATGCGTTGGATTTCCTGGCTTCTTCCATCTGCCTTGTCGCGTGGTGTGCGAGTAACTGTGGAGCGAGGCAACATAGCATACTCCGCAGTAACCCAGCCCTGGCCACTGCCTTTGAGAAACGGAGGCACTCTTTCTTCCAGGCTTACGGAGCACAGCACCCTTGTTTGCCCCAGTTCAATTAAAGCTGAACCCTCGGCGAAATTCTGGTACCCCAAAATTATTCGCACGGGGCGAAGTTCAGTGTCAGCCCGGTTATTTATCCTTGGCATACTAGAAAAAGTATAGCAAACTATCAAGCAATCTGCTCACCCATTTTGAGCTGCATCCTCCGCTGTCCTTTTTTCTAATAACTCTGGAGAGATTTTTCGATACAGCGTTCATAAGTCCTCTCCACATCGCGTTACTTCCCTAAATATATGCTATTATATGGCAAAATTGGGTATCGGAAAGGAAGGCAGCGGGTTGCAGATACCATTCGATGCTTATCTTGATATTGAAACCACAGGCTTATGTTCGTTTGATGACGAAATAACCGTCATCGGCATTTGCTTAGCCAATAACAGCGGAAATAGCTTGGTTCAACTTGTTGGGGGTGATGTAACCAGGGCTAACTTGCTCAGGACTTTACGTTGCGTGGACACAATCTATACATACAACGGCAGCCGCTTTGACCTCCCCTTTATCAATTTTCGTCTGGGGGTCAATCTTAGAGAGCATTTTCATCACCATGACCTGATGCATGATTGCTGGAGGAAAAATTTATATGGTGGCTTCAAGGCAGTAGAACGGCAATTAGGTATTCCACGACGGCTACAGGGTATTGGGGGAGCAGAGGCAGTGATACTTTGGTGGAGATATCAGATTAACCATGATAGAAAGGCGCTGGATTTGCTGCTGGAATACAATAAGGAAGACGTGGTTAATCTGATAACATTGAGGGGGAAGCTAGAAAGGTTCGGATATGGAAGCCGTTGAGGAAAGCGGTTCACAAGATTTTATCATCTCGCTTCGCTTAATCTGCATCCCATAGAAAAGATTTATCATAGTGATACATGTCATTAAAGGCTACGGTAATTTCATATTTGTCTAGTTCATTATCAGGGTGTGGCTCGGGAAGTCCAAACCAAGGACGCCAAGAAGAGAGCCGAGCAGGCGCCTGGGACTCTATCCTCCGCCACTCCCCATCTTGATACCAATCCTCTATCAGGAAGGCATGTCCATATTCCTCATCATCAACGCCAAGGGCGACATATACCCGCTCCGCATCAATGCCATAGGCTCTTAGGAGGGAGCACAATAAGTTAGAGAAGTCCTCGCAATCCCCGGTTGTGTAAGACAGGGTTTCTTCGGGGGTTTGCCAATAGTCCTCAACCCCCCATCGCTCTTCATCAGACATGTAATCTATATTAATAGCGACCCAGTCTCGGATATTATCAAAGCCAACTTTAGAAAGCTTGTAAGGGGGGGTACCGAGGATATCTCGCAAAGTTACCTTAACCAATGAGCATTCGGGCGTGATGTAAGAATTAAATTCAGCCCCCGTCGTTGGAAGCCCATGAGCAGAAGCTAAACTCTCGGGGTAAATGACGCAACTAATGCAACTCAACCCAGACACGATGAGCAAACCAAGCGCTACTCCATAGGCTAAAGGGATTAAAAAACGCCTTTTCATAGGCAAGCTCCCGGTTATCTTAAGCAATAATTTAGTTTTCCAAAATCCAGATGCAATTTCCCCTTAAAAGGGACACAAGCCCTGCTGCCGCGTTTGGGCTATTATTTTCTCTTGACTGTTGCCTTCACCGACTCTTGAATGTCTGCAGCGGTCAACCCGAATCTTTGAAGCAGCTCTTCAGCCTTGCCTGAAGAAGCATACCTGTCATCAAGGTTGACGAATCCCATAGGCACTGGCTTTCCTCTAGCGACCACCTGAGCGACTCGGCTGCCCAGACCACCCTGAGATAGGTGTTCTTCAGCGACGACAATTGCGCCTGTCTCTGAGGCTGCTTTCAATATGGCTGCTTCATCCAAAGGTTTGAGGGTATGCATGTTGATCACCCGGCAATCCATATCTTGTCTTGCTAATATATCCGCTGCCTCCAGAGCCTTAGCCACCATGATGCCCGTGGCTATAATGGTCGCATCCTTGCCTTGTCTCATGGTTACGGCCTTGTCTAATGTGAAGTGATAGCTCTCAGGGTAAACAATCGGTGTCTTGGGGCGACTCAGCCTGATGTAAAAAGGTCCATACTCACTTGCTGCAAACCTTACTGCCTCAGCAGTTTCTATAGCATCAGCAGGAACAACAACAGTGAAGCCAGGGAGAGCACAATACAAGGCTAAGTCTTCAATTGCTTGATGGGAGGTGCCATCCTCACCTACGGTGATGCCTCCGTGAGTAGCGACAATTTTAACATTTAGCTCTGGCTGGGAAAGGCAGAGCCTTAGCTGGTCAAAACAGCGGCATGAAGCGAAGATGGCGAAAGTGCTGACAAAAACGATTTTTCCCGAGGCAGCTAATCCGGCAGCTATACCGATCATGTTTTGTTCTTCCAGGCCACAATCAAAAAAACGGTCAGGAAACTCCCGAGCAAAAAAACTGGTCATTGTTGAGGGCGATAAATCGCTGTCTAAAACAATAATACCTGTGTTTTGCCTGCCCAGCTCTACCAGAGTTTTGCCGTAAGTTTCCCGAGTAGATGCTTCAGCCATATTTAATCTAACTCCTTTAGTGCCCTTTCGGCTTCTTCCCGAGTAGGTGCCTTGCCATGAAATGCCACATTGTTTTCCATGAAGCTAACCCCTTTGCCTTTGATGGTGCGGGCGACTATGATAGTGGGTTTGCCTTTTACCTTTTCAGCTCCCTGACAAGCGGATAGGATTTGGGCAAAGTCATGTCCGTCTATATCAATAGCCTGCCAGCCAAAGGCTCGCCATTTCCGAGTAAAAGGCTCGAGATTCATGATATCTCGAGTCCAGCCGCTGAGCTGTATACCATTGTAGTCAACTATAGCTGTCAGGCTATCTAGTTTGAAGTGGGCTGCTGACAGAGCCGCCTCCCACGTTTGCCCTTCTTCACATTCTCCATCGCTGAGTAGAACATAGGTCCGGTAAGTTTTGGAATCCAGCCTGGCAGCTAGGGCAACGCCAATGCCAAAGGATAAACCCATGCCCAACGAACCAGCAGACATTTCCACCCCAGGGGTGAACTTTCTATCAGCATGTCCCTGGAGGCGGCTATCCAACTTTCTTAATGTTTCCAGCTCTGCTACAGGAAAGTAACCAGCTTCAGCCAGGGCAGCGTACAAAATTGGAGCCGCATGTCCCTTGCTCAATATAAGGCGGTCACGCTCTGACCACTGGGGATTCTCGGGGTCATGGCACAAGACCCTGAAATAAAGGGCAGTGATAATGTCAGCTGCTGATAAAGAGCCACCAGGATGCCCACTGCCTGCGGTAGCTATCATAGTGATTACATGACGGCGTAGCTTTTTAGCTATCCCCTTGAGCTCTTCCAAAGACATATTGAATTTGTTACTTGGAGAGGCGCTTTTGGGCGATACTTCGCTATGATTTGGCATTGATCTAGGATTAAATTGTAACCTAGAATGGCTTAAAATGTCTATAGCTAAACCATCCCAAGACCCAAAGGGAATATATTATATCGGTAGTGTGGAAATTTGCTTTAATTGAGTCAAATCGCTAAGAGACTCCTGATGGTTTCTCCCCGACCTGTCAAGAAATAGAGCATTTATACCAGCTTGTCGGGCATTGAGGAAATCGAATTGCCAGTTATCACCCACATGGATGACCTGGCTCGGCTTGACATTCATCTCTTTACAGACTTTGAGGTAAAAATCAGGGCTTTTTAATTGCCCATAATGTGAAATGGAAGAGAAAATTCTGACAAAATAAGGTTTGATATCCCGCAACAAACAATGGAGTAGCTCCAGTGGTGTGCCTGAAGCAACAATCAAATTATACTTACTGGATAAAGAAGAAAGGACCTCATTTACCTCGGGATAATAAGCTATCTTACCCAGGCAGCTTTGTATTACCGGCTCAGAAGAACCCAAGCCAAGATAGCTAAACCAGTATTTGATATCATACCACTCAAGTCTCTGGTCACCAATCCTGCCATACTCCTCAGTAATACACTTCTTGGCTTGAGCAAGGTCAAGTCCCTTTTTCTGAGCATAAAGCGCAGGGATAGCCTCATGCCATATAACCTGACTAAAATCAGGCGTTACCACCGTTCCCTCTGCATCAAAAGATATTAACTCGATTCGCTTCATTTTGAAATGCTGATATTACCATGGTAAGGAAGCGAAAGTCCATTTGCCTATTCACCCTCATCACGCTACAATTATGCACAATGCTACGTTATCCAGTCACAGACAAGCTGAGCCATGCCTTTGAGATGGGTCCTATAAGACCTCCCAGTGAAGCTTATTCGCTGCTCATAAGGGCGACCAGGAATTGCCCCTGGAATAGATGCCAGTTTTGCTCGGTGTACAAAGGCAGTAAGTTCGAGCTGAGACCAGTGGAAGAAATTCTAAAAGATATCGAGGCAGCTAAGGCTATCAGCGAAGGTATGAAAGAGATAGCCTGGAGGATGGGCTATGGCAATAGAGTGCGAGATGTAGCGGCGATGTTCTCTGATCAACCTCAATATGGACAATGTGTGCATAATGTTGCCCTTTGGCTTGGGACAGGAGGCAAGTCAGCTTTCCTCCAGGATTCTAATACCCTGATCATGCGCACCCCCGAGCTAACCCAGGTGATTACTTCCCTGAGAAAAACCTTTCCCAGCCTAGATAGAGTAACGACATATGGGCGGTCCCATACGGCAGCCAGAAAGTCGTTAGCGGAGTTAAAGGAACTTAAAGATGGCGGGCTGGATAGGATTCACATCGGACTGGAGACTGGATATGACCCTTTGCTGGCTTATATGGAAAAAGGTTGCACTGCTAAGAACCATATTGAGGGTGGGAAGAAGGTGAAAGAAGCAGGCATTTCTCTATGTGAATATGTCATGCCTGGTCTTGGCGGCAAGAAAATGTCTCAAGAACATGCCCGAGAAACAGCCCGGGTGTTAAACGAGATTGACCCTGATTATATTAGGCTGCGCAGCCTCCACGTCTCTCCGATTATTCCGTTGTGGACCAGGTTGCAGGACGGAGATTTTAAATTGCAAACAGAGGACGAAGTGGTAAAGGAAATAGCCGTTTTCATCGAAAACTTGCAAGTTACTAGTTATCTTAAGAGTGACCATATACTGAACTTATTAATGGAAGTTGAAGGTAGAATGCCCGAAGATAAGGAAAGGTGCCTTAATATCATAGATAAGTACTTATCCCTCCCAAATGAGGAAAGGCTCAATTTCAAACTGGGCAGACGGGTTGGTTTATACAACAGGCTCGATGACCTCAATGATAGCTATAAGCACGACCACATAGAACAAGCTGCAAAACGCCTCAGGGCACAGGGTGGCAATGTTGAGGAGGCGATATACAGTTTGAGGAATAGCTTTATTTAAGGGGAGAATCTTGGCAAAAGGATTTATTAACTTGAATCGCTTCAAGTATGGTAGGACGATAAAGCGGAGTGGTAAACAAAAACCTGATTTACAGAGTAAGAAAAAATCAAAGAAAGTAAAGGCCAAACTTCACGGCTAAAATATATAAATTGACCTTTGGCTCCATAATAGTTGAAAGCAAGGGAAACCATCCGTATTTTCTAATTTTTAACTATGATATGGTAAATAGGTGAAAGGCTTGGCCAATAAGAAGAACCTGAGCTTACGGCTCAGCCATCCTACGATACCGTAGCCAGATCAAATTAGCTGGACGAATAAAAGAAGAATATGACTGCATTTATTTATATATTCTACTAAGGCAATTTTTTATATCAATCTGGTTCTTTGGTAAGACGCTCAGCTGTTTTTATGGTATTTTCCTTTACATCCATAAATAATTTCAAGAGCTCCCTGGCCGTAAGCAATAGTAGCCACGCCAAGAATGAGCCAATTATTCCTATTACAATCCAAACCCCACCTTCAATTCCACCTGTGGTAATTCCCCAAACAAGCGAACCAATAATGCCAAGTATTAATAGTATCCATGCTATGACCCTCAAAGCATTAGCCGTATATTTTATATAATAATACTCCTGTATTTTGTTTGCCATCCGCATAATAATACTCCTGTGTTCTGTTTACAGTCCTCCCTCTTCATACAAATGTGCGTTTTCTTCCCCAGCCAGTAGTCACCATTTTTGAATGAGCCTGTCAAACAAGGAATAGACCATCTCCTTCATTCATATACCACCTAAGGTGTTAATTTAATCCTGACCTAATTTCTCTCTAACAATAATACGCTCAGCCGTGTTTCTAGTGTTTGCCTCTACATCCATAAACAGGTAAAGTAGTTCCCGCACGGTAAGCATGAATACCCAAGACAGGAATGAGAAAATTACTCCCACCGCAGCTATAAAAAAACCTGCAATCCCACCTGCAATCCCACCTGCAATCCCACCTAAAGCTCCATTTGCAGCACCAGCAATCAAAATTCCGAAAACAATCGAAATAATGACGCCAACCACCAATACTATCCACGCCACGACTCTCAAAACCTTGGCTGCAAAGGGTAGAAAATTATATTTATTCTGCATCTTACCTCCTTTTTGCCTTAAATTTTTTCAAATAATATCTTGTAACTAACCGATTCAGCAAGCACAATTTTATTACAAGCACGTTGAATCTGTACAATGCAGATGCCTAACATAACTAGTAATGTGGCAAGACCTGCAATCGCGACAATGCCTAAAATTATCGTTGCTAACACCAAGCCTGTGGATGGATATATAACTATTAGTGCAGCGAGATTTACAACTGGGATAAGACTTACAATTAACGTTGCCAGCATCAAGCCTTTGGGTATTGTGGGTATGAATCCTCTAAGTCTTAATTGAAGGGTCACCCGATCTACTAAGCGAAGCCAGAATCGGAATTGCCAATACAAATTGAAGAAGGGTATAAACATAAAACCAATGGCCCTTCCCGCTTTAAAGTCGTCATGCTTAATCATAAGTAGCCTGGAGTGCTTCAAGCCAAAGTAAATCAGGGTAAATAGCCCAAGTGTAATGAAATGCATACCGATGACAGCATCAATTGAGAACGTATACGTGAATTGGTGTTGCATAAATGAGTTTTGTTGTTCAGAGGACAGCCTACTTAAATCAAACACAGGGTTATAAACGTCTGCAACGAAATTCATAGGATTGACCCCACAAGAAGGGCAAATCTCCGGATTATTTACCAACTCTTTGCCACAATTCCTGCAAAACATTGCGTACCTTTCTTTTTGCCCTTAGAGTTTTTTCAAACAAGATTTCCTAGTTGCCTGATTCACCAAGCACAACAGCCTAATATATTCTCACCCAACCAAATCTTCAATTTGGTTGGGAACCCGAACCCACACACAATTTATATATTTTGTGGCGTAAAATAAATCGGACAACTCCGATATACATAATTTATAGGAACTCTTACTTGAATTGCCCCTTCCCCAAAGCAGTAAATACAATCGCTGGGATGCCCAAGAATATAGCAGGTGCAATAACTGGTAATCCAACAATAAAGCCACAAATTGCGGCAGCAAGTGCAAAACCCCAGGCCCTTTTCCTGATGGCGAAAACCCCGCCTACTATAACTACTATGCTAAGGATAATCATTGGGGCGCCTATTAGTGCACCTAACCCAGCTATAAAGAAAGTCAGAAATCCTGCTACTATTGCACAGATTATCCCAATAACTAGACCAGTAACCCCGATAATGAGGTCTAGAATTCCCGCAGTCACCGGCATCCAGGTGCCACCTGTCGCTGCCGTTTTCCCTGTCACCTTAGCACCACACTTAGTGCATATTTCAGTCATCGGCGTCGTTGGAGCACCACACCCAGGGCAAAAACTGATGTCCGCCATTGGCTTAGCTCCGCAATTCATACAAAATTCCGGACTCCCGACCAATTCCTTTCCACAATTTCTACAAAACATTGTCTCCCTCCTTTGCAAACAGCGGCAGCTACCATTTCTGAATTAGCCTGCCTTCTTTATCTCTCATACGTCCGACAACAGCAAATATAAAGTCAACAAAGGCCCAAATCTCTACCGCTATAAGAAATATATAGCCTATAAAGAACCATATAGTTGCCAGACCTATAATGCCTAATATAAGCATTACGGTGGCTGTTCCCGTCTTACCAATATAGAATCGATGAGCACCAACCCACCCAAGAAACCAGGCGAGCAAAGTAGTGGCAAGTCTTGATTTTGGTGATATATCCCCTGCTTGCTCTTTTGCTACTCGTGCGCCACATTTAACACATATTTCAGTTAGAGGCGTCGTTGAGACACCACAGGCATTACAAAAGCTTGTACCGCCCATCGGCTTAGCTCCGCAATTCATACAAAATTCCGGACTCCCGACCAATTCTTTTCCACAATTCCTACAAAACATTGCCTACCTCCTTTCTCCTTTTTTACCTTTTATATAACGATATAGCTAGAAGCCCTTATTGTCAATACCTCAAAACTTCAACCACTGCCAGGGCAGTGAATTTGCCCACTATAATCTATCCGGGCACATAACCAATTACCACATTTTTACCTTGTCAGTAATAGCAAATCATCACAAACTCCCAAGCAACTATACAAAGAGAGCTTCCCGAGGTAAGAATGCCTTCTCGGCTTACCTGACCAAAACGGAATAAGTCTTCGGGCAAGGCTATCTAATGACAGCCTCCTCACAGTCCTCCAGAAATACTCACCAGGGTGGGGATGCAAGGCCCACCAAGACTATAATTGCCCCAACTATCGCAGATATTCCCAGACTAATAAGGAACATCCGCCACCATAATCCCCAGGCTAATCTCCAGGTTGGCTTGATTTCGTTATCCATCTGTTGTTCCTCCACTCTTCATTTTGTTGTGCTCTAATACTTTTATTTGAGCAAATAGCTTCTGCTATCCCTCGAGTTCATTGTAATTATAACGTTCGCTCGATGTCAATATAGTTGGTAGCTTAACCAAGCTCCTTGACCATATAAGCGCCTTCCAGACTATAACCAAGCAAGCGGTAATACTCCCGGGCACCGACACCACTGAGCACCGATAATCTATCAGCCTCGAATTCCTCGCTAGCCATCCTTTCTGCCTCACGAAGTAACCTTTCACCAAGACCGTGATGTTGAGCGGATTGCTCTAGCCTTTCCCCCAGGGGAACTTCAGGGCCAAAAACGTGTAGCTCCCTAACCATTGGTTTTTCCTCATTTATTCTCAACCTCAGCAAGCCAAATAAAGTCTCATTCTCATCCTCATAGGAAAGGAAGACCTCCTTCCCTCCCAGGGTTTCATAATCCATTCTGGTTAGCCAGGGCTCGCCAATTGCCGAGCCATCCTTCATGCGGTGCCCATATTCCCGACAACGAATGCAGCTACAGCGAAGACCTGCTTGCCCCATCTTTTTTCTAAT
>JADDYB010000803.1_pt1 | contig 10062 bp, 7 predicted proteins | sample 8641941 | NCBI WGS metagenome assembly JADDYB01 (sample SAMN16275377, study PRJNA637457) | freshwater sediment metagenome | isolation source: Lake Kineret sediment | place: Israel: Lake Kineret | collected 2013 | reverse complement strand
AGAATGCAAAAGCTATGCGGATTATTGGATTAAAAAATTTATAATAAATAATAGACATTATAAAGATTTATGCGGATGACTATAATTATCCCATTGGACGTTTCGCCAACTTTTCTTAATACATGAATACTATCGATACCAGATTGAACTCCCACTAAAATCTCGGCAAACACGTCCTTCAATTTATTAGGTTGGAGATTAAGCTTCTCTTGTAAGCTTCCTGATTTTTTATTTACAAGTACCCAAGGATTTTCTGACATGGCTTTGAGATCATAACTTGAACAATCATTTTCTTGAAGAGCGCGCAGTTCTTACTGCAATTCTGAATTGTCCATAGCCGAAAACACATAATATAGGAGTTTTGAATTTTCAGATTTGCTAAGCAAAATGATACCAGTGTAAGTTGAAGCTGTCTTAAATATTAGATTACTCCCAAAACTCACAAACATCTTTATTGCCGCATTTTCTACTAGGAAGCGTCTCAAACCAGATCCGAAATCTGAATTGATAAATTTATGAGGGCAAATATATCCGAGAAATCCCTCTTTTTTCAGCAAGGTAAATCCTTTCTCTATAAACAATAAATACAGATCAAATCGCTTAACGGCACTTGCAAAATGATCGATATAATAATTAATCAGATCACCATAATGCTCTTGTAGACCTTGAATCCTCAAATACGGTGGATTACCTATCAGTGCATCGAATCCGCCGTTCTCAATAATCTCTGAGAACTGCTTCTCCCAGTCAAAGGGATTGATTCGTTTGAACTCATCTAGGCTGATATCTGGATGGCTTTCGATGTAGTCAGTGCTAACCAGAGAATTTCCGCATTTTATATTATCATCCAGATCCGGCAACGCTCTTTCTTCCGAGAACCGTAACAAGGTTTGTATAGTCTCTTCGCTCTCACCTTCTAATACTTTCAGTAGAAGCGATAATTTGGTTACCTCAACCGCCTGGGGATCTATGTCAACGCCGTAGACATTGTTCAATAGGATGCGCTTCTTCTCCTCGGTGGCGAGCCTCCAAATATTTCCAGGACCCTTATAGATTGGAAGATTTGATACTTGGCGGTGCTTTTTCTTTCGGCCTCTCCTTTTTCCATTATTAGAGGCATCTGTTATGTAGTCGAACGGAAGGAGTTTTCTAATAATCGGCGAGGTCTCAGGTTCTCCTTTTTCTAAGAAAGGCAACATGGCCTTAGAATACCAGTCCAGATGCCAGTCCAGTAGATACTTGTAAGCCCCAAGAAGAAACGACCCAGATCCACAAGCGGGATCAAGTATCCTAAGAGTTGATGCCGTCTTGGGAGTCTTTCCTTCTAGCAACTTACCTACCGTGTTCTTAACAATATATTCAACGATGAAGGACGGCGTATAGAAGACACCGCCTGCCTTCTTTACCTCCGGCTTGTCTTCGACTTTGGCATGATGCCCTTCGGTGAGTCGAATTACCTTGCCAAGAAATTGCTCATATACCTGGCCCAAGATCTCTGGAGGCATGACCGCAAAGTTATATGGGCCTGGCGGGTAAAGGCTGCTGATGATCTTCTTGAGAGGTTTATCATCTATCTGGAGCTTCAGAGTGAAGAGATCCGGCTTAGCTCGGTCTTGCTCTTCCTCGAAGTGGAAAAGACCGGAGTTAAAACGTGCATCGGCATGAACGAAGAGATCAACAAGCCTGGGATAGATTGCTTCCTTGTCCAAGAGGTTCTTGAGTTGTTCATACTTCTCTATATCCCTATCCTCGCATATTCTTAAGAAAATAATCCGGTCGATAGTGCTCTGAACTGCTGTGTTCAGTTCCTCGACGCTTAGATCCTGGTTTCTGATGGCAATATTTCGAGCCAAGTCTTCCCGCCATGAGGAGATCTCATCCAGGAAAGCTTCATCAACTTCTTCTGTTCCACGTTTTGACTTTGTCTTCTCTGCGTATCTGTCGAATGACCCATTTAGAATTGCTTCTCTAGAGAAGATCCCGGCTATTTCGTCCCAATGGTCGATATAATCTTTATATGTAAAGTAACGAAGACGCGCCGTAGCGGGACCGTCTGTATCTTTTGGTTTGAAACGGCAATCGTAGACCGCAAATTCCTCGAAATCCGTAAGGATTGAAAGAGGAAGCTTGGCATTCCAAGCATATTTGCGTATTTGAAGGGCAGGCGCTGGATCTTCTGCTATATCGACTGAAGGCTGTTTAGTTTCGAGGAAAAATTTGCGGCTTCCTCCAATTCTAAATAAATAATCTGGGGTTTTGATACCATGTCCAACCTTGATTGAGCCCTCGTATATTACCTCCTCATCTGATGGATGTAAGCTTCGTGCATTTTCCATATCCCAACCGAGTTGCTCAAAGAATTTGTCAACAAATCCGCGTCGGACACGTTCTTCATTGTAGTTATCCTCGCTTGACTTGTGCGACTTGTAGTCGTCCTTGTAACGGTCGAACCTTTCTACAAGCTCTGCTATCACCATTGGGGCAGCCAATATTCTCCCTCGGGATCATTAATTACATCAATACATGAAAAGGTTTATGCAGAAAGTTACTGAACTTTTAGCTGTTGAGTAAACCCTTTGATATTTATCCCTTCAAAACACCTTTTTAGTATATGCCCAAGCTAAAGCCTCCTGAAATAGCAGAAGAAGCCAACGAACAAGAAGAAACCCTCGAATCTATCCCCAGCCATCCCACTTGGTCAGGCAGCATCAGCATTGGCCTGGTCAACATTCCGGTTCGAACCATTCCCTTAACAATCGACAAGAAGGTCAGCTTCCGAATGCTGCATCAGAAATGCAAAACTCCCATCTCCTACAAGATCTTCTGCCAAGAAGGGGATGAGGTTCCCAAGAGCGAGATAGCTTACGGATACAGGCTGAAAGGCCATGAATATCTGGTCTTCGATAAGAAAGAGATAGATTATGCAAAACCCGAATCTTCCAAGGTGATAGACCTGGACAAGTTCGTAAACTTCTTCTCCGTCGATCCTCATTACTTCGAGCGAACCTGGCTACTCATCCCCAACAACTCTGAGAAACCCTACGCTCTGCTTCGAAAAGCCCTTGATCAGACCGGCATGGCCGCTATTGGAAGAATGACCATGAGCACCAAAGAGCGGGCAGTCCTGATTCACTACTACCGCGGTGCCATTGTAGCCACGGCCTTGAGATATCCAGATGAGGTGAGAGATTTATTCCATATTCCAGAGCTGGAAAATCTTCCTGAGCCTGATGAAGAGGGTCTAGCTCTGATGACCGAGATCGTGGACAAAAAGACTGTGAACCTGGACCTCAGCGTATTCCACGATACCTACCTGGAGAAGATAGAAGCCCTGATCAGCTCCAAGATGAAGGGAGAGGCTGTGCAGGTGGAAGAGAAGGAGCCCAAGAAGCCGGTAGCCAAGAGCATGATGGAGGCACTGAGGAAGACGGCGGAATCTTTGAAGTGATGCTTGAATCTAGTAATTTCAAATTGCATCTGCTGCATTTCGCAATGGGATCTCAATTTTTAAGGTGCATCAACGGTTTAATGCGGGGCAGCTAGATGATTCTGCGATTATCTTTGCCGCTGAGATCTGAGGGCTCATCTGCTGGGCCGCTTGCACAACATACAGACTAGTATGCGGGCAATAGCCGGTGCAGCAGACAGTTAGCATTGATAACTAATTTGCGATTAGAGCGAATGCCGTACCTCCGAAACTCATGGACCTTAGCCATCTGCCTCTTGAAGCTTGTTGCATTTGCAAATAATTTTGTATCCCGATATTTCGAAGTGAGCCTTAGGAACGCAATAGCGTTAAAAGCGGATATTATTTTAGTAATCTTTGAGAGGATTATTTATACTATCTGGGACTTTTAAGAGGCCTAAGTGAAACAGATATTATGGTGGTTGATAGCCGAAGCAACCTAACGATAAGAGACAAAAAATGCCATCGGACCTCACAGGGTGCAGATTGTTTTCTGGAGGGTAATGTCCACGTTAAATAGATAAATCAGCAACGCCCTATAATACATAAAAAATGCATAGAATCTCAATCATTTTGAAGATTAGGAGGTCTCTACTATGAAGTCGTATCCATATCCACCAGGTGATGAAAAGGTAAAATGGGTCTCAACAGATTGGCTGGCTCAGCACATAAATGATGATAATCTCATGATCCTGGATGTCCAGCCCAATGTTCATGACTACATTATGGGCCACCTGCCCAACGCTATTTATCTAAACGAAGGGCTGATGAGATCGGCCTGGGACCGGCTGCCTTCCATGTTCGTCCCGCCGGAGTCCATCCAGCCGGTGCTCTGTCGAACGGGCCTAGATCCGAATAAGCCCGTTGTAATATATTCTGGGGCTGGCCGCTACAGCAAATGCGCCGCTGGCCTGGGAGACGGCCTGGAGCAGACCATGATGGCTTATTCGCTGATCCGCTTCGGACATAATAATGTGTACATCCTTGACGGCGGCATAGAGAAGTGGAAGGGAGAGGGAAGAGAGCTCACCAAGATATTCCCCCAATGGGAACCGTCTGATTTCAAAGTCAAGGTGCAGAAGCAATACTTCGTTGAGTATGATGAGTTCAAGAAGATGCTGGGCCAAAAGGATGTGATCGTCTTCGATGCCCGACCTTTCGAGGTGTACAAAGAAGGCGAACTTTGGATTAAAAACGGCCACATTCCCGGAGCCAACAGCCTGCCCTGGCGAAGCCTCATGACCAAAGATAACGCCAGGCTCATGAAGAGCGATGAGGAGCTGAAGGCCATTGTGGGCCAGTTCAATATTACACCCGACAAGACTCTGCTCATCTATTGCGGCACAGGACGTGAAGCCACTAACGAGTTCCTCTTCTTCAGGTTCTACCTGGGCCACGAGAAGGTCAGGATCTATGAAGGCTCTTTCACCGAGTGGTCCTCACACCCGGAGAATCCCACGGTGACCGGCGAGAAGCCTCTTTAATAATTTTTAGGATTTAATTTCAAGGTGGATCATGCTATTTGAAAGGATAATCTCCAAGGGACTGGCCCACTACTCCTACTTAATTGGGGATAAAAATGAAGCTGCAGTTATAGATCCCCGGAGAGACTGCGACGTATATGTAGAAAAAGCAACTGCTGAAGGCATGAGGATCGCCCACATCTGGGAGACTCACCGGAACGAAGATTACGCCATTGGATCGGTTGAGCTGGCCGATCGAACGGGAGCTGAGATCTGGCATGCTGACAGCCAGTGGGATTACAGTTACGGCAAGGCTGCAAAGGATGGCCAAAAATGGAAGGTAGGGCGCCTGGAAATGGAAGCCGTCCAAACACCTGGACACACTCCCGGTTCCATGAGCTATCTCCTGCGAGATCCCAGCGGACTTCCCTGGACCATCTTTTCAGGTGATGCTTTATTTGCGGGAGATGTAGGCCGCATAGATCTTCTTGGCGCTGATCGAGCACCGGAAATGGCCGGGCTACTTTGCGACAGCATCTTCGGAAAGCTGCTTCCCCTTGGCGATCAGGTAATTGTCTGTCCGGCACATGGGGCAGGCTCTGCGTGTGGAGAGTCTATTGCTGAAAGGCTGTGGACAACTATCGGCATAGAGCGCAAGTACAATCCTAGGCTGCAATTCAAGAATCGTGAGGAATTTGTGGCCAACCTTGTAAAAGAGCGGATAGAACGCCCACCATACTTCCACTATATGGAAAAGCTGAATCTGAAAGGCGCACCTATGAAAAGGCTGCCGGCTCCTAAGGCCCTATCTGCCAAGGACTTCGCTCTCATGGCCAGGGATTCGTTTGTGCTGGATACCAGAATGGAGCTAGGTTTTGGAGCGGCGCACGTTCCTGGCGCCCAGTCCATTTGGATCGACGGACTGGCCAGCTTTGAAGGCTGGTTTGTTCCCTATGACCAGCCTATCTTGCTGATTTGCGAGCCATGCGATATTCAGGAGGCCGTGAAAATTCTAATCAGAGAAGGATATGATGATATTGCCGGATTCTTAGCCGGAGGCTTGCTGAGCTGGCATATGTCTGGGCAAAGAAGCGCTTCAATTAAGACCATAACAGTTCACGAGCTATGCAGCTTGCTGGATAAGAATGAAACTATACCATTTCAGATCCTAGACGTTAGAAGCGATGAAGAGCTGAAGAGAGATGGCCGTATCCAAGATGCACAGCACATACATGTGACTCAAATCCCGGAGCGCATGAATGAGGTCGGAAAAGAAAGGATTGTTTACATTTTTTGCGGCAGCGGGATGCGCTCGATGATTGCCGCAAGCTTCCTGCAGAGAAACGGATGGCAGGATCTAAATGTGATCTTGGGCGGCTTGGCAGGCTGGAAGTCGACTAGATGTCCAGCTAAACAAAGCCGATGACGAATCCAGAATTGATTTCTTTGATATTAGGTACAAAAATTCTTCTTTAATTCTTCTTTTGTCGAAAAAGGAGACGGCGAATCCGGAAAAAAGCTCATATCGCTCATTGAACAAGGAACGCCCCAAAATGGAATAAGATCCAGAGTTGAGGTGACAACCTCAATCTGGAAGACCGTTTGAATCTTTAATTTTTGTAATATTACATGCCCATAGACAGCTTCATAGGAATTAGCACCTGGTCTATCTCATAGATTATTCCGTTTTCATAACTCTGAGATTTTAGGATGCTCGCTCCTCCTACAATTCCCTCTTTTGTGTCAATAGCTTGAGAGGATCCTTCCAGGGTTTCCACATTGTCAGCCTTAGTCCTATTGATTGCACTATTTCTGTCCACTATGTGGTAACTCAATAGCGTTCTGAGATTATCCTTATTTCCCATTATGGTGCTAAAGGCCTTTTTATTAACATTGGCAAAAGCCTGGTAAGCTTGGTCGTTGGGAGCAAATATGGTAAATGGTCCTTCTGACAATGCGCCAATGCCAAGCATCCCCTGACCATTTAACCTATCCGCAAAGCCCGCGTTCTGAACGGCCTCAGCAAACTTATTTAGTCCCATAGACTTGGCCGCTTCAATCACGCCTATACCAGCACCGTCAGTGCTCTTGGGAATTAGCACTTTATCGATGACATAGATAGAGCCATTATCGTATTTCTTGGTCTTGAGCACATTGGCTCCATTCACGGAAAGGCCATCAGTCGTAGTAATGCTTAGGTTCTCTCCCTGAAGAGTACGCAGCAATGTGCCATTGGTCAATTCTCCAGGAGCGCAGCTGCCGCAAGCTACATGATAGCTGACTACTCTCTTTAGGTCCGTCTCATTGGCAGCTAGGTCTATGCCCGTTAAATTGGCAAAGGCAGCATCATTGGGAGCAAAAACCAGGAAAGAAATGTTTCCAAAGACAAGTAATCCCTTATTATCCAGAGCGTCCGCAAGGCCAGTCTGCTGCAAAGCAGCCGAGAAGTTGCCAAGAGATCCGAGATCCTTAGTGACTTCCATTACGCCATAGCTCTTGGCCAACGCTCCGCTTGCAAGGAAATTGATCGATAGCACTGCAAATAACAGTACCACCACACATGTTCCTCTTCTTATATTCATATTAACCCTCACCCCAAATTTTTAACCATCGATGATTGATTCTCCAGATATAAGTCTTTCCACTACGCAGTCTTATTTCAAATTATTCTTAGCATTTTAGGCGAAATATTCAAAAAGATTAAGTGGAAATAATAGATTGTGATATTTGCAGTCGGCCTTTTGATCTTGGCCTTGTTGGTCCCATCAGCTCATGCTCATGTGCCTATAATTCCTTCGGATAATGAAAAGATAGCCTATGCCTATCACATTTCCGATCCGGGGAAATCCTGGGCCATCTATGGTAAGCTCGATCGAGGCGAAACGCAGTACTACAGGTTCAATTTAGAAAAAGGGGAAAGAATATATCTATCGTTATTGAAATCTACAAATCCAAAAGAGAATGATTTCAATCCCAAAATGCTCCTCATAGTTCCGGGCCAGAATATCAACAAAACAGCTCTTGGATCATTGGAGCTGCCCCCCGGTTATAGTGCATTGGCCATTGAAGGCATTGGATCAGAGTCTGCATTCTACGAGCCATTTGGGCCGGGCAGCTATTACCAAATGGCAGAGCTGAATACAACCGCCTCAAATTCAGGCATCTATTATGTTGCTGTCTATGATCCGGACAGTGCTGGGCACTACAGCCTGGCCATCGGATACCGCGAAGAGTTCGGACTTTGGGAAAGAATCACTACTCCGATAAGATTGATATCGGTATACCAATGGGAGGGCCAAAGCTTGGCCTTCATTTTGGCTCCGATATTTGCCGCTGCTATCATTGGCTCGACTTTAATCTGGCAAAGGAGAAAGCGTACCGCATTCATGTCGTCCGCTACTATGGCGGGAATGCTTTTTTTGGGCAGCAGCGCCACCATGCTAAGCCAGATTATCTTTAACATATTGCGAGTATCTGCGGGATCAGAGGTGATCATATCGCTGGTGTTGTCCTTAATTCCAGCCATTCTGGGAGTGGCAGCCCTGCGTCTGGCCAGGGGGCAGGCAGGACTGCTTCAAAGAGTAGGATTAGCCGTAATAGGAACTTGCGCTCTTCTGGCCGGATCTGGTCTGATCATCGGACCGCTATTGGCCATAGCAGCCAGCATGAGCGTGTCAAAGAGTTAAGGGCGGCTAAATTCAATCTTTCAATAATCCCATTCATCTATGCGAAACTCTTATATTCGATGATTGTCGAAGATATAAGGCTTAAAACCGAATAAATGGCTAGAACTCAATTGAAGTGGATATGGAATTTGGAGGCAAAATTGCAGCTAGAAGCTATAAGCACATTTGCATTTGATGAAGTGTCGAATATCTATGGAGCAACAGAGGACTTTCCTGAGGGCCCTTCTCCAGAGCCCAAGATCCCGATTTCCAGGAGGCCAAAGATAAGGCTGCCCCTAAATCACTAAAGCCAGTGAGCGCGGCGAATGCAGCTGGTTAGAGCAGTTGGCATCCAAAATCCCGACCAAGGACATAGCTGCTCATGTCACCGGTTAAGCGGAGTTGACGCGTGGCCGCCTCCCAAATTTAGCCTTTTTTATTTATATCGATTTTTTCCCTATTTCAATATGTATTTAAGCAATGGAACGACGGTGAGGGAATATTTAAGTATTAGTTATCAGGTAAATCTGTCACGAATGACGGTCGTATCACTTAGATACTTTGGTAAATATATGGAGGAGGAGATGAGATGGCATTCTATACTTTGGGCCTCACCTTTGAACTTGTGATACTCCTTACAGTTATCGTTTTGGCTGTATGGATTTATGGTATATATTTCAACATAAAAAAATGGGGCATAGGATCGACAGGTTATCACGACCAGCTGCGATTCAGCTTCTGGCTGTTCCTGGCCACCTGGATCCACGAGGCTTTCAAAGACGGATTATGGGTATTTATAAGAACGGTAATTCTTGATGTGCTGCTCTTGAGGAGGACTCTTGCCCGAAGCCCGGTAAGATGGGTAATGCATATGTCCATGTTCTATGGATTTTTGACCTTAGCATCACTCTCGGGCCTTGGGCTCATGCTGGATATCATTGAGCATTTTGAGGTTCCCGGCCTGGTCCAGCCGGCTGAGATGCTCAAGGAGGCCTTAGCACTGCCCTTTGATATATTTGGATACTTGTTGCTCTTCGGCGCGACTATAGCTATAGCCCGAAGGATATTGATCAAGTTCGTGAGAGACAATACCAGCGCCTATGATGCTGTCCTAATCGGCGCCGTCTTTCTGATTACCATCACCGGTTTTTACGCTGAGTGGATGCGCGGGAATGCTTTCCTGGTTGGAAACGCCTTTGAATATCCGATTTATGCGCCACACTTCGCCTTGATTCATACCATACTGGCCTTGGGTCTGTTCGCCTTCATCCTGCCCTGGTCTAAGTATATCCATGTGATAGCAACACCCCTGACCCTGCTGGCAAATAGAGGAGGAGAGTAAAATGGCTGATGATAAAGAAAAGGCTTCCAAGCCCTTGATGACGGGGTACTTATTATCGACTCAACTATTGGAGGTCGATGGCTGTAACAGGTGCCAGGAGTGTATGAAGTGGTGCCCCACTTTCGA
>JADDYB010000802.1_pt1 | contig 10070 bp, 18 predicted proteins | sample 8641941 | NCBI WGS metagenome assembly JADDYB01 (sample SAMN16275377, study PRJNA637457) | freshwater sediment metagenome | isolation source: Lake Kineret sediment | place: Israel: Lake Kineret | collected 2013 | reverse complement strand
TACCCGCGATATCCGGGAGAAACACGTGAAGCCGCAACTCGACGCGATGATCAAGCCGGTCGCCATCACGAAACGGCTCGTGCTGGATTTCATTTCAGCCATGGGATGCTCGCCAGTTTGCCCGGTTTGCGGCCTAACCCAAGCGACCGATGCCGTGCTCGTGTCGCACGTGATGGAAAATCACCCGGAAGGACTGATGGGCCAAATGCGCGTCATGGCATCGAGCAAGGAGGGGAAAACCCGGAAGACGCTTGACACGATACGCCGGTTCTTGGCTGACGTCACCCCGGTATTCACCCGGAAAAATGACGCTAGCAATCTCGAATCGTTGGATGTAAAGGAATACCCGCCAGACGTGTATGACTGCTGGGTGAACATCCAGCACGCGTTGCGCGTGTTTGCAGACGAGGTCAAGGAACATCCGGATATCAGCGGGTATGTCAAGATACACGACACGATCCTTGATATATCCATCAAGTTTCCAACAGTCAGCAAGCATGCCATCGATGATATTGACCGGTGCATGTCGATGGTCAAGGAGATCGACGGGTCACATGCCCGCATCTTGTACCTCGACCGGTTGAAGACCCGGCTGGTACAGATGGCATCCCGGCACGGGACGTGAACGAAAAATGACGAGCAAGAAAAGCAAGGCGAAAAACCGGCAAAAATATTTCAATGCCCGTGCCAAGTATTATGGCGTGGAAGAAACCAAGAAATATTTCGATAACGGCGGAACGAAACACGTGAGCAAGGATGATCAAAAATAACATCAAGCACGGCGCGTGCGACACGTGCCATCACGACGGGGACTTGACGGAACTGGATGGGAAGATGCTCTGCCCCGTTTGTTTCATGTATCAAGCACGCGGCTATGTCCCGATCAACCCGAACTGCTCGGAGGTCGTGTTCAAGTTACCCGGCATGGCAAAGGAAGATGCACTTGCCATCTTGAAAAAGCACGGCATCATGGAGGTGGACATCCCGTTGAAATTGCTTTCCGATGATGAGGACCACGATGACATCGTGTGGCACGTCATCGCTGACCGGGACAACCCGATGGTACCGAATCTTGATTCGGAATACGGGTGCTCCTTGATCGTCATGGAAGATTGGGATGGCATGCTCGCCATACGCGGTGGTATCAACCTCGAATTCTCGGCCTTGCCGACCATGAAGAAAATCGCCGATGCGTTTCCCGGTAGCAAGTGGGAAGAAGTCACGGGGGGCGGGATGACGGACGAGCTTGCCGAGTGGGTGAACAACGGCATGGAATACACGAAACGCCAAAAGAAAATGAGGAAAGACGAGCTAAAGGAACCGGGGGATGACACGAAGCTTGCCCGGGAGAAGATCATCGATCCGGCGTTCGACACGGGTGGTTCGTGATGAGAGAGAAGATCCTCCGGTGGAGCAAGGGAAATATCGAGATCATGCCGGGATCGCCGGTCGAACGCGTGCGCGAGTTGCTCATCGACATCGATCATCGGTTGAACGACACGAGCACGATGAGCGAGTACACGTCCATAATACTATATTGTATCTGGCACGATGCAACGAAATACATCGAAAACATCGGATCGGGGGAATGATGGTGGAATCGATCGATGAAAACCCGGATCCGCGCGTCTGGTTGCAAGCCCGGAACGACGAATGGTCAAGGGAAAAGGGCGAGATGGCGATGTATTACGTGAGCCGTCACGAGGGCCGGATATATTTTTTCAACGAGAAGGTGAGTTACCCGGATTGCCCGGACGCGTGGTACACGTTCGAATCGATCGGGTCGTGGTCACCGCGGAGCAAGACGTTCGCGTGGTCTTGCGCGAACGAGACGAACGTGCAAACCACGTCGTCCATTAGCAAGAAAACGATGGAATGGATGGCAAGCAAAACCGGGAGATTGCTTGGAATTATAACGGATGTCGAGAGCGTGGAACAAGCGTGGTTCATCGTCGCGGTCGCCGCGAAACTTTCAAATGCCATCGCCGTGTACAAGAACCCGACACATATCCGGGATTTGAGTGAAAATGATATTGAATTCATAAAATCACGCGGATACAAGCCGTGGGAATTGCGAAAAAATAGGATATATCATAACGAATTCATTGCCATTACAAGCGGAAAGAATGTTATAAAGAAGTGATCATGATGATCGAACTAAACCCGAATTACGGCGATGGATGCCAACCTCCACGTGCGATAAAGCCGGGATTGTCCGGTATTTTCTTTATAAACACGTCGGGAGACATGGTTTCCATGGCAGACTATTGTAGATTGAACGTCACCCCGTTCAAGTTAAAGAGCAAGTGTGGCGAAGGTTTGAAAGCTCCGGAAATAAAGCAGATATGCAAGGAATCTGGCACGAAGGGTTTTAGTGGCCTAAATAAGGAAGAACTGATCAAACTTTGCTGCATGCCTACTCAAAAAGAACTTGAAAAACGATGGGAAGAAAACGGATTTCCAAAGATCAATACGCTCCTCTCCGGATCTGAAGATTCTGGCTTGATAGAAGTTAAGGATGGCGAGTTTTCCATCGACGCTTACGATCAGCACGAGTTCATCGACGCCGAGCCAAAATCTGAACGTGATTATAAAACTGGCAAATGGGAGGAATACACGAAAGGATGGGACGGGATACTCACCTATCGGATGGAAAATCTATTCGGTTTCTTGGGCTCGTTGATGGCTGAAGGAGAGAAATCGAGTGTAACGATCCGTTGCGAGAACGATTCAACCGATTGTTGGGAAAAGGACGTTTACAAGCTATCAAAAGTTGATGGAAAATTCGAACACAAGCACGCGAAATCCGATAGCTATTGCCCGGATGACGATTACGACGACGATGATGACGACTGAAGTCTTTATCAATTTTACCCTTCTTTTTACCAGTGGTGACGTGAAACGACCGAAACGAGCCAACCTCCAAGACGCGGGAGGGAGGAAAAAACGCGACTTGCTTTGCAAATTTTGACACGGTATTAAAAATACCGGGGTGAATGATCGCGCGTGGAACCCGGGTATTTCGACCAGATCAAGTCGCGCGCCAAGAAGGCGATCGATGAGAACTTTCCAACGGGAAACATCATTAGCGTCAAGAACGTGAGGAAGGCCATGCAAATAGAACCGGGAGACCGTTCCATGATCGTGTTCCTTTCCCGCATTCTTGCCGTGCTCGAGAACGAGGGCGCGTTGAAGAAAATGGAAGGCGGACCCCCCCGCCGGTATGTCAATCTAGGATTGAAAGAGCGGATGGCATCCAGCACCACGATCACGCGCTGAGGTCCCCGGGCTGGCCCGCGGATGGGGTGGGCTGCACCCTTCACGGGCGCGCGCGCGTCGCGCCCGGGTAAATCCGCGCGCACGCGGAACGGTCGTGGCCCGGCAAAAATAATAAATTAAACGAGCATGGTTGACGGGACATGATCTTGATCTTGATACTGGCGGCGTGCGTGATGGCGACGGTTTTCATCTTGTGCATTTATGCCAATGGGAAAAATTTTATACGGAGGCAAAGAGAAAGAAATGAAGACAATGCCGGATTAAACTTGGACGGGTCGAATCCAACATCTTTAAAACATCGCGCGCGGTATTCGTGTTGATCCTCGACGATCACGCGCTGACGCCCCCGGGCTGAATGCGGCGGGCAAAGACACTGCCCGGTGCCGGGCATTTCTCCCGGCACGAAGCCGGTCATCCAAGTTATATCCGGCATTGTCGGTCTCCGGCAAGAAACCCATCGTCCCCGACGATGCTGACGAATAGCCCCGGTCCGGCTCGAACGGACGCTGCATGCTTCAGAGGCATGCCGGCTTTCCAATTACCACACGGGGCTGCGGGAAATATTATACCCCCGCGAGGGTTCGAACCTCGGCTCCGGGGTTCAAAGCCCCGGCTTCTGGGCCGCTAAACTACGGGGGTAGGGATGGTGCGCCGGCGGCGATTCGAACGCCGTTCCCCGGCTTGGAAGGCCGGGGTCCTAACCAGTTAGACGACCGGCGCGTTGTTGGTCGCGATATCCGGTTGGATGTTTAAATGCAAGGTGTATAATGGAAAAATATGTCGCGAGATAAAGGTTTAAACTGCGGGTTCACCATTGAACTCGACAAGGCATCGTGGACAAGATTGACGGAGGACGAGAAAAAAACGGTGATCGACGCGTTCGAAACGCACTCGTCGAATGTCGGCACGTGGGGATCGGATTTCATCGCCGGAACGGTTAGTAGCGACGTTCCCGGTGCGAGCGAGTCGGATTTGAAACGAGATCTCGTGGCGGCAAGCAAATCGCTTCCTCGAAGGAAACTGGACATCATCAAGGACATCACCATAGACGAGTGTGATGATTAATCTTTTTTTTCCCCCGGGATTGATCATGATGGTTGACTTGAACCGGTACAAGGGCACGTGGCACGAGCAAGCCAGCACGCCGATGTTCTTCCAGCTGGCATGTCTCTCTGACACGAACGCCACGTACACGATCGAGGGAGACAAGATTGGCGTGGATAACAAGTGCAAGACGGTGCTCGGCATTCCAATCGGTGCAAAGGGTGATGCAATACCCGGGGATGCACCAAACAAGTTGCTTGTCAGTTTCTTCCCGTTATCCCCGAGGGCTGATTACATCGTCGAGCATGTTGACAAGGACTACCAGAATGCCATCGTGACCAGCTTGAACCGCCGGTACATCTGGTTCCTCACGCGAGACAAGGTCGTCCCGGAGTCCCGGGTCGATGACTTGAAGCGGATCGCCCGGGAGAAGGGGATCGACACGTCCCGGTTGAAACGAACGCGGCAAGAGTAGCTCGCGGCGGAGTCGCACCGCCACCTCGGGGTCATGAGCCCCGCGGACTTCTGTTATCCAAGCGAGCTGTGGATTGTCAATAACGTGCCGTGATGCTTGTTTTCAAGAGCGTCGTCGTTACTAGCCAACCCGCCGGTGAGATGGGTGCTAGACGCGCCGGGCGCGGCGACACGACCACGACGATGGATACCGGCCCCGCGGGAATCGACGTGGCATGACGGGACGCGCTGGCGCGCGAAAAGGAAGTTACTGTTCTCCTTGCTGCCCCTCGTGCATGGAGCCGGTACCGTGACCGGACACGTCGTTCCCGGCAACGGCCGGGACGATCCCGCGGGGCATGGATAGCATCGGAGAGGTATCACCAAACATGACGGGAAACGATCTTTACATGGTACCGGATGTATTTAAACCCGGCACCCGAAATCCCGCGGTCAAAATACACGGGCGGAAAATTGAACCATCCGGCGGGATGGGAACCCGTCATGCGACACCGCTAGACGAGCGGCGCGCCGGGTCCCAGCCGGCCCGTCGTGTCTTTTAAATATTGCTGTTCCGATCATCATGTCAAGATTGCAAGAGGCGATCGCGACGTTCTTCAATCGATTGCTATTCGTGGATGACGACGAGGGCATTCGCGCCGTGATGCACGTGATACTATCGTCGGCCACGCCATTTACCGTTGACGTGGCAAGCAACGGTATGGATGCTCTAGCGTTGGCACGGGATAACAATTACGACGTGGCGATCACGGATTACCAGATGCCGGGGATTGACGGGATCGAAACGAGCATCGGGCTGCGAGCGTTGCACCCGTCAATGATCATCATCATGACGAGCGGGGCATGGCTAGATGAACGCGTGATGGCGAGGATACGGTCGGTCACGAACGGGTTTTTCCCGAAACCGATCGATAGCAGCAAGCTCATGCCACGGTTGCAGCTCATCCTCACGCGGTACGCGCTGCACGTGATGCAAGGCCGCGCGAACGAAGCATTTCTAGAGCAGATGTGACGGGAGAAAAACGTTGCGAATTAAGAAAAAGAGGGGAACCGGGCCCGCTAGCTAAACTACCCGGGATACCCGGATTACTTGAAATTGCACGCTGCAAGATTCCTTGCAGATGCAATGTGCATCCATGCGCCGGCGACCAAGAGAATGATGCCGATGATGAACAGTATGACCGTCATGCCCGTCGCGTAAAGCCATGCCGCGATGTAGAGAAGGATGGGGTCGTAAATGTACAAGGCAGCGATGTTGATGATCGCGACGAACCCGGCAATGATCATGCCCATGATAAACAAGACAATCCCTATGTCGTGGTGCATTTTCGAGTTCTTGCATTCCATTTCTGTTGGCATTGTAAATCAGTTTTTTTGACGTGTTGGATCCCGGGGCCGGGATCGGGCTTGACACGTGAACGCGACGGGTTGCTTATAAACGTGAAGCCGGATCCGCCGGCGCGGTCATGGATCGCCGCCACTCCCAGCATGTACTTTTATAAACTATCACCGTCCATCCCCGGGACATCATGAAACGCGCCCGGGTAAATCCACGCGCACGCGCGCGGAACGATCGATGGATTCTGAAAAGTCGTCACGCCCGCACGCGCGGGGAACGGTCGAGACGATTGCTTGAAACAGCTTTGCCAATTTGTTTCATATTATACGTGCTCTTCACGGCGGTCACGTGCCTTTATCTATCAAGCGCTTTTTTCTTCATCATCTTGGTCGCCCCGGTAACGATTTTCGCGGGAGGGTGCGTGGCATTCATGGACAAGAAAGGGGGCGGGACCCCCGGTCACGAATCATTACCAACCACTTCCGGGAACCCGTGAAGCGCGACGTTCTTGTTTTTCCACGTTTCATCAAGCGTGACTTCCGTCACGATGGAAAATAGGTCGTTCGTGCCGGCCGGGAATGAAAACGAGCTTGCCTCTTCAACCGATTTGAACTCGATCTCGACGGTGACCATGCCCGGTAGCGGGGGAGACGAGTACTCGTTTATTTCCATGACAAGGGAAGAATCGATGCCGTGCACGGTTGCTGGCACGCGATACCTCGTCTTGTGTATTTCCACGCTTCCCGCGGTCATGAATGCCTTGTTATACTCGTACTCGCGGGCGGTGATGGCGATTTCGGTCTCGAAGCGGGACATGCCGGCCCCTTTCTTGATGGCCTTTCGATAGAAATGCACGTCCTTTCCATCGACAACCGCTGTCACCTTCCGGTACCGGGTTTCCTCGAATCTGGTAACGTGCACGTAATACTGGGAAATGGCGGATACCCGGGTCGCCACGCGCCGCGCCGTGTCGAATCCCGCGCCCTTGCGCGCGATCCATTGTCTCTCTATTTCAACGCCCATGATACATCGATTGGCACCGCCCTTTTTAATGCCGGGCTAGAATGGCCAGAACGGGTCGGCGAACCCGCGACCGCGCATGATGACCGGCACGATGGACGACGCGCGGTGACCCGTTCAACTTGCTCGCGCGGGCTTGGCTTCCGGCATGGAGTTTTTAAACGGGCGGGCATGACCTTGGTCCATGCTACCGGTAACATGCGCCCCGCTTGCCGGGGAAATAACGTGTGGCGGGCATGGCAAGATCGAATTGTACGACCGCATCGTGATCACGAACGTGCATGTCATCAAGAACGAGGACACGAACATGCTCGAAGGATTTCCAAGCATCGACATGCAAGATACTTACTCGTGCAAAGCATCGAGAAAGCAAATCAAGTGCGAGTGCACCGGGAAATGCGAGTACCGGCCACCTTCCGGGGATGGCATGTCGTTCCCGTCGTGGGCAATATTGCGGGATTCTGAAAAATCGAGGTAACCCGTCGGTCATTTTTTTTAACGTTTCGAGTTCATCGCGCGCCGGGAACGTGATGATCGTGATTCTGGCGTGGTGTTTAAATGGCGCGGGAACCGGGGACAATTCATGCAAGACATGAACGATGTGCCGCCGGTGGCCGGGATGGAACGCGCGTGGGACCGGAAGAAAGGCATGACAATGCTCGTGTGCCATGATGGCAAGCACCGGTTCAACATCAAGCTCAACAAGAAAAAAGAAATACCGGAATGGGCGGAACGCGCGTGTACCATCGTGCAAAAAAAGAAGGAGGGAACGACGTGCCGGTGCGCTATCGTGTCGAGCGAGGGCGTCCCGCCAAAGCTCGCGATATCCGGGCTCGTCACGATGGACGACGCGATGCGACAAGACCCGTTCAACTTGCTACCTTAATTGATAGTGCCGGGTAATGACCCCGGGGGCCCGGGCATGCAAGGGAAACGGAGCGAACCGATGGCACGCGATGGTCCCGCCCCGGCAATTCCGGTTGCTTGTTTTTAAATGGCTCGTGCTGGAAGGATGCATGTTATTCGAGCGATACAAGGACATCCCGTCCATCATCCCGGACATCGACCGTGCCCGGGAGATGCTTGCCAGCGATTGCGTTGCCACGACGTATCGAAAAATCCCGTCGAATGAATCCCCCGTCACGTGGGTCGTCGGGGTCAATGGCGAGGGAAAAGTGTGCCCGGAAGAGATATGGACGGGTGTTCCCGGCAAGCCGGGTGAAGGATATGGCGGGAGAACGCTAGCGTGGAAGCTCGATACCGGCGAGACGTTCGAGCTTGAGGGCCCGTGGCACTCGAACCCGGGCGCGCTCGTGAAAGACACGGCAATCGACGCGGATGACGTGAAGGCATGGCCGTCGATAACGGCCCTCTGCTTCCGGGAGAAAAACCCGCATGGAACCGGCCAGCACGATCGGTGGTTGAAAAAATACGTCCAGATCGATCCCGTTCCTAGGCACGACGGGAAGCAAGGGGAGGAAATAGCGATGGAATTCTTGGAAGCGCACCCCGGCGTGGACGAGATTTGCTACGAGACGTTTTACCCGTTCTCCATATCATCCGGTTGCCGGCAGCAATTAACAAGACGTCGAATCGATCAATAACGCGGGGGTCGCTTGTGACGTGGAAAGACGGTAATTAAAGGTTCCATCGCTTGGTATCAAACGTCTTGTTCACGACTTTCATGTACCCGTGGCTATCAAACCCGTTAACACGGGAGAAAACGTCATCAAGTTCCTTGATGGTGCTCTTGATCCGGGCTTTCGTCGCGCCGGTTTTCGGTGCCACGCACAAGAGCTTGGGTTCGGTCCTTATTTTCATCACGCCGGGTTCCCTATCCATTACTTTTTGAGCGTACCCCGAACACGCGATCTTGAAATTGCCATCAACAAATAGCCCGCGCAACATGTCCCGGGCGATGACGTGTGGCCCGCCAGTGGTATTTAACGACGGTTGCACGAAAAATAATCCTTGCGGGGTCCCGCCCGTCGAGCACGATTCTGGAACATCGATGTCATCCCCTCGCGACACGAGCGTGGTATCTGCTTCGAGTTTCCCGGCCTTCCGGCATAACAAGAAGAAATCCACCGGTGTTTCTGCCCAAGCGTCAACCGGCACCTTCGCGATGGATGCTTTCATACGGTCGCGCATGCCGCGCGTGATGGTGAATGGTAACGACATGTGCCGGGAAGTCGCGGGGTTGTTTATAAATAAACGACCAGATTCACCCGTGGAGAAGCGAACCGGTTAGAGAACGCACGACCGCAAGTCATTCACGTTTCCTTGTCTGAACACCGTCCCGTCCTTGCACCGCACCGGTTCGTCGGGCTCGAAAACCTCGATCTCGATTTCTGTGTCGCCCGGGAGCCGGGCAACATCGGCGATGAACGATGGCGTGATGTTGCTCGTCATCAACTTGATGTATTTCAATCGAGCATCGCCCGGGTTATCGAACCGTTCCAATCTTTCGTTCCCCGCGATAACCACGTCCTTAACGTTTATCTTTCTCCCGTCCGGCTGGACGCGGCCACCTTCAAATTCAATGTATTCGAGGTTGGAAAACCGGGAAAAATCCGGGAACGTGTCGAGGTTCATCTCGCAAAAACCTATTTTCGCGACCCCGGGGTGGCATTTGCTCAATTCATCGACGATGGGCGTTTCTTCACCGCGCACGATGATATAGTAATCGTAATAAGCTCCCATCGTCTCCTTGCAATGTTCCTCGTATGCCGGGTTCGCGACGATACATGCCCTTGATGCCTTGACGGTCGCCAGTGATTCCCCTTCCGCTCGAGGGAGCGGGGGGGCCAGCGCGGGTGTTACTGGAACTTGCTCCGGCGGTCTCTCTCCCGGGCGGGCGGCACCCTCACCAGTAATCGACCGTAGCTTGTCGCGCATGTCATCGTAAAACGAG
>JADDYB010000801.1_pt1 | contig 10087 bp, 12 predicted proteins | sample 8641941 | NCBI WGS metagenome assembly JADDYB01 (sample SAMN16275377, study PRJNA637457) | freshwater sediment metagenome | isolation source: Lake Kineret sediment | place: Israel: Lake Kineret | collected 2013 | reverse complement strand
GAGGCCCCGCCCGGCCGCGGGGCCGGCGCCAGGAGGTCGGCCACGAAACGATGCAGGTCCGCCGCCAGGTGGAAGCGCAGGCCGGTGTCGAGGTTCAGCGTCGGCTCCCAGATCGTGCGCATGCCGCTGCCGGCGAACACCTGCTCCGCCGCCGCGGGGGCCGCGCGCCCTCGAGATCGGCGGCTCGCGCCTTCGCGGGGGCCTCGCGGACGCGCCCGCACCGCGCGGCGGGGTCGCGGCCTGCCTCCCGGCCTCGCCCGTCCGCCGATCGCGTGGACGGCCGGGAGCCTCGCGGGTATGTCACCGTCCCCTGCGGGCGCGGCGACGGCGGGAGGCGACATGGACGGGACGCACCGGCGCGACTGGCGGACCCCGGCGGCGATGCTGGCCGCGGGCGCGGTGGTCCTCGCGATCTCCCTGGGGATCCGGCACGCGTTCGGCCTCTTCCTCGCGCCGATGACGCGCGACCACGGCTGGACCCGGGAGGTGTTCGCGCTCGCGATGGCCGTGCAGAACCTGGTCTGGGGCGCGGCCCAGCCCTTCGCCGGCCGGCTGGCGGATCGCCACGGGGCCGGCAAGGCGATCCTCGCGGGCAGCGCGCTGTACGTGGCGGGCCTCGTCCTCATGGCGCGGGCGGACACCGCCTCCTCGCTCCACTTCGCCGGGGTCCTCGTCGGCCTGGGCCTCTCCGGCACCACCTTCCCGGTCGTCTTCGGCGCGATCGCCCGGTCGACGCCGCCGGAGCGGCGCAGCCTCGCCATGGGCGTCGCCATGGCGGTGGGCTCGCTCGGCCAGTTCGTCATGCTGCCGGGGACCGTGTCGTCGATCGACGCCGTCGGCTGGGCGAGCACGCTGCTCGTCCTCGCGGCGCTCGGGGCGGCGATGGCTCCCCTGTCGAGCGCGCTCTTCGAGAAGCCGGGGGCGGGGACCTCGAGCGAGCCGCCCGTGCCCCTCCGCGAGGCGCTCGCCGAGGCGCTGACCCACCGCGGCTTCTGGCTGCTGTCCTTCGGGTTCTTCGTGTGCGGCTTCCACGTGGTCTTCATCGCCACGCACCTCCCCGCCTACCTCGCGGACCGCGGGCTGGGCGCGATGACCGCCGCAGCCGTGCTCGCGCTCGTGGGCCTCTTCAACGTCGGGGGCTCCTACGCCGCGGGGTTCCTCGGCGGTCGCATGCGGAAGCCGGGCCTCCTCGTCGGCATCTACGGAATGCGGGCCGTGGTCATCGCGGCCTTCCTGGCGCTGCCGGTGACGGAGGGGTCGGCGTACGCCTTCGGCGCCGCGATGGGGCTGCTCTGGCTCTCCACCGTGCCGCTCACGAACGGCACGGTGGCCGCGGTCTTCGGCGTGAAGAACATGGCCATGCTCGGGGGGATCGTGTTCTTCTTCCACCAGGTCGGCGCGTTCCTGGGCGGCTGGCTCGGCGGGCGCATCTACGTCGCGACCGGGAGCTACGACGTGGTCTGGTGGATCGCCATCGCGCTCGGGGTCGTCGCCGCCCTGCTGAACGCGCCCATCCGCGAGGAGCCCGTGGCGCGGCTCCGCGTCGCACCGGAGGTCGCGGGCTGAGGGCCTTCGCCGTCAGGGCGTGCGTCGTCGCGCTGCTCGCGCTCCTCGCGCTCTGGGCCTTCGCGTCCTACCTCCAGCCCTCCTTCACCGGGGAGAAGGTGACGGAGATCCTCCGCTGCAATTGACGGCCGGGCGGGTTGCGGCCCGGAAGGCGCGCCCCGGCGCGGCGTCCCGGCCGTCCTCGTCAGGCCTTCCCGCGCTGCGCGCGCGCCCACTCCTCGAGCGTCAGGGGCCGGATTCCCCACCGTTCGGGGAGCGACCGGATGTCGGCCGAGTACCCCACGCGCTCGAACCACTCGAGCATCCGCGCGAAGTCCTCGCTGGCCTTGCGCACCTCCTCGATGGGGACCGGGTCGTAACCGATCTGCCTCCCCAGGAGCAGGCTCACCGCGGCGGCTGCCGCGGGCATCGTCGCGGAGTCCCCGGCAATGTCGGTCTCGGTGCCCTTCCAGCGGTCGGCCTCCGCGAACGCCTGGGCGGCGAACCTTCCGATGTCGTCGGCGGCGATCATCTGCAGCCGGGTCGTCGGCTTCATGGCGGTGACGATCCTGTCGCCCTGGAGGAACCAGGGCGACACGAGGTTCTCCATGAAGAACACCGGCCGGAGGATGACGTGGGAAGGGAACCCTAGCTCCCGCACGGTCTGCTCGATCCGGGCCTTGTTGTCGAAGTGGGGGATGCCGGTCTTCTCGTGGGCCGATCCGACGGAGGAGTAGACGAAGTGCTGCACCCCTTGCTCGCGGGCGACCCGGGCGAGGCGCTTCCCCTGCTCCTCCTCCTTCTCCACCCCCGCCTCCCACGTGTTCTGCACGGCGAAGGCTCCCCAGGCACCCGCGAGCGCCCGGGCGAGAGAGGCCGCGTCGTCGAGGTCTCCCCGGACCACCTCGGCCCCGACCGCGGCGAGCCGCCTCGCGGCCTCGCCCGACGGGTTCCGCGTCATCGCGCGCAGCCGGAAGCCGCCTCGCCTCGCGAGGTGTCGAAGGGTGGCGCCTCCCTGCCTCCCGGTGGCGCCGGTCACGAGCACGACCCTCTCGTTCGCCATGTCGATCCTCCGCGGTCAGCGGGCCCTGGCCTGGAGGTCCTCCGGGGCGATGGGCTCCGGGACCTTGTTCTTCAGGGGCGGGATCGACCTCAGGTAGGCGTAGATGGCCTTCAGGTCGTCGTCGGTCAGGTTCCGGTACATGGGCCACGGCATCGGGGGAAGGAGAGGCCGCCCCTTTCCCATGACCTTGCCGTTCCGGATGCTGTCGACGAAGTTCTGCTCGGTCCACTTGCCCATCCCCGTCTCGGGGTCGGGGGTGAGGTTCGACGTGAAGGAGACGCCCCACGGCCCGGACCAGGCCGTCATCGTCACCGCCGCGACGAGCCCCCAGGGCCCCTCGGGCAGCTTCGGCGGAGCAGGCATCACCATCGCCTGGGGGTGGCCGGAGAGCATGCGGGTCATGTCGGGCTCCGGGCCGTCCTTTCCCATCTTCCAGGGCGTGTGGCAGTCGTTGCAGCCCATGGCCCGCACGAGGTACTCGCCGCGCGCGACCTTGGCCGGCTTCTTGGGCGGCTCGGCCGCGGATGCGGCCGTGCCGAGGAACGAGAGGACGACGAGGACGCCGAGCGCTCGCTTCATCCGAATCGCCTTCATGGCTTCTCCTTCTCCTGTGGGGATGTGTTCTCCTGTTCGTGGAGGGTCAGCCGGACGTCGCCGTCCATGCCGGCGATCCACCTGCGGATCAGGTCGACCCCTTCCTGGTCGACCACCTTGGTTCCGAGCGGGGGCATCTGCCGCATGGGATTGCGCGTCGCCGTGCGGAAGACGACGGTGCTGCGCGCCGGATTGCCCGGATCGATCCGGTACGCCTCGCCCGGCGCGTCGCCGGGCAGCCGGAACTGGCTCGCTTGCCGCACGGCCGTCCGGGCGACCGGATCCGGGGATCCGGCGGCCGGCTGGCGGAGCAGCATCCCGATCGACGCCAGCGAGGTGGACCGGTCGTGGCAGCTCCCGCAGTTCGCGTGCAGGTAGCCGAGCGCCGAGCGCTCCGTCGGGCTCCGCGCGGAGATCCGCGGCGGTTGCGCGACCCAGTCCACGGGATGGGAGGCGACGAGGCGGCGCTCGACGAGGGTCGCGAGATCCACCATGTCGGGGGTGAAGGGCTCCGCGTGCGGAGCCCCGGGGTCACGGTCGGGGGAGAGCTGCAGCGCGCCGAACCCCAGCACCTGGATCTCCTGTCCCTCGTGGCACGACCTGCAGTCGGCGACGCCCGGGATGTCGTGGCGCTTGCCGTCCGCGATCTCGGCGTGGTTGCGGATCCCCTCCGCGGGCGCCCGGACGGCGTCCGTCTCCGCCTCGTTCCACACGTAGGTCGCGATGGCCCACGCGCCGTCCGAGACCTTCTCCAGGTAGCGGGTCTCCACCCGGCGGCCGAAGGCGAACTCCTTCCAGACCTTGGTGCCGACCGGGAAGACCCAGGCGTCCGGATCCGACGCGTCGATGGCCTTGCCCGGGGGGAGGAAGATCCACCGGCTCTTCCGGGCCCCGTCGGACCAGAGCGGGTACTGGGGCGCGTAGTGGAGGTTGCGCGGGTCGACGGCGTGCCTCGCCGGGTCCGAGTACAGTCCGGTCTCGGCGAGGCGGAGGGGCGCGTCGGCTCGTTCGCCGCCCCGCGCCGGGGCGGGGTGGAGCAGGGCCGTCGCCAGCGCCAGGGCCCATCCGGCCGATCCCGGCCGGTTGCTGCGCCGGAGCGCGTTCACGGGACCACGCGCGGGCGTCAGTGGACGCCGGGACGATGCTCCTCGCCCGTCTCCCCGCGAGCCTCGCGGCCGGGCCTCGCGTAGCGCTCCATGCCGGCGAAGTCGACGAACACGCAGGGCTCGCTGCCCACCGTCCAGGCGTCGTGCCCGGCCGGGATGACGGCGTAGTCGCCCGGGCCGACCTCGCCCTCCTGGCCGTCGTCCATCACGACGTGCATCCTCCCCGACACGACGTAGCCGGAGTGCGCGGCCTCGCAGGTGCGGGTGCCGGCGATGGGCTTCACGTGCGTGGACCACCTCCAGCCGGGCTCGAACACGCCCCGGCCCACGGCCCCGTCGCCGAACTCGAGGATGTCCGCCCGCCCCTTCGCGACGAAGGGCCGCCTCTCGTCGGGCGAGGAGAACTTCTTGACGAGCATGCCAGCCATGACGTGTGCCTCCTGGTCGCCGAGGCCCTCCCGTCTCGGTGGCTGAGCCCATGCTGGAGACGATATTGATCTAGATCAAGTGGCCGTGGCCAGCCATTCGGGTTGGCCCGAATGGCGCGGAGGGAGGCGGACCAGCCGGGATCCTCGCTGGCTCGGCGTGCGGGAATGCTCCTCTCGTGCACGCGAGGTCGTCCGCGAAGCGGGAGGAGGACGGCGGCGAGCACGAGGTTCGCCGGGAAGGCGGCGCCGACGCCCAGCCAGGAGATGCCGTCCCGGAAGGCGGTCGCGCCGGTCACCCCGATCGGGAAGAGCGCCCCGCGAGGCGCGCGTCCGCGACCCCCGGAAGCAACCTCGGCAGGGTGCGCGCCCCGATCCGGTGATGGACACCCTGGATCATCGTTCGCACCGTCTGGCAAAGGGAGCTCGACGCCCGCCGGCCAGGCCCGGCCGCCGTCCGGTTCATCCCGGAGCCGTCCCACGTCCCTCGATCGAGAGGCGCCTCATGCACTTCCAGAAGGCAGCGCGAAAGGCGGTCCTCGCCCTGTTGGCCTCGTGCCTCGCCATCCCCTCCGCACGCGCGGAGCCCTTCGACTTCACGGCCTGCACGACCAGCACGATCGCGACCCTCTCCAGCAGCGAGGGGGTCAACGCGTTCGGCGTGGACAGCAAGGGCATCATCATGAGCAACCACGAGAACAAGCTCTTCCACAACTACACCTACCAGTTCGTGGGGGTCGGGTACGGGCCCACGGGAGCAGCCATCGGCTTCGGCTACTTCAAGGTCGCCGATCCCGACGAGAGCTTCGTCGTGGCGGAGTTCAGCGGGCCTCCCTCGGACCTCTCCTTCAAGTTCCTCCAGGGAACGGGCAGGTGGAAGGGCGTGACGGGCGGCGGCAAGGCGAGCCGGATCGCCCCCGGCCGCTCGATCGCGCCGGGCACGCTCCAGGGCTGCGTGCGGTTCACCGGAACGTTCGACCTGAAGAGGTAGCCCCGCTGCACGAGGAGGATGCCGTGATCCCTTCCACGGTCTCGAGGGTCGCACGCGTCTCCGCCGCGCAGGCGGCGGTCCTGCTCTCCCTGGTCCCGGCGGCCCCGCTCGCCCAGGCGCAGCAGTACGATTTCACCTCCTGTCACGCAGGCGTCGTCAAGGTGCTGTTCGCGGACAAGGACGTGACGGTCCGCAGCGCCGAGGGCTGGGGCATCGTCATGAGCAACCAGGCGAACAAGCTCTTCGACAACGCTGCGTTCCACGTGGTGACGACGATACGGACCGTCGGCAAGGAGACCTCCGAGGTGGGCTACTACAAGCTCATGGACTCCGACGGGGACTTCGTCCTGGCGGAGGTCTCCCGGGTTGCCGGGCAGCAGGCCTCGAGGTTCTTCCACGGCACCGGCAAGTGGAAGGGCATCACCGGTTCGGGCAGGAGCGAGCGCATCGTCTTCCGCATGGTGCCACCGGACTGGGCCGCAGCCTGTTCCCGGACCGTGGGGACCTTCGAGCTCCCCGGGGGGTGAAGCCGGCCGGATCGCGTCCCGGCCGAGGCGGCTCGGCCCTCACGCCTCCCTGGGGGCGATCCTCGAGGGCGCGCTCCAGGCGCCGAGCTCGGCCGGACCACCGCCGCGGGCGCCGGCCCCGGGTGAGCCGGCCTGGCCGCGGTGACTCACGCCGTCCCGCCCCCGCGCGGCCGGCCCTGCATCACGGCCCGGAGCCCGGAGTAGCCGGCGCGGATGGCGAGGTACTCGCGGTCGTCGACGAGGAGGGTGCGGGAGACGACCCGGATCTCCTCCTCCTCGGGGGTGGAGATCGAGCGGTCGGCCGCGGCCACCGCGAACATGCAGCGCACGAGGTCGCGCCGCTCCTCCTCGGTGGAGAGGTCCCTGTACTCCTGGGCCGCGAGGAAGTCGTGGGTCGAGCCGAGCAGCCGGTGCTCGGCCTTGGCGATGTCCACCACCAGCGCCGCCTGGGCCGGGGAGAGACGCCCGTGCTCGATCGCGAGCCGCTCCATCTCGTCCGTCTCGGCGGGGCCGACGTCGAGGTCCACGTTGGCGACGCGCGCCAGGAGGAAGGCGAAGAGCGCGAGCCGCCGCGCGCTCGCGGGCTCCATCGCCTCGAGCTGGGCCACGATGCGGCGGACCGCGTCGCGGTCCGCCTCGGGCTCGCGCCCGCGACATCCCGACGCCGTCCACCTCCGCGCCGCAGTCGGGGCACCTCCCCTTGGCGATCCGGTTCTGGAGGAGGCGGAAGCCGTAGCGCTCGACGAGCAGCGCCTGGCACGCGTGGCAGTAGGTGTTCTCGCCCCTCTCTCCCGGCACGTTGCCCTCGTAGACGTGGCGCAGCCCGGCGGCCTTGCCGATCTCGACGGCGCGGCGCAGGGTCGCGAGCGGGGTGGGCGGCCGGTCCGTCATCTTGTAGGCCGGGTGGAACTGGGACACGTGCCAGGGCACCTCCGGCCCGACCGACCGCAGGAACGCGGCGATCCCGCGGAGCTCCTCGTCCGAGTCGTTCACGCCCGGGACGACGAGGGTGGTCACCTCGACCCAGACGCCGAGCTCGCGGTACAGGCGGATCGCCGCCAGGATGGGCTCCAGGCTCGCCCGGCTGATCTTCCGGTAGCTCTCCGGCCTGAAGAACTTGAGGTCGACGTTGGCGGCGTCGAGGACGGTCGCCAGCCTGCGCAGCGGCGCCTCCGAGATGAACCCGTTCGTGACGAAGAGGTTCTTCAGGCCCTTCTCGCGCGCCAGCACCGCCGTGTCGTGGGCGAGCTCGTAGAAGATCGTCGGCTCGGTGTAGGTGTAGGCGATGGACTGGCAGCCGGTCGCGAGCGCGGCGGCGACGATCTCCTCGGGCGTCACGCGCTCGCCGACGACGGAGTCCTCGAGCGTCGCGAGCTGCGGGCACACCGGCTCCTTCGCCGCGAGCCTCCCGGACTCGTCGAGGCTCTTCGGGAGCATCTCCCTGGGCCACTGGGAGATCTGCCAGTTCTGGCAGAAGGAGCACCGCAGGTTGCAGCCGACGGTGGCGATGGAGTAGGCGCGCGAGCCCGGGAGGAAGTGGAAGAACGGCTTCTTCTCCACCGGGTCGATCTGGCGCGACACCACCTTGTCGTAGACCAGCGTGTAGAGGGTGCCCCGGTCCGCGAACCGGACCCCGCACGCCCCGCGGCCGCCGTCGTGGATCCGGCAGTCGTGCGGGCAGAGCGTGCAGAGCACCTCCCCGCCCGCGAGCTTCTCGTAGAACATCGCCTCGTGCACGGATGGCATGCGGAGGGCCTCCGCTCCCTGCCCCCAAGCTACGCACCTCCGGGCCGGGGCGGTACGCCCCATGTGGCCCGTCCGGAGGCCTCCGGTCACGGGGAGGCCTCGCGGGCCGGGCTCGGCGACCTGGACTACGAGGTGGTCTCGCGCGGGAGGCCGGCCGCCGGCCGCCGCGCCTTCCAGGCCGCCGCGGCGAGCACCAGCACGTTCGCCGCGACCACCGGCGGTGCCCGCATGAGCACGCCGTAGGCCGCCCACAGGAGCGCGCCCACCATCTGGGCGCGCACCAGCGCCTCCGGCCGCCGGAAGAAGTAGGAGCCGACGAAGACGGCGGTGGCGACCCACCCGAGCGCCTCCACCAGCGTGGCGGGGTCGAGCGTCACGCGGCGTCCCTGGCGAGGCCCGCGGGCGCCTCGTGGATCGTGACCCGGTCGGTGCGGGCCTTCTCCCACTCGTGGAGGGTGAGGCCGTGGGCCTCGAACACCTCGCGGATCCGGGCGGAGCCCCAGCCGGCGATCTGCTCCAGGATGGGGACCACGATGCTGAAGGCGCTCTCGCTGAGCACCGTGCTCCGGGCGATCCGCGCCAGCATCCGGTTCTCCGAGACCGCGATCGTGAAGCCGCGGCGGTTGTTCACGTGGAGCATGACGTGGACGTCGGAGCTCCCGTCGCCCACGTAGATCGTCCGTTCCGGGGCGTTGCCCACCCGGGCCTCCAGCTCCTCCACCGCCGCGACCTTCCCGTAGCCGGCCACCGTCCGGAGGATCGACCGCACCTCCCCCGTCGCCGGGTCGAAGTCGAGCTCCGTCCCGAAGATGTGCTCCGGGGAGACGATGCCTTCGAGCGCCGACTGGATGACCTCCTTCGGCGCGGCCGAGGCGACGTAGAAGGAGAAGGAGTGGCCCTCCACCCCCCGCGCCAGGAAGTCCGTCAGGACGGGGATGTCCCGCCGCAGCCGCACGAGGCGACCCGCCTCCACGAGGTGCTCGCGGCGCACGGTGCGGAAGTCCGGGTCGTGCCGGATGAGGTAGGAGAGCTCGGCGCCCTGCTGCACGAGGTTGGTGCGGGCGAGCCCGGCGACCTTCTGCTCGAAGCCGGTCGCGCCGATGATCTCGCTCAGGACGAGGCCCGAGTCGTTGAAGCTGAGCGTCTGGTCGAAGTCCGAGACCAGCAGGAAGTGCTTGCCCGGAACGGTTTCTGCGGACATCGTCTGCTCCCGTCTGTCCAGCGGTGCATATGACATCTGGACGGGCATGAACATGACAACCGGTGCCGCGTCGTGTCAACCTAAAGTTCCATGATTTTCGAGACTGTCACGCATGAATCCCCTTGACGGGCGCCCCTAGTTGTCATAACAATGTTCTCGTCAATGCCTCGAGAGGCGGCCAGATCGGGCAGGGTTCCCAAGCACCGGCAGGTCTACGGGGCGCTGGAGCGGGGGATCCAGTCGGGGAGGTGGAAGAGCGGGGAACGGCTGCCCAGCGAGGCCGAGCTCGTCCGGCAGTTCGCGGCGTCCCGCATCACGGTCGGCCGGGCCGTGCGGGACCTCCAGCTCGCCGGTCTCGTCGATCGGCGCGCCGGCTCCGGCACCTTCGTCCGGCCGACGCGCGGCGCCGGGGGGCTCTCCTTCGGGCTGCTCATCCCCGACCTGGGCGAGACCGAGATCTTCGAGCCGATCTGCCAGGGGATGATGGCCTCGCCGCTCGCGCGCGCGCACGCGCTGGTGTGGGGGAGCCTGACGGGACCCGCCACGTCGAAGGAGGAGCGGGCGCTCGAGCTCTGCCGCCAGTACGTGGACCGCAGGGTCGCGGGTGTCTTCTTCGCTCCGCTCGAGCTGACCCCCGCGAAGGACGAGGTGAACCGGCGGATCGTGCGCGCCCTCGACGAGGCGCGGATCCCGGTCGTCCTCCTCGACCGCACCGCCGTCCCCTACCCGGGGCGAGGCCACCACGACCTCGTCGGCATCGACAACCGGCGCGCCGGGTTCGTCGTCACCGATCACCTCCTGCGGCTGGGCGCCCGCCGCGTCGCCTTCGTCGCCGTCCCGAACGCGGCGGCGACGGTGGACGCCCGCGAGTCCGGCTACCGCGAGGCGC
>JADDYB010000800.1_pt1 | contig 10101 bp, 10 predicted proteins | sample 8641941 | NCBI WGS metagenome assembly JADDYB01 (sample SAMN16275377, study PRJNA637457) | freshwater sediment metagenome | isolation source: Lake Kineret sediment | place: Israel: Lake Kineret | collected 2013 | reverse complement strand
CCCGACCTCGCTCACGGTGGTGCGCACGGGATGGCCCTGCTCGCCGAAGACGTCCCAGAACGTGACGGGCGAGCCCGAGAACCCCCACTCGCCGAGGCCGAGGGTGGTGATGCGCTCGTCGACCTTCGCGTTGCCGCCGCCCGGCTGTGAGATGCCCGAGAGGTCGCCCTTCACGTCAGCCGCGAAGACCGGGACGCCGATACCCGAGAAGGCCTCGGCGAGCACCTGCAGCGTCACCGTCTTGCCGGTTCCGGTGGCTCCCGCCACCAGGCCGTGACGGTTCGCCATCGCAGGGCCGATCTCCACCGGTACGGTGCCCTTGCCGATCAGAAGTCCGGCGAGTGCCTCGCTCATCAGGTCCCCTCTCGACGCGTCCGGCCTGACGCGAGTATCGCGCAATCCGAGTGCGAGCGGGTAGACCCCCGTTACTGCGCGGGCGCCTCCTCGGGCGCGCCGGTGCCTGCCGGAGTCGCCGTGTAGCCGGTCGTGACGAGCGCGGCGAGGATCTGGTCGGCGCTCGCGGAGGAGTCGCAGTAGCGGACCTCGATGGTGGAGGCCGTGAGGTCGACCGTGGCACCCGCCAGGCCGGCCACCGAGCGCAAGGCGTTGAGGATGTCGTCCGCGTCCTTCTTGAGGCTCGCGCCGGCGGGTGGGGTCAGGCCGAACCGGGAGGCGGTACAGGCGTCGACCGCCGCATACTCCATCGAGATGGTGTCGCCTTGTGCGACGCCTCGGCTGCCCGCGCTGACCGCGAACGCCGCCGCGAAGACGATTGCGGCGACCACGACGACAGGCACGATGTTGAGCTTGCGTGGCGCGGAGGGCTCGGTGTCGTCCTCGTCGGCAACGTCTTCGTCGTCTCCGTCCAGCGCGGCGGACTCGACGGGCGTCTTGCCGTCGTGGAGCTTGGCCTCGGGCTCGTCGACCTCGTCCCACTCCTCGCGCGTCGCAGCACGGTTGCGAGCCTTTGAGCCGATCGCGATCAGTGCGCCCACTGCGGCGAGAGCGAACACCCCGAGGATGACGATGAGCGCGGTGCTGCCGCCTCCCGCCGTCGACGCGGCGGGTACGTCCGGCGCCGTCATCGTGTAGAGGATGCTGACCGCCACCTCGCGGTCGACCTCGGGGTTCTCGACGGTCTGCCTCAGGTAGCGGCCCCCGTCAGGGCCGGCGATGCTCTCGAGCCGGCCGGCCGACGGACCCGGTTCCGCTCCGGGCGGGACCATCAGGTTCATCGTGAGGGTCTTGACCGGGACAGTGGGGGTCCACTTCAGCGCGGCGGTGTAGGAGTGTCCGTCGAAGGTGAGCAGTTCGGGGTGGATGACCTCGATCTGACCCGTGAGGGACTTCTCGAGGGTGAACGAGTAGACGTCCATGTCCTCGCGAGCGTCGACTTCGTACTCGACCCGCGGGTCGCCTTCGGCGGAGCCGGTGAGGATCTCGCCGGCCCACTGGACCTGGGAGCCGGACGGGGCGGACAGCTCGACGCGTGCGGGGAGCCCGGTTCCCTCGGGGAGGGTGCCCGAGATGAGCATCACGCTCGACTGGCCCTCGCTGTGAAGGGTCACGTTGACGGAGTCCCAGCCGGCGGACTCGTTTGAGGACTTCGCTGCGAACGCCGGGGCCGCGAGCGTCAGGGCGAGCGCGGCGTGCAGCGCGACTACGACAAGTGAGGCGCGGTGTCCGGCAAGGGCGGAGAGGGTAGGGCGGCGCATCGGCACCTCCGATGTGGGGGTCGGCGTCGTGATTCGTGGCGGTCATCCTAGCAGGAGCCGCGCCAAAGGGAGCAGGACCGCGAGAACGCCCTCAGAAGTCGATGCGTCCGGGCAGCTCGCGTGTGTCCGAGAACCATTCGCGCTCGAAGTCGCCCTCGGCGATGCGGTCGATGGGAAGCTTGAGGTAACGCCCGCGCGCCTCGACGGCGACGATGCCGTCGTCGAGCACGATCTCACCGCTGCCTTCGAAGATGCGCGAGCTGTCCTTCGTGACGCGTGCGACGGCTCGGATAGGTCGGTCGAGCGGGACGGGCTTGCGGTACTTCACCGTGAGCTCGACGGTCACGCCCCAGGCGTCGGGGTCGGAGAGGTTCACCGCGCGGCCTATCGTCTCATCGAGGATCGCGGAGGAGATGCCTCCGTGCAGGCGCCCGGGGTAGCTCTGGTGCTCGTCCCGGGGCTCGAAGATGCCCGCAATCTCGCCGTCCTCGAGTTCCAGAAACCGCGCCGAGAGCCCGAGCGTGTTCTCGACACCGCACACGAGGCACATCCTGCTCACGTTCTGCGCGGCGACCACTCGTCTGCTCATCCGGGTCCTCTCAGTTTCGGGCCTGATCTGCGAGACATGATACGCGCCTTCCGGCGCCGGCTTTCAGGGTCACTCAGGTTCGGAGAAAGCCTTTAGACGTGGGACTCTATTGCCGATACTCCGCTAGCGGTGTATTCCGACGATTCCTTCTGGCAAAGGGGTCCATGATGGCTGTATGTCCCGCGAGTCAGAACTGCAACTTCTACGCTTCTGTCGAATCGAGCCTGGTCAAGCGGGTCCGCTACGCCTCGGCGTACCCGTACTGCAAGGGCGGGAAGCACGAGCACTGCGCCATCCACGTCCGCATGACCGAGGGCCGCGAGGTTCCCGGCGACCTGCTGCCCGACGGCGGTGTCGGCGACTTCGCTGAGGGGCCAGCGTCTCAGGCGGCGGTGACATCCGGAAGCCGGTTCCTCGTGGTCGACGACTCGCCCGTCTTCGCGGCGCTCGCGGCCAACGCGATCCGTCAGCACATGCCCAGCGTGGACGTCTCGGTGTGCTCCTCGTTCGAGGAGGCCGAGCCGCTGCTCCGTGCGGGCGGTGTGCGGCTCGTGGTGAGCGGATATGGCGTGGGCGGCGGAAAGACCGTGCTCGACGTGCGGCGCATAACCGGCGTGCCCATCCTTGTGTTCACCGGGCGGATGGGCGACGGCTTCGAGCTTCCCAGCAGGTCGAAGGTCGTCCACAAGGGCGCTGGTCCCGATGCCTTGCGCGGCGCGATCGACGCGCTGCTCGCGTCGTAGTCCCCCGGCGTCCGGCGCGACAGGCGTCCGGTTCGGCGAACGCATCGACCGGGCACGTCCGGGCACGTGCTCATCGTGCTATTCTTGCCGCGTTCGCACACGTCTGCGCCATTGCGAGGACCGCCTAGCATGATGTCCAGCCCCACCGAGGAGACAGCGCTCCTCGCCGACCGCCCCGAGCACCCTGAAGAGGCTTGCGGGGTCTTCGGGGTGTACGCTCCCGGCGAGGACGTCGCGCGGCTCACCTACTTCGGTCTCCACGCCCTGCAGCACCGCGGCCAGGAGAGCGCGGGCATCGCGGTCGGCGACAACGAGACCGTCACGGTGATCAAGAACCTCGGCCTCGTGAGCCGGGTGTTCAAGGAGAGCGACCTCGACTCGCTGACCGGCAACGTCGCAATCGGGCACACCCGCTACTCCACCACCGGCTCCTCGACGAGCTGGGAGAACGCGCAGCCGCACCTGTCGACGATCGGCCGCCAGGTCATCGCGCTCGCGCACAACGGCAACCTCGTGAACACCTCGGAGCTGCGCGACCGCCTGAAGGGCAGGGGCATCCGCTTCCGCTCCACCACCGACTCTGAGGTGATCGCGACCTTGATCGGTGCGTTCACGCAGGAGCATCACCACATCCGTGGAGGTATCCGTGAGACGATGAAGCTCATCTCGGGCGCCTACGCGGTCGTGCTCGTCACCGAGGAAGCGCTCTACGCCTTCCGGGATCCGCACGGTATCCGCCCGCTCGTCATCGGCAGGCTTCCCCAGTCCGCCGAACCGCTGCCGGGTATCGATCAGGACGGGTCGCGCGGCTGGGTCGTCGCGAGCGAGACGTGTGCGCTCGACATCGTGGGTGCGGAGTTCGTGCGCGAGATCGCGCCGGGCGAGTCGGTGAAGGTGTCCGCAGACGGCTTCGAGTCCCAGCAGGCGGTGCCCGCGCAGAAGCCGTCGTTGTGCATGTTCGAGTTCGTCTACTTCGCGCGCCCCGACTCCGAGATGCTCGGTTGCTCGCTGTACGAGGCGCGCCGCCGCATGGGGGAGGCGCTCGCTCACGAGGCACCCGCGGACGCGGACTTCGTCATCGGCGTGCCCGACTCGGGCATCCCCGCAGCTACCGGCTTCGCGCATGAGAGCGGGCTTCCCTATGGCGAGGGGCTCGCCAAGAACCGCTACGTCGGGCGCACCTTCATCTCGCCGTCGCAGACGCTGCGCAAGCAGGGCATCCGGCTCAAGCTGAACCCGCTCAAGCACGCGATCGCCGGGAAGCGGCTCGTGGTCGTCGACGACTCCATCGTCCGTGGCAACACGACGAGGAAGCTGGTCGCCATGTTGAGGGAGGCCGGCGCGACCGAGGTTCACATGCGCATCACCTCGCCGCCCGTCGTGTGGCCGTGTTTCTACGGCATCGACACCGACACCCAGGAGCAGCTCATCGCGGCACAGCACAGCGTCGATGCGATCCGCGATCACATCGGGGCGGACTCGCTCGCGTACCTGTCGCTCGACGGGATGGTCTCGGCCACCGGGGCGCCGAAAGAGGACTTCTGCCTCGCGTGCTTCGACGGCGCCTATCCTATCGAGATTCCCGACTCCATCCGGGAAGGCAAGCTCGCACACGAGACGTGCGAGGTGCAGGGATCGGTCTGAGGTACGATTGGCGGGCACAGGCCGGACCGCGGCCGACCGCCCCTTCTTGGAGGTAGCGACTGCCGTGAACGACGAGCCCCGTCCTCCCATCACCTACCGCGATGCCGGCGTCGACACCACCGAGGGCGCCCGCGCGGTCGACCGCATACGCGAGAGCGTGAGGAGCACCCGGCGGCCTGAGGTCATCGGCGACATCGGCGGGTTCGGCGGGCTGTTCTCGGCTGCGGCGTTCAAGGGCATGACCGACCCCGTGCTGGTCAGCGGCACCGATGGCGTGGGCACGAAGCTGCAGCTGGCTCAGATGCTCGGAGTCCACGACACCGTGGGCATCGACCTCGTCGCGATGTGCGTGAACGACATCCTCGTGACCGGCGCCGAGCCGCTCTTCTTCCTGGACTACATCGCGATCGGCAAGCTCGACAGCGACCTGGTCGCGGGTATCGTCGCGGGCATCGCCGAGGGCTGCCGGCAGGCGGGGTGCGCGCTGATCGGTGGCGAGATGGCCGAGCACCCGGGCGTAATGGAGCCGGGCGACTACGACCTCTCGGGCTTCTGCGTGGGCGTCGTCGACCGTCCGGACATGCTCGACGGCTCCGCGGTGCGGCCCGGCGACGTCGTGCTCGGACTCGCGTCGAGCGGACTGCACTCGAACGGTTTCTCGCTCGTGCGCAAAGCGGTCGTCGAGCACCACGAAGGGCAGCTCACGCTTCCCAGGGTGGACCTGGGTGGTGAGACGCTCGGGACTGCGCTGCTCGCTCCGACGCGCATCTACGTCAAGCCGGTGCTCGACGCGCTCCGTAGCGGCGTCCCCATCAAGGCGATGGCGCACATCACGGGCGGTGGGATCACCGAGAACCTCGACCGTGCGTTGCCGGCCGGATGTGACGCCGTCGTGCACCGTGGTTCGTGGAGGGTTCCCCGCGTGATAGAGGCCGTCGTAGAGGCGGCCGCTCTGCCCGAGGACGAGGCGTGCAGGACCTTCAACATGGGCATCGGCCTCGCGCTCATCCTCGACCCGAAGGACGCCCCCGCAGCCGCGGTGGCCCTCCGGGAAGCGGGCGAAACGGTATACGAGATCGGCGAGATCGCCGAGGGCGAGGGACGGGTCCGCTACGCGGGCTGAGCGTTTCGCGTCACTTCGTGGTCAACGCCGTTCAGCGCAGGAAGCCGAAGCCCTCCTCGTGGTAGCCCGCCACCATCGCGCGGTACTCGGTGTAGGGCAGGAACGTCTCGACGAGACCGAAGCCCTCCTCGTGATATCCCGCCAGGGCTGCGCGGTACTCCACATCCGCTCCGAACGCCGCGAGTGGCGCGGCGCAGACGAGCAGAGCCGCCGCGACTAGAAGGGACATGGCGGTCAGCACCGGCCTGGACCTCGAACGCCTGTTCATCGTGATCATCGTGAACACCTCCATGAGCCGGGCCCGGCGTCCGGGTCCGCACTTCGTGATTTCACGTACACAGGGAGTATTCGCCCCAAGCGTGAAGTGGCGGCAAAGGCCACGGAACGAGCACGCGGCCTTCTCGAACGCCGCGTTAAGGGCGCTCGAAGATGTGGGTAAGTGAGTGTGTAGCCTGTTGTGTGAACGGGGGGAGGTGCGGTGGTGACGTCGGAGGGGATCGTGGTCGGTGACATCGAGGTCATGCCGCACGAGCGCCGAGTCCTCGTGGGCGGCACGCCGGTCGAACTCACCTCGCGCGAGTTCGACATCGTACTCAGGCTCGCCGCGCACCCGGGATGGGTCTACTCCGCGGAGCAGCTCGCGGACTCCGATGACGAGGAGCCCGACTTCAGCCCCGAATCGGTGAGCGTCCACGTGTCCCACCTCCGCAGGAAGCTCGCCCATGCCGGCGCGGCCGATGTCGTGACCACGGTGCGCGGGATCGGGTACCGGATGCGAGCGGGGGACGAGCCGGACGACAGCGGGCGGCCGGAAGATTGCGAGGATTCGGCGCGGTCGGCTTCCGAAGACGGCTCGTCGGATCCCGACCGGCGGCTGAAGGACGCGTTCTGGTGCCTGGAGGAGGCCGTGCTCCGGGTCGAGCACTCCGGTTCCGAGGCCCAGCTGGACGCCGCGGCCGACGTCCTCGACGATGCCCGCCGGGCGGTCTACGGGCTCCTCGCCGAGTAGCCGGGACGCTATCGCCAGCGGCCCGCCGCCTGATACGCTGTCAGGCGCGAGGCGACGTTGACCGGCGACATCGAGGGGTGTTCGTGCTGTGACGGAATCCAGGCGGCTCAGGCTGGGCGTTCTCATCTCCGGTTCGGGGACGAACCTGCAGGCGATCATCGATGCGAGCGAGGCCGGAGAGCTCGACGCGGACGTCGCCATCGTGATCTCGAGCCACGAGAGCGCACGTGGGCTCGAGCGTGCCGCCAAACACGGCATCGACGCCATCCACGTCGACCGCGGGAAGTTCGACTCGGCCGGCGCATACAACGCACGGCTGCTCGAGGAGTTCAGGGCCCGGTTCGTCGACGTCGTGGTCATGGCGGGATATATGCGGCTGTTGGGCAAGGAGGTGCTCGACGCCTACCCGAACGCGGTCGTGAACATCCACCCGGCCTTGCTGCCGAGCTTCCCGGGCGCGAGCGGCATCAAGGACGCGTTCGAGCACGGCGTGAAGGTCACCGGAGTGACGGTCCACTTCGCGAACGAGGTCTTCGACGAGGGCCCGATCATCGCGCAGGAGGCCGTGCGCATCGAGGAGGGCGACACGCTCGCCACCCTCGAAGCGAAGATCCACGAGGTCGAGCACCGGATATATCCGGCTGCTCTGCAGGCGATTGCGCAGAAGCGTGTCCGCATCGAGGGCCGGCGCGTGCACGTCGCGGCCGGCGCCTGAGCAGCGAGGAGACCGCCGTGGATGTACTCACCGCCATCGGGCTCGCACTTCCCGCGGGGCTGAACGCCTACATCCCGCTGCTCGGGCTCTCGCTCGCCCAGACATTCGGCGTCGTCGAGCTCTCGGAGCCGTGGAGCGCGCTCGGCGAGTGGTGGGCAATCGCGCTCATCTCGGTGCTGCTGCTGGTCGAAGTGTTCGCCGACAAGGTGCCGACCGTCGACCACGTGAACGACGTGCTGCAGTCGTTCGTCCGTCCGGCCGCGGGAGCGGTCGTCGCCGTCGCTGCGAGCGGTCAGGCCGGCGAGAACTACCCGCTGGTGATGATCGCGCTCGGCATCCTTCTCGCAGGCGGCGTGCACGCGGCCAAGGCCACGGCGCGGCCCGTGGTGAACGCGACCACCGGAGGCGCGGGGGCGCCCGTCGCGAGCTTCCTTGAGGACGCCGCCGCCGTGGCGACCACGGCCTTCGCGATCTTCCTGCCGACAATGGTGCTCGCGCTCGCGGTGCTCTTCTCCTGGATCTGGTATCGCTTCTACCGGAAGCGGCGGGCGCGCGCGGCATAGCCAGCGCATATCCCACCCTGCTATATTCGTTGGCCGTGTGCCCTTCCGGGCGCGCGGCCACATTCGACGAGAAGGAGCAGCGATGAAGCATGCGGCTCGCAGGGTATTCGGGCTCGCCCTCGCAGCGGCCCTCGCGGTAAGCGCGACCGGCTGCGGCAAGACCGCTGAGGCACCCACCGACAGCGGAGAAGTCGCGGCCAAGGAGGTCAAGCTGGGCTTCGCTGCCCCGCTGACCGGCGACAACGCCATCTACGGCCAGGGCATGAAGCGCGCGGTCGAGCTCGCCATCGAGGAGGCCAACGCGTCCGCCGAGGCCAAGGAGGCGGGTGTCACGTTCGCTCTGAACGCTCAGGACGACGCGGGGGACCCGAAGCAGGCGGTCAATGTCGCGAACGTCCTCGCCGGCGACGCGAAGGTGGTCGGCGTCGTGGGCCACTTCAACTCGGGCTGCTCGATCCCGGCGGCCCCGGTCTACGAGAAGGCCTCGCTCGCGATGGTCACCGTCTCGTCGAACCCTGTGCTCACGGCGACCGGGCTTGCCAACGTCAACCGCGTGGTCGCCAAGGATGACGCGCAGGGCGGCTTCGCAGGCGATCTGGCGATGAAGCTCGGCCACGATGAGGTCGCGCTCATCGACGACGGCACGCCGTACGGCCAGGGCCTCGCCGCGGAGTTCAAGAAGGCGTTCACCGCAGCCGGCGGTTCCATCGCCGCCGAGGACCGGATCCAGGCCAAGGAGGTCGACTTCTCGGCGCTCGTCACCAAGATCAAGGGAGTGAAGCCGTCGGCGGTCTACTACGCCGGCGCCCACACCGAAGGCGCGCTCATCTCGAAGCAGATGAAGGACGCCGGGCTCAACGTGCCCGTCATGGGCGGCGACATGCTCTACACGCCCGAGTACATCGAGCTCGCGGGCGAGGGCAACGCCGAGGGAGACATCGCCACGGCGCTCGGGCTCCCGCTGGACCAGCAGCCCAAGGGAACCGAGTTCACCGAGAAGTACCAGCAGAAGTTCAACGCGGCGCCCGAGGCCTACGATTCCTACGCCTACGACGCGGCATGGACCATCATCAACGCCGTGGTCTCGGCCGGGACCGAGCGCGCCGCGGTGATGGAGGCCGTGCGCGCAGGCTCCATCGACGGCGTCACCGGGGCTCTCGCCTTCGACGAGAACGGCGACAACAAGCAGCAGGTCATCTCGGCCTACATGGTCGAGGGCGGAGAGTGGAAGCAGACCCAGCAGTAGCGGGTCGTCACCACGAGCACTCAAGACGGTCGGTCCCGAGAACGGGGCCGGCCGTTCGCGTTCGGGGCGACTCGCCGTCGCGTCCGCCGCTTCCGTGCGTACCGGACGCGATACAATGGCGGGACCTTCACCCGCCCAAGATACCCAGGGGGTCCGCTTCATGTCTGACACGCCCATCCGCCGCGCGCTCGTCTCGGTCACCGACAAGACCGGAGTGGTCGAGTTCTGCCGCGCGCTCGTCGACGAGTTCGACGTCGAGATCGTCTCCACCGGAGGCACGGCTCGTGCGCTCACGGAGGGCGGTGTGGCCGTCCGCCCAATCGACGACCTCACAGGATTCCCTGAGATGATGGACGGGCGCGTGAAGACGCTCCACCCGCGAGTGCACGGCGGGCTGCTCGCACGGCGCGACGTGCCCGAGCACATGGCCGCCGCTGCCGCGCACGACATCGGCATGATCGACCTCGTGTGCGTGAACCTCTACGCGTTCGAGGCGACCATCGCGAAACCCGGCGTGACCGAGGAGGACGCGATCGAGAATATCGACATCGGCGGCCCGAGCATGCTCAGGAGCGCGGCCAAGAATTTCGCGAGCGTCACCGTCGTCACCGACCCCGCCCGCTACGACGGCGTGCTGGCTGAGATGCGCGCGAACGGCGGAGCGACCACGCTCGAGACCCGCCGCGCCTTCGCCACCGAGGTCTTCCGGACGACGAGCGCGTACGACTCCGCGATCTGGATGTACCTCTCGGAC
>JADDYB010000799.1_pt1 | contig 10102 bp, 16 predicted proteins | sample 8641941 | NCBI WGS metagenome assembly JADDYB01 (sample SAMN16275377, study PRJNA637457) | freshwater sediment metagenome | isolation source: Lake Kineret sediment | place: Israel: Lake Kineret | collected 2013 | reverse complement strand
ATAAAGCGTATTAATCTATCTTTCCTTTGATGTTTAGCCTGATCACTTGGCAAAAGGCAATCAAAGTCTGATGGCAGAAAAGCTCATCTTCAGAAATCACTACGAGATGACTAATTTCGACTATGCCATTCTCAAATACCAGTTATAGAGGGCCAAAAGCACAATGATCAATCTCAACAAGGCGATAAACAATGATCAACTAAAGTCAAAGCCCGATAAAAAGATATTCTCATAATACCTTCAATAACACAGATCATCCAATGACCGAAAAGAGCCAAATCAAGCCTATTGCGGCCAAATCGCCATTGAACAAAGCAAGATCTCTTGAGGATATTCAGCTCGCCCTTAAGACCAACATGCCCGAGCTGGCCAAGCGCTACAAAATCAAATCTCTAGGCATCTTCGGCTCTTACGTTCGAGGCGAAGCCGAAAGCGCCAGCGATGTAGATCTTCTAGTCGAATTCTCTGAGGCACCGGACATCTTCAAGTTCATGGACCTTGAGGAAGACCTGGCAGCGCTCTTGGGACTAAATGTGGACCTGGTCACTAGGCCTGCTCTCAAGGGCAATAGAAAAGACCGAATTCTCCACGAGGTAGTTCCCGTTTGAAGACAGGCAGAGACTATTTTGACTATCTTCAGGATATCCTGGCCATGATGGAGAAGATAGAAAAATTCACGGCCGGACTGACGCAAGAAGAATTCCTGGAAGATGACAAGGCCCATTTTGCTGTTATCAGGGCGATAGAAGTTATCGGCGAAGCCGCTAAAAATGTTCCTCCTGAGGTAAGAGAGAAATATCCTGAGATTCCATGGAGGAAAATGGCAGGTCTTAGGGATAAGGTAATCCACGGATATTTCGGAGTTGATCTTTTCATAATATGGAAGTCGGCAACTGAGACAATCCCAAGCTACAAGTCGATCGTTATTAGAATGCTGGAAGAGGAAGGAAAAGGCTAGACAAAACATCATTTTTTCCTGTTGTATCTTATGCTAGATGCGAACGGATATCCGGCGCGAACATTTGATGATACTTGTGGGGACCTTCTGGCAAACCTTTATCTTCTAGAAGCTGATTTGCTTTCCAGGTCTGGGATGTGACCCGGAAGGGTTGAACCAGGTTGGTGAGATTAGATGAAGTCTTTTTACAGCTACATAAGCGAAGCATGGGGCTCGCCCCGAGAGGGCTACGTAGGAGCACTCCGACAAGAGAGATTGAAAGCCTGGCGCCAGGACATGACGGTGCAGAGAATCGAGCGGCCCACCCGGCTGGACCGGGCTAGAGCTTTAGGCTACAAGGCCAAGCAGGGAATAGTAGTTGCTAGAGTCAAAGTGCGCCGGGGCGGGCTTCGCAAATCCAGGTACATAAGAAACAGGAGGAGCAGGCACACGGGCATGGCCAAGATCACCATGGCCAAGTCCATCCAGCGCATAGCTGAGGAGCGGGCGGACAGGAGATTTAGAAACATGGAGGTCCTCAACTCCTATTGGGTGGGAGAGGATGGAAAGCACAAGTGGTACGAGGTCATCCTAGTCAATCCCAGTGACCCGGCCATAAAGTCCGATAAGGATCTGTCCTGGGTAGGGGAGAACTCCCATAGAAAGAGGGCTGAGCATGGCAAGACCAGCGCAGGAAAGCGCGGTCGCGGCCTGATGGTCAAAGGCAGAGGCGCAGAGAAGAGAAGGCCTAGCATCAGGTCTCACGGCACCAGAGGAAAGTGATCCATAGGGTCTCTTTTAGAACCTTCGTAGCTGCCACAGAGGACGAAGACAAGGTAATGGAGGCTATTGGCATCTTCGTCCCTCTGAACAGCATTACAGTTACCTCTGCTGCAGGGCACCACGGCAACCAGATAAAGATCCTGGATGCCACTTTGAAGAAAAAAGATGGTTTGGCCTTTTTTCGGATGCTAAAAGAGCATATGGCAAAAGAAGATCTTACAAGGCTTCGAAGAGAGTTGCCGCAAAGACTTGACAAGTCGTGCCAGCTCCACTTCCGCCTGGACAAGCAAGCAGCCTTCCAAGGAAAAGTCCGCTTGACTGACGACAGAGATGCAATAGCCGTCACCGCCCTTATCGAGTCTTACCCGGCTGGCTACGAAGACGCTCTGGGCATAGCCGGAGAGCTGCTATGAGCCAGATGGCCATGATGAGCTACGGCTCAATTGGAACACATGGTCATTTGGGAAATATGCATATGGACTATTTAATCTGTTATTAAAATTATGAGCTACTACGAAAGCTGCGTTCATGCTCTTCCCGAGGGGTCCGACTCCGCCAGCAGGCTTGCCCTGGTGGCCAGACGACTTGGCTATGGCGGGATTATCATATGCAACCATACCGGCTATGAGAGAGTATTTCAGCCAGAGGCGGTCCGGGAAGTCGCAGGCATAAAAGTGGCCTTCGGAGTTGAGGTAGTAGCTCCTAATTCCCGCTCTTTGCGAAGCCGAGTGGCCGCCGCTAGGAGCAAATTTCCATTTGTAGCTGTCCATGGCGGATCAGAGGAGATGAATAAAGCCGCCTGTGAAAATTCGGAAGTGGATATGCTAGTCCATCCCGAAGAAGGCAAAAAAGTTCTGAGCATTGCTGCTGCCAAAGCTGCACAAATAAATCAGGTGGCTATCGGTTTTGATTTAAGCCCGCTTATCCGTTTGAGAGGGAATGCCAGGTCTAGGTGGCTGCAAATAATGCAGAGGAATCTAATTCTGGCTAGGAAATTTGATCTATCCTTGATCATCACTACCTGCGCCAGATCTCGCTTGGATCTGAGGGCTCCTAGAGAATTAGAGGCCCTGGCAGAGGTAGCGGGCTTGGAGAGCTTTGAAGCTGAAGAAGCCCTCAAATTTCCTGGCCGGCTGCTGGATAAAAACAGCAGGAAATGGGCAGGGGCTGGAGTGGAACTGCTTTGAGGTCTCGTCTGCCTGTGCTGCGCATAAGGCGCAGATACATCGCCTTTGAATTGGCCTCCGAAGAGCCTGTTCGACAAAATGATCTGGCTACAGAATTGGCCCTGGCCCAGTCATCTCTCTGGGGAGACAAGGGTTCATCTCTCAATAGGATTAAGCTGATCTCTTTTAGCGGACGTTTTGGCCTTTTGAGGTGTGCGCACTCTCGCATTCAAGAGACAAGGGCTGTATTAGCGACCATTTACTCAATAAACGGCATCCGGGCCGCCATTTATGTAAAAGGCGTCTCCGGAACCATAAAAGCAGCCACAGAAAAGTATATACCCAGATTGAGCTTATCAAGTGCTGAAAACGACGGAAGAAGATTCGAACTAGAAGGAGTTTCTGGTTGGATTATCCACAGCCACGGCCGCGAGATCGATCTCTCTCCGGACGAGAAGAATAGGACCAAAGGATCAGATACCCGTTATTTGGGACTGACCTCTTTTGATTTATGTGGAGGATGCTACTATGCAGATGGCACCGCAGATGGGTTACGACAGGGCAATAACGGTATTCAGCCCTGATGGACGGCTATTTCAGGTGGAGTACGCCCGGGAGGCTGTCAGGCGAGGAACCACAGCAGTCGGTATAAAAGCGAAAGACGGCGTAGCTGTGCTGGTGGACAAGAGGATAACCAGCCGGCTCATGGAGCCCAAATCAATTGAGAAGATCTTTCAGATAGATGTGCATATAGGCGCTGCCACATCTGGCCTAGTGGCTGATGCCAGAGTGTTAATCGATAGGGCTAGAGTAGAAAGCCAGATTAATAGGCTAATTTATGATCAGCCAATCGGCGTAGAAGCCTTGGCCAAGAAGATCTGCGACTTCAAACAGCAGTACACCCAGTATGGAGGAGTTCGGCCTTTTGGAACAGCCTTATTGATTGTGGGAGCCGAAGAGGATAAGACTCGCCTTTTCGAGACCGATCCCAGCGGTGCTCTTCTTGAGTACAAAGCTACCGGCATCGGAGCAGGTCGATCGTCAGTTATGGAAGTCTTCGAGGAGAAGTACAAGGACGACCTTATGATGGAGGATGCCATCATTCTGGGATTGGAGGCGCTATACAAGGCTGCGGAGGGAAAAGTCGAAGCCTCTACTACTGAGATTGGCATTATCAAACTGGCAGACAAGCAGTTCTACAAACTGAATGAGAAAGAAGTAGCTGATTATGTGGAGAAAATGAAAGCTCAGCTGCCCAAAGGGGACGCTTAGATGGTGAGACTGGAGGACGCAGTTCCAGCCAGACTTAAGACACATGGAGCCACTTTTGAAGTGCTTGTAGATCCAGATGGAGCCTTGGCCCTGCGAAGGGGAGAGGACGTAAAGATCGAAGATATCCTGGCCGTAGAAGATGTTTTTGAAAATGCCAGCCGTGGAGATCGCAGTGCTGAGGAGGATTTGATCAAGGCGTTTGAGACCACGGATGTTGCCGTTATTGCCGACAAAATCATCAGAAAAGGCGAGATAAGCCTCACTGCTGAGCAAAGAAAGCAGATCATTGAGAATAAACGCAAGCAAGTAATTGAAATAATAGCTAGGAACGCCATAAATCCTCAGACGAAGACACCTCATCCCCCGGCCAGGATCGATCAAGCTATTAAAGAGGCCAAAGTCAACATCGATCCAGCCAAATCCACAGAAGAACTGGTAAATATAGCTATGAAAGCTATCCGGCCTCTGATTCCAATTAGGTTTGAAGAGGTAGAGGTAGCTGTGAAGATTCCAGCCGCTTATGCACCCAAGGCCTATGGCGAGATCGCTGCCTTTGGCAAGGTGACCAGAGAAGCCTGGCAGAACAATGGCTCTTGGATAGGCGTTGTAAAGATTCCGGCAGGCATGCAAGCCGATTTCTACTCACTCATAAATCGCTTGAGCAAGGGCGAAGCAGAGACTAAGCTTCTTAAGCATTGAAGAACTTGGGAATTGATCGCATGGATCGAAAGGTGGTAATACCAGGGGATATTCTCTCAGAGGATGCTAAAAGATCAGGGGAAGGCACTTTTATAAAAGATGGAAAGGTCTATTCTCTCCTGTATGGGCTCGCGAATTATAGGGACCGAATAAGCGTGATACCCCTGGCCGGCAAATACGTGCCACATCCGGGGGACAACATTATTGGCGTGGTCAAAGATATAACCTTCTCTAACTGGATTATAGACATAAACTCGCCCTATGACGGACTCCTCCACATATCTGAGTATCCAAAGAGAATTGAAGCGGATGAGATGTCCCGCTACCTCACCATGGGCAGCTCTATCATGACTAAAGTTAGGGACGTTGACTCTACTATGAAGGTAGAGCTTACTCTAAATGAGAGAAAGCTGGGTCTTCTAAAAACAGGCAGAGTCATCGAGATTAGCCATACAAGAGTGCCCAGGCTGATCGGCAAGGGTGGTTCCATGATCAGCATGCTCAAGAAAGAGCTGAACTGCAATATATTTGTGGGGCAGAATGGCAGAATCTGGATTAATGGTGGGGCAGAGGACATGGACCTGGCTCTTCGGACCATTCTCATAATAGAGAAAGAAGCCCATACTAATGGCCTTACCGATAGAATAGTCGACTTCCTGAAGAGAGAAAAAGGGGCCAGAAGTTGATGGCTGCGGATGAAATGATCGCTATGGATGAAAATAATATTTCCTTCTTCAAAGATGGACTTCGCCTAGATGGCCGAAGGGCGGATGAGGTCAGGCCTTTAAAGATCGAGGTGGGAGTCTTAGCCAGGGCCGACGGGTCCTGCTACGTTGAGATGGGTGGAAACAAGGTTATAGCTGCTGTGTATGGACCCCGGGAGGTCCATCCTAGACACCTGCAAGAGGTTACCAGGGCCATAGTCCGATATCGCTACAATATGGCCTCTTTTTCCGTGGAGGAAAGGAAGCGACCGGGTCCTGATAGGCGATCCTATGAGCTGTCTAAGGTAAGTCGCGAGGCTCTGGAACCCGTAATACTCACGTCTTATTTTCCCAGATCTGTAATAGATGTATTTGTAGAGGTTTTGCAGGCCGATGCTGGCACAAGGACGGCTGGAATTAATGCTGCGTCTGTAGCATTGGCAGATGCGGGAATACCGATGAAATCGATGATTTCCGCCTGCGCTGCCGGAAAAGTGGGCGACACCATAGTGCTTGATCCCATGAAAGAAGAAGATAACTTCGGGCAAGCTGATATGCCCATCGCCATGACGCCCACTGGGGAGATCACATTGATGCAAATGGACGGCCGGTTAAGCTCTGATGAGTTTCACCAAGCTATGGAGATGGCCATAAAAGGATGCAAAGAGATCTATGAAATCCAGAGAAAGAGCTTGATTGAAAAGTACAACCAGCTAGAAGTAGAACCTATAGCCGCGCAGGAGGCCGAGAGCCTATGACTGATGTCATATCCGAGATTAAGAAAGATTACCTCTACAACTTGCTCCTAAAAGGAGAACGGGCCGATAGGAGGACATTTGACCAGTACAGAGAGTTCTCGATTCAAAAGAACATAATCAGCAAGGCTGAAGGAAGCGCCTTAGTCAAACTGGGAGCCAGCCAAGTATTGGTGGGAGTAAAGATGCAGCCGGGAGAGCCGTTTCCAGATGCGCCCAATCGAGGAGTCATTATCACCAATGCGGAACTGGTACCATTAGCCTCGCCCACCTTCGAGCCTGGTCCGCCCAATGAGAAGGGAATTGAGCTGGCTAGAGTTGTAGATCGGGGGGTCAGAGAGTCTAAGGCTGTTGATCTGGAAGCTTTATGCATTACTCCAGGCAAGCAGGTTTGGATCATATTCATCGATGTCCACATACTGGACGATTGCGGAAATATCTTGGACGCATCGAGCATTGGAGCGATAGCGGCATTGCTGACAACTAAGGTTCCTGCAAGCAAGTTCGGGCTGGGGGACGACTATCAGCTGCCGGTTAAGGATATACCCATTGCCACAACCGCCATCGAATTTGGCGATGTATTGATGTTCGACCCGGATAGTGATGAAGAATCAATCGCGAACACAAAGCTCACCGTGATCTCGACGGCCGATGGAAGCATATGTGGCATGCAGAAAAGCGGGACGGGAGTGCTAAAGGAAGAGCAGATCTACCGCATTATTGATATAGCATGTGAGAAGGCTAAGGAGATCCGGGAGAAATTTCTGGAAGAATAATCATGGTCAAGCAATTCAAAAAAGGTAGAAAGAGCAGATCCGCGGCCAGATTTGGTCCCAGGTACGGCAGGAAGTCCAGAAAGTTGGTAGCGGATATCGAAGAAAAGTCAAAAGCGCGTTATGATTGTCCCCAGTGTGGAAGAAATAGGGTTCGCAGAACGAGCTCCGCCATCTGGAATTGCACTAAATGTGGATACACCTTTGCTGGAGGCACCTACATACCGCATACCTCCATTGGACGCTCTGTGCTTCGGTCTGTGAAAAAGACCCTGGAGACGGAGTAGATGACCTACAAGTGTACCAGATGCAAGAAGACTGTGGAGGTCGACTACGAATATAGTGGCATTCGATGTCCGTATTGCGGACATAGAATCCTCATGAAGGAGCGGCCCACCACCATTAAGAAAATGAAAGCGGTGTGAAGAAAGCTAATACTACCAGCGCCCGGAGCCACCGCCAAAGGTTTAGAAGATCTAGTCAAGATTCAAGTCAGGCAGCTCAAGCATGGAATGCTTTTGGCTATAAGAGAAAGGGAAGATCCCTTTCCTGTGGCCATTTTTAAGAGCTGAGCTGGAAAGATCGAAAAGACTGCCACTACTAAAGTCGCCAAAATAGCATCGGTCTTTATGAATCTCGAGGACGACCAAGAGATACTAAGGCTAAAAAAGATATGAAGGGCCGCGCAGATTTTACCTTTGAGGTTGATTCGCCAAAGCAGATATTCCAGGCGCTTGCTCCAGAGCTGGAGGATGAACTTTCGCGGTCAAAAGTTCGCCTGATCCAAGGTCCGCACTGGATAAGAATGACAATCGATGGCGAAGATATCGTCTCCATCAGAGCGGCCCTAAATACCTGGATGAGGTTAATCAAAATCGCATTTGAAATGACAAGCATCTAAAATTGGTGAGCATATGAGTGGAGAATTGCCCCCCCAAATTCAGAATCAACTGGCTCAGCTGCAGCAGCTTCAGCAGCAGGCACAAGCAGTAATCAGCCAGAAGACACAGATAGAGGCACTTATCAGAGAGACGGATGCAGCGCTGAGAGAGCTGGAAAAGTCCAGCGATGATGCCGTCATCTACAAGAGCGTAGGCGAGCTTCTCTTCAAATCGGAGAAGAACAAGCTGGTAGAAGAGCTCAAAGAGAGAAAGGACATGATGGATCTGCGGCTAAAGACCATGAGCAAGCAGGAGGAGCGCATCCAGAGCAGGTTCACTCAGCTTCAAGATCAGCTAAAGCAATCTTTGGGCCAGATTCCGGCTAAAGGCGGCTAAATACCGTTGCGGGCCCGTGGCTTAGCCAGGATATAGCACCGGGCTTCTAACCCGGGGGTCGCGGGTTCGAATCCCGCCGGGCCCGTCTTATTTTGAGGATATCATGTGCGAACTCGTAGTTTATGCTGTAAAAGGGGAAAAGCGCGAGAAGGTGATGGAAGGAGTGGTGAGGATGACCTCTCAGGATGGGAAGGTTATTCTGGAGGGCATTTTCGGAGATTCGATAGTGGCTGAAGGCGCTATCTCCAAAGTGGATATCATGGCCCAAGAAGCAATAATTGAGAGATAGGTAGGTACCATGCCACCGGGTTGCACAATTGATCGCTTTAGGAGATATAAAAATGTCCAGGAAGCGATTAAATGTGGAATGGGGACGGGTACAAGAGGTCGTAGACCTTAATCCTTACCTGAAACGCTATAAAAGCTATCTTATAGATATTGGGCTTAGACCCTCAACAGTAGAATCCTATGTATGGTTGGCAAAGTCCTACCTCGAACATGCAAAGACCAACCGACCAACAGCAGCTGATTTCGTAGATTTTAGAGAGACTTTGCACAAGAAGAATCTTTCAAGAAGCACAATCAATAATTATTCTTTTGCAATCAAGAAATATCATCAAATGTGGGGAGAGCAGATAGAGAATCCTTTCTTGAAAAGAAACGACGAAATTCCCTACTATTTTAACGAAGAAGATGTACTACGAATCTTCTCGGTAATCCGTAACATAAAGCACCTCGCCATGCTGCAAACTATTTTCTATGGTTGCCTAAGGGCTTCAGAACTTTGCAGCCTAGACGATAACGACGTTGATCTGAAGGCCTTAAGAATAAGGGTACGCGAAGGAAAAGGCGGGAGGGATGGGATAGTATTGATAAATAACGAATGTGCATCAATGATAAAACAATATCTCAATGTTCGACCCATGCTGGAGATCGATGGCAGAACGCCTCTATTCTATACCGACTATGGAAAGAGATGGACTAAACGCGGCCTGCACACCATATTTACAGCATACAAAAAGAAGGCAGGCATTCAAAAACAAGGCAGCGTTCATGTATTCTCTAGGCATACTCCAGCTACCATAATGATTTCAAAAGGCTGTGACATAAGAATCGTGAAAGAGATACTTCGACATAAGGATATTCGCACAACAATTCGATATGCACATGTGGCCGATGATACCAAGCGTTCTATGTATGATCGTTGCCTAGTCTTGTGAGGTTGCGCTGTCCCGTTAGGAGAGATCTCATATTTGCTATATTGGTTATTTCTCCTATTATTTTTAATATAACTTAATTTTTTCTTACGCGATAAGTAGTAAAAATAGCCAATATAACCCATATACACACTGAAGGGTTAATTGAGTCGGCCTCCAGGACCTCAATCACCAAGTGATGAGGTCCTTCCGGCCTCCCTACATTAATCGACAGCTAGCACAAGATAGACCCGTTTTTCAAGATTTCCACATATATATTATATATGTGATTTTCTTGAAAATCGCGTCTATGTCGTGATAGATAGCGATAAGTAGATTACTTTCGCGCTGCTCAGCTCATATATTTATGCTGCCAATACAACTGGGTACTTGCAGATTCTGAAGATTGCATGAGGCTCTACACGATTCAGGGCATGGATTGCAGTCTTCCTCACCCCCAATTTTTTGCTACCAATCTGATACCAGATCAGTTTATCTCCACGCGCTTTCAGCTGCAGGGTAAGTTGAAGCTGTAATCGA
>JADDYB010000798.1_pt1 | contig 10107 bp, 9 predicted proteins | sample 8641941 | NCBI WGS metagenome assembly JADDYB01 (sample SAMN16275377, study PRJNA637457) | freshwater sediment metagenome | isolation source: Lake Kineret sediment | place: Israel: Lake Kineret | collected 2013 | reverse complement strand
ATAGGCGGCGGGCGGATTCGAACCGCCGCATGGGGGTTTTGCAGACCCCTGCCTTAACCTCTTGGCTACACCGCCGCAACTACCAAACATGCTGGAGCGGAAGACGGGATTCGAACCCGCGACCTCCTCCTTGGCAAGGAGGCATTCTACCGCTGAACTACTTCCGCTCTAGGGAGATTTTACCGCTTTTTTTCAGTTTCAGCAAGATAATTTTGGTGCCGAGGGGGAGATTTGAACTCCCACGGGCTTTCGCCCACCACCCCCTCAAGATGGCGTGTCTGCCTATTCCACCACCTCGGCCTAGACTATCCATCTCTACCAGAATGATTCTTCTTCCCAGGATACCAGCCACACCACCACCTTCTTTTCCATCGCCAGCGAATGAAGAACCAGAACCCCAGGATAATCAAGATAACTGGCCAGATATAACCCCACATTGTGCTGATGACCCCCAGTTTCATCAGCAGGGCAATAACCCCAATAGCAATTAGTATGAGCCCGATAACCGTCGTCATCACCTCCTTGTTCTCTATATGGCAGGGGTGGCAGGACTCGAACCCGCGACCTGCGGTTTTGGAGACCGCTGCTCTAGCCAAACTGAGCTACACCCCTGAACCAGCATAATTATATCAAAAGTACCCCTGGGGCGACTCGAACGCCCGACACGCGGTTTAGGAAACCGCTGCTCTATCCATCTGAGCTACAGGGGCACGCCACTACCAGAACCCTTGCTATCACAGCTTTTTCTCAAGCTTTTCCGATTTTTATATTACCAAAAAGCTTTAACCATGGCAATAGCAATGTAGAGCAATTTGCTGGGTTACAGTTTGACAGGGACTCACATCTGTAATATTTGTAATCTAAGGCTCCTCTTAAACAACAGAGTGGATATCTTATCACCCTAAGCTAAAGCTCTGAACGAAGAGACTAGCAGAGGGTCTAGATTTTTAACGTTAGCTAGATTCCCTGAAGGTCGCGCAAGCAATCTTCCCAGAATTTATTGGTGGAGATAGGGGGATTCGAACCCCCGACCTCTGCGATGCGAGCGCAGCGCTCTCCCAACTGAGCTATATCCCCGCAAAATAAATTTTATCAATACTGCAGACTGTAGGTCAATTCGGCTAATTCTTGCCCTTGCCTGATAACATTGCTATACTGAGCTAAAGCTATGACCTATGAAATTGTCATCGGGCTGGAGGTTCATACTCAGCTATTAACCAAGAGTAAGATGTTCTGTAGCTGCAGTGCCAATTATGCCAGCGCTCATCCAAATACCCACGTTTGCCCCATCTGCCTTGGCATGCCTGGCGTTCTCCCTGGCATTAATGAAAAAGCAATAGAATATACAGTAATGACTGCCCTGGCTTTAAATTGTACCATCCCCGAATATACCAAATTCGACCGCAAGAACTACTTTTACCCCGACCTGATGAAAGGTTACCAGATTTCCCAGTATGATGCCCCCCTTGGAAAAGGAGGTTGGCTAACCATCGATAGCAACGGTACCAGGAAAAGAATCAATATCACCAGGGTACATCTCGAAGAGGATGTCGCCAAATTGTGGCACAGGGGGGATTCCAGTCTGATAGACGTCAATCGTTCAGGAGTGCCCTTGATGGAGGTTGTCAGTGAGCCCGAAATAAGTTCCCCCGAGGAGGCTCGGGATTATCTTATCAGGTTACGCAATATCTTGCGTTATCTGGGCGTGTCCACAGGCAACATGGAGGAAGGAAGCTTTAGATGTGATGCTAACATAAGCATCCGACCATCGAATAGTAAAAAGCTCTTGCCCAAGGTGGAAATCAAAAACATAAATAGCTTCAAAGCAGTTTACCAAGCACTGGAATATGAATCGAGGCGACAAGGGGAGGTACTTGATGAAGGTGGAGAACTGGTACAAGAAACCAGAGGATGGATAGAGGAAGCAGGCACAACAGTGACTCAGCGCACTAAAGAATATGCTGATGATTATCGATATTTTCCCGAACCTGATTTACCTCCCTTAATTCTGGACAGAGCCTGGATAGAGGAAATCAGGGCCAGAATCCCAGAATTACCCGAAGCACGCAGAGACCGATTTATGACACAATATGGCTTGTCCGTGTACGATGCTAATATGCTGACTAACTCCAGTGCCATGGCAAACTATTTCGAAGACTGCATCAAGTTAATGAGCCCTAGCAAGGCAAAGACAGTGAGCAACTGGCTTTCAGGAGATTTCAGCCGACTGCTTAACGCTACCAATACTGAGATTGAACATGTTAAAATAAGTCCAAAACATCTAGCAGAAATGCTTGGTCTGGTAGACAATGGTACCATAAACGGACCGGCTGCCAAGGCAGTGTTAGAGGAGATGTTTCATACGGGCAAAGGAGCCAGCGAGATTGTAACGGAAAAGAAACTGAGCCAGATTAGCGATGCCACTGAGATAAGAGAGGTGGTAAAACAAGTAATGGCTAATAATATCAATGCAGTCTCAGACTATACCTCTGGTAAAGAGCAAGCTTTAATGTTTATAATAGGTCAAGTAATGAGAGCTACTAGAGGCAGGGCTAACGCGGGCGTGGTAAAGGAGATTATTATACAGGAGCTAGGAGGAAAATAAATTGCCTACTCAATTTTTTATTGCCCAAATACTAATAGCAATAGCCTTAATTGCCACTGTACTGTTTCAGTTACGCGGTGGAGGAATAGGAGGTATCTTTGGGCAAGCTGACTCAGTGTATCGAACTCGGCGAGGGATAGAAAGCACCCTTTTCAAGCTAACCATAATCTTAGCCGTCATGCTTGTCGTTGTTGCTACTTTAATAGCTAGTTAGCCTTAGTATCTATAGATGAGTCCTATAATAACCCTAACTACCGACTTTGGCTATGATGATGCTTACGTTGCTGCTGTTAAAGGCTCTATCTTAAACATTAACCCTGAAGCTAATATTATAGACATCAGCCATTCTATCGAGCCGCAGAATATCCTTCAGGCTGCTTTCATACTTAGTATTGCTTATCGCTACTTCCCTAAGCAAACAATTCATATGGCTATTGTTGACCCCGGTGTAGGTAGTGAGCGCCAGGGGATAATACTGAAAACACCTTCGGCCTTCTTCGTTGTCCCCGATAATGGCATAGTTAGCTATATAATTACTGATTTATTTCCCATCGAAAGTCCCTCATCAACCGAACATACTCATGATCTTAAAAAGATAGTATTTAAGAAAGGACTTGAAGCTGTAGCCATTACCGACCCTCGCTTCTGGCGACATCCAGTCAGCCCTACCTTTCATGGAAGAGATATTTTTGCCCCGGTAGCTGCCGGCCTCTCTCTAGGCATTTCCCTTTATGAATTCGGGGAGAAAATTAATTCGCTGCATGTCCTCCCTACACCAAAGCCATCACTTGACCCAGAAGGTAATTTGGTTGGTCAGGTCTTATATGTTGACCGCTTTGGCAATTTGATTACAAATATTCAAAGCAATGATTTACCTGGAAAGGATGTCATGATTGAGGTAGCTGGGCATTGTATTCAAGGTATTAGTAACTATTATGCTGAAAATAAAGGGATCATGGCTATTGTGGGTAGCAGTGGTTATCTCGAAGTGTCTCTCAGAGACGGAAGAGCTTGCGACTTTCTAGAGATGGTGGTGGGAGATGAAATAAAGGTGATTTCAACTGTATTATGAGATAGAGCCAATCCCGTGGAAAGATTCAAGATAGCCAAGTTTTTATTCCTCGATTCCTGCCAATTTCTTGACCATCTTTTTCTTTGACTCAAGGTCTGTGTTCCGCAACACAGTCAGCTTGTGGGTTTCTGGCGAGCCAGCACCATGAATATTAGACACTATATCCCTGCTTTCAAAAGCAAGTTTCTCTATCAGCCTGTAGAGGCGCACCCTATCTTCAGTAGATACGTTGTCCGCTCCCCTTAGATACTTGTGAAGGAGGGGACCAATATCCGGATTACTAAAGTCTTTCTCCGAAGGTACATCGGCTACCATACCGCCAGCAATCTCTATCAGCATCCTGACTACTTCATGAAGCTCCTTGCCCTCATATAGTTTAGAGGTATTTGATAGCACCGGGTCAACTGTATAAATGCCCGAATCAGTTGGTTTAGCCTCAACGGAGGCAGCTACTGAGCAGCCGTATATCGTCTGGCACGTCTTAATCATCTCGGTTAGCTTGTTATTGATATGGGAAACATTGGATAGTCCGTTGTAGTCAGCCACAAGTGCAGCAGCACCGATGAGAATATCACCAACACCACACTTACAGCCACCATGAGAATGACGATGGAAGTTGCCGAAGTGCCTTGCCATGGAGCCAGCGAATTCATATTCGCCACACAAGAAGACCATATCCCATGGCACGAAGACATTATCAAAGATGACCATGGGAGCAAATTTACTAAACCTGATATTGCCGAGATCTATATTCTCCATCGATCTGGCTTCCAGAGTACCTCTGCCATATATGTGAATAATACCCTCGGCATCAACTGGCACAGCGAAACAAACAGCGTAATCACTGTCTTCCTCTCGCATTTCTCTGCCAGGTACAATCAGTCCCATATGAGCGCAGAGAGAGCCTGTCTGGTGTATTTTGGCTCCCCTGACTACAATGCCGTCTTTCTTCTTATCAACGATGTGTAGATACATATCCGGGTCACTCTGCTGGGAAGGACGAAGAGACCTATCACCCTTGACATCAGTTACTCCACTCCAGACAACAAGGTCGTTTTTCTGAAGGTATTTCACAAAGTTCAGCAACCTTTCGAAGTAGTTGGTTCCATATTTTCTATCGCAGTTATAGGTCTCAATCCCTGCAGAATTGATGGCATCCATGCCGGTACATCTCATATAACAGGTACCTATTTTCTGCGAAAGAAACTTTAGCATTCTTATCTTGGCGATAAGGTCATCCACACTTTCGTAGAATTTGACAAAACGGGATACCTTCCCTCCAACCAGACTGGATTTAGTGACCAGATATTTTTCCCCCTCGGGTTCCTGGGCCAGAGCATAGGTTTCAGCAACTCCGGCTAGCTGGTGTTTTATCAAGGGGTGTTCGTAGGGATTAGCCACCTTTTCGCCCAGAATGTAGGTGGCTGGATGTAGGTCCTTCAGTGATTGGTAATACTCTTCTGCTGTCTTTATGGCCATTTTGTTATCTCTCGCCTCTCATTTGTTTGCCACAATTGTGGTGATGAATATCAATAATCTCTTCATTCATCCGGTCTATCTCTTCACAGACCTTTGCCTTGAGTTCCTCTTTGATTGCCATCTATTCTCCTTTTTCTTCAAGAAGGCTATTCAGAAATGTATTTTTTCCTTACTCCCACTTCCTGGCCGATGGCTACCGGCAGGGATTTTCTTGTCCTTTCGTCTATGCGGATGGTGGTCACATCTCCTTCTCTGCGCATGATAGCTTTTGCCTTTTGGGTCCAGGCACCGATTATCTCAATCGTTTCCAGCTCCGAAACTTCTAATTCTGCCATTGCCTCCTTACTTATAGCAGCAACACCATTTCCCTCCAAATCCTCACCCACCTTGAGGATGATTTCCTTGCCATACTGAGGTGCAGCGTAAGTCTTGCCTTCGACTTGCCTATAAAACACATTGCTCATAGCTGATTCTCCACAGGCTGTTATAGATTCTCAGCGATAAGGTCTACTATATCCATAACTCTCATGCCATCGCCAGATTCCATGCTAGCTCTAAGGTTTTGCTCACACCAGGGGCAGGCAGATACAACCATCGAGCTACTTGTTTCTCTGGCTTGCCTCATCCTTACCCTTCCCATCTCTAGTGACATATCATTATTAGTCAATTTTACACCGCCGCCGGCACCACAGCAGAATGATTCCGACCTTATTTTAGTCATTTCACGAAGTTCAATGCCTTTGATAGCGCTAATAATTTCCCTTGGTGCATTATAGATTCCGCAATCTCTACCTAACCGGCAGGGGTCATGGTAGGTCACAATAGTCTCCGGTATCCTGCGCTTGATCGTACCCAGCTTATTGATAGACTCAGCAATGATTTGGGAAATATGTTTGACAACGGGCATTTCCGTCTCCGGCAGGTACTTCGGGTAGGTCCGCGCAAGGGTCTGATAGCATTCGGCACAGCCTGTGATGACTGTCTTAGTTTTTCTGGATTGGAATCTACGTACCATCTTTTGAGCATTTCTCCTGAACCCTTCCTCATCCCCCATATTTAAGAGTGGCGCGCCGCAACACAACTCATCTTCAGCATAATAGGCGATTTCAATCCCCAATTTTGCCAAAAGGCTCACAGTTCTCCTTAATGTCCCACCAAATTCAAAAGATGAGAGGCAACCAGCAAAGAGTATAGCATTCCCGCTCGTTGGCAGGTTCAAACCCTTAGCCCACTCCCACTTTGCCTCCTTACCAAAAGGATTGCCCTTCCGTCTAACGTTTTCTATTACATCCCTTATGGGCCGGGGGACTTCCTCCTCTTTCAAGAACAGTGCCCTTAGCTGATGTATAGCCTTTTCCGGGATGTTGATGCCCTTGGGGCAAACATTAGCACAAGCGCCACACTGCGTGCAGTTAAATAGACCATAGTGGGCTGCTTCAGATATCCTCTTGCCACTGTCCAGTGGATTGAGGGCAGACTTTGCCAGATTTACCTGGTACATTGGCCCAACGAAAATCTCCCACACTTCCCTGATAGCAGGGCATGCTGTCAGACAGGCCAGGCAGGTGATACACTCGGACATGGCTCTGGTATGCAGTACCTCCGATTGTCTGGCTCTTGTCTCCAGTTGGGAGACATCACTTTCGTAACTCGGCCACGGCTCAAGTTTCTGCAAACGGCTCTCGATAACATCTCTGTCAATAACAAGGTCCTTTATTATCGGGAAATAGGGTAAGGGCTCAAGTATCATGTAATTTTCCACCGGTGCTTTGCAGGCTAAGGTGGGTTTTCCATTGGCCATTATGGTGCAAATACCGCACAAGAATTCTCGACAGGACAATCTCCAAGCGATATTTGCCCTGTGTTTCAGGTTCACATTCTCTATAGCCTGCCCAATCCTCATACCGTCGTGGTAGTCAACGGAGTACTCTTCGTAGTGGGGCGCATCGTCTAATTGAGGGTCATAGCGGAATATTTTGATGTAAAATTGCTCACTCATGGCATTTCCCTTCTATCTCTCAATCTTGCCCGAGACCGGGAATTCAGGTAGCTCAACCTCACTGGGGTCGAGGATTGTTTTCATAATGGGGGTCTTGGTGAGCACATACTCACCATGCTTGTCCCGACGAATGACTATATTTGCTGCCCAGTCTTTGTCAGGAAAGGGATAATCCTCCCTGAAATGGCCACATCTACTTTCAGTTCTCATCAGAGCTGCCCTCGCCATGACCTCTACCGAGACAACTATACTGCGGATATCCATAGCTTCTATGAAATTCATATTGTAACTGCCGATTCTATTTCCAATTTTGGGTAAACGGTGCCGCTTTATATCATCAAGGGTATCAAGGGCATGTTTCAGTTTCTCCTCGCTTCTGGCAATCCCTACATAGTCCCAGGCTAGCTCCTTAATCTCATTCCTGATTGCAATCGGGTTAACTCCATTATCAGTCTCAGTAGCCTCAGATATTTCCTTTTCGGCTTTGGCAACTTGCTCAGTGAAGTTATTCATATTGATTTTATTGTAATTGCCTGATAGAGTCGCTCTGGCAGCCGCTTCACCGGCAATCTTTCCCGATACCAGTAAGTCCGGCAGTGAATTAGAGCCGAGGCGATTGCCACCTTGTACCCCGCCAGCACTCTCGCCACAAATATATAGGTTCCTGACCTTGGTTGATTCCCAACTGGTACCTACCCTAACTCCCCCATTCTGGTAGTGAGCCGAGGGATAGACAACCAGCGGCTCTTTCCGAATATCAATGCCGTCGTTTAGCCCTCTCATTAATAACGTGTTCAGTCTGTCCTCGATTATTCTGGCTGGTAGGTGGGTCATGCTCAGGTAAACGCCACCATCTTTGGTGCCTCGCCCCTCCTGCACCTCAAAATAGATACACCGCGACATAAAGTCCCGGCAGGCAAGCTCTAGCTGTTTCGGGTTATATCTCTCCATAAACCGCTCGCCATGGATATTAAAGAGTCTTCCGCCTTCACTTCGAGCTGCCTCGGTTATCAGAAGCCCGGCCAGGGATTCTGGAACTTTATAGCTTGTAGGGTGGAACTGAAAGACCTCCATATCAACCAGTTCAGCCCCGACTTCCAAAGCCATTCTGTTAGCGTCGCCAACTTTCCCCTGTGGGGCAATACAATATTTGAATACCTGACCACTGCCACCACAAGCAAGAATAACAGCTTCAGCCTTAAATATCATAAATCTTCCCTTTCTAATATCATAGGCAACACAACCAATAACCCTCCCCTCTTCTGTGAGTAGCTTCAGTGCCATGCAGTCGTTGATGGTCTCGATTCCTCTTCTCAGGACTTCATTGTGGAGCCCATGCATCATCTCCCCACCAGTCCTGTCACCACTGATACAGGTTCTGGCGTAGGTATGCCCGCCAAGCTGTCGCTGAAAATAGCCCTGGCCGTCTTTACGGTCAAACAAGGATCCATAACTTTCCAGCTCTCTGAATCTTTCTCCAGCATTTCGACACATGATTTCCACCAGCTTCTGGTTATTAAGCATACCCCCACCAATACAGGTATCGCGGAAGTGAACCTCCCAATTGTCTCTAGGATCGCCACTGCCGAGGGTAGCTGCTAGCCCCCCCATGGCTATTGGTGTACAACCACTACAGCCGAAGACCCCCTTTACTACCATCAAGGTCTTAGCTCCTATTGTATCAGCGGCAATGGCAGCTCGGGCAGCAGCTCCACCACCACCGATTATCAATACATCGGTATCTATAATGGAGGCATTCCATATCATTCTTACTAATCCCCTTTGGACTGTCCGAAGGCTGAAACTATGAACCTAGCTGTGTATATCATAACAAAAAAGACACTTATTTCAGTAAGATAGGCTTGCAAGGCTACGTCACGCTAGCGTTCTCTTTCTTGACAATAGATTCAGCCAGAGACAAGAGTTTTTTAGCCCTTTCTGCTACCGGAGCATCAACCATCCTTCCATCAAGAGAAGTTGACGCCTTGCCTTCTGTCACAGCGGCTTCAAAAGCAGCCACCACTCTTCGGGCATAGATGAGCTCTTCCTCAGAGGGAACAAAAACCTGATTCACCGGACCAACCTGGTCAGGGTGAATGACCAGTTTGCCCTGGAAGCCCATCTTTTTGACTGCCCTTGTTTCTTTGGCAAGCCCCTCACTATCTCTAACGTCTGTATATACCGAGTCAATAGCCAAGACGCTGGCAGCGTGACAGGCAATAGAGATTGCCATACGGGGATAGTAAAGTTCATCCCCCTCTTTGGTGCGGGTTATACCCATCTCCAGGGTATAGTCCTCAGCGCCTAAGGCAAGGCCCAGAATCCGTGCAGAAGCACTGGCTATTTCATAGACGTTAATAATGCCCCTGGGTGTTTCAATCAGGGCAAGAAGTCCGGTTGAACTTATTTCCAGACCAGCCTTTACCTCTGCGTCTGCAATCAAGGCATCAACTTTGTGTATATCCTCGGCTGATTCACTCTTGGGCAGAAGAATGCCTCTGAGTCCCCCACGGACGACCGCCTTGATATCTGGTACGATATAGGGTGTTGAAAGTGAATTGGTACGGATAAAGACCTCCCGTCCAATTGAAGCAAGCCCCTGCAGTGAAGCAGCCACTATTTTTCTGGCCAAGTCTTTTTCGGCTGGAGGTACCGAGTCTTCCAGGTCAAGGATGAGAGCATCGGCAGCTACCGAGCGGGCTTTCTCAATTCTCCTTTCCTGATTACCAGGAACAAACAACAACGTTCGCAGTACCATAATGTCCTCCTTAACCATTTAGTCGCACTTGAACCAACCCTAGTATTAAATGACTTTCTTAGATTTTAGCCCCTCAAGTTGCTCAGTTGAATAGCCGAGTAAATCTTGATAGACCACTTCGTTTGCCGCTCCAAAGGGCAGTCCGGGAAATCTAATCTCCCCCGGTGAGTTTAGTATCCTGATAGGCACATCAG
>JADDYB010000797.1_pt1 | contig 10108 bp, 5 predicted proteins | sample 8641941 | NCBI WGS metagenome assembly JADDYB01 (sample SAMN16275377, study PRJNA637457) | freshwater sediment metagenome | isolation source: Lake Kineret sediment | place: Israel: Lake Kineret | collected 2013 | reverse complement strand
GCAGGGCCGGAGCGGATCGGTCGCCGCCGAGACGGTCGTCCTGTGCGGCGGCCAGTGGTCGCGCGCGCTTGGGCGCGAGCTCGGCGTGGCCGTGCCGCTGTTCTCCTGCGAGCACTACTACATCGTCACCGACGTCATCCCCGGCGTGTTCCGCGACCTGCCGGTGATGCGCGATCCGGACGGCTACATCTACCTCAAGGAAGAAGTCGGCGGCCTGCTGATGGGCGGCTTCGAGCCCGACGCCACTCCCTGGCTGCAGTCGGCCGTGCATCGCGGCGGCATCCCGGAGAACTTCGAGTTCCAGTTGTTGCCAGACAACTGGGACGCCTTCGAGATCCTGATGGACAACGCAGTGCAGCGCGTGCCCGCGCTGGGCGAGGCGAAGATCAAGGCCTTCTACAACGGCCCGGAGTCATTCACCGCCGATAACAACTTCATCCTCGGCCCGGCGCCGGGGCTGGCCAACCTGTACGTCGGCTGCGGCTTCAACTCGATGGGCATCGCCTCCGGCGGTGGCGCTGGCAAGGCGCTCGCCGAGTGGATCGTCCAGGGCGAGCCGACACTCGACCTGTGGCCGGTCGACATCCGCCGGTTTGCGGGCTTCAACGCCAACGAACGCTGGCTACCGGACCGGATCAAGGAAGTGCTTGGCATGCACTACAGGATGCCGTGGCCGAACCGGGAACTCGAGTCGGCGCGCCCGTTCCGTCGCTCGCCACTGTTTTCGCAGCTGCGCGCAGCCGGCGCCTGCTTCGGCTCGAAGATGGGCTGGGAGCGCGCCAATTTCTTCGCGCCGACGCCGGCCCAGGCAACGATCGAGTACGGTTGGGGCCACCAGAACTGGCACCCGTGGGTCGCCGCCGAGCACGCCGCCTGCCGCGAGCGCGTCGCGCTGCTCGACATGAGCTCGTTCGCCAAGCTGCTGGTCAAGGGCGCAGATGCACACGCGGTGCTGCAGTACCTCGTCGCCAACGACGTGCCGACCGCCGCAGGCCGCACCGTCTACACCGGCATGCTCAACGAGCGCGGCGGCTACGAGTCCGATTTCACCATCACCTGCATCGACTGGGACGAGTACCTGATCGTCACCGGCAGCGCGCAGGCCGTGCGCGACCGCGACGTGATCGAGCGGGCACTGGCGGCGATGCCGCAGCGACGAGTGTGCACGGTGACCGATGTGACGCCGATGTACGCGATGCTGGCGGTGATGGGACCGGCGTCGCGAGAGTTGCTCTCCCGCGTGTCGACCGCGAAGTTCGACAATGCGGCGTTTCCCTTCGGCACCTCGCAGCTGATCGACCTCGGCTATGCCACCGTCCGTGCAACGCGCCTGACCTATGTCGGTGAACTGGGCTGGGAGCTGTACGTGCCGGTCGAGTTCACCAACGCCGTTTACGACGAGATCCTGGCCGCAGGCGCCGACCTCGGCCTGCGCAATGCCGGCTACTACGCGGTGGACTCGCTGCGCCTGGAAAAGGGCTACCGCGCCTGGGGACGGGAACTGACGCCCGACATCAACCCGTTCGAGGCCGGCCTTGCCTTCGCGGTGAACTGGGAAAAGGGCGACTTCCGCGGCCGCGCCGCGCTCGCTACGGTCAAGTCCGCCGGCGGCGGCGCCGCCGTCAAGCGGAGGGTTGTTTCACTGGTCGTCGACGCGCCGCGCACCAACCTCTGGGGCAACGAGCTGATCCTTCGCGACGGCGCGCCAGCGGGATTTGTAACCTCGGCCGCCTTCGGCCACACGCTGGGCCGGCCGGTTGGGCTGGGCCTGGTCAGCAACGTGGCAGGGGCGGCAGACAAGGCCTGGGTCGAGTCCGGCGCCTGGGAAGTCGACCTCGCCGGGGAGCGCCTTTCGGCTGCGGCATCGCTTCGAGCGCCCTACGATCCTGCCGGCTTGCGGGCGCGTGCCTGACTTGACAGGTAACGGGCCAGCTCGCCCAGGGCAGCCACAAAGCAAAAAGCCCCGGCCGATCCGGCCGGGGCTTTTTCTCTTGAGGCAAGCCTGACGATGTCCTACTTTCACGGGAAATACATCCCACTATCATCGGCGCTGAGGCGTTTCACGGTCCTGTTCGGGATGGGAAGGGGTGGTTCCGCCTCGCTATGGTCGTCAGGCTAAAGGGGACGACCTCTCCGCTCCTCGCCCTGCGGCGATTCACGAGAGATCCAACTCGGAAGAAGCAGCCACGCGTCGATTCGGTGAATCGGTCGCGCGGGGTCACGATCGCTGTGCTCTCAGCCTCTGAGAACGAGGCAGCACGGTTATAGGATCAAGCCGCACGGGCAATTAGTACTGGTTAGCTCAACGCCTCACAGCGCTTCCACACCCAGCCTATCAACGTCCTGGTCTCGGACGACCCTTCAGGGAGGTCAAGCCTCCGGGAAGACTAATCTTCAGGCAAGTTTCCCGCTTAGATGCTTTCAGCGGTTATCTCTTCCGCACATAGCTACCCGGCAATGCCACTGGCGTGACAACCGGTACACCAGAGGTGCGTCCACTCCGGTCCTCTCGTACTAGGAGCAGCCCCCGTCAATCTTCCAGCGCCCACGGCAGATAGGGACCAAACTGTCTCACGACGTTCTAAACCCAGCTCACGTACCTCTTTAAATGGCGAACAGCCATACCCTTGGGACCGGCTACAGCCCCAGGATGAGATGAGCCGACATCGAGGTGCCAAACACTGCCGTCGATATGAACTCTTGGGCAGTATCAGCCTGTTATCCCCAGAGTACCTTTTATCCGTTGAGCGATGGCCCTTCCATACAGAACCACCGGATCACTTAGACCTGCTTTCGCACCTGCTCGACTTGTAGGTCTCGCAGTCAAGCACGCTTTTGCCTATGCACTATCAGCACGATTTCCGTCCGTGCCTAGCGTACCTTCGTACTCCTCCGTTACCCTTTGGGAGGAGACCGCCCCAGTCAAACTGCCTACCATGCACTGTTCCCCGCCCGGATAACGGGCGAAGGTTAGAACCGCGAACAAATCAGGGTGGTATTTCAACGTTGGCTCCACGACACCTAGCGGCGCCGCTTCAAAGCCTCCCACCTATCCTACACAGATCGGTTCACAGTCCAATGCAAAGCTACAGTAAAGGTTCATGGGGTCTTTCCGTCTTGCCGCGGGGAGATTGCATCATCACAAACACTTCAACTTCGCTGAGTCTCGGGAGGAGACAGTGTGGCCATCGTTACGCCATTCGTGCAGGTCGGAACTTACCCGACAAGGAATTTCGCTACCTTAGGACCGTTATAGTTACGGCCGCCGTTTACTGGGGCTTCGATCAAGAGCTTTCACTCCATCACTTAACCTTCCAGCAACGGGCAGGCGTCACAACATATACGTCCACTTTCGTGTTTGCAGAGTGCTTTGTTTTTAATAAACAGTCGCAGCCACCGATTCTCTGAGACCTCTTCACGCTTCGGGCGTTTCTCCCGTCACGCTACAAAGGCACACCTTCTTCCGAAGTTACGGTGTCAATTTGCCGAGTTCCTTCTCCCGAGTTCTCTCAAGCGCCTGAGCATATTCAGCTCGCCCACCAGTGTCGGTTTGCGGTACGGTCGCGTCCAGCTGGAGCTTAGAGGCTTTTCCTGGAACCACATCCAATCACTTCGCGGCTTACGCCACTCGATCCTTCACCTCGGTGATACGCCAGCGGATTTGCCTGCTGGCCACCTACGATCAGAAACCGGGACATCCAACACCCGGATGATCTTCAACGGTCCGTCCCCCCATCGCACTGGACGTCGGTGCAGGAATATTGACCTGCTTTCCATCGACTACGGCTTTCGCCCTCGTCTTAGGGGCCGACTCACCCTGCTCCGATGAACGTGGAGCAGGAAACCTTGGGCTTACGGCGAGCGGGCTTTTCACCCGCTTTAACGCTACTCATGTCAGCATTCGCACTTCTGATACCTCCAGCAGCCCTCTCGAGCCACCTTCGCAGGCGTACAGAACGCTCCCCTACCACGTGCGCTTGCGCGCACATCCGCAGCTTCGGTTACCGGCTTAGCCCCGTTACATCTTCCGCGCAGGAAGACTCGATCAGTGAGCTATTACGCTTTCTTTGAAGGATGGCTGCTTCTAAGCCAACTTCCTGACTGTCTTAGCCTTCCCACTTCGTTTCCCACTTAGCCGATATTGGGGACCTTAGCTGGCGGTCTGGGTTGTTTCCCTTTCGTGTCCGGACGTTAGCACCCGGTGCACTGTCTCCCGCGCTGACACTTCCAAGTATTCGGAGTTTGCCATGGTTTGGTAAGACGCCATGTCCCCCTAGCCATAACAGTGCTCTACCCCTCGGAGTGATACGCGAGGCACTACCTCAATAGTTTTCGGGGAGAACCAGCTATTTCCAGATTTGTTTGGCCTTTCACCCCTATCCACAGCTCATCCACTACTTTTGCAACAGTAGTTGGTTCGGTCCTCCAGTGAGTGTTACCCCACCTTCAACCTGGCCATGGATAGATCATCTGGTTTCGGGTCTACACCCTGCGACTGGGCGCCCTGTTCGGACTCGCTTTCGCTACGCCTTCCCTACTCGGTTAAGCTCGCCACAGAATGTAAGTCGCTGACCCATTATGCAAAAGGTACGCAGTCACCCTTGCGGGCTCCTACTGTTTGTATGCATGCGGTTTCAGGATCTATTTCACTCCCCTCCCGGGGTTCTTTTCGCCTTTCCCTCACGGTACTGGTTCACTATCGGTCGATTACGAGTATTTAGCCTTGGAGGATGGTCCCCCCATCTTCAGACAGGATTTCACGTGTCCCGCCCTACTTGTCGTGCGCTCAGTTCCACTTCTGTTCTTTCGCGTACGGGGCTATCACCCACTATGGCCGGACTTTCCAGACCGTTCCACTAGAACAGAAGCTAAAACGCACAGGCTGGTCCGATTTCGCTCGCCACTACTTTCGGAATCTCGGTTGATTTCTGTTCCTCTGCCTACTTAGATGTTTCAGTTCAGCAGGTTCGCCGCCGCGCGCCTATGTATTCAGCGCGGGCTACCCTTGCGGGTGGGTTTCCCCATTCGGACATCTCCGGATCAATGTCTGTTTGCCGACTCCCCGGAGCTTTTCGCAGGCTGCCACGTCCTTCATCGCCTGTAATCGCCAAGGCATCCACCACATGCACTTAGTCGCTTGATCCTATAACCCTGCCGCCTTTCGACGACGGTCATGGAGCGACCGCGTTGCCGTTCTCAAGTTTGCTGAGAGCTTGAATGCAATCACAACCCGTCATCGGCTCCTCTCATCAAGGAACCGATGCGCTTTGCTTCTTCCGAATTGTTAAAGATCGAAACAGCCTGGCCCAAAGGCCAGATGGAAATGCGCATGCGCGCACTTTCATCTGGGCTCTTGTCCGATGGTGGAGGTGAACGGGATCGAACCGATGACCTCCTGCTTGCAAAGCAGGCGCTCTCCCAACTGAGCTACACCCCCGATGGAATCGCTGGTGGGTCTGGTTGGATTCGAACCAACGACCCCCGCCTTATCAAGACGGTGCTCTAACCGACTGAGCTACAGACCCGGGCAATCCCGTTGATTTGCATCAGGGCCCGGCCGCGCCAGGCGGTTGAGACGCTTGCGCCGCCCCGCGCCACTCGCTGCTCGCGAGAAACGAACCGATAAGTGTGGGCGCGAGAATCGAGGCGCTCACTCGTGAAAGGAGGTGATCCAGCCGCACCTTCCGATACGGCTACCTTGTTACGACTTCACCCCAGTCATGAATCTCACCGTGGTCGCCGCCCTCCTTGCGGTTAGGCAAACGGCTTCTGGTGAAACCCACTCCCATGGTGTGACGGGCGGTGTGTACAAGACCCGGGAACGTATTCACCGCGACATGCTGATCCGCGATTACTAGCGATTCCGACTTCATGCAGTCGAGTTGCAGACTGCAATCCGGACTACGATCGGTTTTCTGGGATTGGCTCCCCCTCGCGGGTTGGCAACCCTCTGTACCGACCATTGTATGACGTGTGAAGCCCTACCCATAAGGGCCATGAGGACTTGACGTCATCCCCACCTTCCTCCGGTTTGTCACCGGCGGTCTCACTAGAGTGCCCTTTCGTAGCAACTAGTGACAAGGGTTGCGCTCGTTGCGGGACTTAACCCAACATCTCACGACACGAGCTGACGACAGCCATGCAGCACCTGTGCGCAGGTTCCCTTTCGGGCACCTCCACATCTCTGCGGAGTTCCTGCCATGTCAAGGGTAGGTAAGGTTTTTCGCGTTGCATCGAATTAATCCACATCATCCACCGCTTGTGCGGGTCCCCGTCAATTCCTTTGAGTTTTAATCTTGCGACCGTACTCCCCAGGCGGTCGACTTCACGCGTTAGCTGCGTTACCAAGTCTGTAAAGACCCGACAACTAGTCGACATCGTTTAGGGCGTGGACTACCAGGGTATCTAATCCTGTTTGCTCCCCACGCTTTCGTACATGAGCGTCAGTCTCATCCCAGGGGGCTGCCTTCGCCATCGGTGTTCCTCCACATCTCTACGCATTTCACTGCTACACGTGGAATTCCACCCCCCTCTTACGGACTCTAGCTATGCAGTCACAAGCGCAGTTCCCAGGTTGAGCCCGGGGATTTCACGCCTGTCTTACATAGCCGCCTGCGTACGCTTTACGCCCAGTAATTCCGATTAACGCTTGCACCCTACGTATTACCGCGGCTGCTGGCACGTAGTTAGCCGGTGCTTATTCTGCAGGTACCGTCATTAGCGCGCGGTGTTAGCGCGCGCCGTTTCGTTCCTGCCAAAAGCGGTTTACAACCCGAAGGCCTTCTTCCCGCACGCGGCATGGCTGGATCAGGGTTTCCCCCATTGTCCAAAATTCCCCACTGCTGCCTCCCGTAGGAGTCTGGGCCGTGTCTCAGTCCCAGTGTGGCTGGTCGTCCTCTCAGACCAGCTACCGATCGTCGCCTTGGTGAGCCTTTACCTCACCAACTAGCTAATCGGGCATCGGCCGCTCCAATAGCGCGAGGCCTTGCGGTCCCCCGCTTTCACCCGTGGGTCGTATGCGGTATTAATCCGGCTTTCGCCGAGCTATCCCCCACTACTGGGCACGTTCCGATGCGCTACTCACCCGTTCGCCACTCGTCGCCAGGGTTGCCCCCGCGTTACCGTTCGACTTGCATGTGTAAGGCATGCCGCCAGCGTTCAATCTGAGCCAGGATCAAACTCTTCAGTTCGAACCTTTTCGCACACTACTGTGTACGTCGCTCGCTCACGGAATCGAAGTGGATCTGATGATCCCCTTCATTCGTGTTTGAGCACCTGATGCATTGAGCATTGCCACCGGGATTGGCGTGAGACCGCACCCGGTGGTTGCGCCTTGTCATCAAGCGCCCACACTTATCGGCTGTTTCAGTTTTTAAAGAGCGGGCTGACTCGCCTTCGACGCTTGGTGCGCCGCACGACTTCGCGATCAGCAGAGAAAGTGGATTATGGAGAGTCGAATTCGACCTGTCAAATCACCGGGTAGAGCAACTCCACGGCCGCCGGCAAGTGCCTGATCCGTAAGCCCCTCAGCGGTGTTCGAAGCGCGGCGGCCGCTTCTCGATGAAGGCGCTCATGCCCTCCTTCTGGTCGGCACTGGCGAACAGCGAGTGGAAAAGGCGCCGCTCGAAGAGCAGGCCCTCCGCCAGCGGCACCTCGTAGGCGCGCTGCACCGCTTCCTTTGCCATCATCACCGCCGGCAGCGAGAACTGCGCGATTGCCGCGCCCGCCGCGAGCGCCTCCTCGAGCAGCTTTTCCGCAGGAACGACGCGAGAGACCATGCCAGCCCGTTCCGCCTCCTGTGCGTCCATCATGCGAGCGGTCAGCACCAGGTCCATCGCCTTTGCCTTGCCGACGGCGCGAGGCAGCCGCTGCGTGCCGCCAGCGCCCGGGATGATGCCCAGCTTGATCTCCGGCTGGCCGAAGCGCGCGTTGTCGGCGGCGATCACGATGTCGCACATCATCACCAGTTCACAACCGCCGCCCAGGGCGTACCCCGCGACGGCCGCGATCACCGGTTTGCGGATTCGCTTCAGCTCCTCCCAGTTGCGCGTGATGTAGTCGGCCTTGAAGACGTCCATGTAGGACCAGTCCTTCATCGCGCCGATGTCGGCGCCGGCTGCAAAGGCCTTCTCCGAGCCGGTGACCACGATCGCGCCTATACCGTCATTGGCATCGAACGCACGCAGCGCGGCGCCGAGTTCATCCATGAGCGCGTCATTCAGGGCGTTCAGCGCCTTCGGACGGTTCAGCGTGACCAGCCCAACGCGACCTTGCGTCGTCACAAGAATGTTCTCGTAGCTCACTGCGGGCTCCATTGAGGGACAAAGCGACTGTTGGTGAAGGCCTGCGGCAACTGCCGGCGTGAAAGGCCCAAGCGTACTCGCCGCCGCTCGGCGCGGGGCGCGCGGGGCGCGCTGTCCGCACTGCCGGATCGCTGCCCGATAGACTTCGCCAGAGTCGCCGCCCCGATGCAACGCGCGGCGTGAACGCCCGCACCGAATCTCTTCCAAGTCCCCGCCGTGTCACCGCTGACCAACCTCGCTGCCCTGCGCAATGTGCCGTGGCTCTCCTGGGGCGTCCTGCCGTCGCTGAGCAGCTGGCTGGCACTGCCGATGATGTTCGCCGGCGTCGCATCGTGGCGGGCATTCGCCTTCCTGCATCCTGATCACCGAGCTGCTGCTCGTGCGCTTGCTGGACGGCGACCTGGTGCGGCAACACCCGGTGCCCGACTTCGGTCTTTTCGACCTGCGATCGCGACTGACCGAAGGTCCATCGCTGACGCTGGCGACAGCGCTGGGCGCAATTCTTGAGGAGACGGCAATGACACTGAAGGCAATTCTGCTCACCAAGTCGAACGACCAGTTCGCTGCACAGGTCAAGCAGTTGACCGACGAGGAACTGCGCGCGGGCACACCCGAGGCCAACGTCACCGTCGCCGTCGACTACTCGACCGTGAACTACAAGGACGCGCTTGCGCTGGCCAACAAGGGGCCGGTGGTGCGCAAGTGGCCGATGATTGCCGGGATCGACGCGGCGGGCAGCGTGCTGGAAAGCACTGACCCGCATTTCGCGCCGGGCGACAAGGTCGTGCTCAACGGCTGGGGCGTCGGCGAACAGCACTGGGGCGGGCTGGCACAGCGGGCCCGGTTCAGGGGCGAGTGGCTGGTGAAACTGCCGGACGGATTGAGCACGCGCCAGGCGATGGCGATAGGAACGGCCGGGTACACGGCGATGCTGTGCTGCCTGGCACTGCGCGAGCAGGGCGTCGAGCCGGCCAGCGGCGAGATCCTCGTCACCGGCGCCTCGGGTGGCGTCGGATCGATCGCAGTCGCCATTCTTGCCGGCTGGGGGTACCGCGTCGTGGCAAGCACGGGCAAGACCGCCGAGGCGCCCTACCTGACGACGCTCGGCGCAAGCGCCGTCATCGATCGCGCCGAACTGTCTTCCCCAGGCAAGCCCTTGCAGAGGGAACGCTGGGCAGGCGCGGTTGACGCGCTCGGTTCGCACACGCTGGCCAATGCGTGTGCGCAGACCCGCTACGGCGGCACGGTGACCGCATGCGGCCTGGCGCAGGGCATGGACTTTCCCGCGACGGTGGCGCCCTTCATCCTGCGCGGCGTGCGGCTGATCGGCATCGATTCGGTGATGTGCCCGCAGCCGCGTCGCCAGCGCGCATGGCAACGACTCGCCACCGACCTCGACCGCAGCAAGCTCGACGCCGCGACCACCGAGGTCGGCCTGGCGAAGGCCATCGAAGTCGCGCCCGCGCTGCTGGCCGGCAAGCTGAAGGGACGGGTCGTCGTCAACGTCAACGGATAGCTCGATGGGCTGACAAAGGGATGCCAGCGGCGAGGCAAGCCGTTGCTGCCGGCATCAGGTAGGCTCCCCGGCCGCGTTCGGCCAAGGTAGCCCGGCCGGCCGGGCCTGTCGAAAAGCAAGCAGGGAAACACTGAATGGTTGAACTGAACATCAACGGCCGCGCGGTGGCCGTCGACGCCGACCCGTCGACCCCTCTGCTGTGGGCCCTGCGGGACAACCTCGGGTTGACCGGGACCAAGTTCGGCTGCGGCGTCGCCGCCTGCGGCGCCTGTACCGTGCACATCGACGG
>JADDYB010000796.1_pt1 | contig 10109 bp, 9 predicted proteins | sample 8641941 | NCBI WGS metagenome assembly JADDYB01 (sample SAMN16275377, study PRJNA637457) | freshwater sediment metagenome | isolation source: Lake Kineret sediment | place: Israel: Lake Kineret | collected 2013 | reverse complement strand
AGATAAAATATTATCCTGTCCTACAACTTGCCACATGTTAAATCAGGTCCAGGCTCATCATATCCTGATAGGTTTCCCGGCGACGAATAAGACTCGCTCGCCCTTCCTTTACCATAACTATAGCGGGCCTGGGCAGGGCATTGTAATTGCTCGACATGGGTATAGAATAGGCACCGCAAACTGGAATAGCTATGATGTCACCGGGATGCGCTGTAGCCAAACTGATATCCCTTATTAAAATATCACCAGACTCGCAGAGCTTGCCAGCAATTGTAACCATCTCCCTTTCCGCTTTCAAAGCTTTGTTAGCCACCAGAGCCTCATACTTCGCTCCATAGAGAGCCGGGCGGATATTGTCGCTTATGCCGCCATCGACACAGACATATTTCTTTATGCCTGGTCTCTCCTTAATCGCCCCGACCTTGTATAATGCTACTCCGGCCTGGCCGACAATTGCTCTTCCGGGCTCGATAATAAGCCGAGGGCGTCTCAATTTCAGTCCCGAAATAAGATTATTCAACTTGCCAGTCAGAGCCCGGGCATAATCAGCTATTGTCGGCACTTTAGAGTCCAGCGTGTAGGGAATGGCAAAACCACCACCGATGTCGAATTCGCTAAGTTCGAAGCCGAATTTTTGTCCCATTTCCCGGGCAAAGTGCAGCACAATTTCTATAGCCAGCTCGTAAGGCTGGACAACGGACACCGGGGAGCCGAGATGGAAATGAAAGCCCAGAAGGTTCAGGTTGGAGGCTGACAGAGCTTGATTTACTGCTTCCTCAGCTTGGTCGGTAGATAGAGGAAAGCCAAATTTACTCTCTATCGTCCCGGTAGTAGTATATTGGTGAGTGTGGGGGTCGACCCCCGGAGTGAGACGAAGCAGAATATTCTGGCTAATCCTCCTCTCTCCAGCCAGCTTATCAAGCAATTCAAGCTCATAGAAGTTGTCCACCACAATTCTACCAACACCCCAGTCCAGGGCCAGATTTAGCTCTTCGGGCGTCTTATTGTTGCCGTGGAAATAGACCTTGTCCACAGGAAAATCTACGGAATGGGCGATGCTAAGTTCTCCACCGGAGACGACATCCAGTCCCAGGCCCTCTTCCTTAAATATGAGAGCTAAAGCCCTGTTCAGGAAGGCCTTAGAGGCATAAATGACCAGGGTATCTGGATTATATTTGCAGAACTCGTCTTTAAATTCACGGCACTTATGGCGGAGGGTGAGTTCATCGAAAAGATAAAGCGGCGTGCCGAATTCCTCAGCCAGGTCAACAACATCGCAGCCGCCGATAAGGAGATGGCCCTTTTTGCTTACCTCAGTGGTTAAGGGGAAAAGGGTTAACATGGGTACGGTCTTTGTGTTCATTTTGATATGGTAGCTTTTAATGCCCAGCAAGTCAAAAAAATTGATAGAGGTCTCAGCGGCTTGACATACTGAATGCGCTGGCCTACCAACCAGCCCCCACAAGCCGATGAACCCTCGAAAATGGCCGACGACCCAGTGGTCAGCTGCAGCGCCTTGTTAGGTACCTTGCCCGCTGAGCATCATACGCGCTCTAAGTCAGAGAATACTTTCCACCGTCCAAGCTGTCCGTTCTATGCGGATACTGTCCGGATCCCCGCTGCTTCCCCAAAACCAGTACAATGGAACCTGCAGAAAGGGCGCCACGTAGTCATCAGGCCCTGGCGGATCTAGCTGGATATTGAATCCTTTGTTCAAGATTACCCGTTCATTGTCCATAGCCCCAAAATAGTACTCCCGCTTTCCGGGGTTTGCCTGTCCTACTGTTGGATCAACTGGAATCCAGCCAAACGGCTCCACATAGAACTCCGCCCAAACGTGTGTCTGCTCGATTCCCGATATGGCCCAGTAACCCACCACTGGCCGTGCTGGTATCCCCACGGCTCTACACAAAGCGCAGAACAGAGATGAATAATCTCCACATTCACCAACGCCTGTCTCGACCAGCGCTTTTGCTCCCCTAAGGCCTTCCCCAAGTAGTTCGTAGCTCGCTGTATCAACTACATAGTCATAGAATCTGCGTGCGAGTAAATAAGGGTTCGTCTCTCCGTCTGCCACCTGATTGGCAAGTTCAACAATCTGTCCATCTGTGGCTTCAATGAAACGCTCTGATTGAGTGTATAGCGCATACAGCGACTCGCTCTCGTCGTATGGTTGTACATCGTCAGGATCGATGTTGGTTTTCGTCTCATAGGCCGTGAAGGTGAATCGTATCGTGAACGAGATTGCCTCCCCAAGTAGCGGCTCCTCTTCCCGTTGCCAGTAGTACATGCCATTCCCATGCATCGGGTCGACGCCTTCATCAGTTGGCTGTGGGGAGACCTCCTCCACTTGCACATCTTTCTGGGCATCCCATTCGACAGGCTGTGGCTGATATACGCGGAGCTCATCGATGCCAAACCCGTCGTTATATACCGTGACGATGTACTCTACCCGATACCTCAGAGGATTCTGATACACAGCGGAACCTGGCGGGATCTCTTCAAAGTCAGCACTTATAGAGTAGTCTCCGTCCATGGTGATGGTGGTTGTGGCATCATTAGTATTGGCAATGTCATCCACATCGCCAGTCCAGCTGACAAAGCGGTAATTAGTATCTGCAGTAGCCACCAAGTTGACCACCTCATTCTCGTCATAGGTAAACGTGCCTTCTCCCGGGTTGGTGACAATACCACCCGCTGTGCTGGTGATTGTCAGATCATATTGAGTGGTTGTCGGGGCGCAAGCAACAATGTTACTTAAAACCAGACATAGTAGGATTGCGATTAAAGCGACTGCGATTAATTTGCGTTTCATTTCCCTCCTTTGTAACACTTTAGTCGTCTACAGAGCAGAAGTTTGGTTATTTCGAAGCCTTACTTGATTCTATTAACACTACACCCTACCCCCCACACTGTCAATGACCCACTTTTAATTCTAATCGCTTGAGTATAATTTCGTCTGTTATTATAGATTTTCATACCCATTTATTTCCCCATTGGCTAAGGGATCGGCGTGCCGAATTCCTCATCCAGGTCAACAACATCGAAGACGCCGATATGGAGGTGGCCTTTTTGGTTGCCTCAGTGGTCAAGGGGAAAAGGGTTAGCCTGGGCATAGTCTTTGTGTTCATTTTGATATATTCGCTTTTAATGCCCAGTTAAGTCAAAAAGTTGAACGGGAGCTTAGCGACTAGTCAAAAAACTGTGGCTTCCTAGTATTATAAGTTATATCTTAAAGGCTTTTAAAAATCCTTTGTGAATCTGCAACTAAAATTTACAATAACGTTTTGCGGGCAAAAGAAGTCCTGACCTGTCGGAATTTAGGGGAATCTTTGATTTCCTTTTTATCCGCTGTTATGTAAAGGACTGAAGTCTATACAACTTTAGACCTTTATGAGATTTTATTCATAATATTTTTGAATCTTGTATTGCTGATTGGAGTATCGGCAACAACTTTCCCGTTGTACACTATACAAAAGGTCCCAAACGGGCAGGGACTGTTCTGTGCTTCCTGGCAATTTTTTAGCTCGATTATGTTTGGTTTTATGTTGTATACCTTCACTGCGGTCTCACTTATTTCTCTAACATTTTTGACTGTATAAGGACATTGGTCTGCCCTAATTATCGTCAGGCCTTTGCTATATTGACTTATTTTTTTCCCCCAGTCCTCCTTGAATTTCGGGGATGGTGCCTTTTCATTAAATTTTTTCACAAGCAACTCAAAATCGGGAGAGGCTTTATCCACAACCTCAAAACCGTTTTTTACGAATATTTCCTTCCCCGCCATAAACGACCCTTTATGAGTTACTACAGCAACCCCCTGCATATTTCCCTTTTCAGTATCTTTTAAGCATTCTTCTACTAGAAGTGTTCCGTAACCTTTTCCCTTATAAGCACGTTTAAAACCAACAAAGATACAGTGAATGAACATATATCCACTTGCTTCAACCGGTCTCCAGCAGTATTCACCTGGGATGTATTCAATCATGCCCTGGTTCCCATTCTCATCTGAGTATAATGTCTTGATTTTCATACCTTCAGGGAAACGGTCTTTGAGCCATTCAATCTTTTCCGAGTATCCTTCTCTTTTAATGTCTTTATACCCGCAAACTCCGTATTCAAGGATATTGTCTGCATTTGTATCAATTATTTCTATTCTTTCCATTATTCATATCCTCTGTCTTGTAGCCAAAAACTTAGGGCTTTGTCTGTTTAAACAGTTCAGGCTTTCGCCTAACACCGATATATGTGAACTGCAAGCTTCCTTAATCCGATTTACCCACCTCTATGATATTACTTACCATTCCGCCCCTGCCAAGTTTACCGCATAATCTTATATAAAAATCCTCTTCCTTAAAGGGAGAGGATTAAGGTGAGTGTGAAATCCCCCTCCCTTCTAATTCCCTCCCGCCAGGGGAGGGAGAATTATAAAGAGTTTTTGTAATCGCCTGGTTCGGATTAACGCTTTAGCTTCTTTATTACAGCGTCGGCGACCTGGCTGGTGCCCACCGCTTCGGCGGGGTCGAGCTTCAAATCATAAGTGACATTCTTGCCTTCAGCGATGACCTCAGCTATGGCGCTTTCCAACCTATCGGCGCTATCCTTCTCTCCCAGATAGCGCAGCATCATCACCCCGGAGAGCATCGTAGCCATGGGATTGACTTTGTTGTGCCCGGCATATTTAGGGGCGCTGCCGTGGGTGGGTTCAAAGATAGCCACTACATCCCCGATGTTGGCTCCCGGAGCTACGCCCATGCCACCTACCAGCCCAGCGCAGAGATCCGAAATTATGTCACCGTACAAATTGGGCAGTACGAGGACGTCAAACATCTGGGGTTTCCTGACCAGCTCCATGCAGGTTGCGTCTACAAGCATATCGCTAAATTCTATATCCTTATACTCCTTAGCTACTTCACGAGCGGTGTCCAGAAAAAGTCCGTCGGAGAATTTGAGTATGTTAGCCTTGTGAATCGCAGTAACCTTTTTCCTACCGTTCTGTATAGCATATTCAAAGGCAAATTTGACAATTCGCCGGCTGGCTGTTTGAGATATAACCTTCAGGCTCACAGCAGAGTCTTTCATTAACCTTTTTCCCGTGGCAGCGAGCACGAAATCCAGCAATTGCTTGGCTACTGAATCACCCTTAGCAAATTCAATGCCGGCATAGAGGTCTTCGGTATTCTCCCTGACTACCACTATATCAACGCCCTTGAACGGCGTTTTTATGCCGGGGTATACCTTGTAGGGACGAAGACAAGCATAAAGGTCTAAGGTCTGCCTCAAGGCGACATTGACACTCCGGAAGCCCGTGCCTACGGGCGTGGTCACCGGTCCTTTAAGGGCGACCTTGTTTTTCCTTATGGACTGGAGAGCCTGGTCAGGGAGAGGTGTACCAAACTTTTCTTGAGCCTGACCGCCTATGATAACAGTATCCCACTGGAACTTGACCCCAGTAGCTTCCAGCACCCGCCGTGTTGCCTCAGCCACTTCAGGCCCTATACCATCACCGGGAATAAAAGTTACTCTGTGCTGCATCTCTTATATCGTAACACAACTCTAAAAAGAGATTCTTCGCCCCGACAAGTTGGGGCTCAGAATGACAACAGGAATGGGCTTGATTCTATAGCTTGAAGCTCTTATGCTTTTGTATGTACGGGATGAGCCCACCCTCTTTAAGGATGGCGGACATTATCGGCGGCATCTCGCCACAACTTAATGTAATACCGGAGGTCAAATTAATAATCTTACCAGCGGTCACGTTTATCTCCATCTCATCGCCATCGCTGATTTTATCGGTGTCGCAAAGCAGGATAGGCAAACCCTGGTTTATGGCGTTCCGGAAAAAGATACGCGCTGCCGATTTGGCTAAAATGGCGCTTACCCCCGAAATCTTGATTACCACTGGGGCATGTTCCCGACTAGAACCCAGACCAAAATTTTTGCCCGCCACCAAGATTGCTTTGCCAGTACCTGCCACGGACAAATCCCTTACCCTTGAGGCAAATTCAGGCGCAGTATCCTCCAGAACATGCTTGGCGAGTTCCGGCAAGTTGCTCCTCAGATGAGTAAACCTGCCGGGAATAATATCATCAGTGGAGATATTATCGCCCAGTTTAACGGCTTTACCCTTTATCACTAAATCAGTCATTACATAACATCCCTGGGGTCAGTAATCTCGCCCTTTATTGCTGAGGCGGCAGCAGTTGCCGGGCTAGCTAGATATACCATAGCCTCGGGGTTGCCCATTCTTCCCTTAAAATTACGATTGGCGGTGGAAAGGCAAACCTCGCCATCTCCCAATACCCCCTGGTGGAGACCCAGACAAGCAGCACAACCCGGCGGTAGAATAACTGCTTCAGCTTCCAGTAGGCTCTGAATATAGCCTTTCCTTATAGCTTGAATAAGCACCTGCCTCGAAGCTGGCGCTACGAGCAATCTAGTACCGAGATGCCTCCTCTTGCCCTTAAGAATCTCAGCAGCCACAGCTAAATCTTCCAGACGTCCGTTAGTACAAGTGCCAATAAATGCTTGCTGGATTTTGACCCCTTTTACTTGAGTCACTGGATGGACGTTATCCACAGTGTGGGGAAGCGAGAGCATTGGCTCAAGCTGGCTGAGATTCACAGATATGACCCGCTCATAATTTGCCTCAGCATCGGGATATAGTGGCTTATAATTGTCGCCCCGTCCATGCTCTATGAGGAAGTCCTGGGTGATTTTATCGGCGGGAAACAGGCCAACCTTGGCCCCGGCTTCTACAGCCATGTTAGCGATAGTTAGACGCTGCGACATAGTTATCCGAGCTAAGGCCTTGCCACCAAATTCCAAAGCCCTGTAATTAGCGCCATCAGCGCCAATCTGGCCAATGAGATACAGAATTAAGTCCTTGGCATAAACTCCCCGAGGGAAGACGCCATCGAGCTCAATGAGAAAACTTTCCGGCACCCGAAACCAGGTTTTACCCAAAGCTAAGGCTACGGCAACATCGCTGGAACCCATGCCCGTGGCAAAAGCTCCTAAAGCATCCGCAGTAACAGTATGAGAATCCGCGCCCACAATGATATCCCCGGGATTAGCGAAGTTTTCCGCCACCAACTGATGACATATGCCTTCGCCTATTTCGGAGACGCGACAGCACTTTTCCGTAGCGAAGCGGCGCAGTAGGATATGGTCATTAGAAAGCTGCTGAACGGGACTAGGAGCAGCGTGGTCCAGAAATATTAGCGTCTGTTGTGGCTTGGCCAGAGCTTCAAAACCGCTCTCCTTGAACTGTCTTATGGTGAGGGGTCCAGTGGAATCCTGGACAAAAGCCAAATCCACATCCGCAATCACGATGTCTCCAGCTTTAGCCTCTCTATGCGATTTAAGGCTGAGAATCTTCTCGGCTAATGTCTTGCCCATCCATAACTCCTAAATGCCAAGCTCTAAATCCTAATTCCCAAACTCTAAACAAATCCGAAATTCCAAAGTTAAATACCAATAATCTATTGCCCCTATTTTAATTGCCCCTTCTGCTATAATCAATAACATGCCTGATTACAAACCAAGCAAGCCAGGTTCTACCCGATGCGGCAGGAGCATTTTTTACTGGGGCAAGCGCACCTACGTCATGGGAGTGATAAATGTGTCCCTGGATTCCTTCTCTGGCGATGGACTGGCAGACGCTGAAGAAGCCGTAGCCAGGGCAAAACGATTAGCCTTTGAAGGAGCTGACATAATTGACATCGGCGGTGAATCCACCCGTCCCGGCTCAACTCCGCTTTCACCCGACGAAGAATTACGGCGGGTAATTCCTGTTGTGGAAAAGCTGGCTCAGGAAACATCGGTGCCACTAAGTGTAGATACCTATAAGCTGGAAGTAGCCTGCCAGGCTTTGGATGCCGGCGCTAACATGATAAACGACATCTGGGGACTGAAGAAGGAGCCCAGGCTGGCTGCATTAGCGGCACAAAAAGGTGTGCCAATTACTTTGATGAGTAATCAGCGTGGCTCTCCGTGCCACGATATCCTATCTGCGATTATTTCCGATCTGAAAAGAGCCATCGAGCAAGCGTTAAACGCAGGAGTGCCCCGGGAAAATATCATCGTCGACCCGGGCATAGGTTTTGGCAAGACACAGGAGCAAAATCTGGAAATTTTACAACGCCTGGAAGAACTCAAAGCGCTGGGCAGGCCTATCCTTCTGGGTAGCTCACGCAAATCCTTTATTGGCTGGGTACTCGATTTAACTCCTGAACAAAGGTCGAATAAAGTGACATTCATTCCACCCGGCGACCAGCGACTGGAAGGTACGGCAGCCACCATAGCCATCGGCATCGCCAAGGGTGCTGATATTGTTCGGGTACACGATGTCAAGGAGATGGCGCGCGTGTGCAAGATGAGCGATGCTATTGTGAGAGGTGTGTAAGCTAATTGGCCACTGTCTATCTTTGTCTGGGCTCAAACCTGGGAGAAAGAAAAGAAAATCTCTGTCAGGCTTTAAAATTGCTTTCTCTAAAAGTAAATCTTGATGAAGTCTCATCTATTTATGAAACCGAGCCAGTGGGCTATAAGGAGCAGCCATTGTTTCTCAACATGGTCTGCCGCATTGCCACCGATCTGCCTCCCGAGGAGATTCTCTATATCGCTAAGGACATCGAAACCAGAATGGGCAGAGTTCCCAGTGGGAAAATAAATTCACCTCGCCCTATGGATATAGATATCCTTTTCTATGACAGCAAGATTATGGAAACCCAAAATTTAACTATCCCGCATCCCCGCTTAAAAGACCGGGCTTTCGTTCTTATACCATTGGCGGAGATCGCCCCGGACTTAGTCCATCCCAAGCTGGGCAAGAGCATCGCTCAATTAGCCGACGATGTTAAAGGACAGAAAGGGGTGCGAAAGTGGTATTATATGAAAGACAACGAATAAGAATAGTGGAAGAGAGGATAGTGGTGAGAAGGAGCGTATTGTTGTGGTAATATATAGAAGGAGATTAAAAAAGGAGGCTAGCAATGGGGACTAAAGGAAGAAAGAACGTTAAAAAGCCCAAGCAGGACAAGGAAAAGAAAAAATAGGGTAAATATTAAATACTACTTTCTAAACTCTAAACAATATCAAACGCACAAAATCCAAAGGAACTAAAACGTTTAGGACTTGAATTTTAGATATTGTTTAGGACTTAATATACATAGGGGCATTAATGTATCAGCTATTTGTGGAAGAGCACTTTGATGCTGCCCACTATCTCCCGAACTATCATGGTAAGTGTGAGAGGCTACATGGACATCGCTTCAAGGTAGTAGCTCGTTTAGAAGCAACCAAGCTCGATGAGACTGGCCTGGCTTACGATTTCACCCAGTTAAAGCAGCACCTGAGAGAAATCCTGGCTCGATTTGACCATACCTGCCTGAATGAAGTGTCCCCCCTTGATAAGATTGGACCCTCCAGCGAGAATATTGCTGCCACTATATATGATGCGCTCCAGGCCTGCTTTTCCGGGTCTCCGGCAAGGTTGGTGAATGTAGAAGTTTGGGAATCGCCCACAACAGGCGTGGCGTATAGCCCCTAACAAATCCTGATTCGTATCTGGATTGATTTACCCGGGCTACCATTGAAACCCCAGGATTTTGCAGAATGATTTTAAATTAAGTTTGCTGTTCCGGCGGCAATAAATTGGGGATCGTATCTACAATAGGATAGGAATAGTTGCACTTAGAGCAATAAAGAGAACCCGTGACTATTTCTTCCCCTTTTTGTTCACCCACCTTAAGCTCCAAATCCCCTTTACATACGGGACAGGCTAAGATTTGCATCAATTCCTTTTTCATTTCAGATTCCAATTATAACATATGAGCAGTGAAAGTAAGAGAAGAAGGTGCTATAATATTGGGCAGGAGAATAAAATGACAATCCAGATTAAAAAGACTTATAGGGGCTTAAATCCTGGGATGCTCTGCGATGAGGTACAAGGCTTGTTGCATAAACAAGGAATTATGGCTGTTGAGACTGAGTCGCAAACATATGGTCTTCCCAGCGGTGACACTCAATCGCGTACCACGTTGGCGTTGAAAACAGGGGCCGAGCAAGAGAAAAACCAGAAGGAATTCGGCAGCGTACATATTCTA
>JADDYB010000795.1_pt1 | contig 10111 bp, 10 predicted proteins | sample 8641941 | NCBI WGS metagenome assembly JADDYB01 (sample SAMN16275377, study PRJNA637457) | freshwater sediment metagenome | isolation source: Lake Kineret sediment | place: Israel: Lake Kineret | collected 2013 | reverse complement strand
GCGCGCAATACCGCCTGTGGCTTGCGTTGATCTGCATCAAGCGGAATCCGGCGCGTCGTAAGCCGCTGCCGCTGGCGACGACGCAGGCCACGTGAAGCCACTTGAGCCCTCCGTGCATCGCGCAGGTCGCCGCCGTCGTGGCGCTACCGCCGTCGTCGTCGTGGCGACGGCGTCGGCCGCAGGGTCAGGCGGTCGCCAGCGCAGGCTCGGCGACCTGGGCCGGGCGAGCAGCGGCCTCTGTCTCGCCGAGCAGGAAGCCGATCAGTTCGCGCACCGGGCGGATCTGGGCGCCGAAGGGCAGCTTGCCGTCGCCGCGGAAGAACAGCCCGCTCATCACGTCGCCGCGCAGGGCGGCGGCCAGCTGGTGGTCGATGCAGAACTGGCCGATCTTGGCGATGCCGTCGCGCAGCCCGCATTGCGCCAGGCAGTCGAAGACCATCGTGCAGCGCTTCGGGCCCCGCGCGGCGGCCTTGGCCTGCAGCTTCGGCAGCAGCCGCAGGTAGTTCTCCAGCCAGGGCGTGCGCACCGCGCGCGCCGGCAGGCCGGCGACGCTGATGAATTCGACGATGTCCTCCGGCTTCGCGCCGGCCAGCACGCGCTTGAACTCGGGGTGCGCGTCGCTTTCCTCGGTGACCGCAAAGGCGGTGCCGACCTGCACCGCCGAGGCGCCCAGCGAGAACAGCTCGCGCACCCGTTGCGGCGTGTTGATGCCGCCGGCCGGGATCAACGGCACGTTCTCCTCGGCACCCATCGAGCGCAGCAGGGCACGGGTCTCGGGGATCACCTGCTCGAACTCGAAGCGCGGATCGTCGAGGTCCTCGATCCTGGCCGCGCCGAGGTGGCCGCCGGCGTGCTTCGGATGCTCGATCACGATCGCATCGGGCAGCCGGCCCTTGCGTTCCCACTTCTTCAGGATCAGCGCAATGCCGCGCGCATCGGACAGGATCGGCACCAGCGCCACCTTCGGGTGATCGGCTGCCAGTTCCGGCAGGTCGAGCGGCAGGCCGGCGCCGACGACGATCGCGTCGATGCCGGAGGCAGCGGCCTGGCGGACATAGGCCGCGTATTCCGATACGGCGCGCATCACGTTGACGGCCAGCAGTCCGGCGCCGCCGGCGATGCGGCGCGCGGCGCCGATCTCGCGGTCGAGCGCCTCGAGGTTGGCGGCGTTGATCGTCGCCTTCGCGTCCTCGCCGGAACCGATGTTGGTCGTGCGGGCCATCAGGTCGGGGTGGTGGCGGCGCAGGTCGACCGAGGCCAGCGTGCCGACGGCGTTGTTCGCAGCGACCGTGCCCGCCAGACGGTGGGCGGAAATGCCCACGCCCATGCCGCCCTGCACGATTGGCTTCAGCTCGCGGCCACCGAGTCTCAGCGGGGGCAGGTTGGCAACGCTCATGGGCAGGCTCCTTCCGCAATTCGCGGGCGCATCAGTGCCGACTCGTGTTCTGCACAAACGGGCAGCGCGTGGGCCATCTGCTGCGCCACGGCCCGCAAGACGCGCTGCGCCTGCACCGGGTCGAAGTCGGCGCGCTGCCGCTTGCGCAGGCGCTGCCGGACAGGCCAGCGCGGGCAGGGCAAAGCCGCCACGAACCGGTGGAAAACGCCGCAGTTTGGGGGCCGGGACGGGCCGTCACCTTGAGCCGCGTCAACTCCTGCGCAGTGAGAAGGCGCGGAAGGGGTACCGCCGACGGAACGGGCGCGAGCGCCGGCCGGCCCGCAGGGTGTACTTAGCACGAATCATTTCCCGCGAGCGAGGGGAAGGAGACACTGAGGTCCGGTGCGGCACGCAACGGCAAGGCGCGCCTGCAGCGCACCGGTCAACCTGCTGGAGAGCTGCCGATGATTGTCCTCGATGCCCGCCACTGGGAGCCGCCCCGGCCGTTCGAGGAGGTCATGGATGCGCTGTGCCGCCTGCAGCCGGGAGAGCGCATCCGGCTGATCGTCGGCCGCGAACCGCTGCCGCTTTACAACGTGCTCGAGCGCAACGGCTACGCCTGGTTCACGATGGCGCGCGACGACGGCGCCTACGAAGTCGACATCTGCGAGCGCAGCGCCGAACAGACCTAACGCGCGTGCCGGCGCAGCCGCTCGACGTCGCGCACGTGGATGCGCCGGCCGTGCACCTCGATCAGTCCGAGCGCGGACAGATCGTGCAGGATGCGCGACAGGTGCTCCTGGGTGAGGTTCAGCCGCGAGGCGATGACGCCCTTGGCCACGGGTAGCTCGATGTCGATGCTGCCCTGGGGTTCCGGCGCGCCTTCCTCGGCGCTGGCGCCGACGCAGTCGCGCAGCAGGAAGCCGATCAGCCGCTCGGTGCCTGAACGCGTCGAGTAGGCCTCGACGTCGGCCACCAGCTGGTGCAGGCGCCGCGACAGCCCGGCGAGCATGCGGCGCGCGAACACCGGGTCGCGGTCGATGTTCTCGAACACCGCTTCCTTCGGCACCAGCAGCAGCAGGCTGTCGGCGAGCGTCTGCGCACTGACCACGTGCGGCACCTCGAGGAACATCACCGCCTCGCCGAAGCTCTGGCCCTGCTCGATGATCTCGATCACCTTCTCGACGCCGGTCGGCGAGACGAACGACAGTTTCACCCGGCCGTAGCAGACGATGTAGGTGCCGGCGGCCGGATCGCCGCGGCGGAACAGCGTCTCGCCGCGCGCCACGCGCAGCATGCGGGCGCCGGCGGCAATGCGCGCGCGCTGCTCTTCGGACAGCTCCTTGAACAGCGGCAGGTTGGCGATGAAGGCTTCGGCGCTCGGTGTTGGGGCAGTCATGTTGTTGCCGGGAACGCGGATGAACAGGCCGAGGGCAGTATGCAGCAACGCCCCCCGACCACCCGGCCGGGCGGTCGGGGCGGCGTAGAACCGCAGCCAGTGCGTGGTGTCGCTCCCGGGCGGCGCCACTGCAGCCGCCGCAGCGGCCTCCGGGGCCTGCGCGCTATTCGCAATAGATTTCGGCGTCCTTGCGCCGGTACCACCACCACGTGCCGAGGACGCAACTCAGATAGAACGCGATGAACACGTACCAGGCGGCGTGCGGAGTACCGGTCGTCGCCAGCGAGACGCCCACGGCCATGGGAATGAAGAACAGTCCCAGCGCCGCGATGGCTGCCGTGAAGCCGAGCGCGACCGACGCCTCGATCTCGCCCTCGCGCTTGGCCTTCGCCATGGCCTCGTCGCCCTGACCCCTCGCCCGCAGCGTATGCAGCGTCAGGAACACGCTCGGCACCATTCGGAACACCGAGCCGTTGCCGATGCCGGTGGTGAGGAAGAGCAGCACGAAGACCCAGAAGAACGCACTGGCATTGCCCGGACCGGAGCTGTCGGGCAGGAACCCGAACACTGCAAGCGCCGCGACGAACATGACGAGGAAGTTCCAGAAGGTCACACGGCCGCCGCCGACGCGATCGGAAATCCAGCCTCCCAGCGGCCGGATCAGGGCGCCGAGCAAGGGCCCCAGAAAGGCGTACTTCAGCAGGCCCGAGTCGGGGAACTGAGTCGCCAGCAGTGTCGGGAAGGCGGCCGCAAAGCCGATGAAGGAGCCGAACGTCCCGCCATACAGCCAGCCGAGCATCCAGGCGTGCTTGCGGCGGAAGATCACCGCCTGTTCCCGGAACGTCGCCCGGACGCCGCGGATGTTGTCCATGCCGAACCATGCGGCCAGCGTCGCCAGCAGGATGAACGGCACCCAGATATAGCCGGCGTTCTGCAGCCACACCTGGCTCACTGCGGGATCGTTGTAGGTCTGCGGTCCGCCGCCCATGACCGCCAGGGCGCCGCCGTAGATGCTCAACGGCACGACCGCCTGCATGACGCCCACCCCCAGGTTGCCCGCACCGGCATTCCACCCCAGCGCCGTGCCCTGCATCCGCTTCGGGAAGAAGAAGCTGATATTGGCCATGCTGGCTGAAAAATTGCCGCCGCCGAGGCCGCACAGCAGCGCAATGGCCACGAACACCGCGTAGTTGGTGCTCGGGTCCTGCACCGCGAGGGCCATCCACAGCGCCGGCAGCAGCAACGAGGCGGTGCTGAACACGGTGAAGTTCCTGCCACCGAAGATCGGCACCATGAACGAATAAGCGAGCCTCAAACCGGCGCCCGAGAGCCCCGGTAAGGCGGCGAGCCAGAACAGTTCGCTGGTGCTGAACTTGAAGCCGATCTTCGGCAGCTCGATGACCACCACGCTCCAGACCATCCACACGGCGAAGGCCAGGAACAGGGCCGGCATCGAGAAGACCAGGTTGCGCAGTGCGATGCGCCGGCCGCTTGCGCGCCAGAAGTCCTCGTCGTCGGGCCGCCAGCCGACCAGCCAGCGACTGCCGGCGACCCGCGGGTCGAGCAGGCGCCCTGCGACCAGTTGATCGCGCAGCTTGGTGTCCTTCTCGAGGATGGCCTGGCGTTCGCTGCGTTCCGCCGCCCAGGTCCAGATCATCACGCCGGCGAGCATGGCGTACATCAGCATGAAGCTGCTGCTGCGCACGTTGGTGGCGTCGGCGGCGATGCCGAACACGATCGGCAGGCTGAAACCGCCGAGCCCGCCGATGACCCCCACCAGGCCGCCGACGGAGCCCATGTTGTCCGGGTAGTGATCGGCGAGGCTGCGGTAGACGCTGGCCTTGCCGATGCCCTGCGCGATGCCGACGATGAACACCAGCACGGTGAACAGCACCACGCCGACGCCGATCTTCACGCTGACGTCGCCCTTGATGCCGTGAATGATCAGCGTCGTCGGCGGATAGGCGAGGAAGAACAGGCAGACGATGCACACCCAGAAGACCCACCAGGTGACCGTGTCCCCGCCCCAGCGATCGGAGACGAAACCGCCCAGCGCGCGGATCACGCCCGAGGGCAGTGTGAAGAACATGGTGATGAAGGCCGCGGTCTTCAGGTCCAGGCCGTATTCGCCGATGTAGTACTTCGGCAGCCACAGGGCCAGTGCGACAAAGCCGCCGAAGACGAAGTAGTAGGCGAGGCCCAGTCGCCAGACGCGCGCTTCGGTCAGCGGGGCCAGTTGCTGCCCGATCGTCGGGAAGACGTTCTTCCTCTTGCGTTCCTCGAGCTTCGGATCCGGGAAGGTGAGGAACCAGAAGATCACGGCCATCACCAGCAGGGCAATGGAATAGACCTGCGGCACCATCCGCCAGCCGAAGGCGACCACGAGCAGGGGCGCGGCGAGATTGGTGACGGCGGAGCCGGCATTGCCGACCCCGAAGATGCCCATCGCGGTGCCCTGCTTTTCCTTCGGGAACCACGCCGAGGTATAGGCGATGCCGATCGCGAAACTGCCGCCGGCCAGCCCGACGAACAGGCCGATCACCAGGTACTGCCAGTACTGGGTCGCGAAGGCCAGCCCATAGGTCGGGATGGCGACCAGCAGCATGTGGATGAAGAAGACGATGCGGCCGCCGTAGCGGTCGGTGAGCATGCCCAGCGGCAGACGAATCAGCGAGCCGGTCAGGATCGGCGTGGCCACCAGCAGGCCGAACTCGGTCTCGTTCAGCCCGAGTTCTGCCTTGATCCTGATGCCGATGATGGAGAACATGGTCCAGATGGCGAAGTTGACCGTGAAGGCCAACGTGTTCATCGTCAGGACCGAAGTGCGCTTGCCTTGCTCCGTCATTGCCATGATCTGGGCTCCGGCTGATTGAGGGTGGTCGCCGCGGTCATTGCCTGCCCGGCCTGTCGTGTGCAACGCGCGGCATGAGTCAGGGCGCGCGGTCCAGGCGCGCCCAGTGCATGGCGTCGACCTCGGGCGGCGCGGCGGGCGGCGGCGTGGCCATCTGCCGCGCCAACGGCTCGAACACGCCGGTCTCGGCGTCGAGCACGAGCACCTGGCCTTCCTCGATCACGTAGTACCAGCCGTGCAGGAACAGCTGTCCTTCCTGCACCCGGCGCGCCACCATCGGATAGCTCATCAGCCGCTCGAGCTGCAGCACGATCGAGCGCTGCTCGACGCGGCGCAGCGCCTCGGCGGAATCGCAAACGGGCAGCGCGGCGCCGCGCGCCAGTTCCAGCCACTCGCGCAGGTGTGTCGCTTCGGCCGGCTGCTCCTCGTACAGTCCGCGGATGGCGCCGCAGTGGCTGTGGCCGCAGACGATGATGTTGTGCACCGCGAGCTGCAGCACCGCGAACTCGATCGCCGCGGCGGTGCCGTGGAAGCCCGCCGACATGTCCCACGGCGGAATCAGGTTGCCGACGTTGCGCGCGATGAACAGGTCGCCGGGCCCGCAGTCCATCAGCGCGAACGGCACGATGCGCGAGTCCGAGCAGCCGATGAACAGCGTCTTCGGCTGCTGGCCCTCCTCGACCAGCCGGCGGAAGGTCTTCTCGTAGCGCGGGAAGAACTGCTTCTCGAAGCGCGCCAGCCTGGCGAGAAGTTCGGTGTCGGGCATGGCCGCCTCAGTGGCTGTGCGCCTCGCTGGCGTGCATCAGCGAGTGCGCGTAGTCGCGCAGCGCCCGTTGCAGGCCGCGCTCCGCCAGCCGCGCCGCGATCTGCGGCTGCACCGACTCGAACGGCAGCTCGCGGCCCTCGATCCGCCGCGTCACCCGCAGCACGTGCAGGCCGTAGCGGCTCTCGACGAGCTTCGGCAGGATCCCTGTGCCGGGGAACTGCGCGACCGCCTGCCAGAACTCGGGCACCACCTCGCTGCGCGTCAGCTGGCCGAGATTGCCGCCGACCTGCGCCGACGGGCAGTTCGAGTACTCCGCTGCCAGCGCGGCGAAGCGGGCCGGCTCGGCGAGCACTTGTTCGAGCACCCACTGCGCGCGCTCGCGTAGCGCGGCCAGCGGCGTGTGCTCGGTCACTGCGAACAGGATGTGGTCGGCCTCGACCAGGTCGCCGCTGCGGAACAGACTGCGGTGCGCGTCGTGGTAGCGGCGGCAGTCGTCCTGCGTCGGCAGCGGTGGCTGCACCTCGCGGTCGAGCAGTTCGTCGATCAGCCGCTCCTCGCTGTCGCCTTCGAGGCCGAGTGCGCGGGCGCGCTCGAGCAGGCGGTTGCGGATGTCCTGCACCTGCATCTCAGCGCCTCGCGCGAACGACCTGGTAGGCGCGGCCGAGGTAGGTCAGCGCGGCGAATCCGCTCCAGATGTGCACCAGCCGCGAGAACGGGAAGACGAGGAAGATCGTCATGCCGAGCACCAGGTGCAGCTTGAAGATCGGCGCCACGTCGCCGATGTAGCTGGCGGCATCGGTGCGCAGCGTGACGATGTGCTGCGCCCAGGTCATCAGCTTGATCATCTCGCCGCCATCGCGGTGCTGCCACGAGAAGGCGAGCGACACCAGCCCGAGCGCCAGCTGCACCGCCAGCAGCCACAGCACCACCCAGTCCATCGTCGTGGTGGTGACCTTGATCCGCGGCTCGGTGAAGCGGCGCTGCATCAGGATGATCAGGCCGACCAGCATCACCAGGCCGGCCGCGCCGCCGGCGACGATGGCCAGCATCTGCTTGGCCGGCGCCTCGATGCCGAGCGCGTGAAACACCGGGAGCGGTGTCAGCAGGCCGAACAGGTGGCCGAAGAAGATGCCGAGGATGCCGATATGGAACAGGTTCGAGCCGACCCGCAGCTGGCCGGTGCGCAGCATCTGGCTGGAGTCCGACTTCCACGTGTACTGCTCGCGGTCGAAGCGGATCAGGCTGCCGATCAGGAAGACGGCCAGGCAGACGTACGGATAGACGCCAAAGGCGAGGGTGTGCAAGGAGCTCATAAGACTCTCCGCTGGAACTGGATCGGTTGTTCGGTGGCGGGGCGCGGCGCGGCCGGGCACGGCGCGTTCGCGCCCATGAAGTCGACCGGTGCATCGAGCCAGGCGGCGTCGATGGCGGCGTAGGAGGTGTCGTCCTCGACCGTTTCATCGGCGCCGAGCGCCGGCTCGCCGGCCAGCGCCAGCAGCAGGTCGAAGGCGCCGGCGTAATCCGACTGGCGCGAAGCGAGCACGCCGCCGACGGCACGCACCAGGTGGGTAACCTCGGCGAGGTGCTCGCGCGCCTCGCGCGCCGGCAGCAGCGAGAGGTATTCCAGGAAGGCCGGCAGGTAGTCGGGCAGCTGGTCGGTGTCCAGCTCGATGCCTGCCGCCCGGTACATCTCGAGCAGGTCGACCATCGCCTGGCCACGGTCGCGCGAGTCGCCGTGCACGTGCTCGAAAAGGTTCAGCGAGGTGCGCCGGCCGCGGTCGAAGGTGTCGATGTACCGCTCCTGCGCGTCGAGCGGGTCCGATGAAGCCAGCCGGGCGAGCAGCGGCTCGACGCCGCTGCGTCGCGCCGGCTTCACCGGCGCCGACGCCAGCGCGGCCGCGAGTTCTTCGAGGTGGCCGAGCAGGGGCTCGGTCGGATAGTCGAGCAGCCGCGCCAGCGCGCGAAGGGCAAGGGCGGCGTGAGTGTCGTTCGTCGCCATCACGCCTGCTCCTTGATCCTGATGACCTTGCGCTTGGAGCCGAACAGGCTCTTGACGCCCGCCTTCTCGTCGGCCGCGTTGCCGAGCGAGAAGCCGCAGGAGCCGCGCAGGTCGAAGGCGTCCTCGGCGTATTCGCGGTGCGTGGTCGGGATGACGAAGCGGTCCTCGTAGTTGGCGATGGCCATGATCCTGTACATGTCCTCGACCTCGGCCTGCGTGATGCCGGCCTGCTGCAGGATCTCCGGCCGGTCGACCCCGTCGACATGGCGGCCGCGCATGAAGGCGCGCATCGCCAGCATCCGTTCGAGTGCGCGCGCCACCGGCGCCTCGTCGCCCGCGGTGAGCAGGTTCGACAGGTACTTCAGCGGGATGCGCAGGCTGGAGACGTCGGGGATCTCGCCCTTCATCTCGATCGCACCGGATTCCACCCGCGCCTGCACCGGCGACAGCGGCGGGATGTACCAGACCATCGGCAGCGTGCGGTACTCGGGGTGCAAGGGCAGGGCCACCCGCCAGTCGACCGCCATCTTGTAGACGGGCGAGTTGCGCGCCGCGGCCAGCCACGCATCGGGCACGCCGTCGGCTCGCGCCTGCTCGATCACCGCCGGATCATTGGGGTCGAGGAAGATCTGCAGTTGCGCGTCGTAGAGGCTTCGGCTGTGCTCGACCGACGCCGCTTCCTCGATGCGGTCGGCGTCGTACAGCAGCACGCCGAGGTAGCGGATCCGCCCGACGCAGGTCTCCGAGCACACGGTCGGCTGGCCGGCCTCGATGCGCGGATAGCAGAAGATGCACTTCTCCGCCTTGCCGGTGGACCAGTTGTAGTAGATCTTCTTGTAGGGACAGCCGGAGACGCACATCCGCCAGCCGCGGCACTTGTCCTGGTCGATCAGCACGATGCCGTCTTCCTCGCGCTTGTAGATCGAGCCGGACGGGCACGAGGCGACGCAGGTCGGATTGAGGCAGTGTTCGCACAGCCGCGGCAGGTACATCATGAAGGTCTGCTCGAACTCGCCGTAGATCCTCTTCTCCATCTCGGCGAAGTTGGCGTCCTTCGAGCGCTTGGAGAACTCGCCGCCGAGGATCTCCTCCCAGTTCGGCCCCCACTCGATCTTCTCCATCCGCTCGCCGGTGATCAGGCTGCGCGGCCTTGCGGTCGGCGCCGCGGTCATCTCGGGCGCGCTCTGCAGGTGGTCGTAGTCGAAGTCGAACGGCTCGTAGTAGTCGTCGATCTCCGGCAGGTTGGGGTTGGCGAAGATATTCATCAGGATGCGGGCCTTGCCGCCCTGGCGCGGCGCGAGCTTGCCGTTGTGCTTGCGCACCCAGCCGCCGTTCCACCTGTCCTGGTTTTCCCACTCCTTCGGGTAGCCGATGCCGGGCTTGGTCTCGACGTTGTTGAACCACGCGTACTCCACCCCGGTGCGGTTGGTCCACACGTTCTTGCAGGTGACCGAACAGGTGTGGCAGCCGATGCACTTGTCGAGATTCAGCACCATGCCGATTTGCGCACGAACTTTCATGGCGATCCTCCTCAGGCCTTCGCGGCCGCAGCGGCCTGTTGCATCGCATCCGGCGCCGGCGTGTCGAGCCAGTCGACCTTGGCCATCTTGCGCACGATCACGAACTCGTCGCGGTTGGTGCCGATCGTGCCGTAGTAGTTGAAGCCGTAGCTCAACTGCGCGTAGCCGCCGATCATGTGCGTCGGCTTCAGCTACTACGGC
>JADDYB010000794.1_pt1 | contig 10113 bp, 11 predicted proteins | sample 8641941 | NCBI WGS metagenome assembly JADDYB01 (sample SAMN16275377, study PRJNA637457) | freshwater sediment metagenome | isolation source: Lake Kineret sediment | place: Israel: Lake Kineret | collected 2013 | reverse complement strand
CGGGATCGGTCGGCGCAACAGCGCCGGCTGCGCCGCGGCCGGCAGCAACGATGCGCCGGCGAGCGCCGGCAGGCTCTTCAACAGGGTGCGTCGCTCCATCGATTGCACTGACCGCGCCGGCTGGCGTTCAGTTCAACGCGTTCAGCGTCGGAAGTTGACCAGCCCGATGCCGGCGCCGACCATCAGCGCGGCGACGGCGAAGGTCGGGCTCAGCCGCTCGCCGAGGAGCCACACGCCGAAGGCGACGCCAAACAGCGGCGCGAGGAAGGAGAACACGGCCAGCCGCCCCGCGTAGTAGCGGGTGAGCAGCCAGAACCAGGCCAGGTAGCTGGCGAAGGCAATGACCACGCCCTGGAACAGCAGGCTGCCAACCGCCGCCGCGTCGATGCGCATGACGCCGGGCTCGCCGATCGCCCACCCGGCCAGCGGCAGCAGCAGCGCCGAGATGGCCAGCTGGTAAAGCAGCGTCTTCTCGGCCGACACGCGAGCCAGCGAGGAGCCGCGCACCAGCACCGTGGTCGCCGCCCACAAGGCAGCAGCGATGACGCCGAACGCATCGCCGAGCAAGGTGCTTTGGCCCGGCGCACCGAAGCCGTCCGCAAACGCGGCAACGAGGCCGGCGAAGGCCAGCAGCACGCCGGCCCACTGCAGCGGCGCCAGCCGTTCGCCCGGCACGAACCGCGCCAGGCCGAGCGCGGTGAGCACCGGCGCGAGGTAGACGAACACCACCATCCGCGATGCCGAGGTGTGCGCCAGCCCGCTGTAGATGAAGCAGAACTCGCCGGCGAACAGCGCGCCGGCGGCGATGCCGGCCGCCAGCGTGCCGTCACGGCGGAAGAGGAGGATGCCGCGCCATTGCGCCCAGCCGAGCAGCAGCACCGTCGCCAGCATCGAACGGATGCTGGCCTGCATCAGCGGCGAGACCGAGGGCAGCGCGAGCTTGATCGCCACCTGCTGCAGGCCCCAGAGCATCGTGCAGACGAGCAGCGTGGCGTAGGCACGCGCGTCGAGCGGCAGGCGGGTCGAGGTCATGGCTGGCGGCAGCTTAACGTTGTCGTCGATCGGCTCGAACGCGCGTTGAGTCGCAGCTGCTCGTCGGCCTCGCGGCAGCGATCCCCCGGCGACGGCAAACAGTCGGCGCGGGCTGCCGCCGACCTCGCCGCCGGCAGCCCGGTCGCCGTCGTGTTCTCGCTGCCCGGCACGCACCGAACGGTGCAGATCAAGGGCACAAGGGCGGCAACGACGCCGGCCACGCCCACGCAGCAGGTGCGCGCGCGCATGCATGTGGACGCGATCATCGAGCGCCTGGTTGCGCTGGGCTACGCCGAGGCGGCACTGCGCGTGTTCTTCAGCCACGATCCGGAGACCCTCCTGGCGGTGCGTTTCGCGCCGACCGCGGTGTTCGCGCAGACGCCCGGGCCGCGCGCCGGCGAGCGGATCGCAGGATCAAGCCGCCCGACGGCCCCGATGGAAGGCATCGCAGGAATCGGCGACAAGCTGCGCTCGCAAATGTTGGCTGACGGCTTGCTAAGAAATTCGTAAGGCCGCAACGGTGCGAAAATCCGCCTCCTTTCACTCACCGACTGAACGGCACAGATGTCCACTCCCGCCACTTCCCTGGCCGCAGCCCGAAGCGGCGCGGCGCCCTCGCCATGCGTCTCGGTGTGCCGCATCGACCCGGCCACCGGGTGGTGCGAAGGCTGCTGGCGGACGATCGACGAGATCGCGCAGTGGGGCCTGCTCGACGAAGGCGAAAGACTCGCGGTGTGGGCGGAGCTGGCCCGTCGCAGAGGAACGCAGCGATGAACGCCGCCGAGATCGACTGGTACTTCGATTTCATCTCGCCCTACTCTTACCTCGCCTTCGAATCGCTGCCGGCGACGCTGTCGGGCATCGCGCCGGCGCCCGTGCTCCGCTATCGGCCCGTGCTGTTTGCCGGGCTGCTGAACCACTGGGGTCACATGGGCCCGGCCGAGGTGCCGCCGAAGCGCCGTTTCACCTACGAGCACTGCGCCTGGCAGGCAGACAGGCACGGCATCGCGATGCGCGCGCCGCGCCAGCATCCGTTCAACCCGTTGCCGTTGCTGCGCGCCGCAATCGCCGGCGGCAGCACGCGCGACGTGATCGGGCGGCTGTTCCGCTTTGTCTGGCGCGACGGCGCACTGCCCGACGAGCCTGCCTTCACTCGTCTGCTTGCCGATCTCGGCATCGCGCCGGCGGCGCTGGACGCGCCCGAGGTGAAGGCCTCGCTGCGCGCCAATGGCGAGGCGGCGATCGCCGCCGGTGTCTTCGGCGTGCCGACTGCCGTGGCGCGCACCGCCCGCGGCGTGCGTGCGATCTGGGGCTTCGAAGCACTGCCGATGCTGGTCGACTGGCTGCGCGACGCGCCGGTCTTTGCCAGCGAGGAGATGCGGCGCGCGGCCGACCTGCCGATGGGCGAAGCGCGGCGGAGTGTCTCCAGATGAGTCGGGCCGACGTCGGCGAGCGCTTCACCGAGACGGTGCACCTGACGGCCGAGTCGATCAGCGCCTTTGCCCACTCGGTCGGCGACAGCAACCCGCTGCATCACGACGAGGCACTCGCGGCGCGCTCGCGCTTCGGGCGGATCATCGCCAGCGGCACGCACAGTGCCTCGCTGCTGATGGCGCTGACTGCGTCGCACTTCTCGCGCCACGCGCAGCCGCTCGGCCTGGAGTTCAAGCTGCACTTCCACAAGGCGGTGTGCGCCGGCGACACGCTGCAACTGGCGTGGACTGTCTCCCGGGTTCAATGGAAGTCCTCGCTCGGCGGCGATCTGGTCTGGCTCGAGGGCGAGGCGCGCAACCAGAACGGCGAGGTTGCGCTGGCCGCCACGGCGACGCTGCTGGTGACGGACCGCGCCAATTGATGGCTTGTCCTGTCAGTCATGAGCGTTGATCGAAGGCCGGTCCGGCTGCCGAGCACCATGCAGGTGCTCGAACGCGGCTGGCTGAGCTCGAACAGCATCGTCTTCGACGAAGGCGACGCCATCAGCGTCGTCGACACCGGCTACGTGTCGCATGCGCCGCTGCTGGTGCAATTGATCGAGCAGGCGCGGCGTGGCCGGCCGCTGACGCGCGTCGTCAACACGCACCTGCACTCCGATCATGTCGGCGGCAACGCGACGCTGCACGGCCGCTATCGGCCGACGATCACCATCCCGCCCGGCCTGGCGACGGCCGTACGGCAATGGGACGAACAGCGGCTCAATTACGCCGCCACCGGCCAGCGCTGCGCGCGCTTCGACTACGACAGCCTGATCGACATCGACAAGCCGCTGCGCCTCGGCGGCCTGGAGTGGGAGGTCATCGCCGGCGGCGGCCACGACCCGGAAATGGTGCTGCTCTACAACCACGACGAGCGCATCCTGGTTTCCGCCGATGCGCTGTGGGAGAACGGCTTCGGCGTGATCTTCCCGGAACTCGAAGGTGACTCGGGCTTCGCCGAGCAGCAGGCGGTGCTCGACCGGATCAGCGTCCTGTCGCCGCGCATCGTGATTCCCGGACACGGCTCGACATTCGGCGAAGCCGGTGCGGCGCTGGAGATCGCGTACCGGCGCCTCGAGTACCTGCGCAGCGATCCGGAGCGCAACGCGCGCCATGCCTCGAAGGTACTGATCAAGTTCTGGCTGCTCGACGCGCGCAGCACGACGCTGGAACAGTTGCACCGGCACTTCGCTCGCACGGACTACCTGCGCCTCATCCACCAGCGTTACTTCCCGCGCCAGGACTTCGCGCAGATGATCGACACCCACGTGGCCGAACTCGTGCGCGCCGGGTCGGCGGAGTTCGCCGGCGGCCTGCTGCGCAACCGCGATTGATGAAGAACCCTGTCCTTGCCTGCTGCGCAGCGGCCTTGCTGCTGACCGCGTGCGCGACCCCGCCGACGACGACCGAAAGGCCCGGTGAACGTACGCTCGAGCCGCCATCGCTCGGGTTGTTCAGCGCAATCAAGGTGCCGGACGGCCACGACCCGGCACTGCAGCTTGCCGCGCGCGGCGTGCAGATCTTCCGCTGCGAGCGCGTCGGCGATGCGTTCGAGTGGCGTTTCCGCCAGCCCGAGGCCGAGCTTTTCGACGCACAGGGCCAGTCAGTGGGCCTGCATGGGGCGAACTTCTCGTTCGAGCACCGCGACGGCAGCCGCCTGCTCGGCACCGTGGTCGCGCACGAGAAGGCGGCATCCGCCGACACGCTGCCCTGGCTGCTGCTGTCGGCAAAGAGCTTCGGCAAGGGTGCGTTTGGCGGTGTCAGCTACGTCCAGCGGATCAACACCCGCGGCGGCATGCCCCCGGCCGCCTGCAGCGCCGGCCAGGCCAACCGCCTGCTGCGCGTGGACTTCACCGCCGACTTCGTCTTCTACCGGCCGCGCAGCTAGACGGCCGCTGCTGCCCCGCGGCCGCTGCCCGGCCCGCCCGCCTCCCTCCTCGGCAACCGGCCTGCGGGACGCCGAACCGCGCCAAACCTGAACCTTTGGGGTAGTCGGTTAAAATCGCGTGTTGTTCGGACGCAGAAGCCGGAGGAAGTCAGAATGGACATGACCCCCACGACGGTCGGCGCCTACCTCAGGGATCTGCCGCCAGACCGCAGGGTCGCGATGGCGCGCGTATGCAGCATGATCCGCCGTTCCGCACGCGGCGTACGCGAGAGCATGCGCTATGGGCTGGCTTTTTACGAGCTGGATGGGCCGCTTTTCGCCCTCGAGTCCGGGCGGCGGCACATGTCGCTGTACGTGGCCGAGCAGGAGGTCATCGTCAAGCACAAGGATGCGCTGCCGGGGATCAACCCGCAGCGCAGCTTCATCAAGTTCTCCGACCTGACCCGGCTGCCGCTCGACGTGGTCGAGAAGATCGTCCGTGACTCGGTGGCCGCGCGCCGCTCGCGGGTGTCTGCGGGCACCGTGCCGACGCAGGCCGACGCCCTGAAGCTATGGGCGATCAACGAAGAGAAGGCGGCACCACCGCCCGGCTACCAGGTGATCTCCACCAAGCCGCCCCCGGGCGCCGAGGGAGAAGCCGAGGCGGCGGCCAAGGCGGCGGCAGAGGCCGCGGCGGCGGCGAAAAGGGTCGCGACCAGGCTGCCTGTCAGGGCCCCGGTCAAGGCTTCCCCTGCCAGGGTGCGCCCGGCCGCGGTAGCGCCGGCCAAGAAGGTAGCGGCCAAGGCGCCGGCGAAGAAGACGACGCCGGCCAGGAAAGCGGTCAAGAAGGCGCCGGCAAAAACTGCCCGGAAGCGCTGAGGGCGCGGCGCTCAGCTGTAGCTGCGCGCGTCGTCGATCACCTTGCCGTCGTTCGGCAGGCTGCCGGGTGCGACCAGTTCGACTGATCCTCCCAGTTTCGCCACGGCGCGCAGCGTTTCGCCGATTGCCTGCGCCAGCGCCGGGTCGTGCGAGCGAGATTCCGCCTTCAGCGTCATCACGTCAGTTTCGCCGCTGCGGGTGACCACCAGCCGCAGCCGGCCGAGCTCTCCGTGCCGGCGGCCGACCTCGGCAACCTGCTCCGGCTGCACGAACATGCCCTTGACCTTGGTGGTCTGGTCGGCCCGGCCCATCCAGCCGCGGATGCGCACGTTGGTGCGGCCGCAGGGCGATGCGCCCGGCATGACGGCCGACAGGTCGCCGAGCGCCAGCCTGATCCACGGGTGATGGTGGTCGAAGGAGGTGACGACGACCTCGCCCACCTCGCCCGGCGCCACCGGTTCGCCGGTGCCCGGCCGCACGATCTCCAGCAGGACGTCCTCGTTGACCACCATGCCCGAGCGTGCCGGAGTCTCGTAGGCGATGCAGCCGAGGTCGGCCGTGGCATAGATCTGGTAGGCATCGATGCCGCGATCGCGGATCTCCGCCTGCAGCGACGGCGGGAATGCGGCACCCGACACAACGGCGCGACGAATCGAGTCGGCCGGGCGGCCGGCCTTGTCGCCGGCATCGAGCAGGATCTTCAGGAAATCGGGCGTGCCGGTGTAGGCGACGGGTCGCAGGTGCTCGATCAGTTCGAGCTGCTGCTCGGTGTTGCCCGGGCCGGCCGGGATCACCGTGCAGCCGATGGCGCGCGCGCCCGTGTCGAGAATGAAGCCGCCGGGCGTCAGATGGTAAGAAAAGGTGTTCAGCACCACGTCGCCGAGGCGGAAGCCGGCGGCGAACAGGCCGCGCGCCGCGCGCCAGGCATCGTCTTGACGCCCCTCGGGCTCATAGATCGGCCCGGGCGAGGTGAACAGCCGGCCGAACGAGTAGGCCGCGTCGGGCAGCAGGCCGCCGAAGGGCGGCGCCTCCTTCTGCAGCGCCGGCAGGCCGCCCTTGCGCAGCACCGGCAGCCTGGCCAGCGCCGCGGGGCTGTTGATCTCGGCCGGGTCGATGTTGCCGAGGTGGGCACGCCAGCCGGGTGCCCGCACCGCGGTGGCGATCAGCGCCGGCAGCCGCTCGAACAGGTCGCGCTCGCGCTCGGCCTGGCTGCGCGTCTCGCGCGCGTCGAAGTGTTCGCTCATCTCGGTCTCTCCACGGCGCGGCCTACTGCTTCGCCGCCGCCTCCATCTCCTCGCGCCGCTTCTGCTCCTGCTCGCCGGCGGCGTCGAGCTTCTTCATCACCGGATCGATCGTCGTCTGCCTGGTCGGCAGCGGCGTGCTGTCCCGCTGCGGGCTGCAGGCGGCGAGCAGGATGAGCAGGGCAAGCCACGCCCCGCTCAGACCAACAGGCAAGTTCGGCGTCCGACGCATCTTGTTCGGCCCGATCGGCTCGGCATCACAACCCGGCTTGCGAGGACGCCGTCCAGCGCGACGCGCGAGCGAAGACAGTGCATACGAGTACGGCGAGCGAGCGCAACAAAGCTGGGCGGCGTCCTCGCAAGCCGGCCTAAGCGAGCCAGCGCTTGCGGCGGCGGTAGAACTTCGCGTCACGGAAGCTCTTGCGCCCCTCGCGCGAGATGCCGAGATAGAACTCCTTGACGTCCTCGTTCTCGGCCAGGTCGCGCGCCGCGCCGTCCATCACCACGCGGCCGCTTTCGAGGATGTAGCCGTAGTGGGCGTACTTCAGCGCGATGTTGGTGTTCTGCTCGGCCAGCAGGAAGGAGACCTTCTCCTTGTCGTTCAGGTCCTTGACGATGCCGAAGATCTCGTCGACCACCTGCGGCGCCAGGCCCATCGACGGCTCGTCGAGCAGGATCATGTTCGGGTGCGCCATCAGCGCGCGGCCGATCGCCGTCATCTGCTGCTCGCCGCCGGAGGTGTAGCCGGACTGCGAGGCGCGCCGCTGCTTCAGGCGCGGGAAGTAGGCGTAGACCTTCTCCAGCGCGGCATCGACCTCGCCGCGCGAGGCGCCGCGCGAATAGGCGCCGGCGAGCAGGTTCTCCTCGACCGTCAGGTGGGCGAAGCAGCGCCGCCCCTCCATCACCTGCACCACGCCGCGCTTGACCAGTTCGTAGGCGGTGAGCCGTTCGATGCGGTCGCCCTTGTATTCGATGTAGCCCTTGGTGACCTCGCCGCGCTCGCCGTGCAGCAGGTTCGACACCGCGCGCAGCGTGGTGGTCTTGCCGGCGCCGTTGGCGCCGAGCAGCGCGACGATGCCGCCCTCGGGGACGGTCAGCGACACGCCCTTGAGCACCAGGATCACGTGGTTGTAGATGACCTCGATGCCGTTGACGGTCAGCAGAGATGACACGGTAGTCCTCGGTTCAGGTACTTGCGGCTTCGGTGAGGCGGCCGCCGGCCGACTCACCGAAGCCGCCCGCGCAAGATGCCGCGCGGGCGGCTTCTAGGCAGCGATGCTCAGCCGCCGGTCAGTTCCTTGGCGCAGTCGCGGCGCGGCAGCTTCTTCTCGGCCAGGTAGGCGTTGGCCGACTTCTTGATCATCGGCTGGATGATCTGCTGATCGGCCTCGTACCAGTCCGAGGTGAAGTTCCACTTGGTGCCGTCCCAGGTATGGATCCGGCCGGAATGCGCACCGCCGTGGTCCCTGCAACTGGTCGAGATCGGCCGCATCACGCCGGCGAAGCCCAGCGCGTCGAGCTTCTTCTGGTCGAGCGCCAGGTTCTCGAGGCCCCAGCGGACTTCCTCGTGGGTCATCGGACGCTTGCCGAAGCGTTCCTGCGCCCGCTTGACCCCTTCCACGCCGAGCATCGCGCTGATCATGCCGCGCGTGTACAGCACGGTGCCGACCTCATCCTTGGGCCCCGTTCCCTGGTTCTTGTCGTGCAGGAACTTGATGATGTCCTCGTGCACCTTGGCACGGCCGGCGCCATGCTGCAGCGTCACGCCCGAGTAGCCCTTGGCGTCGGCGCCCACCGGGAGAACGTCGGGCTCGGCCGACGCCCACCACACGCCGTACATCTTGTCGCGCGGATATCCGGTCGCTACCGCCTCCTTGAGCGCCGTCGAGTTCATCACGCCCCAGCCCCACAGGAATACGTAGTCGGGGCGCTGCTGGCGGATCTGCAGCCAGGTCGCCTTCTGCTCCACGCCCGGGTGCGTGACCGGCAGCAGCAGCAGCTCGAAGCCGTGCATCTTGGCGCGCTCCTGCAGCAGCGCGATCGGCTCCTTGCCGTACGGCGAGTCGTGATAGACGAGGGCGATCTTCTTGCCCTTGAGGTTGCTCACGCCGCCATTGAGCTTGCCGACGTGCTGCACCAGGATGTCGGACGCATCCCAGTAGGTGCCCATCAGCGGGAAGTTGTACGGGAAGGCCTCGCCGTCGACCGAGTCGGCACGGCCGTAGCCGGCGGTGATCAGCGGGATCTTGTCGGTGGCCGTCTTGTCGGTCAGCGCGTAGGTGATACCGGTCGACAGCGGCTGGAACACCGTGGCTCCGGTCGGCCCCTTGGTCTTCAGGCGCTCGTAGCACTCGACGCCGCGGTCGGTGGCGTAGCCGGTCTCGCATTCCTCGTAAGTGACCTTGACCCCGTTGATGCCGCCATCGCGCGCGTTGACGAGCTTCAGGTAGTCGCCATAGCCGTTGGCGAAGGGCACGCCATTCGGCGCGTAGGCGCCGGTGCGGTAGACCAGTGCCGGAAAGAACTGCTCCATCGGCCCGGCCGCCGCCTTGGCGGGCGCCTTGCCCTTGTCCTGTGCGAAGGCGGCGCCGCTGCCCAGTGCAGCAACGACGCTCACCGCGGCCGCGATGGCCTTGAATGTCGCGAGTTTCATGTTGCCTGTCTCCTTTCGATGGTCGTTGCTTGGGTGATTTGCCCGAGCGCTTGAAAAATCAGTGCGGGAACGGCCACAGCCGCAGCTTCTCCTTGCCGATCGCCCACAGACGCGCCAAACCGTGCGGCTCGGCAATCAGGAAGAACACGATCAGGGCGCCGAACACGATGAATTCGAGGTGCGAGATCATCGCCGTCGACATCGGGATGCCGAGCAGGTTGGGCAGCTGGTTGAGCACCAGCGGCAGGACGACGATGAAGGCCGCGCCAAAGTAGCTGCCGAGAATCGAGCCCATGCCGCCGATGATGATCATGAACAGCAGGTTGAAGCTCAGCGTGATGTTGAAGGCCAGCGGCTCCCACGCGCCCAGGTGCACGAAGCCCCAGAGCGCGCCGGCCACTCCGGCGAAGAACGAACTGACCGCAAACGCCGACAGCTTGGCGTGCAGCGGCTGGATGCCGATCACGCTGGCCGCCACGTCCATGTCGCGGATCGCCATCCACGAGCGGCCGATGTGCGAGCGCACGAGGTTCTTCGCCAGCAGCGTCATCACCACCAGCACGCCCAGCACGAACCAGTATTTCTCCACCGGCTGGTCGATCACCCAGCCAAACAGCTCGACGTCGGCCGGCGACACCGAGCCCGACGACGAGTAGTTGGTGAACCACTTCACGCGGGCGAACATCCAGTCGACGAAGAACTGCGCCGCCAGCGTGGCCACAGCAAGGTAAAGGCCCTTGATGCGCAGGCTGGGCACGCCGAACACGATGCCGACCAGCGCGGCAACCAGGCCGGCCAGCGCCAGCACGACCAGGAAATTGAGCCCCGGCACGCGGATCACCAGGTTGTAGGCCGCGTAGGCGCCGACCGCCATGAAGGCGGCGTGGCCGAGCGAGATCTGGCCACAGTAGCCAACCAGGATGTTCAGGCCGATGGCGGCGATGGCCAGAATCAGGAACGGGATGATCA
>JADDYB010000793.1_pt1 | contig 10126 bp, 10 predicted proteins | sample 8641941 | NCBI WGS metagenome assembly JADDYB01 (sample SAMN16275377, study PRJNA637457) | freshwater sediment metagenome | isolation source: Lake Kineret sediment | place: Israel: Lake Kineret | collected 2013 | reverse complement strand
ACAACATCCCCGGGCTTCAGGCACTGTCCCAAGCGATACCCGATTTCAAATGTTTCATCAGGACCTTTCGTACTATATTGTTTCATATAATAAGGGGCATTTTTAAAATATTCCAATAAATCCTCCTTGTCTTCCTGCATAATCCTTATGATACCGGTACGAATGAAAATCTCGGGGATTACAAAAAGTGCATTCGTGTGACCTCCAGATGTTTTTCAGGGGAATACCTGCCGAGAGCACCTGAAGCATGTTCGCCGAAGAGAGATCCATGCAATAATTGCCGTCTCTTGTTATTACATAGTCTCCGGGTCCGGTAGCTTTCAAAACAGCATCTTTCACTTCAGTGCCGACCGCATAACAATTGCCTCTGATGCTTGGCCCGAAAGCCACCTTGATATTGTGAGGATCCGAGTCAAACTGTTCGACAAGGAACAGGATAGTCTTCTTCATGATCTGGAGAGAAGTCCCCCTCCATCCTGCGTGAACAGCGCCGACGACCGAGTTTTTTTTGTCATAAAGCAGCGCAGGAACACAATCAGCAACCTGGACGCCAATCAGGATGCCCTTAGCCTGAGTGATAACTGCATCCGCTGTCACCGGTGTACGGTCTGAATTCAGCAACCAAACGATATCTGAATGTTTCTGTAAAGGCAAATAAATATCATCTTTATCGATAGAAAATACCTTGCTGATCTTGTCCCGGTCTGCTCCTAATGATTTCCCGGTAAAAAAGGCTTTAACCTGTCCATCGAAAATATCCGGCCGGATCAGGATATCCATGGCGTTTACCATTACTCCTGCGCTTTCAGGGAATGGAAAGCAGCCGGTATACTCTCGATGATATCTGTTGCTATCAGGGAATGCTGCCCTTTCTGCGATGCAGCAATATCCCCTGCAAGGCCATGCAGGTAAACGCCGAGAATACATGCATGCAGTGGATCCCTGTTCTGGCCTAAAAAACCGGAAATCATGCCGGTAAGAACGTCTCCTGCACCGGCAGAAGCCATGCCCGGGTTCCCTGTTGCGTTAATAAAAGCTCTTCCGTCAGGCGCAGCAATGACTGACGGGACACCCTTAAGCACAAGATAGGTATTGGTCTCTTTTGCGAAGGAGAGCGAGGTGTTGATCCTGTCCTTTTCAATATCAGAAGTTTCCATACCCGAATCATGCATGAGTTTTGCCATCTCGCCCGGATGGGGTGTAAGAATGAGAGGAACGTTTGCATGCCGGAGTATTTTTTTCTTTCCTCTGAGAGAATTTATCCCGTCAGCATCGATAACAATCGGGCATGAAGATTCCCTGATGATATCTTGCAGGATTTTTGTTGTATCTTTGCTGACGCCCGTCCCCGGTCCTATAGCCAATACATGAGCTGTCGTATGAATAAAATCGATAATTGCATGAGATGCCCCGGAGGAGAGCATTCCGTTTCCCTTATCAGGAAGGACCAATGTCATCTCCTCAGTAAAGCATGACTGGAACACCCCGGCAAGAGACTCCGGAATGCCCACGGTAACTAATCCGGCACCGGTTCGCAAACAGGCCTTGGCAGCCATCCGCGCAGCTCCTGTCTTTCCCCGTGAACCGGCAACAATAAGTACATGACCGTAATGGCCTTTGTGTGAATACTTGTCTCTCACAGGAATCAGGCTTGATACATATGCTTTTTCGGGATATTCAATATTCATGTTTGCTGATGTGATCAGCATGTGAGGAAATCCGATATCTTCAACACAGAGCTTACCGGATAATGCTGCACCGGGATACAAAAGGTGCCCTCTTTTCGGTAGACCAAAAGTGACGGTACAGGAGGCCTTAACAGCATTTCCCATTGCCTGTCCATTATCCGATGAAACCCCTGATGGGATATCAACAGCAACAACAGGAAGTCCTGTTTTATTGATCAGGCTGATAACATCGGCTAAGGTGCCGGTGACAGGTTTGCTCAGGCCTGTACCGAAAATCGCATCAATAATTAATGCGTGCCTGCTCAAGATCGACGGATGATGAACGAAAATCTCTTCAATCGGCTGAATCGATACGCCGAACTTTTCTGCCGCTTTATACTGAACCTTTGCGTCTCTGCTTAAATCCCCGGGGGCTGATGTCAGGAAAACGTTCACATCCCATCCTTCATTATGGAGATGTCGTGCAGTAACCAGCCCGTCACCACCATTGTTTCCGCTTCCTGATATCACGACTATTTTTTTACGTCCAAACAGTTCCTTGATCCTGAGGGAGACTGCAAGCCCGGCCCTTTCCATGAGCACGAGACTTGATATACCGAATTCCTGAACGGTCTTCGCATCGATATCCCTCATTTCTTTGGCGGTGACAACTTTCATACAACAAATTATAGCATCACTTTTATAATTAATCATAATGTGTCCGTGAAAACTCCTTGTCTTATTTATCTCAATAATTCTAAAATAAGTATCTTTAAAGGATACCGTGCTTGGAACAGCAAAAAACCAATACAATTACAGATAAAATCTGGGATTTCTTATCTTCAGTCAAGCTTGCTATCGTCATTTTTGCTCTGATTTCCCTTACTTCCATCATTGGAACCATCCTGGAACAGAAAGGGGACCCGGAAAGGAACCTTGAGATCCTGACCAGGCTTTTCGGCAAGTCTCTTGCACCGGCCTTCTTTACGGTGTCTGAAAAACTCGGTTTTATGGATATGTACCATTCGTGGTGGTTCACGGGATTGCTGGTGCTGTTTTCCGTAAATCTTGTCATCTGTTCTCTCGACAGGTTGCCAAGGATATGGAAACTCGTCCATGAGCCAATCGGCCCCCTGCCTGAGGAAAACCTCAGGAAATTTGTCATCAGCAGAGAGATTGCGATCAAAGGCAAACCGGATACTGTAAAGGATACCGTTGCTTCCGCACTCAGGAAGGCACGGATTCATGCCGGTGAGATTCAGGAAGAAAAAGGTTTCTTTCTCTATGCCCAGAAAGGCAAATACAGCAGGCTTGGTGTATTTATAACGCATTTCAGTATTCTCATCATATTGATCGGTGCCATGATCGGAATCCGTTTCGGATTCAAGGGATATCTCAACCTTCCGGAAGGAGCGGTTTCAAATGTTGCTTTATCGAACACCGACAGGGAAGTGCCTTTTGGTTTTGAGATACGCTGTGATAATTTCGACGTTGATTTTTACGGCAGGTCAGACATGCCGAAGGAATACAGAAGCTGGCTCACTGTTCTCAAAAATGGCAGGGAAATTCTCAGAAAGTCGATTGCAGTCAATGATCCCCTCACCTACGAGGGCATCACATTTTATCAGTCGAGCTATGGCATCGTACCCAACAGTCTCGGTCAGGGCATATTTGTATTCAACACGGTCTCGCGGGACGGAAAGAGCACAACAGTCAACCCGAGACTGGGAGAGTCTTTTCCGGTATCCGGAACCGCTCTTACCGCAAAAGTCATTGACTTCAGTCCTGCGCTGAAGATCGATGAGCATGGACATGCCGTCACCTATGCAAACCAGATGAGTAATCCAGCGGTTCTCATTGAATTTTCCGAGGGTGGGAAAAATCCTTTCTCCGGCTGGATACTCAAAAGACATCCCGAAACATGGCAACTTCCTGAAGGGAGCAGGGTTGAGTTTATTGATTACTGGGGAGTGGAATTCACTGGTCTTCAGGTGAGAAAAGATCCCGGTGTGTGGGTTGTATACTTCGGGTGTATCTCCATGAGTTTGGGTTTATTCATTGCATTCTTCATGAGCCACAGGCGGCTGTGGATCAAAGTAGTCGAAGAGCAAAATACATCGCGGGTAATCATCGGGGCGACCGCAAATAAAAACAGGGCTGCGTTTGAACGCAGAATAGACAAAATACTCTCCATCCTCGGGAAACAGCAGGAAGGAGGAAAATAGATGGACAGTTCCCTTTTCTTTGGATTATCGACCATGGCGTATATTTCCGCCATGATGGTATATTTCACCTATGTGGCATTCAAAAAATCCCAGATCGGTGTCATAGCCACAGGAATAACCATACTTGGATTTATCTCACAGACTTTCGCGATTATCCTGCGATGGAAGGAATTTGCAGATCTAAGCGGCATGGGATTTATGCGTTCAGCTCCCCTCACAAACCTTTATGAATCGCTCGTGTTTTTTGTATGGTGTCTGATTGCGGGCTATCTGATTATTGAGTTTAAGTTCAAAAACCGTTCGTTCGGAGCATTTATTACACCTATCGCAGGGTTAGCATTAGCCTTTATTGACTTGAGCGGGGTCTCCAAAGAGATTCAGCCTCTCGTCCCTGCACTGAAAAGCAACTGGCTTCTTGCACATGTCACGATGAGTTTTATTGCCTACGCTGCATTTTCAATGTCTTTCAGTACCGGGCTCATGTACCTGATCACGACAACGGAGAAAAGGAGCGAGTCAGCATATATCTTCTGGACAGTTACTTTTGGACTGTTCGCTATCCTTTTGGTCTCAATGGGTATCGATTTATTCACCTTTAAAGTGAAAGTGAGACCGGAAATATTTATTCACAGCTATCTCTTCAGAACCTCATTTCTCCATTCCTCTTCCGCGGTAAACATAATAAGCTATGTCCTGGCCATAGGAGCTCTCGTACTTGTCTGGAGGTACGGTTATGTTCTCAGAACTGTGATAACGAAATTCAATGTCACTCCCGATATGCTCGATGAGATCACCTATAAGAGTATCGCCGTTGGGTTCCCCATTTTTACTCTCGGCGGGCTGATCTTCGGTGCTATTTGGGCTGATCAGGCATGGGGTGTTTACTGGAGTTGGGACCCGAAGGAGACCTGGTCATTGATCACCTGGTTTATTTATGCATTCTATCTCCATAGCAGGATGATACGGGGCTGGAGGGGGAAAAAGGTTGCAATCGTTGCAGTTATGGGTTTTATGGCTGTGATATTTACCTATCTCGGTGTGAACCTGCTGCTTTCAGGACTTCATGCGTACGGATCAAGATAGCCACTTGCATCTTTCTTTTTTTTTCAGATAGCATAAAATTATGCTTAACTGAAGGAGGTAATAAGAATGAACAATATAAAAACACTTTTTTTGCTTGTTACGTTAACCCTTGTGCTCGTTTGGGCAGGCGGTGCATTGGGCGGTAAGCAGGGCATGACAATAGCGTTAATCTTTGCATTGGGAATAAATTTCATCTCCTACTGGTTCAGTGACAAGATCGTCCTCAGGATGTACAGGGCAAAACAGGTTACAGAGGCAGAAGCTCCGGATCTGTACAGCATCGTCAGAAGTCTTGTGCAGAAGGCCGGAATGCCGATGCCTAAAGTTTATATGATGGATCAGGAGCAGCCGAATGCATTTGCTACCGGGAGGAATCCAAATCATGCAGCGGTTGCCGTCACAACCGGGATCATGCGCATATTGACCCGTGAGGAGCTTCAGGGTGTTATCGGCCACGAACTTTCCCACATCAAGAACAGGGATATCCTTATCAGCACGATTGCCGCTACAATCGCAGGTGCAATCAGTTATCTTGCCCAGATGGCACAGTGGGCGATGATTTTCGGCGGCCACAGGGGAGACGATGATGAAGGAGGAAGCCCGATAGCTGCCTTCGTGATGATGATCGTCGGACCCATCGCTGCCATGATTATACAGATGGCCATCTCGCGGTCAAGGGAATATGCTGCTGATTCAGGCGGAGCACAGATTGCAGGCAACCCGCGATATCTTGCAGGCGCACTGAGGAAGCTCCATATGGCATCCCAGAAAATACCCATGCATTCAAACCCTGCAATGTCTCATATGTTTATTGTCAATCCATTCTCAGGTGGTGGAATCGTAAAACTCTTCAGTACCCACCCCCCAATCGAGGAGCGCATAGCACGGCTTGAGTCAATGAGCCATTAATCAGTTTTATGAAGGCTCTTGTAACAGGAGCTACCGGATTCATAGGAAGTCACTTATGTGAGGAGCTCATCAGACGCGGGTATGACGTTACGTGTCTGTCGCGAAAGACTTCCAGGAATACATGGATTGAGAATCTGGATCTCACCTTCGTTAAGGGAGACTGCACGGTCAGGGAATCTCTCCTTGATATTCCTGATGATTTTGATTACATCTTTCATCTCGCAGGATTGACAAAATCCTGTTCGCCGGATGATTTTTTCTCTGTCAATGCCCGTGGTACGGAAAATCTTGTGAAGGCAGTTGCAGAGAGAAACCCGTCAGTGAAACGATTCATTTATGTGAGCAGTCTCGCTGCAGTTGGTCCGAGCAAAAACGGCACTCCTTTGCGTGAAGATGCTCTTCCTTCACCTGTCTCAGATTATGGGAAAAGCAAACTCGAGGGGGAAAGAGCTGTCCTGAAATATCGCGACAGCATACCTGTTACCATCCTGAGACCTCCTGCCGTCTATGGACCACGGGATAAAGACATGCTGGTCATGTTTCAGATGATTAAAAAAGGTTTCTTCTTTGATCTTGGAAAATGTTATTATTCTTTGTTATATGTTGACGACCTTGTACAGGGTATACTATTAACTGCGGAGAACAGAAAAGCAATAGATAACATATATTTCTTGTGTGAGGGAAATATGTATACTGGTGATGAGATAGCCATGGAAATCTCCTCCGTATTGCATGTGAAAGCGAGGCCTGTGAAAGTTCCGAAGTTCATTATGCCTTTTTTTGCAGCGATAAGCGAAAGGATCAATAAACAGGGAATCATCAACCGGGACAGGATAAAAGACTTCAGGCATACGCACTGGATATGTGATGCCGGCAAGGCGCGGGAAGAAATCGGATTTGTACCGAAGGTCGGAATGAAGGAAGGGATACGATGGACAGCAGATTGGTACAGGATTCACAGATGGCTGTAAAGAAATCAACAGACATATTCGGCAAATGTTTTAAATTCGATAAAGCAAAGATGCTCATCTCCCAAGGCCTGTACCCGTATTTCAGGATCATTGAAAGTGCTCAGGATCCGGAGATTACCATGAACGGCCGCAGAATGATTATGGTCGGTTCGAATAATTATCTCGGTCTTACCAATCATCCCAAGGTGAAAGAGGCTGCAATTGAAGCGATCAGGAAATATGGGACAGGCTGTGCCGGCTCCCGTTTCCTGAACGGTACCCTTGATATCCATGTTCAGCTTGAGGAAAAACTTGCGCGGTTCATAGGGAAAGATGCAGCTCTTATCTTTTCGACCGGATTTCAGGTAAATCTGGGCGTCATTTCGGCCCTTGCAGGAAAAGACGATCTGGTGATCATTGACAAGATGGACCACGCGAGCATAATCGACGGCTGCAGGCTCTCCTTCGCAGAGATACGGAAGTATAAGCATAATGATATGTCTGACCTCGAAAGAGTCCTCGGGGAAAATGAAGACCGGTACAAAATAGTAGTTGTTGATGGTGTTTTCAGTATGGAGGGCGATATCGCGCGGATGCCCGAGATCGTCAGCCTCTCCAAAAAATACGGTGCACGCTTGATGGTCGACGATGCACACGGCATTGGCGTGCTCGGGAAAACCGGAAGGGGCACAGCAGAGCATTTCGGCCTTGAACATGAGGTCGATCTCATCATGGGAACCTACAGCAAGTCACTCGCCTCGATCGGTGGTTTTATCTCCGGTTCAGCAGATGTCATTCACTTTATCAAACACTATGCACGTCCCCTCATATTCAGTGCAAGTCCGCCTCCGGCATCGGTTGCTTCGGTAAGTGCTGCCATAGATATCATAGAGAACGAACCGGAAAGAAGAGAACAGTTGTGGAAAAATACCTCAAAGATGCTGAACGGTTTCATATCTCTTGGTTTCCATACCGGACACAGTCAGACACCGATCATCCCAATAATTGTCGGCGAAAATGAAAAGGCTTTCATGTTTGCCATGATGCTGCAGGAGGAAGGCATATTTGCAAATGTTGCCGTGACTCCCGCTGTTCCTGCGGGCATGGCGCTCATCCGCACAAGTTATATGGCAACCCACACTGACGAGCATCTCGATATTGTTCTCCGTGCGTTTGAGAAGGTCGGAAAGAAAACAGGCCTTATCGCATGACAGAAGTCATTGAGGTTACATCGAAGAAAGACCTCAATGACTTTATCACATTCCCCCTCACTCTGTACTCGCGGGACCCTTTCTATGTTCCTCCTTTGATAAGGGAAATGCAGAAACACTTTTCTCAAATAAATCCCTTTTTTCACCACGCTCACGTCAGATACTTCATTGCAAAAAAAAACGGTGAAATTCAGGGAAGAGTGGTTTCCCTCATCAATAAGAGGCACATAGAATATCATAAAGAAAATACCGGATTCTTCGGTTTCTTTGAATCGGCCGATGATTATGAAACGGCTTCAGCGCTCCTTGACAGAGTTTCCGATGTGCTCAAGAGAGAAGGCATGGACATCATGCGGGGACCGATGAGTTTTTCAACCAATGAGGAATGCGGTTTACTCATTGACGGATTTCACAGCCATCCCCTCCTGATGACACCATATAATCCACCTTACTATATCGATCTTATGGAAAGATACCACTTGCAGAAGGCCAAGGACCTCTATGCCTATATCTTCGACATTCCGGACGAGCTTCCACAGAAAATTCACCGGGTTGCCGATATTGTGGCAAAGACCGGAGTCACGGTAAGACCGGTAAATAAGAAGCACTTTGATCGTGATATGTTTATCTTCAAAAACGTATACAATTCAGCATGGGAGAAGAACTGGGGATTTATCCCTCTGACCGATGAGGAACTTATCTATCTCAGTAATAACCTCAAACCGGTTGTTGTGCCTGAGCTTACCCTGATTGCCGAAAAGAACGCTGAACCGATCGGCTTTATGGGGATATTGCCTGACTTTAATGTTGTCCTGAAACACATGAAGGGAAAAATGAATCCAATAAGCATCCTCAAAGCCTTCTACTATTCAAAAAAGATTAAAGACCTGCGTGTGCTTCTTCTCGGCATAAAGAACGAATACAGGAATAAAGGCATAGACGCCCTTCTCTTACGGGAAGCGTTCAAAGGGGTCAAACGAGGAGGATACAAGAGGGTTGAATTCTCCTGGATACTTGAGGACAACCTTCCTGTTCAGAGGCTCATCGGGTTCATAGGGGCGAGGTTATACAAAAAATACAGAATCTATGAGAAAAGGCTATGATTGATGGGTAAGCGTTGATGATTGTTTTGCCGGGTTTATTACCCAGATGTTTCCGAATTCCCTTTCCTGGTAAGCCCTCGCCAGACCAAGCCTGATAAGTTCGAGCAGCGCAAGGAAAGTTACGATGAGGTAAATCCTCGTTATTCCTTCTTTGAAAAGGTCTTCAAATCTGACTGCTTCGTGTTCCTCGATGATTTCCATGATCATTGACATCCTGTTCTTGACCGTCAGGGTCTCTTTTGTAATAGATACAATCTCCGATGGCGCCTTTTCGAGGATCTTCCTGAATGCATCAAGAAGATCAAAAAGGCTGAGGTCAAAAAGATACAGTTCACCTTCCTCTTCATCCGACAACGGTTCCCTGTGAAATACCTTAAGCCATTCATCCTCTTTCGTCCTGAAGTCGAGCGCGGCATCCTTATATCTCTGGTATTCAAGGAGCCTCTGGACAAGGTCACGCCGAGGATCCTCCTGTTCCTCCGAAGGCGCCTCTTCATCCGGCGGCAGGAGCATGCGCGATTTAATCTGTATCAGCGTCGCAGCCATGACGAGAAAATCACCGGCTATTTCGAGGTTCAGTTCCTTCATGATTTCGATATACTCAAGATACTGGCTCGTAATCACAGATATAGGAATATCATAAATATCGATCTTGTTTTCCCTGATAAGATGGAGAAGAAGATCGAACGGCCCTTCAAAGACGGGGATTTTTATTTTGATGATGTCTTCCATTTTTCGCTGATATTATACACGAAGAGTATACGCATATTTTCCTCTGCCTTTCTCAGGGAAATAATCTGAGGTATTGCCAGCATTTCCTGTTTCCTATATAGTGTTAATCAATATCGAAAAATGACACAAGCAGAAAGATTCAGAGGAATACCACTCTTTTTACTAAGAATGATAACCGGCCTTCTCATAGTCATTGTAGCATTGTTCGTCCTCTTCTCCATTCTTCAGGAAAGACTCATTTTTTAC
>JADDYB010000792.1_pt1 | contig 10128 bp, 8 predicted proteins | sample 8641941 | NCBI WGS metagenome assembly JADDYB01 (sample SAMN16275377, study PRJNA637457) | freshwater sediment metagenome | isolation source: Lake Kineret sediment | place: Israel: Lake Kineret | collected 2013 | reverse complement strand
AAGTATATAGTACACACGTATTCTTCCAGAGAGTAGCTACTCTTAATCCTTTGAAGCACGGTGTCGCTGCCACTTTGTAGCGCTAAGTGGAAATGTCGACAGAGCCTTTCATCCTGCCATAAGGCAAGAAATTCAGAGGATATTTCCGAAGGCTGTAAAGACGAAAGATGTAATCTCTCGATGCCCGTGTTGCTAAGAATACGCTGAACCAAGTCCCTGAGGTCAGTACTAGATCCTTCGCTATTACTCAGGACAGTGTCTTTATAGGTGCCGACCTTTGTCCCGGTGAGGACGACTTCTTTGTAACCGAGAGCCACTTTTTGCTTAACTTCGTCAATTATCTGAGAAGCAGGCAGGGAATATTCATGGGGTCTTACTTTAGGCACAATGCAATATGTGCAGGGGCCATGACAGCCATCTTGAATCTTTATCAGACTACGAGTCTTGGCGATGTCAGCGATAGGTGAGATTGCTTCGCTTCGCTCGCAATGACATGATGGGGTCGTCTCAAGGACGGAAGAGGGTGCTGACCATGATAAGTCCGTCACAATCTTAAGCAGGTGCTCTTTCTCTTCGTTATCAACTACAAGGTCAGCAAGCTTGGCTAGCTCTTGACGACTTCTTTGGGCATAGCAGCCAGTGGCGATAATTAGGGCTTGAGGATTTCTTCGCCTGGCCAGCCTGAGCCAGTGGCGTGACTTGCGATCGGCGATGTGAGTGACTGTGCAGGTATTAGCAATATAAATGTCGGCCACATCGTTCGGGGACACAAGTTGAAATCCAGCTTTGCTAAAAAGATTAGCCAGGGATTCCGTCTCTGCCTGATTGAGCTTACAACCTAATGTGTAGAAAGCTACCCTCATTGGTATGGATTATTATAGTATCTTGCCTGAGTTCTTACAAAGTCTTCTCCCTTGATGGGATAGGATTCAGGTAAGGGTGATATACCCCCTCTCTAACTTTCTCTCCAGGGGAGAGAGAATTACGACGTGGCAATCTCTGGAGAGTGTGTGAGATTGCTGAGCTCGCAACGACATTTTGTTAGAGTCTTTTCTGTGATATAGTTAGCGATTCTAATCAATGGCATTAAGCTGAGGTGTAAAATTGAATCAACGGGCTCGATGGAAAATCCTGCCTCCGGTGCCGGACGAATACTTAAAGGCTTCTGACCTTTCTCCGCTAATTGCTCAACTTCTCTACAACCGGGGTGTTAAGCTGGAAGACATCGAACCTTTTTTGGCTGCTGACTGTAGACTTGAGGGCGACCCCTTCCTGCTTCCTGATATATCAAAAGCTATAAGCAGGGTCTACAAGGCCGTGCTTTCCCGGAAGAAGATTGCCGTGTACGGCGACTTTGATGTTGATGGCGTTACAGCCATAGTTATGCTTATCGAGGGACTGTCTAGGCTTGGTGCTGAAGTTATTCCCTATATTCCTGACCGCATCAACGAGGGTCATGGATTAAAGATGGCAGCTCTGGAGAAGCTTCATGCCCAGGGGACGGATTTGGTCATTACTGTTGACTGCGGCGTAACTGACCTTGCAGAGGTAAAGCAGGCTCAAGGGATGGGGATGGATATGATTATTACCGACCATCACATTCCATTAGGGAGCCTACCTCGAGCTGTAGCTATAGTTGACCCTAAGCGAAAGGATTCAGTGTATCCTTACCCGGATCTGGCCGGTGCTGGCGTTGCCTTCAAGTTTCTACAAGCACTATTTCATAAAGATAGCCGGGAGCAATGGCTTGCCAGATTGATGGACTTAGTAGTTTTGGCCACTGTTACCGATTTAGTTACTCTCGTTGGTGAGAATCGTTACCTGGTGCAGGGAGGGCTGAGAGAGCTTAATAATAGCTCCCGCGTGGGAATTCAAGAAATGGTTAAACTGGCCGGGCTTAAGCTAGGTGAACTTGATGCTGAAGATATATCCTGGGTACTGGGACCTCGTTTAAACGCTGCTGGGAGGATGAACAATGCCTCCGCCAGCTACCAACTGCTCACTACTCAGTCACCAGAGGAAGCCCGACTACTGTCCCTGGAGCTAGAAGAAAAGAATGCTAAGCGGCAAAAATTAACCAATGAAGTATTAAGCCGAGCGAGAGAGAAACTAGCTGCCAAACTACACCTGCCGTTGCTTATAGAAGGTGACGAAAGCTATTCCATCGGTGTTATCGGTCTTGTTGCCGGCAAGCTCGTGGACGAATTTTACAAGCCAACTATTATCATCAATCTGGGTCCGGAGCTATGTCAGGGTAGCTGTCGCAGCATAGCTGAGTTCGATATTACAACTGCTTTAACAGAATGTCATGATTTGCTTACCACTTTTGGTGGGCACCCCTTAGCAGCTGGCTTCACCATAGCGCGTCAAAATTTGGCTCAGCTAGAGCAAAGGCTTATGAGTTTAGCTATGGACCAATTAGGTCATCTTGACCTTCGCTCGGAACTAGTAATTGATGCCGAGCTTCCTTTGTCGCTTCTTGCGGGAGACACCTTTAACCTTGTCCAACAGTTAAGTCCTTTTGGTAGGGGCAACCCGCAGCCGACCTTTCTCACTCGGCAGGTCGAGGTAATCGAGTGTCGTAACTTCGGCAGCCATGGCGAATGGCTGAGACTAAAACTCAAACAAGGAAATGTAACGTGGCAAGCTGTAGATTTTGAGTCGCAGAGAAAACGAGAGGAAATTCCCTCTCATATAGATATTGTCTATAACCTGGGAAAAAGTCGTTGGAATGGCGAAGAGGTGCTGAGCCTTAATCTTTGTGACTTTGCTCCTGCTCAGCTTCGCTAGCAAGCTCAGTTAACAATGCCTGCTTGTTGAATCGGCGTATTCTGATAATAAGCCAGGGCAAAAATACCACCAATATGGCTAAGTCAAGGACTTGGGCTTGATAAAGACCCCAGAGCAATGGTTCGCCAATACGGAAAAACCTCACACCAAAATCACCGGCGGCAAAAAGGCAAAAACAAAAGAACGCAAGACAGCCTTCGGGTTTAAATTTTCCCCGAAGTCGCCACACTACAGCGAAAACTATCAGGCCCCATATTAAATGATAAATCTGAGTAGGGTAAATCGGCACCCCCATATATTGGCTAGAGAGGTGATACCAATCTTGAAAAGGGGTACCGGGTGGACGGGGAGCGTAAATCACAGCCCCCGGGAAAGACTGAAAAGGACTGAGCTGGCCAGAGCAGCAGCCGTTTAGGGTACAACCAATCCTGCCTATGGCTAAAGCTAAAGGCATCGCAACAGCAACGGCATCGCCTACACTAAGTAGGGTGGAGAAGCGCATTCTCGTTACCCTCATATAGATCAACGCTGCCACAATGACGCCGATAATCATCCCGTTTTGGGCAAGGCCCGTAAAGCCGATAATATCTCGTGGGTTTGCAATAAAATGCTCCCAATCATAGATTATGTATGCTAGCCGGCCTCCGATAAGGCCGCCAATAATACACCAAAGGAAAAGGCTGTAGAGATCACGCTTGATGCCTAGCCTTTTTGCTTCCCTGGGGATGATGACTATCATCAATATAACCGCTACACCTATAATAATCCCATACCACCGTACCGTTAGGGAGCCAATGGTGAAAACAACGGGGTCTATGCTGATAGTGAGCATTTATCCTTTCCTTTCGGTTCAAGAGAAAATAGCGTCTACAAAGACCTCAGCGTCAAAGGGCGCGATGTCCTGTAATTTTTCACCAGTACCAATATAAGAAATAGGTATGTTTAGCTGGTCGCAGATGGCAAATACTATGCCGCCTCTGGCTGTGCCATCCAGCTTAGCCAGGAAAATATCGGTGACGTCCGCAGCTTCGGTGAAATGTTTGGCCTGAGCCAGTCCATTTTGCCCCGTGGTAGCGTCCATTACCAGTAAAACTTGATGGGGAGCTGAAGCATCGTGCTTAGCTACCACTCTCTTTACCTTTTTGAGTTCTTCCATGAGATTAAACTTGGTATGAAGGCGACCAGCAGTATCGATAATCACTGCTTGAGCATGACGGCTGTAGCCGGCCTTGACGGCATCATAGGCAACTGCTCCAGGGTCGCCGCCTGGTTGATGGGCGATGACTTCGGCACCTACTTCCCCTCCCCAGTGTTTGAGCTGCTCAATAGCTGCTGCCCGGAAGGTATCTGCTGCCGCCAGGATAACTTTCTTCCCCTGCGAGGTGAAAACATAGGCAAGCTTGGCAATGCTCGTTGTCTTGCCCGAGCCATTCACGCCGACCACAAGGATAACCTGGGGAGTTTCTTCACGGAGTTTATCCTGAGCGAGATTAGATTCTTCGCTTCGCTCAGAATGACAAGTAGCGAAGGACTCAGAATGACAAGTAGCGAGGGTTCTCGATGAACGAACATTTAATAATCTTATCATCTCCTCTTTCAAAGCTTCCCGTATCTGAGATACCTCTTCAAGTCTCTCCGTTTTCACCCGCTGTTTGACTTTGCTCAGGAGTTTGCTCGTAGTCTCGACACCAACATCAGCTGAGACGAGCAACTCTTCCAATTCCTCCCAGACCTCATCCCCGAAAGAGCTACGGTTAAAAATATTAGCTATCTTGCTAAACCAGGTTTCTTTGCTTCTTTTCACTCCCAGTTCAGTCTTTTTTAACAAATTGAACAAGCTACCTCCGTAATCGAGGGTGCCCGTATATAGTAACACAATTGCAGACGACTTTTTAGCTGGCTATTTCTTGCCTTTCGGGTGAAGGTAACTCCGGCTTTGTTCTCGCGAATCTTACAGTTCAATTCCGAATATGGGAGCCAGCATAAGGAAGAGACCAAAACACATCATTAGAATAGCGGTAATCTTAGGGACCAAGCTCTCATATCTGGTTCTACTGATAGCATTGCTTATGCCTCCCATGATTAATCCAAGAGGGATTAGACCTACGGTAGTGCCCAAGCCGAAAACAAAAACGGTGGCCGTGCTACGCCATATATCACCGAGAGAGGCAGCCCATAGCAGTACAGCAATCTCCATTGGGCAGGGTGGCAACCCTCGCACTATACCAAAACCCAGGATGGAGTACCAGTGGAGTAGTTTCGCGTTATTGGGGATTACTGCCTCACCGTGATGATGACCGATATGAGTCAATTCCTTGTCCCTCAGCATAAGAAAGCCGAAGATTAAGGTAATCGCCCCCGCCGTAATTTCCAGAGGAGTTCTGATAATATCAATCCATCTCACGCCAACATAGGAAAGGACAAACCCCATGGCAGTATCCGCCAGAGCCATCCCCAGGCCATACAATATTACCAGACCAATAGCTTGAGCTAATTTCTTAGTAGCCCAGAAAACGAATAAAGAAACGATTGCCTTATCTTCACAGGGCTCGAGAGTATGTGCTAGCCCTACTACAAAGGCGGTTGCTAGGCTTAAGTTAGCTAAATCCATTTCTTGAGAATTGACACGTCCAGTCTATTTTAGTTCCACCACCAGCATCACACTGCCCAAAATTGACATATTTCAGCAACCTCTACTTGTGGCAACGAGAGCAGAGTCCCGAGAATTCAGAAAGATGATGTTCGGCATGAAAGCCGAGATTTTGGGCAAACTCGTTCTCCTCTCGACACAACTCTTTGTCAGCAAATTCTTGAATGGCTCCGCAGTCCTGGCAGACCATGAAGCGATGGCAGCCTTCTATAGCATCTAAACTGCACTTTACAAATCCGCCGCTGGATAGCATTTTGTGAGCTAGATTGAGGCGGCAAAGCAAATCGAGTATGCGGTAGATGGTAACGTGGTTTAGATACTTGCCTCTGGCGCGCAAAATCCCCTGTATATCGTAAGGGGAAAGCGGTTTTTCAATTTCTGCGAGCACCTCGAGCACCAGCTTTCGCGGCTTGGTTGCCTTGTATCCTTGAGTCTGTAAAATTCGAATTGAATCTCGCACCATAGCGATATGATAACAGAACCAAAAGTTAAATGCAACACTATTGCAATTAGCTATTAAGAATAATCGCTCAGTTATCCCTGCCAGTTTCCCTCAAGCCACGAGTTCCTCAAGTAATATCACCGCAGCTTCTTTATCCAGGGGCTGGTTATTGTTGCCGCATTTGGGCGATTGTACGCAGGAAGGGCAACCGTCAGCGCAGGGACATGCCTCCACGGCTTTCAAAGTAGCCTGCCAGAGCTGCTCGGTTGCCTCGAATCCCTTTTCGGCGATGCCAATACCTCCAGGGTGGGCGTCGTAAATAAAAATCTGCGACTTACCGGTGTCAGGATGAAAAACGGTGGAAACACCGCCAATGTCATTGCGGTCGCAAAGAGCAAATAAAGGAAGTATGCCAATTGCAGCATGTTCACAAGCGTGCAAACCGCCGTGGAAATCAAGCCCAGCATCGGCTATCCTATCAAGCGCCTTCTGAGGTAAATCAAACCACAGGGCTTTGGTGGGGAAGTTTTGTGGTGGTAAATTAAGAGGCTCTTCTCCAATGACCTCTTCTGTGAATTGTTTTTTCCTTTTATAGCCTACTACCGCCGTAGTAACATCAACATCTCCGAAGTAAACCTTCACCCTATGGCAATCCTTTTCCTTGAGCAGCCTGGTGACCCGGATGTCGGTTATTTCCATCGTCTGGGTGTAGTAATCTGTGGAGCGTGGTTCTGCCCAGGCAATGCGCCGGGCTAAATCAAGTGCTTTTATTAGATAAGATTCACCCTGGTGGAGATAGATAGCGCCGGGGTGTACTTGAAAAATGGCGACGCTGGCTTCCACTGTCTCTAATAAGCAACCCTGCTGCTCATCAATGACGGCATAATTTTGCCCTGAGGTTGCCCTTATATTTATATCCTGAGCAGGATAGGAGATAGAAGGAGAGGGATGCCATCGCTCATTGCGTTTTCTTAATCTCCCTTCTTGTTCCAGCTCAGTTAACATAGTTCCAGCGTTAGGCCCGAAGAATTCCTTATCGTTATCTTCCAGAGGTTTCTCCCAGGCGGCGCAGAGGAGATGGGGCTTCAGGATATAAGGATTGTCAGGGTTGATTATGGCATTGTCAAAGTTCTTGCTGAAAAAGAAATCTGGATTGCGCATCAGGTACTGGTCGAGCGGATTTTCCTGGGCGATAAGAAAGCTCAAAGAGCTATGGGTGCTTCGTCCGCTACGCCCTGCCTGCTGCCAGGCACTGGCAATGCTTCCGGGATAGCCGGTAAGCACGGTCGCATCCAAATCACCGATATTTATTCCCAACTCTAGGGCTGTCGTGGCGACCAGCCCGACAAGCTCGCCGTCAAAGAATTGATGCTCAATTCGGCGTCTGTCTTCGGGGAGGTACCCTGCCCGGTAAGGGCTGATTTTATCCCTCAGGGGGGGAGATAATTGTCCCTGGGTATAAATATAAATGAGTTCGGTAAGCTTACGAGTGCGGGCAAATACCAGACTACGAATCCCTTTCTGAACAAGCTCTCCGAGAAGGAAAGCTGCCTCACTGTTGGAACTGCGTCGGCTGGTCTTAGCCTCATCAATGACAGGCGGATTCCAAAAGGTGAAGTATTTCTCGCCATGAGGTGAGCCATCTTCAACGACGGCTTCAAAAGGCAAGCCGATGATATTTTGGGCATGCTCTTCGGGATTAGCGATGGTGGCCGAGCAGCAAATAAACTGAGGTTTAGCGCCATAAAAAGCGCAAAGCCGCCGCAACCTCCTCAGGACATTGGCTACATGGGAACCGAAAACACCTCGATAGGTGTGGGTTTCATCTATTACGACATATTTGAGATTGCGAAACAATCTAGACCACGATTGGTGGTTAGGCAAAATGCCCAGGTGGAGCATATCGGGGTTGGTGAGCACTACCTTTGCCTGTTTTCTTATGGTTGCTCTTTCATTTTGTGGTGTATCACCATCGAAAGTAGCCATAGCTTCTGGGGGGATTGATTCGCCTCGACTTGTCGGGGCTCGCAGTGATAGGGGGCGAGCGATTTGTTTTAGGCTACGTAATTGGTCCTGGGCCAGGGCTTTTGTAGGGAAGATATAAAGAGCACGACTATCCTTATCATGTAAAAGCGCATCAAGAGTAGCTAAGTGATAGCACAGGGTCTTGCCGCTGGCACTGGGGGTAGCAATTATCACATTTTTCCTGGCCAGGATGGCATTCAAGGCTTTTGCCTGGTGGCTATAAAGAGCTGCTATACCCAGGGATTCCAGGCATGCTTGAAGGTCTGGGTGGAGAGGGTTATCCAGTCTACCAAAGATAGTGTCTTGTGGTGGAATTCGTTCAATATGGACTATCTGTTGGAGGTAATCAGGCAGGCTGATAAGGTGGTGAAGAAAAGCAGCGGCATCCATCAGAGAAGGGTTTCTATTTCCGTATTCAATAACTCTACATCAGGGTAGTTCTGGACGATGAACTTTACAACATTGGCCAGAGTTTCATCGGCATGTCTTTTGTGGTTGCTAACGCAAGCTATGCCTAAAGTAGCTAATTGCCATAAATCCTGATTATCCACCTCAGCTACGGAAACATGGAACTTGTTTTGTATCCGTGTGATGATAGAACTGATCACTTGTCTCTTACCTTTAAGTGAATGGTTCTCAGGGAGGCGAATCTCAACTTGGCACACACTGACATGCATTGTTTGTTCCCCTTCCTTAATTTTGTCCCCAAATTTTTGTAGTTCCTTGATTCATCAAGCATAATCGCCCAATAAATTGGGCAAATACATTATTTATATAAACAGCCCTTTCCTATCAAGAGAGGTCCAGGTTACAATCCCTTCCCAATAATATAGATGACAAGGTCAGCAAGACGACAGCTATAGCCCCACTCGTTGTCATACCAGGCTAACACCTTTATTAGATTGCCATCAATGACCATAGTACTTAAGGCATCGAAAATAGCACTGGCCGGATTGCCCTTAAAATCTGAGCTCACCAGTGGCTCATCACAATATTCCAGAATTCCCTTAAGATCACCGCCAGCAGCTTTATGAAAGGCATCGTTAATCTCTTCAGCGCTTGCCTTCCTCTTCAAATCAGCGACAAAGTCAACGACAGACACCACCGGAGTAGGCACCCTCAAGGCAATACCATGTAACTTCCCCTGAAGTTCTGGAATGACTACTCCCACAACACGAGCTGCTCCAGTGGTAGTCGGGATGATATTGGTGGCAGCGGCTCTAGCCCGGCGTAGGTCGCGGTGAAACACATCCAGTATCTTCTGATCGTTAGTATAAGCGTGGACGGTAGTCATTAACCCGTGAACGACACCAAAGTTCTGGTGAATGACTTTGACAACAGGGGCAATGCAATTAGTGGTGCAGGAGCCATTTGATATAATGCGGTGCTTAGCCGGGTTATATTGCACCTCATTTACACCGAGGACAATGGATATATCCTCTTCTTGAGCCGGTGCTGAAATAATTACTTTCTTAGCACCACCTTGAAGATGGGCAGCAGCCTTGCTCGCCTGTGTGAAAAGCCCGGTGGATTCAATCACAATATCCACCCCATAGTCTCGCCAGGGAATTTTCGCCGGGTCACGCTCAGCTAAGACCTTTATTTTCTTCCCTTCAACTACGATGCAATCGTCTTTGGCCGCTACCTTACCGGGATAGATGCCATAATTGCTATCATATTTGAATAGATGGGCATTGGTTTTAGCATCGGTAAGGTCATTCACCGCCGCCACCTCTACCTTATCGCCACAACGCTGGATAATTGCCTTCAGAGCTAACCTGCCAATACGCCCGAAGCCGTTGATTCCTACTTGTGTAGCCACTTACCTTTACCTCCTTTTCTGTTAGTTTTTAGCTAAATATAAAGAAGCACCATTCATATCAACATTGCTCACCTTGTCTTCTTCCATCAAGAGCTTGAGATGAGCGAGGGTCTCGGCAACAGCCATTCGCCTGTCCCAAATTGCTAAACTCTGAAAAGTTGTGCCTCCTTGGTCGGTCATCCAGGGAATTTTTTGAGCTATCTCATAGGCTGTCTTCAAGCCGTCGCGCAAAGAGTTCAAGATAGCTCTCTTTCTTTGCTCGTGATGCTGGAGTATCTTTTCTATTCTCAGCCCTAATGCATTGAACACTGGCCCATGTCCCGGGAGAACAAAAAGAACCTTAAGGCCCTCTAGTTTTTTCAGGGAGGAAATATAGTCGCCCAGCGGGTTATCGCCAGA
>JADDYB010000791.1_pt1 | contig 10130 bp, 7 predicted proteins | sample 8641941 | NCBI WGS metagenome assembly JADDYB01 (sample SAMN16275377, study PRJNA637457) | freshwater sediment metagenome | isolation source: Lake Kineret sediment | place: Israel: Lake Kineret | collected 2013 | reverse complement strand
GGGGCTCGCCAGCGGCAAGACCCTCATAGCCGAGCTCTGTGCCATGAAGCACGTCCTGGAGAGGGGCGGAAAGGTGCTGTACTTGACGCCACTCAGGGCGCTGACGTGGGAGAAGTACGAGGAGTTCCAGGCCTACGCGGGGCTGGAGAAGCCCGGCGGAAGAAAGATCCGGGTAGGCGTCAGCACAGGCGACATGGATAACAGCAGCCCCTGGCTGGAGGCATACGACATTGTCATCTGCACAAACGAGAAGTGCGACAGCCTCCTGCGCCATAGAAGCCCGTGGATGAACGGCATCAGCCTCGTAATCGCCGACGAGGTCCACCTAATAGGCAGCGACAGGGGCCCGACGCTGGAGGTGAGCCTCGCCCGGCTAAGGCAGATGAGCCCAGGCATACAGGTGCTGGCCCTCAGCGCCACAATCAGGAACGCCGAGGAGATAGCGGGCTGGCTGAAGGCGAAGAGCGTCACCACTGATTGGAGGCCCGTGGAGCTCAAGGAGGGAGTGGCCATAGGCGGCCACATAACCTTCAAGGATGGCTCAGTCAGGAGCCTGGAAGACCACCACAAGCAGGACGCCATCAACCTTGCCCTGAATGCCCTGCAGGGTAAGGGTCAGAGCCTCATCTTCCTGGAGAGCCGTAAGAGAGCGGAGAGCACGGCCCGTGTGGCGGCAAACGCGCTCAAGAATACGCTCTCAAGGCGGGAGCTAACTCAGCTGCAGGGAGTCTCGGCCGAGGTGTCTATCCACGGCGAGAAGACGAGGCTCACGGACGAGCTGGCATACTGTGTGGCTGGAGGCGCCGCCTTTCATCACGCCGGGCTTAGCAGGGATCACAGGCGGCTGGTTGAGGAGAGCTTCAAGAAGGGGGTAATCAAGGTCCTGGCGGCGACGCCGACGCTGGCCGCGGGCGTGAACCTCCCTGCGAGGACGGTGGTCATCGGCAGCTACAGAAGGTTTGTGCCGGGGTACGGTATGCACCCGATACCTGTTCTCGAGTACAAGCAGATGAGCGGCAGGGCCGGGCGGCCCCAGTACGACGACTACGGTGAGGCGCTTCTGATCGCGGGCTCCGACGACGAGCTGGAGTACCTGATGAAGGACTACGTGCTGGCTGAGCCTGAGCGGATCGACAGTCGCCTCGCCCAAGAGTCGGCTCTGCGGGGTCACACGTTGGCCGCGGTGGCCTCGGGCTACGCCCAGACTGAGGGGGGTCTGCTGGACTTCTTCGGCTCAACGTTCTACGGGTTCAACTACCCAACGACGGGGATCAGGCTAGTCGTGGGCAACATACTCAGGTACCTTGAGCGGGAGGCCATGATCGAGTACCATGGGGATAGGCTGGAGGCCACTGGCTTCGGCCGCAGAGTGAGCGAGCTCTACATCGACCCACTCACGGCTGTGGTCATCAGGGACGGATTGAGGAGGGGCTCCCTAGACGTCACGGACTTCACGTGGCTTCACCTCATCTGCCACACGTCGGACATGAGGCCTGTGTTGCGGCCCAGGAGGGGGGACCTTGAGTTGGTGGAGACCTACTTCGAGGACCACAGGGACGAGTTGGCTGTGCCGGTGTCGGAGGGTGAAGACTACATCGAGTACGAGGGCTTCCTTGGGGAGGTGAAGACGGCGATGGTGCTTGGGGCCTGGATCGAGGAGGTTAGCGAGAACGATCTGCTTGAGAGGTTCAGTGTGCAGCCTGGGGACAGGTATAGTGCCGTGAGTAACGCGGAGTGGCTTCTGTACTCGGCTCATGAGCTCGCAGGTGTCCTTGGGCTGAGTGAGCCTAGGCTGCAACTGAGGAGGCTTAGGGACAGGGTGCGGCACGGGGTGACTGAGAAGCTGCTTCCGCTTGTGCGCCTTAAGGGCATCGGCCGGGTTAGGGCTCAGATATTGTATAAATCGGGGTTCACGTCGCACGCTGTGCTCAAGAGGGCAGATGTTCGTCAGCTTACTGCTCTGCCGTTGATCGGGCCACGGATCGCCATGTCGATCAAGGAGCAGGTGGGCGGCCTCGTTGAGAAGAGTGAGTGGGAGAGGCTTAAGTCGGTGGAGACAGCTCAGAGCTCGTTGACGGATTTCGTGGAAGAGGAGTTCTCTGATCGCGATGATGAGGACAAGGAGCCAGGTGAGGGTGGTATCTGATGTTGCGCGAGATTCGTTACAAATAACAGGTGTATTGAATTTCTCGTGCGCGCACAGATGTAAAAAAAAAAAGGAAAAAAGAATTATGGGTTCAGTTCTAGGTTCTTACGGATCCAGTCTGACTTACCCAGAGACTGTACGTCTCGCCGCCCCACTCGACAACCACACTGTAATCAGCTGTCGGGTTAAGACAGTGAGACACCGTTACCTTGAGTTCACCTGAGGTGTACTCAACTATTGATGCTCCCAGTAGCTCTGGGTTCGTAACATCTTGCCCTACCCAGTCATCTGGAACGTTTATTTCCAGATACTTAACCGCGATGTCCCTCGCCCACTCATGTCCCTTCGGGATAAACCCGTTGCCGTCATAGGGGGCTATCGGGTCCGCTGGTTGTCTTGGGTTCGCCAACGCGTAACCGGTTACCGCTGTAAGGCATAACGCAGCCAGGAGGGCTGTTCCTATAAACAAGTTTTTTGTGTTCATTGTTTATCAAAATATAGAGCTACGGTTCCTGGATATTATCCCACAGAAACGAACAACCGTTCTAAACCACTGAACAAAGCTCGCGCCCTCCAAATAAAAAAATGGGAGGCAGTAGCAAGTAGAAGGCCATACCTGTTACGGCTGGCTCCACTTCTGGAACGCCTTCGTGAAGACGGGGCTCTGGCTCTCCAGGATTACCTCAAGCTTCCAGTCCTCTGTTGGCCACGCGCGCGGATTCTACCTTTAACAACCAATAACTGCTAATATCTAGGTCTAGCTCCGAGACGGGAGCTCTAGAATCTAATCTTTCAGAGAGTGACAAGGAGGGACCTAGCGCGCGAGGTTAACTATTTTCCGATAATACTATAAGCATTATTAGTTAAACTATACACCGTGGAAAATTATGGCAAATTACTCACTTGAGAAGGGCGTAAAGTTCGAAGACATAGAATTTGAAGGTCAAAAAATCAGATTCCCAATCGTGTACAGAGATCAATCCAGAATATCCGCCAATTACACAATTTCACTGTCAAAAGCGAGGAGTGTGCTCCCAAGCAAGAAACTGGAGCCCATCGAGGTAATGCCCGGAGCGGGAATGTTGAGCATCATGGCCTTCGAGTATAAGTCGATTGAGGGTATGAAGCCGTATAACGAATTCGGGACTTTCATGCCAGTCAACTATCGCAAGAGTGATGATACGCTGAGCGGCCCTGGTGTCTACTGCCTCCACCTCCCAGTAACAACTGAGAGAGCTAGATGGGGTGGAGTCGCCGTCTACGGCTTCCCGAAGAAAGTTTCATACATTGAATTCTTCCACAAGAAGGATGCCACAAGCTGCAGCGTATGGCATGACGGTAAAACAATCGCAGATCTGTCCGTTAGTAAGTTGGAGACCGAGACGACCATAGGGAAATCCTTCTGTTACACCTACAGGGATGGCAACATACTGAAGACCCTGGTGGAGACTGAGGGACTCGTCGGAACAGGCCAGACCATGGGCGGAGCGAAACTGGAGCTTGGGACACATAAGATCGCAGACGAGCTGAGAAATCTAAACCTAGGTGAGGACGCAGTCCAGTACCAGTACATACCACAGATGTACAGCCTACTCCACAAACCCAGTGAGCGCTTACCAGCATGAGGTGAACCAGGTTAGCTAACAAAGGCTCCCTCAAAGATAAGCAAGACAAAGAAAGTTCACCCGTCGCCGTCGTGAGGATGGATCCCTATTTATCTTACATTGGTGTTCCCGATCTACTACGAGCAGTTATAGACAAGCATGATGAGCGCGCCTGGGCGGAGATCAGACGCAAGATCGATTACAACTACACCAACATCGATAAGCGCGCGCTTATAACAATACATTATTAGGGATCATCTGTTGGCTCAACCGACAACACCAAAAACATAAGGCACACATCAATACTCATGACCGTCCACGCCACCCTGTGCCAGATAATCAGGGACGGCAGCCTGCTCCTCCTACACAAGAACCCTGGAAGATTCGGTGAGGGAAAGTGGAACGGGGCCGGGGGAAAACTGCTGCCAGGCGAGAGCCCCGAGCAAGGCGTCGTCAGGGAGGTGGAGGAGGAGACTGGTCTCAGGCTCAGGTCCGTCACCCTGCACGGCGTACTGGACTTCTACTTCGGGGAGAAGCCTGAGCCCGACTGGGTGGTCCACGTGTTCAGCAGCAACGACTTCAGCGGCGAGCCCCTTGACGCGTCCGATGAGGGAGTGCTCAGCTGGTTCAGGTTCGACGAGATACCCTACGACAGGATGTGGCAGGACGACGAGCACTGGCTGCCCCTGGCCCTGGAGGGTAAACGGTTCAGGGGCTGGTTCCTGTTCACCGAGGACGGCTTAAAGCTACTCGACCACGAGCTGAACATGACCCAGTAAACCCTTTACACTCACCGCACAATATCCATCCGAGGACGAAGCATGCCCTACATAACCAAGGATGATAGGCCCAGGTACGACAAGACCCTGGACGAGCTCATCAAGACCCTGAAGGAGAGGCCCGTGGAGAACGTGGACGGCGACATCAACTACTGCGTCACACGCATACTGAAGGAGGTGTACCCCCTCCGCTACTTCCACCTGAACCGGGCCATGGGGGTCCTCAGCTGCATCCAGCAAGAGTTCTACCGCCGCGTCGCGGCGCCCTACGAGGACACCAAGATCGAGCAGAACGGGGACGTGTAGTCCCCTAATTTTTATTTATGTTTAAATGACATAAAATTCATGTGAGGTTGCGCGCACGATAGAGATAAATCCTCCATACTTTCAATCGAGATTCACGCTCCATCAAAAATAAATAGACCTATCCTCAACCCATAAATTGATGAAACTAAAACATAGATCAGACATACATACCGAAGATGATATGCCTGCTTACACGCGTTCAATCAACGACTTACAGGACAAAATATTACATCTTGAGACACCTTGCCGATACTCCCTGAGGAACACTGTAACTCAAGACAACCTTAAGGAAGCAGAGGAAAAGCTCAGGTTTCTAATGGAGACAGAGAACCATATTAGACATGTGAGGCATGGAGTTGAGCAAAACATCAGACAATATAAAATGACTAGAGCGATACTTGAAATAAATAAAAAATAATTAGTAAAAGTGTGTAACAGATATGTGCACACGTTGCAGCAACCATTAACGACATTTAGGTCCCTGAAAATCTGCGTATGAGCAGACACTTAACGTGCGAGCTTTGAGGCACCTACCCAAAGGGCATGTCTCGGCTCGCAAATGATCAGGAGCTGGACAACAACAGGGGCACCATCACCGGGTAAGCTAAGGACCACAGTTATCAGCTTGTCGCAATGGTGTCAGTGGATGACACATGGTCAGTCATCAGGTTCAAGACGCTTTTACCCACCCATTTATTAACATGAACGCATCAACTCTCCGTTAAGAAACCGGGCATGGAGTTGAGAGGCTTTATGTCGACACAGAAAAGAGTCATCATATGCACGGGGGCCCCGGGCAACGGCCGCGACGAGATGCTCAACGCCCTGAAGGAGCGGGCCCACTTCGGGTACCACCACCTCTTCAGGTACATCGTCGAGGAGGCCCGCCTGGAGGGTACCAACCTCAACAAGATCAACATCCTGGACTTCTACGACAGCCAGCCCGAGAAGATGGAGCAGCTGAGGAAGCGGGCCGTCCAGAAGATCGTGCAGGAGATCAACAAGGCTGGCGGCGTCCACATCGTGAGCACCCCCATCCACTTCGAGTGGAAGGGCAACAGGTTCCAGGGTCTCCAGGAGGAGGACGTGAGGCTACTCAACCCCGACATGTTCATAATAGTCTTCGACGACTTCGTCCGCGTCAGGAAGCGGCTCCTGGAGGACACCCAGTGGCAGGGGCACAGGTACACATTGGGTGAGATAGCCAACTGGCGCAGGGAGGGGGTGAACGGCGTCTACAGGCTCGCCTCACTATTCACGCCCCGCCGCGAGATACAGCTGGTGGCCTACGAGAACGGCCCCGAGCTCCTCCGCGACCTGATATACAAGCCCGGCAAGGAGAAGATGTACCTGAGCCACCCCATAACGGGGGAGGGCCACGAGTTCTTCCGGGACGTAAACAAGTTCCAGGACAGCCTGGACGAGTACTACGTCATCTACGACCCGTACCTCATCAAGGACTGGGACATCGTGGAGCAGTGGAGGGACGCCGTCAACGAGACCATCGACGCAGACGCCGAGCTACCTGATACCTTCACCTTCAGGATCACCTACAAGGAGGGGCCCCTGGAGGAGGAGTTCGACATCCGTGAGGTGGAGACGGCCATCAAGAACCTTAGGTTCCAGATCATCGACAGCGACTACAAGATCATAGAGAACAGCGACATGGTGGTCGTGTACCATCCGCGGAAGAGCATCAGCGCTGGCGTCATGTGCGAGATGGTCTACGCAAAGGCCTTGGCCAAGCTCGTTTACGCGTACTACCCCTATGAGCCGAGCCCTTTCTTCGAGTGGTACGCGACCCGCATATTCACGGACCCCGACGAGATGAGGGACTTCCTCATCAAGGAGAGTAAGATGACGGGGCAGAGGCCCCTAGACTTCTTCAGCCAGCCACCGGCCCGGTAGCTATCCGATACTAAAACATATCGGATAGGCCTCTTTTCATGCCGATCCGATACGAAAACGTATCGGATAATGTTGTCAGAGCTTCATCCATGGGAGCACTATGGTCTTGTCCTTGGGTAGGTAGAGCCTCAGCGTATCGCCGGCCCTGTAATCCCTGTCCGGGGGCGCGTCTATCAGGAGGCTCACGCCCCCCACGCTGATCTTCACCTCTGTGATGGGGCCCACGAAGGCGCTCCACTCTATGGCTCCTTCCACCACGTTGCTGGGCTCCTCGGGCTCCCTCACACTGAAGTCCTCGGGCCGCAGCACGCAGGCGACCTTGTCCCCCTCGGCGATCTTATCGTCGCAGGTGGTGACGCCCTCGAAGATCATGTCACCTACGCTGACTCTGGTCAGCTCCCCGCAGCTCTCCACCTTTCCCTCCAGGAGGGTCCCCTTACCGATGAACATGGCTATGAACAGGTTCTGCGGCCTGTTGTAGACCTCCTGTGGGGTGCCCACCTGCATGATCTTGCCGTGGTCCTGTATTGCCACCCTGTCGCTGACAGCCATGGCCTCCTCCTGGTCGTGGGTCACGTATATGGTGGTGATGCCCAGCCTCCGCTGGATCTCCTTGATCTCCTCACGCATCTCGACGCGCAGCTTAGCGTCCAGGTTGCTGAGGGGCTCATCCAGAAGCAGTATGCCAGGGTTGATCACCAGGACCCTGGCTAGGGCGACGCGCTGCTGCTGGCCCCCGCTCAGCTGGTTGGGGAACCTGTCGCCCATGCCGCCCAGGTGGACCAGCTCGACGATGTCCTCGACCCTGGAGTCCACTTCACCCTTAGGCAGCTTCCTTACCTTGAGGCCGTAGGCTATGTTCTCGTGTACAGTCATGTGTGGCCAGAGGGCGTAGTTCTGGAACACCATGCCCGTGTTTCGCTTGAAGCTGGGGAGCTGTGTGACGTCAACGTCGTCGTAGTACACCTTCCCCTCCGTGGGGTACTCAAGGCCGGCCACGACCCTCATGGTCGTGGTCTTCCCGCAGCCACTGGGGCCCAAGAACGTGAAGAACTCGCCGTCGTTAATAGTCAGATTCACATGGTCGGCGGCCAGCACATCACCGAACCGCTTCGTCACATTCTCCAGTCTAACTTTAACCATTCATTACACCCCCAGGAACGATGTCTTCTGCTTGAGCACGTACATCGAGACGGCCATCGCCGATATCTGGACGACCATGAGCAGGATGCAGAGGCTCGCACCTATGCTGATTGAGCCGACAGCGGCTACGCCGTAAACCATCTGGCTTATGAAGAAGGTGATGGGCTGCCTGTCCTCGCGGAGGGCCCCCAGCGTGATGCTGGTGCTCACCTCCGACATGGAGTACACGAAGCTGAGGAGGGCCCCGCTGATGATGTTGGATACTATGAGGGGGAGCACTATCCTACCGAAGGTCGTGGACCTGCTGGCTCCCAGGTTCACTGACGCCTCCTCTAGGCTCTTATCGATCTGCTGGAGCCCAGCGAAGACCGAGCGCGTTGTGAAGGGCAGCCGCCTGATGGTGTACGCGAAAACGAGCAGCAGCGCGGGGTCCGTCAGGGGGTCCAGGGGTGAGCCCCTGAAGAAGGGTGAAGAGAAGAAAAGGAAGTAGCTCACGGCCAGGCTTACGCCTGGGACGCTCACAGGCACAGTGGCCAGCATGTCCAGGACGCCCCTGGTGGGTATGTTCCGCTTGGCCACCACGTAGCTAATGCTTGAGCCCACGAGCACCATGATGGCCACGGCTACGACGCTGTAGCCCAGGCTATTTGCGATGGCCTTGGTCACGTTCCTGTTGGTGGCTAACGCGGCGAAGTACTGACCGGTGAACCTCGTGGGCAGAGTGCCGCTGGTGGCCCAGTCCGTGGACGCCAGCACGAGGGTGCCTATCTGGGGCATGGCGCCCAGAGCCACGAGCAGCAGAAGAGCCCCCACTATGGCTGCCTGTGCCCTGAGGCTCGGCGTCCTGAGCCTCGGGCTCCACCTCCCGCCCTTGCTGAGCATTGCGTATGTTCTGCGCGTCGTGTAGGTCTTCACGACCACGTAGCTGGCCACCGTTATGAACATGATGAGGAGGGCGAGCGCCGAGGTCCTGGGCGATATGCTGCCCGTCAGGGCCTGGGCGAACGTCGAGTAGATCTGGTATGAGGCCACGCTCTTAGCTAGAGGGTTCGCGGTAGCCCCTATGAAGCCTATGGGTGCCCCTAGATCCTCTAGGCTGAAGATGAACGTGATGATGGCGCCAGCCACCAGCCCAGGCATGAAGAGGGGAAACGTGACGGTCCTGAACAGCCTGAAGCCTCTGGCGCCGAGGTTCTCAGCCATCTCCTCAAGGCTTGGGTCCACATTGTTCAAGGACGCCTGGACATTTGTGTAGATTATCGGGTAATAGGCCAGTGTCTGGGCCACTATCAGCCCCACCAGCCCATCTATGCTCACCCTCCAAGGGATTATGTGCAGGAGGTCATAGAGCACGTAGTTGAGCAGCCCTGTCTGGGGGTTGAAGACCTTCCCCACGACGTAGGCGTTTATGAAGGGCGTCGCCAGGAGAGGCACCAGGAGTATGACCCTGAATATGGCCTTCCCCTTGAACTCGTAACGCCCCATGATCATGGCCACGGCTATCCCTATGACGCCGCAGAACAGGGTTACGAAGAAGGCGACAATGAGGGAGTTGAGGATTATACCGTAGTCGTAGCCCCAGATGTACATGATCCCCCTCCTCACCTCGAAAAGGCGCCCGCCCCTGGCCTGGAGGCTCACGTACTCTGGGCTGGACAGTATGTCCATGAACCAGTTCAGGGACAAGCCGCCACTGTACTGGAACGCTTGGATGACGAGAGAGGCCAGGGGCGCCACGAGGAAGGCTAAGAGTACGAAGTAGCCTAAGATCGTCTGGACGGTGGTCAAGGGGTCCAGCTCCCGCCTGAGCCTGTTCAGAGTCTCCGTAATGGAGGGGGCGTCAAACCCCACCGTCTTCACCGTTATTCCTCTTAGCTGATACTGGCCAGTTCTGCCTCGATGTCCTCGTAGTGGGCGTTGGCTGAGGCTATCCACGCACTCACCAGCGTGTCCTTGAACTCGGCGTCCACGCCCACCCTGGAGTTGATGCTCTGAGCGTACTCCATGGTGAAGGCCACCGTGTCACCTGTAACCGGGTCGGTGAACTTGAACTCGTGGGGGTCACCCAGCCTGAGGGCCAGGCCGTCGAACTCTTCACGGGTGATCTTGCCCTCCTCCAGGGCAAGGGAGAGCTCATCCCACACAGACTGGAGCTTCAGCTGGGGCCGCACGATGACGGCGTGGTAGAACTGCTGCATGGCCGCCTCGTAGCTCAGAGCCTCATCGTCGCTGAACTCTATTGTA
>JADDYB010000790.1_pt1 | contig 10139 bp, 15 predicted proteins | sample 8641941 | NCBI WGS metagenome assembly JADDYB01 (sample SAMN16275377, study PRJNA637457) | freshwater sediment metagenome | isolation source: Lake Kineret sediment | place: Israel: Lake Kineret | collected 2013 | reverse complement strand
GAGCATGATTGCACAATTGCATGCATCATGCATCTTATTTTAGGAATAATTCATGCTAATACTTCAACTTCAATAATGAGTCTTAGTGCTGTTGAGCTTTAAATTATTTATTATATTAATTATGATTTTTTAGTAAGGTGCAACTTCTCACTTTTTCTGCTTGATGGGACTAATGATGGTCGTGACAATGTTCCTCTGAAAATCCCGTTGTGTATGTGAGCTGTTGAAAATCGCTAATAAGAGAGTCAGCAACCGAATTTCAAGAATTTATGCCGGACGCATTTGATTTCAATGACATTTTTCCATGGCACACACCACGGCCAGAGATTCCATTATCATATTGGCAAACAAGCTTGGCATCACCGGCAAGAGCGGACGCTTCTGCGTTCCATTCAGCCTGATATTAACGCGAGCTTGCTTCGTGAGGATCTTCTTTATCGAGTTCTGCCCATAAAACGAATCTTTGTCATCGCTTCTGTCCAATTTTTCAGAATTGGAAGGTCTAATCTTCGCTCTTTGAGGAATATCCAGATAGCAGTAGTTTGATCTAATGTTCCTCCATAGAATACCTAACGCCTGGGCTTGTAACATACCACCTTCCCTTCTTTCCCTTTATGAACTCCATGGCCTGTGGATAGCTATCGAAAAGATGCCTCTCTCCGCTATCTAAATCCACTATATTTATTCTGCTATCGAGCGAGACTCCTATCCTCTTTAGCATGGCTTCGATTTCTTTTCGGGTCTTGCTTTCTTTTAGCGGAATCTCTTCTGCGGATTCGTCAATTGCATCTTTTGTCATTATCCTCACCTAGAATTTTGCTGGCTTGGCTTTGCTAAGTGCCCAGCGGATATACCCAGCGGCAGGAAACTCATGAACTGAAGTGGCTACGATCAGTCCCTGGCCGTACTCTCCAACTACCAGAATAGCCCTTCCTTGGGAGTCTTTGAGAACAGTTTCAAAGCCCGGGTCTGGAAGGAGGTAACCATCGCACTCCGGGGTCAAAGTGCTGCAAAGGCATGAGCACTCGTGCTCGGAGGTCTGGGCAGGCGTTATTTGCTGGCTGCTCAATTCACATATATATCTCAATGGCAGTGGCAGCCAATCATAATCGTGCTCCGGCACCAGCGGTCCAAAAACCGTCAGGATTCCTCCATCTCGAATAAAGCCAGCCATGTTGGACTTGAATCTCTGAAGCAAGGGCAGGGTTTTGGAATACTGAGGATTGGCAAAGCCTGTGGGAATTATTATCATCTTGAATTTGGGAAGAAACGGGCTTCCCAGGATGCTAGGTTGGAGGGACTGATAGCTGGCCCCCAGCTCTTGAAACAGCTTCTCGAAGAGGAAGGTGCGATCGCCAATGAGCGCAATATCGGGCATACTTCATAGTCTCTGGTTGGTGCTAAAATTCTTTGCGGCGCATATCTGACGGCAATTGGGCGAAATATTCAGATTTATCTCCAACAGATTTATTACTAAATGTCACTAGAATAGCCCGCTGGGATCTTTATGGAACAGGAACTCATGAGAATTGGCGTATCTCTGCCGGAGAAGCTTCTGACCAGGTTTGATGATATTATTTTGCAGCGCGGATACTCCAGCCGTTCAGAGGGCATCAGGGATGCCATTCGAAATTACATCGTACATTATGAATGGATGAGCGATGTTCAAGGCGAACGGGTAGGGGTCATAACCCTGGTTTATTCCCACAACCAGAGGGGCCTGGTTGAAAATTTGACAGAGATCCAGCACGATTTTGGATCAATTATTCAGTCTAGCCTTCATGTTCACCTAGACCATGACAACTGCCTGGAAGTAGTTGTTTTGAAGGGCGACGGCCAGGATGTGAAGAAGGCTGCTGAGAGGATGATGTCCCTCAAGGGAGTCAAGCACGTGAAGCTTACCACCACGTCTATGGGTAAAGAGCTGTAGGGAATGGTGCAGGAAATCCTGCCCGGGATTTATCAGCTGGATATCGAAGGCCACAAAAGGATAGCTACGCTGGCAGTCGACCCTTCCTCGGTTTATGGCGAGCGGATCATCGATGGCTATCGACTCTGGGACCCTTTTCGATCCAAAATGGCCGCCTTGCTGCGCAAGAGCCATCAACCTATGCAGCTCATTGGTTTGTCCAGAGAGGCCAAGACCCTATACTTGGGGGCAGCCACCGGGACCACAGTCAGCCACATCAGCGATATTGTGCGCGATGGCCTGGTTTACGCAGTAGAGATCTCTCCCCGCTCTATGCGCCAGCTTCTGGTGCTTTGCGATTCTAGAAAAAACATAATTCCCATCTTGGGCGATGCAGCCAGGCCGGAAAGCTATGCTTCATTGCTCGAGCCTGTAGACCTGATCTATCAGGACGTGGCCCAGCGCAACCAGGCCGAGATTGCCAGCTTAAATTCATTCAGATACCTCAAGACGGGAGGCACATTGATCTTGATGATCAAGACTAGATCAATTAATGTCACGCTCTCTCCGGAGCAAGTCTATAAATCGGAGATAGATCAGCTAAAGGGCCTAGAGGTCCAGCAGATGACCGACCTCCTGCCATACCACCACGACCACTGGGCCGTGGTGGCTAAAAAAGTCTAAACTTTTCTCACGATTTTGCTGATCTCATTTCCGATTATATTCGGTATCAATCTAACATATCCAACCATTGGTATTCTGAACCGTGCTACACCTATGACCCAGTCCTTTTTAACGGGAGCTAAATAGCTTATGCCTTCTCCTACTAACGTTTTATTCTCTATCCTATAGATGATCAGCCCTGTTTTTTTATCTATATAAATGCTGCCAGGATCAACATCTTTGATCTGGTCCTGGTGCTGCTGGATATAGGAAGCATTGGCCAGTCCAATCATGGCGCCTGCCATTTGGTCTATTCTGTCATTGTGATCGCCCTTGGTGATGTATCCTGAAAATGGGGCTTTGGGCCCTCCATCCCACATGCTTTGGCCTTGCTCCACGAAGCGCAAAGCGCGGTGAATTATGGGTGTTGCCTTATCAGGCGGAAGGGCCATTCCTAAGAGGGCTTTGGCCTGGTCTAATAAGCCTAGCCTTTCTTTTCCGTAAGGGCGGTAGAGGATTACATCACCGGGATTTTTGAAGGCAGAGTACCCCTTGGCTTCGCCGACATCCCAGGGGATTACTTCGGTTCTTGATGCTCCCTGGACCACCACAATATCTCCAATATTCAAATTGGGCACCATGCTCCCCGACTCCACCGCCACCATAGGCGTCCACAGGCCTAAAGCCAGCTGAGATAGTAGAGAGATGGCACCAATAACTACAATTACATATAATATATCGTTGACAAATCCTGGAAGGTGTAGCTTCTCCTTCAGCCAATCGTTGATCTTCATCAGCCAACTTTATCAGTTTGTACGCTCTTATACTCCTTTCGATGCGAAATATTGTTCGACGGTTTGCCGAAAATGGTTATCAGATAGCGCCTCAGGCTCTTGAGCTAATCGAATCCTACAACGGGCCTCTGGACGAGCTGGTGCGTCAAATCTTGAACAACATGGACCGTTCAGTAGCAGTCATCCAATCAGGACATGTCTCTCGTTTTCTATCACTTAACCGAGGAACGAGCAATCTGGCGCAGAAGTCCGACCCTCTTCTGGAAAATTCTGCCAAATCTAGGGAAAGATTGGACCATCAACATGTGGATTTGGAGGGATCATCAGGTCTATCCATGGACATCCGGCCGCCTTCGCTTGCTCCGAGCAAGAATGGGATTGAAGTGAATTGCGATATAACCGGCAATTCCACCTGCATGGGCGAATATGAGGACTTCATCAAGTACTTTCGAAATAGATATGCCACCATAAAAGAAATCCTTTCCAGGAGGCTTAATGCCCGACCAATAGAAAGCCTCGGAAAGAGCATGGCAGGTCGAGAGGTCTCATTAATTGGAATGGTCTTGGATATCCGGACCACTGCTAAAGGTCATCGGATCTTGGAGCTGGAGGATCCCACAGGAATGGTCACCGCCATAATCCAGAAGGACTCCGAGCTATTCGAGCTTTCCAGCTATATAGTCACTGATGAAGTGCTGGGAGTCACAGCCATATCCGATGGAAACGGCAGGGTCTTTGTCAAGTCTTTGCTTTGGCCTGACCTGCCCAATCAATGCCAGCCTTTGGTGAGCAGAAGCGGAAGCATCATTCTTACTTCTGATTTGCATGTAGGCAGCAAGTTCTTCATGGAGGATGCTTGGAGTCGATTTGTCTCTTGGCTAAATGGCGATGTGGACGATCCTTCTGGATTAGCGTCTCAAGTAAGTTATCTAGTGATAGCTGGAGATGTAGTCGATGGTATAGGCGTCTATCCTGGCCAAGAGGAAGATCTGGCTATCAAGGATATCTATGAGCAGTATGAGCTGGCAGCCCAATGCTTAAATGGCATTAGAAAGGAGGTCCAAATCGTAATATCTCCCGGAAATCACGATATTGTCCGGCAGGCTGAACCTCAGCCGGCCTTTCCTCCATCGATACAGAAGTTCTTCTCTGAAAATATGCATTTTGTAGGAAATCCTGCTTGGGTGACCCTGGATGGAAATTGCCTTTTGGTCTATCATGGGCGAAGCATTGACGACCTGGTCATGAAAATACCTGGGCTGTCCTATGGCCAGCCGCAAAAGGCCATGGTAGAAATGCTCAGGCGAAGACATCTTTCGCCGATATATGGCAGCAGGGTATCAATTGCCCCTGAGCATCAAGATCAATGTGTCATCCAGAAACCTCCCGCAATTCTTCATTGCGGCCATGTCCATACAGTGGGAATTGCAAGATACAAAGGAGTGGCTGTAGTAAATAGCGGAACTTGGCAGTCTCAGACTGAATTCCAGAAGAAAATGAATGTACAGCCAATGCCGGCTGCAGTTCCCATTGTCGATATGGCCTCTATGAAAGTTAGAAAGCTCCTTTTTGCTTAGAAAGTTTTATTAATAAGTTCAGTGCTAATTCTATATGGGTAATAACTTGAGTAGCATAAGAAGGGGCAATATTGGGTAGGTTTCCTTCCCATTTTGGCTAGATCTAATGCGAATTGTAGCCTCAATTCAGCAATAAGCAGTGTAAACTTTATTTGAATTATCATATATTATATTTTAATATAGTTTTTTAAAAACACTCTCTTCCAAATGAGAAATAAATACCTATGAATATGCTATAAATTTGGAAATCTATGAAGAATGGTAAATCTTTTGAGAAATCTATGGGTATGAAATTCTTGACATAGGATCTCGAACATTGTATGTCATACCAAAAAATATAAGTATAATTGATGTAAACACAGATGTAAAATAAAGGATGTATGGGGTGAGACTATTAAGACGATAGCAATAATAGCTGCATTGGTCATGACCTTTGTTCCGGCCATAGCCCAAGATGCAGCAATAGGCACTGGTGGAGTAGACATCCTGGGCAATGGGATCTTCGAGACGGCAGATAGCGCCTTCAAGTTCCCGATTCTCACGGACACCAACTTCGATAACATAATTGTCGGAAACGACTATGCTAGGGCATTCGGATGGGGCGATCCGGCCACTGCTCAGAATAATCTAGAGATTAAGAAGAACCAGAATGTTGGCCCCTGTGCCAGCTGCTGTAAGGCAGGCAATGCAGAATGCGCAATCTGTGATGATGCCTGCAAGACAGTGAATATCGAGCAGATCAAAGTAGGAGACAGGAACGCCCAGGCCTTTGGCCTCGCCTCCTCTGCTGTCAACAACCAGAAGATAGTCACCAATCAGGAGTCGGCTTAAACGTTTCGAATTGGGTATGGTAAGGGGGCAAGACTATTAAGAAGATAGTAATAATAGCAGCGTTGGTTATGGCTATTGTAGCGGTTCCTGCCATGGCACAAGAAGTTGACCTAATGATCCAAGGCATGTTCCAAACCGGGGACAGCGCTTTCAAGTTCCCCGTGGTCACCGATACCAACTTCGGCACTGTAACGGTAGGAAATGACTATGCTCGATCCTTCGGGTGGAGTGTACGGGGAGCGTTTTGGAGCGGCCAGGCCAATGCACAGAATGACTTAGAGATCATGAAGAACCAAAATGTCGGCGCGTGCGCCAGCTGCTGTCCCGATTGCGAGAGCTGCAATGACGCTTGCGTCACAGTCAATGTAGACAACATCAAAGTCGGCGATAGGACCGCCCAAGCCATAGGCTTCGCATCGGCAAACAACAATGTCAAAATAGTCACTAACCAGGAAGCGACTTAGAAAATCGGTCTATTTGGCCTGGAAAGCTTGATATGAAAACGTGCTACAACCCACTGGCCCAATGCTGGTGGGCTTAGCTTTTCTTTTTTGTTTGCTTCAATCATCAGCAGTTGTGGCTTAGCCGGCAAAAGATGGCTTCCCAGAGTCACTAAATACGGTTAAAGAATTTCACTAAAAGTTTACCAGTCCTTCTTATTTCGCGTCAGATCAAGGCAGGTCGAAGCTTCTGTTCTTGGCCGAACCATCCAGGTTCAAGGATAAAAAAAAATTTATGGGTGGCCCAACTCAACCTTTGGATGGTTTGATCTCCATCAATGGTGTAAAGGGCAGGAGCGCATCATACGATGGCCTCCTACAGTCCACGAACTTCAAAATAAATGACATGGATATTACCGTTAGCGGGATCACTGTTACTGCTATTAACCGTGGTGGAAGGGGGCAGTGCGGTGGCCACTTCGGATATCGTTCTGCGGCCTGTTCAGACTCTGAGCAGTTCTCCTCCTAATGCTGAGGTAAACCAGAAGCTCAAATGAGCATTCTGCGCATCTGCCTGGCCAATGGAGCTATTTTAAGTAGCAAATATTTAAAGAGTCTATGATGATCTCGTTCTCTAAAAAGAAGGCCTATTTTATCTACTATTATGATATAGAACCATAATCCTTAGTGTATTAGTCCGGAAATGCTGTCTTCTCTACTTGGGCGGCCATTTAGTCAAAGGTCCCCTCCGGCATTGGTATGAAATAGTCCAATTTCGGTAGTCAATCTAATAATTTAATATTAATTGTGTTTTTTGCATGAACGTGAGGCATTATCGCACATCTCCCGGTTGTGGATATTTATAAGAATGCATACCTATGGTGAAATTCTTGGTCCTAAATATTTCCTATTATCTTCTTAAAAGCACCCAAAAAGCACCAAAACGTATAAATATAAATGAGATGTAGTTAAGTTCAAAATAAACCTAAGGAAGGGGTGAGACTATCAAAAGAATAGTAGTATTCTTTGTGTTGGCTATGGCCCTTGCAGCTTTCGCGGCACCGTCCATGGCACAGAGTTCGATGGTTGGAAGCGGCGGCGTAGATATTCTCGGACAGGGAATATTTGAGACCGGAGGCAGTGCCTTCAAGTTCCCTGCAGCCACAGATACCAACTTTGATTCGATCGAGGTTGGAAATGACGTTGCCAGAGCAATTGGTTTTGGAGGATTGCCAGGAGTGCAGGCCGGATTATTTAACGACAATACCCGCGCTGTTACTGCACAGAATAATTTGAAGATCAAGAAAAACCAGGATTCAGGCGAATGTGCCTGCTGTCAGGCTCTTGATGCTTCCTGCCCATGTCAGGACTGCTGCATAAAATACAATGTGGAGCAAGTTAAAGTAGGCGATAGGACAGCTACAGCACTTGGATTTGCCAGCCCTCAATTGGGCATATTTAACCAAAACAGCGTATCTGTCCTGGCCCAGAACAATGTTGAGATTGTGACCAACCAGCAGTAAAATTTAAATCCTTTTGGGCAGTAGTAACAAAATATGAAAGAAGTCCCAGTACACGCCGGCATGTGGCTGGCGTGTGTTCTTTTTGTTATCTTATGTTTGATCTCGTCAGCAATGGCCGAAGGAACGCAGAATTCCAAAGCCTCCGACTCTCTTGAAAAGGTAAAGGAATTTCACTTAGATTTCATACATCATGCTGGCCAGTCTGAACCATCGCTTGTGCAACCGCAACTTTCCAGCAAAGATGTCTTCTTCCCTAAGGCATCGGTGCCAATGGCGGGACTAGACAAGTTCTTCTCCGATTATAGATCCAATTTCCCAAGTTCGAAAGAAAACTTAATCATGAACGGTTCCCATTCAGAGGAACATGTAAAAGATCTGGTCTCCCTAAATGCCAACAAGCAAAGGGACATTGTCTTCGACGATTCCCAGAATGGAGATTCGATGAAACAGGGATTGAAAAACACCATGGATATAACCGTTAGCGGCAATGGAAAGGGGAAATCTGGAGTCAATTCATGGTTAGATGAAGAATCCGACGATTTCGCTATCGAAAATCTTGTCGATAATGCCATAACTGCCAAAGAGCATAATGATTCTGTTTATTATCAAAGCCATAGCGGTTCTCCAGCCCAGCAGCGCTTGGGAAACTACCTGAAAATTGATGTCAGCGGAATAGACGTCAAGGCCATAAACACAGTTGAAGGCGGAAGTGCGGTAGCCACTTCTAATATCATAATTAAGCCAGTGCAGATTATCAACTGTCCAGCCGAGGTCGAAGAAAAGCTTAAATGAGCCGAATTATCCTTCAGCATTACTTACAAGAAGGCATTCGACGATGCCCATGCCTTCTGCTTTATCCTTAAATTTAAACTGATTTTTCCCTTCAGCCTTTGAATCCATTTGCCCAGATAATCCAGATAATCATCATGGCCAGTGCTATTAGCATCATGATTAGAGCAGTTTTTGAATCTGAGCCCATAACTAAGGGTATGGGGCCAATCATTATGACAGCTCCTCCTTTTATCTGGGCATCCATCTCAAGTCTTCTTTGGGCGGCTAAATCCTCTCCTGCTGGCTTCTTTTGGGGCAAAAATAGCATCAGGACTCCTGCCGATATCAGCAGCAATCCCAGGAACATGAGCCACATTCCCTAGCGCCTCCAAAAGAGTACATACGATATTATCATCAATACCGCGGCCATGAACATAGATATGACTGCTATTTGCGGATTTGATCCCACCACAATAGGTATCGGCCCGATTAATATTACTCCGCCGTAGCTGACATACCCCTGGACAGCGCTTTGCAGCATGGATACTAGCACCGCCAAGAATCCCATTGCTATGAGCAGCAGACCTATCTCCTGTTTCATGGCGATATCTTTCTTGCTTGCACAAACTATAAGGCCATTTTGCGATAAATCCCCTGATAGTATGACCATTCAGAGACCTAGAGGCACGAGAGACTTTCTTCCCGAGGAGGCCTGGAAGCGGAGTGCAGCCAGGAAGGCAATGCAGGAAGTCCTGGAGCGCTGGGGCTATCAGGAGATCTCCACCCCCACATTTGAGCACCTAGAGCTGTTCACCATCAAATCGGGCGAGTCGGTGATCGAGGAGATCTACAGCTTCAAAGATAAGGGCGGAAGGGACTTGGCTCTCCGGCCCGAGCTGACCGCTCCAGTGATGCGCATGTACGTTTCTGAATTGCAGAATTCTCCCAAGCCTCAGCGGCTATTCTATTTCGGCAATTGCTTCAGATACGAGCGGCCTCAGCGGGGAAGGTTCAGGGAGTTCTGGCAGCTGGGAGCGGAGCTAATTGGCGGCACTAGGTCTGACTCTGAGGCGGAGGTCATTGCACTGGCGGATCAGATGCTAAAATCGGTAGGCGTTACAGGAGACATTCATATCGGCTATCTGGGGCTCATCCGGTCGATCCTCTCTAAGGTGCCTCAGGAGCACAGAGCCGCAATCATGAGGATGATCGATAAAAAAGAGCGTGAGAACCTTCAAGGTTACCTGGCCGACATTGGCGCAGGTCACCTTGGGCTCTTGGAGCTCATCAACCTCAAGGGCAAGTCGGCCTTGGATAAGGCGACCGAGCTGTCGAGAGACGTTGACAAGGTCGGTTTGGCTTCAAAATCTTTAGGCGAAAAGGTTTCCGCTTCAGCAACTCAGCCCTCTCCCAGCGGCAGGGCATCTGCTCGCACGGGGCGCGAAGTGGCTGCTGAGAATGGACTGGCGCAGTTTCAGAATATGGTCGATCTGCTGGACGCCTACGGCGTGCAGTTCACAGTCGACTTCGAGATTGTTCGCGGCTTGGAATACTACTCCGGCACAGTCTTTGAGATATATGCATTAGGCCTGGGAGCTCAAAAGCAGATCTGTGGCGGAGGCAGCTACGAG
>JADDYB010000789.1_pt1 | contig 10142 bp, 9 predicted proteins | sample 8641941 | NCBI WGS metagenome assembly JADDYB01 (sample SAMN16275377, study PRJNA637457) | freshwater sediment metagenome | isolation source: Lake Kineret sediment | place: Israel: Lake Kineret | collected 2013 | reverse complement strand
TCATCTTCCGCGATGATCACGGCCTTTACGGCGTAGGGTGAGATGGCGGAGAAGGGAACCCAGGTGTGGACAATGCTTCTTTTCTTCCCCTGCTTTTGCCATTCTTTTTCCCGGTATTCCATGAAGGCCGTCCTTCGGGGATTTTCCTTCTTGAGCTTCGAGACGTCAGGATAAAGAAGGGAAAAGCCCACCATGAGCAGAAGAAATGTCAGAAGGGTAACGCAACCGACCTTGATCAGTTTTTGATAATGGATTCTTGCGGGCATCGAAGGAATAATCTCCTGGCGGTCAACCGGCGAAAGCTCTTTTATACCTTCCCGGCTTTTCAAGCAAGAGGGAAAAGACAGGGGAAAGACAGGAGGATCAAACCTGGATGCACCCGGGGGGTTGCTATTCCAAAAAGGCGTTTTCTTTCAGGTGTTCCTTGTAGCGGTAAGGCAGGGATTCCCGGATGTTCGGGGGAATCTTGCCGTATTTACTTTCAAACTGCTCCAGGAAAGCCTCCCGGCCCTTCAAAAAATCGATGACTTTCTTCTTCAAGATGTTCTTGTCCTGGAAGAGGGGAAAGGCGTTCATCGCATCCAGGTTGGCCCGGTCGCAACGGATGGGGTAGTGATAACCGAGAAAATCGGGTTCGGAGCTGAACCGCAGCTGATGGCGGAGCAGGTCGTTGTAGGTGGACAGGGACTGCCGGAGCGTGACCTTGTCTTCTTTGCCGCCGATGGTGCCGGTGTTGGCCAGGTAGCAGCGGATCCGGTTTCGCGTGATGATGTCGTAGAAGATCATGGCGTGTTCGAGGCGGTCTCCGGCGATGAAGGGATCGAGGAAGAAAACCCTTTTGAATGAACCGGCCTCTTCGGGATTTCCGCCCGTGCTCTCGATCGACTCGCCGTAGATGAACTGCATCGTGGCCTGTTCGGGTGTGAGCTTGCTGATGACATTGAGCATGGGGTTCCGGGAGAGCATGACGACGTGATGAGTCTTGTCGGCGCGGAGTCCCTTGCTTGCGATTTCGAGGTTGTCCCGCGTGACGATGGCCCGGCCGTTACCGGTCTTGCTGATATCCTTGAAATCCGGCATGTAGGGGTACTTGGAGATCGCCACGTTTTCCAGGAAAGCGTCCCTGGACCCGGCCGCCCTGAGGATCTCCGGCTGGCTCTCATCGAGACCCTCGGTTTTGACGTAGAGTCCGCCGATTTCGAAGGCGGTGTAATTCCCGTCGAAGCCGAAGATCCCCCCGTCATCACCGATCATCTCGGAACTTTCCCTGGGCAGCCTCGCAAGCCTGCGGCAAAGGGTTGTGGTTTTTCCCGTGGCGGTCAGCCCCGAGATGGCCGTGATCGTCTCGACGAGTTCGGGCCTCTCCGTTTCCAGATCGTAGACCCAGAGGTAATCCCGCCTGGCCCCCGCGTGGAGGAAGATGCCGCTTTTGTCGATGGCTTTCGCCCGCCAGTCCTCGAACATGAAGACTGCCTTTTTCCCCTCGCCGAGGTAGATGGTGTTCCTGCAGATCTTGACCTGGTCGCCCCGCTTGCTCCCCATCATCAGGCGCACGGTGATGTCCTTTTCGACGAGCTTCTTCGACTTGTTGGACTCGAAGGCCTCATCGGTAAAATAGATAATCGTATAGGTTGGATTTTCCACGACACGTGGCGACGGGCCGTCAAAGAGCAGCTTGAGTCCGTAGGCAATCTGGGCGTAATGCTCGGGCATGATGAATCGCGCTGTCACGCCGTCGAGGCCGTCACCGACAATGGTGTCCAGGCACATGATCTTTTCTTTGCCGAGCCTTTCCACAGCTTGCCGGGCCAGGGCTTCTTCGGCTTCACCGAAGGGGTGGTCCAGGCTGTTTCGGGTATGCGGTGCAGATCTCGACATGGGTTCCGAGTCGGCGGCGACGGAGCCGATCTGCGTCTGTATGACCCCCTCGTGACGAAGAGCGATTTCCTTTATTTCTTTCAGGGAGCGCCCCTCGATGATGCGGCCTTCCTTTTTGGCATCCCTGTATATTTTCTCGGCGGCTTCTTTAAAAAAATTCATGTGGCCCGATGATCCTTCCGAAACGTGAACCGGTTTCCGCCCGGGCCTTTCGTCCATTGGCCCTTCGGGAAACTCTCGCATAGTCTAAGGAAGCATTCCCGCTTATGTCAAGAATAAAACTATCTTTTTCTCGGCGGCTATACCTAAATGTTCTTGATGCTTCCCTCTTCTTGTTATATGTGAAAGGCGGTGTTGCAATAAAACGGCCAGAGGAGATTTTTTCATGATTTTGAGATTTGCCGGTGCAGCCCGTGAGGTGACGGGGTCCTGTTTTCACCTTTCTCAAAACGGCCTTCAGTTGCTGGTGGACTGCGGGATGCATCAGGGCCTCGGAGCTGAAGACCGCAACAGGAATCCTTTCCCGTTCCGGCCGAAAGAGATCGATTACCTTTTTCTGACGCATGCCCACATCGACCACTCCGGGCTCATCCCCAAACTGGTGAAGGATGGTTTCAGAGGTCGTATCATTACCACACCGGCCACGGCAGATCTCGTGCGGGTGCTTTTGGCCGATTCGGCGAACATCCAGGAGAAGGATGCGGAGTGGGAAACGAAGAAGGCCCTTCGGACGGGTAAACGCATCACCGTGAAACCGCTCTACACGGTTGAGGATGTCGTCGCCTCCATCCCCTTTATCGACCGGAGGCCCTATGGAAAAGTGGAGCAGCTCAATGACGGGATCCGCTACCGCTTCACCGATGCGGGCCATATCCTCGGGTCGGGGACGCTCGAGCTCTGGTACCGCTGCGGCAGCGGCGAAAAGAAGATTGTCTTTTCGGGGGACATCGGGAAGAAGGGAAACCCCATCATCAATGATCCCGAACACACCCCGAAGACGGACTACGTCGTTGTTGAATCGACTTACGGCAACCGCCTTCATAAGGGGCTTGCGGAAAGCATCGACGAGCTTGCGGATGCCGTCACCGAAACCTTCCGCAACGGCGGTAATGTCCTCGTCCCGGCCTTCGCGGTGGGAAGGACCCAGGATGTCATTTACATCCTGAACAAGCTGGTCAGGGAAGGAAGGCTCCCGCCGCTCAGTGTCTATGTCGACAGTCCACTGGCCGAGGAGGCGACGAAGATCTATTACTCCCACCCCGAGCTATACGACGAAGAGGCGAAGAAACTCTTTCGCCTGAAGAGCGGCAAAAAGGCGCTGAAGGTTCACTTCACCGGCTCCGTGGAAGAGTCTCAGAGGATCAACCAGATCCGGAAAGGGGCCATCATCATCGCGGGAAGCGGCATGTGCGAGGGGGGGCGGATCAAGCACCACCTCAAGCATAATCTCTGGAGGCCCGAGTGCAGCATCATCTTCACCGGTTTCCAGGCAAGAGGGACGCTGGGAAGAATGCTCGTGGACGGAGCGAAGAGCGTGATCATCCTCAAGGAGAAAATCGCCGTGAAGGCCAGGATCTTCACGATCGGGGGTTTTTCGGCCCACGCGGACCAGAAAGAGCTTCTCGAGTGGCTGGGCCTCTTCTGTGACCACCCGGAGGTGTTCATCGTCCACGGGGAGGAAAATGCCGCCCTGGAATTCGAAAAGGCTGTAAAGGAAAAGCTGGGTCTCACCACCCGTGTTCCCGGGTACGGGGAGTCTTTTGAAATTTAGCTTGTGAAGGGCGTTAAGACTTTTTCAACCTGAAGGAACCGGTCCTGGTGAAGGGGATTGTCGTGCTCCCGAGGGTCGTGCTGACCCGGGCCGTCCCCTCTATTTTATAAATGCTTTCGCGGGCGGAAAAAAAGGATTTCAAAAGACCGCCTGTCGGGCCGAGGCGGGCCGTGACGGGAAGCTCCACGGTGGATCTGGCGGAAGCGGGGAGGATGACCTCCTTGGCCAGCGATCCTTTTCCCACTTCGCGATGATCGAGAAAGAACGTGTAGTCAAGGGCCGTCATCGTCAGGTCGAAGCGGTTGGGGTTTTCAGCTTCCACTTTCAGCGTGATATGAAGATCCCCGGAAGATATCTGGTCCACGAGAATTTCTTTGACGCTCAGAACAGGCTTTTCAATCCACCAGGAGAGGCAGGAAAGCAGGAGCAAAAGAAGCCCGGCAGCGGCGACGCTGTAAGCTGTCTTCATGATATTTTATCTCCGGGCCGTCAATGTAGGGTAAATATCGACGGTTGTCAACATGAGCGTTTTTTCGCCCTACGGGCGGAGTGACGGAGGTGAGCCGGACGGCGCTCACCTCTGATACGGGGGTTTTCTTCGTGGAAGGGGAAGATCGGGGCAAGCGGATCGCGTGGTTGACAAACCTGAGACCGGTGAGAAAGCTTTTTTTCCTCGGTATTGCCTACTTCTCCGTGATTGTCCCTCTGGGGATGATTGAGGTCGTATCCTCTGAATTCGTGGTGACCTCGGGGCAGATATATATGTACCTGATGTTTGCTGGTCTTTTGCTTGAATTGATCCTTCGAAGATTGTGAGAGGGGGGAAACTCAGTCTTCCAGCAGAATCTTCATCCGTGCAACCAGGGAGATCTTCATGTCCCCTTCGACCTCAGCGTACTGCCATTCGAGGGATTCGATGTAGCAATGGAGATCCCTTTGTCCGGGAACGCTCATACGGAGAAAGTCACCGGTTTTCGGCAGGATCTCGGTCGGGACCTCGCAGTCGTACAGAAAATTTTTGTTTATGCCGGAAAATACGACTTTGACCTTTTCCATCGCCTCCGCTCCCCGGGAAAGATGGTACAGCGACCCCCCTGTGACATCCCCCAGATGATACAAAAGAAGGGTTTAATAGGTTTATCGTCACCAGAATAAAAATCCTTAGCGGAATATGTTAAAATCATTCAAAATTTAAACAAAGTAGCGTGAAAAGGAGGGGGTATGGATTTGAAGTCGAAATGTGCGGTCGTGACCGGCGGCGCGATGGGCATCGGTTTAGCCACGGCGAAAAGGCTGGTCGCCGAAGGCTGTCAGGTCACCCTCTGGGATTTGAACGGCCCGGCCCTCGAGGATGCGAAAAAGGAATTGGAAAACCTGGGGGGGCAGGTTTTCGTCCATGTCTGCGATGTGACGGACAAGGCCAGGGTGTATGAACTGTCAAAACAGGCTGTGGCGGACATGGGAAAAGTCGATATCCTCGTCAACAATGCAGGCTATGTCATGGGCGGAGATTTCATCGAGCAGCCGGACGAGGTGTGGGAAAAGACCATAATCGTCAATCTCACATCATTCATTTACACGATCAAGGCATTTCTGCCGGGCATGTACGAAAGAGACTCCGGACATGTGGTGAATATATCCTCGGCTTCGGCAACAGTGGGGGTCCCGCACCTTGCCATGTACGCCGCTACAAAGTGGGCCGTCTGGGGGCTGACGGAATCCCTGCGGTTCGAGGCCTGGGACAGGGGTAAGTGCGGTGTGAAATGGTCTACAATCCATCCATGCTACATTGCCAAGGGTATGTTTGAGGGCGCAAAACTCCGGGGGATCGGAAATTGGATTGCCCCGCTTCTCAAGAGTCACGACGTGATTGCGGAAGCCATCGTGGAATCGGCTCTGAAGAGAGGCCGTTATTCGCCCAAACGCCCGAGAACCCTCAGGTCTATGGTCCTTCTGAGAGGCTTGGTTCCCGATGAGCTCTATCAATGGTTGGTTGACCTTATTGGCGTGACGGGGAGTATGAAGAACTGGTGCGGACGAAAAGGGAAATAAAAATAAGCCCGAAAATCAAAAAAGCATTTAAATAAAAAGACATCCGTGCCGATAGGAGATCAGTGGGGGCGACAGATTCGAGCAAACCCCCTGACAGGGAGATCATCGGACAGGTACCTGAATTGATGTTGAGGACAAAGTATCTTCTTGAAAAAGTTCAAATATTTGCTATGTTTGCCGCCGATGGGGGTGCTTGTCAGCTCCCTATTGAAGATGGCCGGCAAAGAGGTAGTTTGCTCCCCCGCTGGTATGGTTCTTGAAACGTATAAAGAGTCCCTTTCGATATCATCCTGAGTCTTATAAACACATTCCGGGAAACCCTCTATGTTTAACCGCCATATACGGATCACGAACCTGCTGAATATGATACCGATTTTAGTTGCCGTCGTCTTATCCCTTCTGGTGATGGCGGATTTCGCCTCGGCGGATATATACGGCTATGTAGATGACGAGGGCGTCATCCATCTGACCAACGTGCCGACGAGCCCTCGGTTCAAGGTCTGGATCAAGGAAAAACGGGTGCTCTTCAATCTCGGCCCCGATTATGCCAAATACGACAAGGTGATTGAAAAGACGGCCCGGAAGTATGAGGTGGACCACGCCCTTGTGAAGGCCGTCATCAAGGCGGAATCCAATTTCAATTCCAAGGCTGTGTCCAGAAAAGGGGCCAAGGGTTTGATGCAGCTCATGCCGCGGACGGCTTCCAGCCTGCAGGTAAGCGACTGCTTCCATCCGGAGGATAACATCGACGGAGGCGTGCGATACCTCCGTTACCTCATGAATGTGTACGACGGTAACCTGCCGCTTGCCCTGGCGGCCTACAATGCCGGTGAAAAAGCCGTGGCCCGCTACCGGGGGATCCCGCCCTATGCGGAGACAAAGACCTACGTGCGTCGGGTCATGCGGTATTACGAGGAATATAACCGGAAATCAGCACCGACGAGCCTTTCGAAAGCGGACGCTCAGGTCCAGAAAGTGTCCGCATCGTCAAACTGAGTTCCCCGGGCAGATGACCCGCCGGGATTTTCCCCTCCCCGTCTTTCTCTTCAGGATCTGTTCCCTTTCAAGTTCTTAACAAGGAAAAGCAAATCTATTTATTGAGACGCCGCGCGACGGCCCGGGCGGCGAGGATGCCGCTTGCCGAAGACTGAAGGAGCCCGCGGGTGATCCCTGCGCCGTCTCCGATGGCGAAAAGATTCCGGATTTTTGTTTCCAGGTCCGGTGTGACCTCGATGCGGTTTGAGTAGAATTTCACCTCGACACCGTAGAGGAGTGTCTGGTGGGAATAGACGCCCGGTGCGAGTTTCTCCATGGCCTGGAGCATCTCAATGATATTGAGGAGATGCCGGTAGGGGAAAACGAAGCTCAGGTCGCCCGGTGTGGCCTGCGGAAGTGTGGGTCTCGTGAGACATTTGGATATGCGATCCCGCGTGGAGCGACGCCCGGCGAGCAGGTCTCCCAGGCGCTGGATGATCACGCCGCCCCCGAGGAGATTCGCCAGCTGTGCGATGTAGCGGCCGTAGGCAATAGGGTCATCGAAGGGTTCCGTGAAGGAACTGCTGACGAGGATGGCAAAGTTGGTGTTGTCACTCTTTTTCGTCGCGTAACTGTGACCGTTCACCGTCACCAGCCCGGCGATTTTTTCCGTCACGACCTCCCCGTAGGGGTTCATACAGAAAGTTCTGACTTTATCGTCAAAGGTCTTTGAGTAGTAAATGAGTTTGGACTCATAGCTGATGTCGGTGATCTCTTTCAGGACCGTTGCGGGAAGTTCGACCCGTACACCGATGTCCACGGGACTGGTCTTGGTTTTGATGCCGAGGGATTCAGCCGTCTCCTTCATCCACTGGGCCCCTGAGCGGCCCGGGGCCACAATGACAAACCGGCTTTCAAGGACCGTCCCGTCGGTGAGTTGAACGCCCTTGACCTTTCCCCCTTCTGCCAGCACGGCCTGGGCAGTGCAGCCCGTGCGGATATCCATTTTCCCGGCAAGGGAATCATGCATGCGCGCAAGGATCGCCTGGCAGTTTTCAGTTCCGATGTGACGGATCCGCGTGGGGATGTATTCAAGGCCGGCGAGGCTGGCCTTTTCAGCGAGGGCTTCTACTGCGGGGGAGATGTCCCCGAATAGTCGATCCGGCGCGCCGTGGCGCACATAAACCTGATCGGCCTTGTGCAAAAGATCATAGAGGGCCTTTGTGTCGAGGAAATCTCCGAGATACCCCCCCACCTCCCGCGACAGGGTCAGCTTCCCGTCACTGTAGGCGCCGGCACCGCCCCAGCCGCAGAGCATATCAGCGGCATCGAGGCGATTTCTCTCCCCGATGTCCTTCCCCCTTTCGAGGAGGACAACGTTTTGGACACCGAGATCGGCCAGGGTGAGGGCGGCGAAGATGCCCGCGGGGCCCCCGCCCACGATCACAACTTCATGTTTCATCCAATAACTCCGATCCGGGATGATTCCTTGCAAGGGTTGTGCAAATTTCCCCTCAAGCGGATACCCGGAGTCCTTTGATGATTGCGGTGACGGTATCGAGTTTGCGGGTGAGATGCCGGTACGCTTTCCCGTCCATATGGCCGGCGGGGAACAGGAAAACGGCGAAGCGGTAGATGCCGTCGAGGAGGGGGTCTCCTCTTCCGACCGAGCCGTGCATATATCTCGAGCCCGACTGCCCGATGATCCGGAGAACGCCTTTTTCGTGAGCGGAATGCCTGAAAGGGAAGAACAGAAAGACCGATGAGCCTCTTGCTTTACGGAAGATCTTTGAGAGAACCGTTTCGTGGCCGTCGAGGAAATCGTCGTAGGGGTCGAGAAAGATAAGGTCGTAGGGCTTCTTTTGGTCCAGTACATCATACCCTGATTTTATTTTCAAGGTGCCGATACCGGATCCCCTGAAACCATCGAGGGCAAGCGTGTTGGTATCGAATACCGACAACCGCCCGAATGTGCCGAGGACTTTTCGCGCGATCGAGACACTGCCAAGGTATCGTTCCCGTGACAGGGCCCTTTTTTGTATTTTGAAGAGAGGGGACCGGAAAAGATGCTTCCTCATCCTTTCTGCCTGGCCTTTGCCGATTCCGTATTCGTCAAAACCGCTGAAAGCGTCGGCATAATAAAAAGGGGCCTTCCCTTTTTGTTTTTTTAGAAAAGAGAGAATCTCGATGAGCCAAAAATGCTTGAGCAAGTCCCCGAGGTTTCCAACCCGGTACCTGACGGATTTCACCTTTTCGGCCTGATCGGCATGTCTCATGTTTTTCCTGCTCCGACAGCTCTTCGCGCCGTCGCGGAAGTCCCCCGGTTCGATTAAGGTGCCCCTCGGTCCCGGGTAGAAATAAACCCACGCCCTGAGCGAGTGCCCGTCTCCGGTCATGAGATGCACCCCGTCTAACGCGTCTGGACGGCCCGGGTGAATATCTTTGAGCCGTCCCTCAGTGACCCGTCGAGACCGACCTCGAAGCCGCGGCTGTCCTGGATGACGATATTTCCTTTTTCCGCGGCTTCGTAAAGTGTCTGATCGAAGCTGATGAGGGCGTGTTTGACCTTCATACCCCGGTAGATGTTGACGGGCCTGTCATTGACGTAAACGGTGATCTGATCTTTCATGGCCTTATAACCATCCTCCCTTCGACACGGGGATTCACCGGGGAGTGCTCCCGGAGGTATTTGATGAACCATTCCCTGATGGCCTCGCCAAAGGCGGCGTTCTTCCCCTCCTTGAACGTCGAGTAGTGATCGCCACCCGCGGCGAGAAAGTCATTGGTGGTGACACGGTAAATTTTCTTTGGATCGAGCGGGCGGTCTCCCACGGTGACCTTCTGCACCCTCGTGCCCCCGGGTTTGTCCTTATAGACGACGACGCGAAGACCGGACACCTGGAGAATGCCGTGCTCCAGGGTCGCACTCTGCTCCAGGATCTTTAAAATCTGCTCACCTGTCAGGTCCACGGAGACCAGGAGATTATCGAAGGGAAGGAGGGTGTAAATCTGCTCCAGGGTGATCCTGCCCTTCGGGATGTTGGTTCGAATGCCGCCGCTGTTCTGAAATGCGATGGCTGCGCCCGTGGCCGCCCTCATGGCATCGCAGAGGAGGTTTCCGATGTTCGATTCGTGATAGGGACGCCGGACCAGGTCTGCGGCTGTTTCCCCGACGACACGGCTGAATTCCTCCTTGATCTGGTCGTGGTATTTCGAGACGATCTTACGGGCCCCCTCATCGTAAGGGTCATCAGAACCCGAAAGAACTTTTCGAAGCTCCCGTTTCTGGGTGTGCTTGAGGATACGGCCGGTCTCCGTATTCACCTGAAGTTTTAAAACACCCAGATAATGGCCGCAGCAACCGGCCTGGACGATGATCGTATCGCCGATCAAAACGGGCGTCTTCACGGCCGTGTGACTGTCGCCGCCCACAATCACATGGATCCCCTCAACGCTCCGGGCCAGA
>JADDYB010000788.1_pt1 | contig 10144 bp, 6 predicted proteins | sample 8641941 | NCBI WGS metagenome assembly JADDYB01 (sample SAMN16275377, study PRJNA637457) | freshwater sediment metagenome | isolation source: Lake Kineret sediment | place: Israel: Lake Kineret | collected 2013 | reverse complement strand
GACTTCTCCGGGTCGCCGACGCCGCTGCGCCTTTCGCTCCCGGCGATCAGCATCCCCGCCGACGAGGGCCGCCGGCTGGGCTTGGTGCTGCCCGGCGGCAATCCGACCAAGGATCTCCAGGTGCGGACCCTGGACAACTTCTTCGGGCCGGATGGAGCGTTCTACACGCCCGGCATCTGGACGTTCGCGGTGGTCGGCGACATCGCCAACTACACGACCCTCAACTGGGAGGCCGCTGACGGCGCTCTCGCGTTTGTTCCTCCGCCCGGACAGATCACGTCCATCGTGCCGGACTCGATCGTTCAGGCCGATCTTCCGGCCAATGTGATCATCACGGGAACCGGAGGGACGCTCCCGGCGCTGGCCGACATCCTGGTGTTCTTCTCGCTGTCGCAGAACGATCCCCCGGTGCCGGCGGTGGTGACGGTCAACGTGGCGAATCAGCCTGGAGGGCCGAATACCCCCTGGAGCATCGATCTCACCGTCACGTCGATTCCCTCGGTCCCGCCTGGCTCCCAGCCTTATAGCGTCAGCATCGTCGACAACAACCTCGGCTCCGTGTTCGCCGAGCTGCACCAGGCGTTCGGGGTGGACTTCTCGGGCACCGTGACGCCCTTCCAGCCGTCGTCGAACGTCTGGATCTTCGACTGGAACGTGCAGGGCAGCGGGGTGGCTCCTCCGGGCGGCGACCTGTTCCGGTTCAGCGTGGGTCCGGCGGGCACCAACGCTGTGTTCACCGGGCCCGACGCGCTGGCGGACGCGCTGGCGACTGCCGGTGCCGCGGCGGCGATCGAGGGGCAGGCCATCGTGGTGATCCTGCCGGGCTCGTACAGCACGCCGTCCGGGACGTGGACGATCCCTCGCAACGTGCAGGTGGCGGGGTTCGCTGCTCGTCGAAGCCTCGTGCGCCTGTTCGGCTCGGTGACGTTCGCCAACCAGGGCAGTGCGACACCGCCCGACAACACCCAGTCGCTCAGCCACGTCACGATCGAGGTGGACGTGACGAATCCCGGCGGCAGCTCCCCCGATGCCTTCGGCATCCTCATGGAGCCCAGGGTTGGTGCAGAGATCGGTGGGACACCTTCGGGCGACCGTACGCTGTGGGACGTCGAGTTGTTGCAAGTGGGAGTTCGTGCCCCTGCTCCGCAAGTGGCCATCCTGCTGTCGGGCTACCGCATCAGCGTCCGCGAGTGCTCGTTCACGGTGGTGGACCCGGCGGGGCCGGCCACGAACATCGGCGTCAGCGTGCAAGAGGGTCCGCTGCGCATGAGCGACACCACGGTCGAGATGACGAACATCGACCAGGACGTGCTCAACTTCGGGTTCGGCCCGACCGTCAACGGCGTGGTCCTGACCGACTGCTCGCTTGTGGGTCACATCCAGTTCACTCCGCCCGCAGGAAGCGCCGCCCGCGAGTTCACCTTTTCCAAGGTGCGATCCGGAGGGCTGAGGTCGGCCATCACGGTCTCAGGACCCAACGGCGACGAGAACCCCAGGTTCGTCAAGAACGAGATCGTGAGCACGTTCTCGCCGCAGATCATCGCCGACGACAACATCGTCGCCATCGACAACGTGATCGACAGCGCACCAGCACTGGCGGAGATCCTGACGCTTGGGATCAGTCGCGTGCAAGCTCAGACGACTCAGGAGCAGACGGTCATCGCGCGACGCGCCCTGACCGCTCGCGGTGGCTTCTCGCGGCGCGGGATCTCGACGGACGTCCATGCCTCGGGGTTCTTCACGTTCGTTGGCGACGCTCAGGTGGTCCGCTACGTCCTGACCGCCGAGACGTCCGACGCCACTCCCACCGTGCTGCTCAACGACGGCCAGCAGGTTGATCCGGTCCCCATCGGCAACAACCGGCTGTACCGCGTGCTCGTCACGGCGCGGGCCGCGGGCGTTCCGACCAACAGCTACTTCGCCGAGGCGACGTTCTCCGTCGCTCGCGATGCTGGACCTGCCGTGCAGCTCGTCGCGCCGATCTTGCCGGTGTCCCTGTTCAACGGTCTCCCGCCCGGAGTGGGCCTTTCGGGCACCCTCGGGTTCGGGATCAACCAAGAGCCACAGTTCATCGTCACCGGCGCCCTGGCCACCACGATCCGCTGGGTGGCTCGCGTCGAGGTCCTGGAGCTGCAAGAGCCATGACGCTGTACCGCCGCAACCCTGGGCGCCTGGAGTTCGTCGACCAGGTCACCGGGCGACCCGCGCGTCGCCAGGACTCGGGCGCCGCTCCGTCCGGCCGCTTCATCACGCGCGTCCGACCGTCGAAGAAGAAGCCGCTCGTCACCCTGCCGATCCCCAGCACGGTGCTGTCCGCGGAGGCCGGCTCGTTCCCCTACAGCAGCAAGCTCCGCCCGTCTCTCCAGCAGGCGGCCAAGGAGCGCGCCAAGTCGGAGGGCAAGGAGCTGCGCAAGAAGCCCTGGGACGGCGTGGTCAGGATCCCGGGCGAGCTGCGCAGCTATCGCTCGGCCGAGGACGCCACCCGGATCTTCATGGAGGGCAACCAGATGTTCTTCAACGGGATCCAGGACGCAACGGACCCGCTGCGCGAGTGGAAGCGCACGTTCGACGTGAAGGTCGGCAAGCGGGTCAGGAAGCTGGCCGACACCCCGAAGGGCGCGCAGATCACCAGCGTCGCCGGGGCCCTCAAGTACCTGTTCGGACGCAACCGCTCGCGCCGCTGGTCCGAGGTCGAGTGGGACGAGGTCGACCGGCTCATGGACATGCTCGGCGAGCGTCACGTCCTCCGCGAGCGGCTCGGCTCCGAGGCGGAGGTCGGCTACTTCGAGGCGGGCGACGCCGTGGTCACCGAGGCGTACTGGAAGCCGGTCTACGCCTACGGGGAGCTGTCCGAGGCCACGATCGACTTCGACACCCTCATGGGCCTGCGACCCGACATCGCCCACGAGGTTCGCGTGCAGCTTGCTGCGCACAGCGATCTGTCGGAGGAGCGGCTGCTGGAGCTGGAGACCGCCTACCGGGCGGTCAAGAAGCAGCTCTCCTCGCGTGACCGCCGCGTCATCGAACGCCGGATCGCCACGTTCCGGGAGTGGGCCCAGTACCCGCGGCGGATCCCGACGTGGGCGCTGACGCCCGACGAGCGCACGCGGGGCTACACCTACCGGATCCCGAGCCTTGCCATGCAGGCCGAGCGGCTGCTCGCGGTGCCCGACGAGGGGTACGAGCCCAACTGGCCGATCGAAGAACGCCGCGTTGCGCTCGCGGAGGGCCGCGATCCTGATACCATCGGGCTGCCGCCCGTCGAGCCGGCCAGCGTGCCGCTCGACGAGCTGATCCGCCCGTCCCTGGATGTGACCGAGGATCCGTTCGCCATCGAGCGAGGTGAATCCCGCCTGACCCAAGAACCCTTCGACGAGACCGACCCAGGATACCCCATGGAAGTCAACCCCAGGATCACCGCCAGCCAGCTTCGCCAAGGGATGCGGATCCGCATCGACGGCAACATCCGCACCGTGACCGCCGTGCGTACGTCCATGGGCAAGATGGTCGTGTCGCTGCGCAAGGAGACCGACCCGAAGCCGCTGCCGGCGAAGCAGGTGGCGCTGTCCCCCGGGTCGCACGTCCCGGTGATCGCGATGGACACGCGCTCTGGGGGCAAGCTCGGAGGCGCCCACTACACGCTCCGCAACGCCCGCAGCCGCCGGATGATCCTCAAGGACTGCGTCGACGCCTACGGCGCGCGCTCGTGCCGGGCGGCGCTCGCGGTGCTGGAGCGCCAGCCGAAGATCGACGACAAGACCCGCAAGCTCGTCAAGGACGACATCGGGTGGATGGGGAAAAACTACGGCCGCGCGATCAACCCCGACCTGAGCGAGCCGTTCGACGCCCAGGTGGTCGAGGCTGCGGTGTGCGAGTGCGGGGCGCTGTACGGGGTGCAGATGCAGCGCAACCCGGAGGTGCCGGTGCTCCGCAACGGGCGCATCGAGTCCGCCGCGTTCTCGGCCGTGGGTTCGCTGGTGGGCTCGCTCGCTGGTGGGCTCGTGGGCACCGCGCTCGGCGGCGCGGTCGGTGGGGTGCTCGGCGCGGTGCCGGGGGCGTTCATCGGCAGCACGGCGGGTTCCGCCTACGGTGCGTACCGCGGTGCGAAGTACGGCGCGACGACGGGGACGGGGGTCGCGACGTCGCCTCGCGACGCGGCGGTCTACGGCGCGATCGGCGGCGGAATCCTGGGCTTCCCGGGCGCTGCGCTCGGGGCGTTCGTCGGCGCCGGCGAGGACAAGCCCGCGAAGGCCGCCACCAACCCGGCCAAGCGCCGGCTCATGCGGTGATCACCATGCGCAACATCAACCCCATGGCGCTCCGTGACTACACGGCCTACTGCGAGGCTGTGGCGGATCGTTACGACCAGATGCCGATGGTCGAGCCGGGCGAGGTGTGGCGCTGGAAGAAGCTGGCGGAGCACGTTCGCAAGATGTTCCGCCGCGTCGAGGGTGTGGTCGATGTCCAGTTCGTCGACGGGCAGCCCTATGACTCTGCACAGCAGATGCGGGACGAGGTGCGCAGGACTGGCGTCATGCTGATCTCGCGGGACTTCAACGAGCATCCGGTGTTCGAGGCGGACACCAACCTCAAGTTCCGTGCGGTTCACGACTACATCGTCCACATCGCACCCGGCGATGCAGGCCCCGACTTCTCCCGCAAGGGAGAGCTTCGCGCATACAACCTCCACCGCAAGCTGGCGCCGGTCGACACCTGGCCTGCCCTCTACACCGAGGTCGCGGCCCAGGCTTGCTACGCGAACGCGAGGGGCAGCTTCCCGGCGCAGAAGGTCGCGATCATGCCGGGCATCGACTTCTACAACGTCGGCCTCGGATCCGACGGTAGCCCGCTCGCAGCCGCCACCAACCCCGGCAAGCGGACCGTTCGGCACGGCGACTCCGCACGCAAGAACCCCGACTACATCTATGACAGGGGCCCCGTAGGACCATGGATCCAGAAGCGCCTGCGCTCCTATGTCCCAGACTCCGATCCTGTGGATGGAGAGTCCTCCGATCCCGAAGTGGTCGCGGCCATCGCCGAACAGCAGCGAGCCGAGTCCTATCTCAAGATCATGGCAGAGGATATGGTGGAAACCGTATATCGGTGGCGCCAGCGAAAAATCGACAACCATGAGTATTATCGAGTGGACAAAAAGCTCGATGACGCCAGTTGGGAGCGAGACAGGGCCAAGACGGCGCTGGCTGCCGCTCGGGCTTCTTTCTCTGAGCGCAAGCGCAAGGAAGCCTCGTTCGCCCTTTCGGCCGGACCTGGCCAACTTCGCCTGTTCTCCAGCTCCAACCCGGCCAAGCGCCGGCTCATGCGGTGAGCACCGCACCTTTCACTCAGACCGCTCAGACCAAGGAGACCACCACCATGAAGATGTCATGCCGCGATGCTTTCGACGAGGGTTACCAGTACGGGTTCTCGGCCGCCGATTACTGCGACTTTGACGACGACGAGTACGTCGGCGACAAGGGGAAGGTCGATCCCGAGACGATCGGCGAGTTCTGGGAGGAGTTCAGCAGCGCCGCCGGCGAGTCCGAGACGAACGCGCGCGACTACTCGCCTTGGGAGTTCACGGCCCAGGCGATCAACGAGGCCACGGAGGAGTCCGAGTACGACCTGTGGCAGTGCTACGAGGACGGCGCCTATGCCGGCATCAAGGCCGGCTTCGTGAAGCGGTACAAGCTCACCGACGCCAAGCAGGACAAGTCCGTGCAGAAGTTCGGCAAGGAGCTGGAGAGCGAGGCCAAGGCGTCGCGCGCGGAGCAGCCCGACGACGGCGGCAACGCGGAGGGCAACCCGCGCAAGATGACCAAGGCCCAGTTCGAGAGCTTCTTCCGCGAGGAGATCCTGCCGCTGGTCGCGGAGCGATACGAACAAGACGGCATCCCCGACCGCCCTGCTCGGCGCGAGGCGTGGAACGACACCGTCGACGCCTACATTCGGGACGGCGATCTCCCGGAGCGCGCCGGCGACTGGGATCACCCGAAGTGGCTGGAGACCGCGAAGGTCGTGCTCAGCAGCCGCGGCCGCAACCCCTACCTCGGGGACGCGGTGAAGCTCGCGAAGCAGCGCAAGTACGGCTACCCCACGCCCCCCACGAGCCGCGGCGCCACCATGCCCGCGAAGGCCAGCTCCAACCCGGCCAAGCGCCGGCTCATGCGGTGATCATCATGCGCACGAATCCAGGACCCGCACAGCACATCGCGTCCCTCAAGGACTTCCTTCGCGGCGCCAAGGCCAAGTACGAGGAGGGCATCGCCGCCGCCGAACGCGGCCGCTACGGCGACGCGCTCAAGTACCTGGTCCTGGCGATGCGCGACATCGGCTCCGCGGACGCCAACTGGGTGCCCGCCGCCGGCGACAAGTTCGACGACCGTCTCCGTGCGCTGGAAGCGGAGATCAACGAGGCCATCGTGGACACGGTGACCAAGCTCCAGCGCAACGCTCCCACCACCAACCCCTTCTCCCGTTCGAGGATCTGACCCATGGCACGTATGTTCAAGCGAAACCCCGAAGCCGCCACCATGCTCGGTGCCGCTGCCCTTGTGGGCGTCGGCCTCTGGGCTGCCACCCGCAAGCCGACCAAGAAGAAGTCGACCACCACGACCAAGGCGGCCAACTGGGAGATCGTCAAGCCCGACGCCCTGAGCGCGGCCGTCAAGGCCGACGACAAGCTCAAGGCCGTCCAGCAGAAGCAGGGCATCGACTCGATGCTCGGCTGGAGCGCCGCCGTCGGGCTCCCCGCCACGACGACCTGGACCATGGGTCCCATGACCGCGAAGCCGGCCGATGCCGCGGCGTACACCGCCGAGTTCTCGACCAAGTTCGAGAGCATGAAGCAGGCTGCGCAGCCGGTCGTCACCGTGCTGACCGTCGCCGAGAAGGGCAAGCCCCTGAGCGAGACCAACGTCGGCAACCTCTCCGTCCAGGTCGGGTCGGTGGACGCGGTCAAGCAGATGTTCTCCGGCAAGGTGATCAAGGCCGTGGCCACGCCCAACATCACCGGCGTGCCGACCGACGTCACGGCCCCGGTGGTCGACGCCGGCGGGTTCTTCTTCCCCAAGCCCAAGACCACTCCGAGCGGGGGCGACGAGATCCCGGATCCGGGGAAGGACAAGCCGAACATCGCGCTCAAGGACCCGCTTCCCTGGGCGACCGAGGGCGCCGGCATCGACCTCTCCACGCTGGGCCAGCCGGGCGGCGGGCTCGACCCCGCGACGCTGGTGCCGATGATCGCGTCGGGCGCGGTGACGGACGCCAACGTGATCTTCGAGCAGGGTCCCACGGCTGCCGAGGACCTGCTCAACGTGTGGCTGGACGCCAACGAGCCGGCTCCCGGGTCGAGCCCCATGCCCTCGACGCTGGTGTACCTCGTCGCGATGACGCGCCGGGACGACGCCTCCGACGCCCGCGGCCTCGCCACCTTCCAGGTGGTCGGGGCGGACCCCGAGCGCGGCGTGGCGCGGGTGATCCTGGTCATGCCCCCGGCGCTTGCGGCGGGCCGCGAGGGCATCGTGTACGAGTTCCCGATCGCCGTGTTCGGCGGCGGCATCGCGATCCAGTCGGAGAGCGGGTTCGGGCCGGTCGGTCCGCGGACGCTTCCGCCGCGCCCGGGCATGTGATCCACCACCCCTCATCCAACACCCACAAGGAACCTCTCTATGGCACGCCTCATCAAGTCGAACCCGAGCGCCGGCGCGCTCCTCATCACCGCCCTCGCCGTCGGCGGCGGCGTCTACATGCTGAGCCGCACGCGCAAGAAGAAGGGCGCGTCGGCCAACTGGTACATCCCGTCCTATGACGAGCTGAACGCGATGGAGAAGGACCAGGTCACGCCGGAGCAGGCGGCGGATCTGGCCAAGATGCAGATCGATCTGCTGAGCAAGGCGCTCCAGCAGCCGCCGATCTCCGCGAAGGACGGGGATGGAACGCGCCTTGAGGAAGTGCAGGACCGCGGATTCTCTCTGATCAAGCGGAACGGCCAGCTCCCCGCTGGAGCAGCGACGCTCGCCGAGCTGGACAAGGAGCTGTCCGAGGGGATCAAGCAGGCGGCTTCGCAGTCACCTCAAGTCGACTTCGTGTTGGCGATGCCTGCTGTGTTCCAGAAGGGTGTCCCTGTCGACGTCGACAAGAACGCTGGCCTTATGGTGCTGCTGCTGGAGTCGATCGATCTGTCGTCGACTCCACCCAAGGTCACGGCAAAGGTCATGGCGACCTATGCGACGCCGAACATCAAGGGGCTTCCGGCCGTGGGGTCCAAGTTGACCACCACCACGGACAGGCTTGGTACTGCCATCCTTGTCGCTACCAGGCGTCCGGCTGAGAACCAGGAAGATGTCATCGACGACACGACGGTCATAATCGTCCCGACGGACATCCCGTCCAACATCGTGTTCGGGCCCTCGCAGATGGATCAGCTCATCGCGCAGGCCGGGCTTCTCGTCGGGCAGGGCGCCGAGAACATCGTCCCGCGGGCGAAGTTCCCCGATCGGGAGTACGACTATCGGATCAAGGGCTCCCCGGAGTTCGATCGCCTGATGGGTGACGGCGAGAACGCCGTGAAGTTCATCGACACCGCCAACATGCTGAACGGGGCGATCTTTGACTCGATCAACTCCCCCGAAGGATTGGGCCGCGGAGCCACCGCAAAGGTCAACTTCGTGCTGGCGGTGGCCCGAGTTCGCGGGGCGGTCAACGACACCTGGGGGATCTTCAAGATCAACCGGGTGTACCTCAGTGGGAGCGAGGTTGGAGGCTTCGACGGCACCCCCGTTGGTCCGCCCCCTCTGCGCCCGGGGGCAGAGATGGTCGCGATCCCGCGACGCTCCATCATCGGCCTGATCAGCTACAGCGCCGCGACCTCGTGATCTCCCATGCAGCCCCGCCGCCGCAACTCCGCCGCCGCCGCAGTGGCCCTCGGTTCGACCGTGGGGCTGCTGACGGGGCTGCGCGCGTCGGCCACCAACCCGATGCCGCCGGTGGCGATCCAGCCCACGGCGGCGATGAAGCGCGCGGCGCAGCGCGGGCTCGACGCTCGCGCCGCCGCCCCGCGTTCTCGCAAGGGCGGGCTCGACCGCGGCGAGGCCGCCAAGGCCGGCATCACGAGCGGCGTCGAGCAGGCTCGCCGGATCGTCCGCGGCGAGTGGATGGACGCGCCGCAGATGTACCGCTTCTTCGCACGCTTCCGAGGGACCTACGAGCGGGCCATCGCCCGCGACCCGAGCGTGCTCGATCACCCCGAACGCTCCAAGATCGTGCAGGCATGGCTGCTGTGGGGCGGTGATCCAGGCTACCGTGAAGTCGTCCGCGCCTTGGAGCGCGAAGGAGTCGACGTGAAGTCCAAGCCCCGCAAGTCGAACCCCCAAGGTTTCCCCATGTCCGGTCACCCCCAGCTCAAGGGGAAGATGAAGGGCATGGTGCTGTACCGCCCGCGGCTGTACCACGTCACCGGCGTCGACGAGGATGAGCTGGCGGAGCTGGAGGAGTCGCGCGGCGCTCTGCTCAAGGACCTTCGACGCGGCGCGCGCTTGCGGATCTACATGACCCCCGAGCAGTCGAGGGAGTACGAGTCGCTGAGCAAGGAGCAGCAAAGGGCGCTGCTCGCACAGACGTTGGCCCAGACGAATCCCGGTCGCAGGGCTGCTCATCGTCGCAACCCCTCCCTGGAGTCGATGACGAAGCAGCAGCAGAACATGGTGCGGCAAGACTACGATCGCCGGTTCGTGATCCCGGAGAGGGACACGGCGCAGGCGGGCTCCGAGGGCTTCTATCAGGCGCAGTTCTACACGAACAGCGAGCGTCAGCGACGCGGGTTCGTCGACGAACGGGCCGTCGGCGGCCTTGGCCTGTTGGCGGGAGGTGAGTTCGCGGAGGAACACGAGGCGGCGCGCGAGGAGATCGGCGCCATCAGGATCCCGCCGAAGCCCCGCGCTCCCAAGCGCCGCAAGGGAGAGGACGAAGATGTGTTCCTGCGCCGCATGGAAGCCTATGAGGCGGTTCTTGAGGACTGGGAGGCGGAGTTCGGGCCAGAGGCCATCGCGGATCGGCGTCGAGAGTTTTCCGGCGCGGCCAACAAGAAACTGATCGAGATCCTGTCCCGAGGCCGCCCCGGTCCCCGCGGGATGCCCGACGCCCAGGT